>Ga0315902_10000175_pt1 | contig 107326 bp, 94 predicted proteins | sample LakEriMetagenome_9_FD_203523 | JGI IMG/M metagenome (GOLD analysis project Ga0315902, IMG submission 203523) | Freshwater fungal communities from buoy surface, Lake Erie, Ohio, United States - Buoy 12 MA117 | ecosystem: Environmental > Aquatic > Freshwater > Lake > Lake biofilm | place: USA...
AGCTCGCAGTGTCAGTAATCCGGTTCATGGCGTGATCTCCCTGGCGGTTGTCGCCGCCGGTTGGGTGGTTGCAAGTCACCCGGAGATTACGCCGCCTTCGAATTTCCACCACTTCCGAGACACGACCACCCGGCCCTTCGGCGGATCGCAGGCTGCCGGTCGTGGAACCGTCTTGCCCGGTGTCCCGATCAGGGGCGCATCGGACAGGCATTTCTCCATGTCCGCCAAAGAGAGTCCGAAACGGGCATCTGCATTTGTCCTGATCTTGTCCCAAACCGCGTTGGACAGCGGCGCAACGCCGACCAGGAAGCTTTGCGGGACCCGGTCTTGAAAGGGTGCCGAAAAGGCCCCCCGCATGGGCTGCCGAAACGGAACGCAGGAAATCCTTCCGCCTGCGCGCGTCACGCGGTCTGGCCGGGGCCACCGCCCCGGCCACAGCGCTGCGCTGCCCCTTGGCCAGCCGGGGGCCCCCGCCCCCGGCCAGCGCCCGACCCGCCCATGGCGGGCGCTTCCCGCCCGCCGGGTCGGGCGCTGGCCTGCGGTATTCCCGGACCTGCCGGTCTGCAGGGCACCGTCGCGCAGAGGCGGGGGAAACGCGGGGCGTTTCCTAATCCCGCCCGGAGGGGCGAAAGCACCCTCACCGCTGCAATGGCAGGGGCCATCGCCCCTGCCACAGCGCCACGCTGATCCTTGACCAGCCGGGGGCCAAAGCCCCCGGCCAGCGCCCGACCCGCCATCGGCGGGCGCTTCCCGCCCGCCGGGTCAGGCGCTGGCCTTTCGTGGTGCCTGGACCGACCGGTCTACAGGGAACCGTGCCGCGCGGGCGGGGGAAACGCGGGTCGCGTTTCCTGATCCCGCCCGGAGGGGCGAAAGCAGTTTCACCGCTGCATTGGCAGGGGCCATCGCCCCTGCCACAGCGCCACGCTGATCCTTGACCAGCCGGGGGCCACAGCCCCCGGCCAGCGCCCGACCCGCCCCCGGCGGGCGCTTCTCGCCCGCCGGGTCGGGCGCTGGCCTGCGTTGTTCCCGGACCTGCCGGTCTACAGGGGACCGTTCCGCGCGGGCGGGGGAAACACGGGTCGCCTTTCCTGGTCCCGCCCGCACCGACGAAAGCAGTTTCACCGCTTCAGGGGCCGGGGCCATCATTGCCCCGGCCCTGCGGTGCGCGTGCAGCATGCCCGCCGGGGCGGGGGCTGGCCTTCATTGCCCTTGCAGGAAAGGTCCTTGCGGGGCCGTGGCCCCCGACCGGGCGGGGAAACGCGGTGCGTTTCCCTGTCCGCCCGGAACGCAAGCCGCCTTTCCGGCGGATCAGAAGGATGCTCCCCTCCGGCAAGGGGCGGGGATGCCTGTCCGGCACCCTGCCGGGAACCGCACCGGCCCGGATGTTCGCAACCGGCACCGGACGGGCGCTGTCGTGCAGGCCGGTTCCGCGGGCCGCAGGGCCCCGATCACCGGTCCGGCCAGCGGTGCGACAGGCCCAAGCCCTTGTCGCGGGTGCAGGTGACTGCGGCGGCGCAGGCTTGCAGAGACAAGGATCCGGCAGGCCGCGCCCGCATCGCCGACGCCGGGGCCATGGCCGGCACGGCGGGCGTCAGGCCCGACGCGCAGGGCGCGGGGCAGACAGGCCGGGCCGTCGCGCCCCCGGCAGGGTCGCCTGCTGCCGCTTTACCGGCTGATCCCTCAATTCCTGATGACACCCCCCTGAAAGCAAACGATACAGAAGGCGCGCCCGCCGTGTGGCGCCTGTTTTGCCGAAAGGAGCTGCCATGCCCCATATCCTTGCCATCGATCACGGCACGACATCGTCCCGCGCGATCCTTTTTGATGCCCGCTTGCAGGTGACAGCCACCGCCCAGAAGGAATTCCCCCAGCTTTTCCCCGCCCCCGGCTGGGTGGAGCATGACCCGGCAGACCTGTGGTCTTCCGTCGCGGGCACCGCCCGTGCGGTGATCGAGAAGGCCGGGGTGGATGCCGCCGGCATCGCCGCCATCGGCATCACCAACCAGCGCGAAACGACCCTGATCTGGGACCGCGAGACGGGCCAGCCCATCCACAACGCCATCGTCTGGCAGGACCGCCGCACAGCCCCGATCTGCCAGCAGATGAAGGACGCCGGGCTGGAGCCGATGATCACCCGTCGCACCGGCCTGCTGCTTGACCCCTATTTCTCGGGCACCAAGGTCAAATGGCTGCTTGACCACGTCGAAGGTGCCCGCGCGCGGGCCGGGCGGGGCGAACTGATGTTCGGCACCGTCGACTGCTTTCTGATCTGGAAGCTGACAGGGGGCCGGGTGCATGCGACCGATGCCACCAATGCGGCACGCACCCTTTTGTACAACATCCGAGACGGCCGCTGGGACCCGGAGATCTGCCATCATCTGGGCGTGCCGCTGTCCCTTTTGCCCGAGGTGCGCGACTGTGCAGCCCATTACGGCGTGACCCGTGCTGACCTTTTCGGGCGCGAAATCCCGATCCTGGGCGTTGCGGGCGATCAGCAGGCGGCGACCGTGGGGCAGGCCTGCTTCGCGCCGGGGATGATGAAATCCACCTATGGCACCGGCTGTTTCGCGCTGCTGAACACCGGCGATACCCTGGTGGAAAGCCGCAACCGCCTGCTGGGCACCATCGCCTATCAGCTGGACGGCAAGCCGACCTATGCGCTGGAAGGGTCCATCTTCGTCGCCGGTGCCGTGGTGCAATGGCTGCGCGACGGGCTGAAGATCATCCGCGAAGCGAAAGAGACACAGCCACTGGCCGAAGCGGCGGATGCAGCGCAGGACGTGATCCTGGTGCCTGCCTTTGTGGGCCTGGGCGCCCCCTACTGGAAGCCGGACTGCCGGGGCGCGGTGTTTGGGCTGACGCGCAATTCGGGGCCGGCAGAGCTGGCCCGCGCCGCGCTGGAAAGCGTGGGCTTTCAGACCCGCGACCTGCTGGAGGCGATGCGGGCCGACTGGCAGGGGGCCGCACAGGGCGTGCTGCGGGTTGACGGCGGGATGAGTGCGTCGGACTGGGCGATGCAATTCCTGTCCGACATCATCGGGGCACCGGTCGACCGGCCGCAGGTGCTGGAAACCACGGCGCTGGGTGCGGCCTGGCTTGCGGGCATGAAGGCCGGCCTCTACCCGCCGCGCGACGGGTTTGCCGCAACCTGGGCGCTGGAGCACCGGTTTGAGCCGCAGATGGGCGAAGACCTGCGCGCGGCGAAATATGACCACTGGAAGCGGGCGGTCGCGGCCACCATCGGCGTCGCATGATCGCCCCGTTTCAGCTGCTGCTGCCCGGACGCATCCTGTTCGGGCGGGGCGAGGCGGCGAAAACCGCCGGGCTGGCCGCCGCGTTCGGTCCCCGCGTTCTGTTGGTGCATGGCCGCGATGCCGGGCGCGCCGCCTGGCTCAGGGCAGATCTGGACCGGGTCGGGTCCGGGGTGCAGGCCCTGACCTGCGCGACAGAGCCTGACCTGCCGATGCTGGAGGCTGCCCTGGCCCGGGGGCGGGTCTTTGCCCCCGATGTGGTGATCGGCCTGGGGGGCGGGGCGGTGCTTGATCTGGCCAAGACGCTGGCCGCCCTGATCCCGGCCACGGGGGCGGTGGCGGACCATCTGGAGGGCGTCGGGCAGGGCTTGCCCCTGACGCAAGGCCCGCTGCCCTTCATCGCCGTGCCGACCACATCGGGCACCGGGGCCGAGGCCACGAAGAATGCGGTGATCAACGTGCCCGCACAGCGCCGCAAGGTGTCGCTGCGCGATGACCGGATGATGGCGCGGCTGGCGATTGTCGATCCGGCGCTGACCGACGGCTGCCCGCGCGGCGTCACGCTGGCCTCCGGCCTGGATGCGCTGACGCAGGTGATCGAGCCGTATCTGTGCAACCGGGCGAATCCGGGCACCGATGCGCTGGCTCGCGCCGCGATTCCGATGGCGCTGGCGGCGCTGCCCGCGCTGATGCAGGGCGAAGATGCCGCCGCGCGCGATGCCATGGCGTGGGTCAGCCTGTCGGGGGGGATTGCGCTGGCCAATGCGGGCCTCGGCGCGGTGCATGGGCTGGCCGGGGTGATCGGCGGCATGACCGGTGCCGCGCACGGCGCAATCTGCGGCACGCTGCTGCCCTTCGTGATCGCGGCGAACCGTGCGGCCCTGCCCCCCGGACCGATTGCAGAGCGTCTGTCAGAAGTGGACGCGATGCTGTCGGCAGCCTTCGGCGGCGGGCCAGGAACCGAGGCGCTGCACCGCTGGTCGCGCCGCAACGGCCTGCCCGGCCTGTCGGCCCTTGGGCTGGACGCCGGGGATCACGCCCGCGTTGCGGCAGCGGCGGTGGCGGCATCATCGATGAAGGCAAATCCGGTGGTCCTGTCCGAGGCGGTTCTGCAGGCTGTCCTGCGCGCGGCCAGGTAACGCTGCCGGGGCAGGGACTTTCGGATGGGCGATGTCGAACAACCTGTGCCCCAAACCCGCTTGGGATGATCGCCTGCCGCCAAACATGGGCGGACCGGGTGGCATGACAGGGGGCAGGGGTGTTCGACGCGGGGCATGAGTACCGGCCGGTGCTTGCCTCGTTTGCGGTGGCGATGATGGCCGGGTTCACCGGCCTGTCGCTGACACGCGGTGCCCCGAAGCTTCCGGCGGGGCGGCGCAAGGCCGTTGTCTCGATGTCTGCCGTGGCGCTGGGCGGGGGCATCTGGTCGATGCACTTCGTGGCGATGCTGGGCCTGCAACTGCCGTTTGTGTTCTGCTATGATGCCCTGATCACGCTGATATCGGCGCTTGTGGCAATCCTGATCACGGGCGTCGCCCTTCTGGTGCTGCATTTCGTGCCGCGCAGCACAGCCTCGATCACCGGGGCGGGGGTGATCACCGGCATCGGGATTCCGGTCATGCATTGCATCGGCATGTCGGGGATGGAACTGTGCCGCCCGGTCCATACCCCTTTGGGCCTGGTGCTGGCCTTTGCCGCTTCGATCCTTTTGAGCATGGCTGCGGTCTGGCTGGCCTGCGGCGAACGCGGGCGGCGCAACATCCGGCCGGGGACGGCGGCCTTCGGTCTTGCGGTGTTCTCGGCGCACTTTCTTGCGATGGCCGGAACCTTGTTCCTGGCGCTGCGGGATGTGACGGCGGCGGGACCGGCGATGGGCAACGAAAGCCTGGCGCTGCCGGTCACGCCCGGCGCCGTCCTGATTTCGGCGGCATTCCTGCTGACGGGGGTCACCTTTGCGCCCGAAACGGCGGCAGGGGTGCCGCCTGCCCGGACGATGGAGGTGCCATCCCGGCCCGTGATGCCTTTGCCCGGCGATGCCCGCATCCCCTATAAGCGCGAGACCCTCATCTTCTTTCAGGACGGGGCGCAGGTGGCCGCCCTGCGCGCCCCGGGGCATTACACCATCCTCTACCACCGCAGTGAAAAACTGTTCTGCCCCTGGTCGATCTCGGATGCGGAAAAGCGGCTGGCCCCCGGTTTCCTGGGGGTTCATCGCATCTGCCTGATCAACCCGCGCCTTGTGACCGGATTCGAAAGGCTGAAGGATAGGGGGCTGTGCTTTTTCGGCGGGGTCGAGCCGCCGCTTCGGGTGCCTGTCAGCCGGTCCCACCTGAAGGCCGTGCGCGAGGCGCCGGGCCTTTGACGCGCTTCGCAGTTGGTGCAGACAAAGCGCACTTCGTGTGATAAAGCGATGCTTTGGTGGGTGCAGACTGTGCCACGGGGCGCAGGCAGTGGCACACTGGGGTCACGTGCGCGCTTGGGCAGCACCGCTTTGGGAGGAGCATATGATAGCAGCGGCGTTCGAATATCATCGACCGGCGGACCTGAAGGGTGCGTTGGGCGTTCTGGCCGAATACGGGGATGACGCAAGGGTGCTGGCGGGGGGGCACAGCCTGATCCCGATGATGAAACTGCGCATGGCCGCGGTCGGGCATCTGGTTGATCTGCAGGACATTGCCGACCTCAGGGGCATCCGTGTGGCGGATGGCCGCGTGAAGATCGGCGCGATGACAACCCAGCACGAGATGATTGCCAGCGCAGACCTTGCCGGGGCCGCGCCGATCATCGCCGAGGCGGCCGTGCAGATTGCCGATCCGCAGGTGCGCTACATGGGCACCGTGGGCGGCAATGTTGCCAACGGCGATCCGGGCAACGACATGCCGGGGCTGATGCAGTGCCTGGACGCAACCTTTACCCTGGTCGGGCCGGACGGCACCCACGAGGTGGCCGCGCGTGACTTTTACCACTCGGCCTATGTCACCGCGCGCGAGGATGGCGAAATCCTGACGCAGATCAGCTTCGCCGCACCCAAGGGCGGCTATGCCTATGAAAAGCAGAAGCGCAAGATCGGCGATTATGCAACCGCCGCCTGTGCCGTCCAGCTGACAAAGGCGGGCGGCAAGGTGACATCGGCCGCCATCGCGATGACGAACCTTGCCGACACGCCGGTCTTCTCGGATGCGGCGGGCGCGGCCCTTGTCGGAACCTCGGGCGATGCAGCGGCGGTGAAGGCCGCCGTGACGGCTGCCGTGGCCGCGATCAACCCGATGGGCGACAATCGCGGCCCTGCCGAATTCAAGCGCCACATTGCGGGCATCATCATCGGCCGCGCCATCACGCGCGCCCTGTCGCGCGCCTGAGGGGGATGACCATGGGAAAGAAGATGCAGATTGCCCTGACCGTGAACGGCGAGGCGCATGAGCTGCTGGCAGAGCCGCGAGAGCTGCTGATCTATGTGCTGCGGGAAAAGCTGAACCTGACCGGACCGCATGCGGGCTGCGAAACCTCGCATTGCGGGGCCTGTACGATCGAGATGAACGGCAAGTCGGTAAAGTCTTGCACCGTCTTCGCCGCACAGGCCAACGGGGCCACGATCACCACCATCGAAGGGCTGGGTTCGCCCGACAACCTGAGCGTGCTGCAGCAAAGCTTCCGCGAACACCACGGGCTTCAGTGCGGCTATTGCACGCCGGGCATGATCACCCGCGCCCACCGCCTGCTGCAGGAAAATCCGGACCCGACCGAGGAAGAGGTGCGCTTTGGCATTTCCGGCAACCTGTGCCGCTGCACGGGCTACCAGAACATCGTCAAGGCGATCCTGGCCGCTGCGGCCACAATCAACGGCGCGAAGGAGGCTGCGGAATGAACGACCTGACCCCGACACCGCAAGAACGGACCGCAAAGCTCAAGGGTCTTGGCACCTCGCGCAAGCGGGTCGAGGATCTGCGCTTTACGCAAGGCAAGGGCAACTACGTTGACGACATCAAGATGCCGGGCATGCTGCACGGCGACTTCGTACGTTCGCCCTATGCCCATGCGCGGGTGAAATCGATCAATGCCGATGCGGCCAAGGCGCTGCCGGGCGTGATCGCCGTGCTGACAGCGGCGGATCTTGCGCCGCTGAACCTGCACTGGATGCCGACATTGGCCGGCGACAAGCAGATGGTGCTGGCCGACGGCAAGGTGCTGTTCCAGGGGCAGGAAGTGGCCTTTGTCGTGGCGACCGACCGCTATATCTGCGCCGATGCCATTGAGCTGGTCGAGGTGGATTACGAGGAGCTTCCCGTCGTCACCGACCCGTTCAAGGCGCTGGAGCCGGGTGCGCCAGTGCTGCGCGAGGATCTGGCGGGCCAGACCAGCGGCGCGCATGGCGCGCGGCGTCACCATAACCACATCTTCCTGTGGGAAACCGGGGACGAGGCGGCAACCAACCAGGCCATTGAGGCGGCCGAAGTGGTGGCCGAAGAGATGATCTATTACCATCGCGTCCACCCCTGCCCCCTGGAAACCTGTGGCTGTGTTGCCAGCATGGACAAGGTCAACGGCAAGCTGACCGTGTTCGGAACCTTCCAGGCACCGCATGTGGTGCGCACGGTCGCCTCGCTGCTGTCGGGGATCGAAGAGCACAACATCCGCGTCGTGTCGCCCGACATTGGCGGCGGCTTTGGCAACAAGGTGGGCGTCTATCCGGGCTATGTCTGTTCCATCGTCGCCTCCATCGTTACCGGCAAGCCGGTGAAGTGGATTGAAGACCGGATGGACAATCTGATGGCCACCGCCTTTGCCCGCGACTACTGGATGAAGGGCAAGATCTCGGCCACCAAGGACGGCAAGATCACCGGGCTGCACTGCCATGTCACCGCCGACCACGGCGCTTTCGATGCCTGTGCCGACCCCACCAAGTTTCCGGCGGGCTTCTTCCACATCTGCACCGGCAGCTATGACATCCCGGTGGCCTATGTGGGCGTCGACGGGGTATACACCAACAAATCCCCCGGCGGTGTTGCGTATCGCTGTTCCTTCCGCGTGACCGAGGCCGCCTATTTCATCGAACGGATGATCGAGGTTCTGGCGATGGAGCTGGGGATGGACGCGGCCGAGCTGCGCTCGAAGAACTTCATCCGCAAGGACCAGTTCCCCTACAATTCGGCGCTGGGCTGGGAATATGACTCGGGCGATTATCACACCGCCTGGGACAAGGCGATGGCGGCGGTGGATTATGCCGGGCTGCGCCGCGAGCAGGCAGAGCGGGTTGCGGCCTTCAAGCGCGGCGAGACGCGGAAATTGCTGGGCATCGGCCTGACGCATTTCACCGAGATTGTTGGTGCCGGGCCGGTGAAGAACTGCGACATCCTGGGGATGGGCATGTTTGATTCCTGCGAGATCCGCATCCATCCGACCGGCAGCGCCATTGCCCGGCTGGGCACGATCAGCCAGGGCCAGGGCCATGCCACGACCTTTGCCCAGATTCTGGCGACCGAGATCGGCCTGCCCGCCGACAGCATCACGATTGAGGAAGGCGATACCGATACGGCGCCTTACGGCCTTGGCACCTATGGCTCGCGCTCGACCCCGGTGGCCGGGGCGGCAACGGCAATGGCGGGGCGCAAGATCCGCGCCAAGGCGCAGATGATTGCGGCCTGGCTGCTGGAGGTACACGACGGCGATCTCGAATGGGACATCGACCGCTTCGTGGTCAAGGGCGCGCCCGAGCGGTTCAAGACGATGAAGGAAATCGCCTATGCCGCCTATCACAACGCCATTCCGGGCATCGAGCCGGGGCTGGAGGCGGTCAGCTATTACGACCCGCCGAACATGACCTATCCCTTCGGGGCCTATGTCTGCGTCATGGAGATTGACGTGGATACGGGCACGCATGAGGTGCGCCAGTTCTACGCGCTGGACGACTGCGGCACGCGGATCAACCCGATGATCATCGAAGGCCAGGTCCATGGCGGGTTGACCGAGGCGCTGGCCATCGCCATGGGGCAGGAAATTGCCTATGACGCGATCGGCAACTGCAAGAATTCCACGCTGATGGATTTCTTCCTGCCGACGGCCGTCGAGACGCCGCATTACACCACGGACTTCACCGAAACCCCATCGCCGCACCACCCCATCGGGGCCAAGGGGGTGGGCGAAAGCCCGAACGTGGGCGGGGTTCCGGCGTTTTCCAACGCGGTGCATGATGCGTTCCGGGCCTTCGGTTTGCGTCAGGCCCATATGCCGCATGACCATTGGCGGATCTGGAAGATCGCGAACCAGCTTGGGATGCATGGTTGAGAAGGGAGCGGAGGCATCGTTGAGCCAGCACAGATGGTTGCGCCAAGCCTCTTGCCTGATTTGACCCGCGCCAAATCAGGCCGCGCCTGCCTGCCGCTGGCAGGCGCGTTGCCGCGCCCGCCCAGGCAGGCGCGGCCCGATTTACCAGCCGCTTCCCAAGACCAACCCCCCTTGCCCTGCGGCTTGCGCCTTCGGGCAACGGGACGGGCCACGCTCCACTGGAGCGTGACCTTGTCGGTCCGGGCGCAAAATCGGATAGACTTGCCATGTATTCGGGGCGACTTCAGGAATGGACGCGGCGGCCGGACTGCCGCCCTGCCTCCTCATGAGTGATTGGCAAACCCTTCGGGACGATCTGGCGCGGCAGGGCTATGTGGCCACGCCCGACCTTGCTATGGCGCTTCACATCGCCGTGGTGCTGGGCCGGCCGATCCTGCTGGAAGGGGCGGCAGGGGTCGGCAAGACCGAGGTGGCCCGCGCGCTGGCGCTGGCGCGCGGCACGGAACTGATCCGCCTGCAGTGCTATGAAGGCCTGGACGCGGCGCAGGCGATTTACGAATGGAACTACCAGCGCCAGTTGCTGGCCATCCGCGCTGCCGCCGAAGACGGGCAAACCGGGCGGGCAGTGGAGCAGCGCATCTTTTCCGAGGAATTCCTGCTGGAACGCCCGCTCCTGCGCGCCATCCGCCAGCCGGTGGCCCCGGTGCTGCTGATCGACGAGATCGACCGGGCGGACGAGGAATTCGAGGCCTATCTGCTGGAAGTGCTGTCCGACTTCCAGATCACCGTGCCGGAACTGGGCACGATCCGCGCGGTCACCCGGCCCATCGTCGTGCTGACCGCGAATGGCACGCGCGATCTGAGCGATGCCCTGCGGCGGCGCTGCATCTATGCCCATGTCGATTACCCCGACCGCGAGACGGAACTGGCGATCCTGCGGGCACGGCTGCCGCAGATCGAGGATGCCTTCGGGCGGCAGATCGTGGCCTTCGTGCAGGCGCTGCGCAAGGAAGACCTGGAAAAGAAGCCGGGCGTGGCCGAGATGCTGGATTTTGCCGCCGCCCTGGCCGGGCTGGGCGTGAATGACCTGACCGAGGATCCGGTGCGGCTGCAGGCGACGCTGGCCACCTTGCTGAAGACGCAAGCCGACCGGGGTCAGGTGCCAACGGAATTGGCGCAGCGCCTGGCGGGGAAGGCGGCGTGACCCGCGTCACCCGATTTGCCGCGCGCGATCCCGGCCCTGCGGCACGGCTGGCGGGGTTCATGGACCATCTGCGCAGCCACGGCTTTCGCCTGGGCGTGGCCGAGACGGAAACAGCGCTGCGCGCGCTGGAGGCAGTGGGCGCGGTGCAGCCCGATGCGGTGCGCAGGGCGCTGAAGGCGGTCTGCTCGGGCTGCGCCGGGGATGTGGCGCGGTTTGACGACCTGTTCGACAGTTTCTGGCGCAACGGCGGGCGCGTGCGGCAAAAGGTGATGCCGGACCGCGCCGGTGCGCCCAAACACACCCGCACCTCACAGACCGCCGAAGGGCAGGACAGCGGCAGCGGTGGCAGCCCCCATGCGCCCGAAGGTGGCGAGGGCGAGGCCGAGGCGGGTGGCGAGGGGCGGCTTGTCGCCTCGCGCGTGCGCAACCTGATGAAGACCGACCTGCGAAAGGTCGTTTCGGCCCAGGATATCCATCAGGCGGAAGCCGTGGCCCGGCGGCTGGGCGAAGCAATCCGTGACCGGCGGTCGCGCCGACGCCGCGCCGCGCGCAAGGGGGCGATGATCGATCTGCGACGGACCCTTCGCGCCAGCCTGGCCACTGGCGGCGAGCCGCTGTGGCTGGCGCGGCGCACACGGCCCGACCGGCCGGTGAAGATCGTGGCGCTGTGCGATGTCTCGGGATCGATGGCGGTCTATGCGCGGCCCTTTCTGGCCTTTCTGGCGGGGCTGATGCGGGCGGACGGTGCGGCGGATGCCTATCTGTTCCATACGCGCCTGGTGCGGATCACCGAGGCGCTGCGCGATGACGATCCGTTGCGGGCGCTGAACCGGATCACGCTGCTGGCAGACGGGTTTGGCGGCGGGTCGCGGATTGGCGGTGCGCTGGACGACTTCGCGCGCGGGCAGGCGCGGCGGTTCGTCAACGGGCGCACGGTGGTGATGATCCTGTCCGATGGCTATGACAGCGCCCCCCCCGAGGTCATCGGCGGGGCACTGGCGCGGCTGAAAAAGCGCGGCTGCCGGGTGATCTGGCTGAACCCGCTGAAGGGCTGGACCGGCTATGCGCCCGTGGCCCAGGCCATGGCCGCTGCCCTGCCGCATCTGGATCTTTTCGCCGCCGCCGCTACACTCGCCGACCTTGCGGCCCTGGACAGGGAACTTGCCCGGATATGACCGATGCGCGCCGGACACAGCACCTGGAACGCGAAATCAGCCGGTTGCGCGCCGAAGGCCGCCCTTTTGCCGTGGCAACCATCGTGCGTACGGTGGATGCCACCCCGGCCAAGCCGGGGGCCAAGGCGCTGCTTCTGGGCGACGGCACGCTGGTGGATGGCTGGATCGGCGGCGGCTGTGCGCGTACTGCCGTGGCCAAGGCCGCCATTGCCGCCGTGGCGCTGGGCAAGCCGCAATTCGTCTCGCTGCGCCCGGAAGACCTGCTGGCGGCGGAAGGCGTGGCCCCGGGCGAGGAACGCGACGGCATCCGCTTTGCCCGCAACGGCTGCCCCAGCAAGGGGTCGATGGACATTTTCGTGGAACCCGAACTGCCGCAGCCGCGCCTGGTGATTTTTGGCGCGGGACCGGTGGCGCTGGCGCTGGCTGACCTCGCCGCGCGCTTTGACCTGCACCGCACGCTCTGCGCGCCGGGCCTGTCGGGGGCCGAGGCGGATGTGGTGCAGGACGGCATGGTGATCGATACTGGTGGTGCGGCACAACGCTTTGTCGTGGTGGCAACCCAGGGCAAGAGTGACGAGGCGGCCCTGCGCGCGGCCCTGGCCGGGGGGGCGGGCTATGTCGCCTTCGTTGGCAGCCGACGGAAATTCGCCACTTTGTCGGCACGTCTGGCGCAGGGTGGGATCGACCCGGCGGCGCTTGCAGCCGTACATGCGCCGGCCGGGCTGGACATTCACGCGATCACGCCGGACGAGATTGCCCTGTCGATCCTGGCCCAGATCGTGGCGCTGCGCCGCGCGGGCGACCGGGGGGTGGCAGGTGGCGAAGGTTAGGGCCGCGCTTCTGCGCCTGCTGCGCTGGCGCAGCCCCGTCGCCCCGATGACCGATGATCAGGCGCAGATCCTGGCCACCCTGCGCTTGCCCTGCTGCTGATCTGGCCTTATCACAACGTCAGGTCTGGCCCTAAGGCCAGACCGTGCAATCCGGGATGATTGCGCATCAGGGCTGTCGGGGACGGCCCCCTCTTCCTTGAAAGGCACAGGTATGGACAACCCGGCACTTGGCAACGACATGAGCGCGGTGATCGAGGCGGATCGGGCGCATCTGTGGCACCACCTGATCCAGCACAAGCCGTTCGAAACCATCGATCCGCGCGTGATTGTCGAAGGCAAGGGCATGCGGGTCTGGGATGCGCGCGGCAAGGAACATCTCGATGCCGTCTCGGGCGGGGTCTGGACGGTGAACGTCGGCTACGGGCGCGAAAGCATCGCCGATGCGGTGCGCGACCAGCTGGTAAAGATGTGCTATTTCGCAGGCTCTGCCGGATCGGTTCCGGGTGCAATGTTCGCCCGCCGCCTGATCGACAAGATGCCGGGAATGGCCCGCGTCTACTATGCCAACTCGGGTTCAGAGGCCAATGAGAAGGTCTTCAAGATGGTGCGGCAGATCTCGCATCGCCACCATGGCGGGCGCAAATCGAAGATCCTGTTCCGCGAACGCGACTACCACGGCACCACGATCACCTGCCTGTCCGCCGGGGGCCAGCCGCAGCGCAATGCGATGTACGGGCCGTTCACGCCGGGCTTTGTCGAGGTGCCCCATTGCCTGGAATACCGCAAGCAGTGGGATGTCGCCAACTATGGCGAGCGTGCGGCGGACGCCATCGAAGAGGTGATCCTGCGCGAGGGCCCCGATACCATCGGCGCCATCTGCCTGGAGCCGGTGACGGCAGGCGGCGGCGTGATCGTGCCCCCTGCCGGCTACTGGGCGCGGGTGCAGGAGATCTGCCGCAAACACAACATCCTGATCCATATCGACGAAGTGGTCTGCGGCGTGGGCCGGACCGGGGAATGGTTCGGCTATCAGAACTTTGGCGTGACGCCTGATTTCGTGACCATGGCCAAGGGCGTTGCCTCGGGCTATGCCGCCATCGCCTGCACGGTCACGACCGAAGCCGTGTTCGGGATGTTCAAGGATGATGCCAGCGATCCGCTCAGCTATTTCCGCGACATCTCGACCTTTGGCGGCTGCGCCTCGGGTCCGGCCGCCGCGCTGGAAAACATGCGGATCATCGAGGACGAGGGGCTCTTGGACAACACGCTGCGCATGGGCGCGCGCCTGATGGACAACCTGGCAGCGCTGCAGGACAAGCATGCGGTGATCGGCCAGGTGCGCGGCAAGGGCCTGTTCTGCGGCGCGGAACTGGTGGCCGACCGCGCGACGAAAGAGGCGGCGGATGAAAAGAAGGTCGCCGCCGTGGTGGCCGACTGCATGGCGCAGGGCGTGATCATCGGCATGACCAACCGCAGCCTGCCGGGGTTGAACAACACGCTCTGCCTCAGCCCGGCGCTGATCGCCACGCCGGACGACATCGACCGGATCACCGATGCCATCGACGGCGCGCTGGGGCGGGTGTTCGGGTGAGGAAGGCGCGTGGGAGGCGGGGAACCGCCGCCCGCACGGGGCCTTGACGGGGCGGGATATTGCTGCGGTATAAGACCAGCCGCAACAGCCCGATGGTGCCAGAATGCCGATCCCTGCCGAAGCCTTCTTTCTGACGGCGGGGGCGCGGGGGACGTTGCAGCAGCAGTTGCGGCAGATGGTGGCCGAAGGCATTCTGTCGGGCCGGTTCCGCCCCGGTGACAGGATGCCGTCCAGTCGGGGGCTGGCCGTGCATCTGGGCATCAGCCGGATCACCGTGACGCTGGCCTATGCCGATCTTGTCTCTTCCGATTACCTGACATCACGCGGCAGGTCGGGCTATTTCATCTCGGACACGGCACCCCGCCAGCCGGATTTTCCGCCAGCCGCAACCGCAGAGGTGGAGCGGGTGGATTACGCGGCCCTGACCGGGGGTCGGTTTTCCGCCGCCGTCAGCCTGTCCAAACCCGCAGACTGGCGCAGTTTCCCCTTTCCCTTCATCTACGGGCAGGCGGATGCCACGCTGTTTGACCATCAGAACTGGCGGCTTTGCGCGATGCGCGCCCTGGGCAAGCGCGATTTTGAGGCGCTGACCGATGACTGGCAGGAACGCGACGACCCGCTCTTGATCGAATACATCCTGCGCAACATCCTGCCCCGGCGCGGCATCGCGGCCAAGGCCGATCAGGTACTGATCACCATGGGGGCGCAGAACGGGTTGTGGCTGGCGGCCACGGTGCTGCTGGGGCGGGCTGGCCGCGCGGTGGTGGAAAACCCGGTCTATCCCGGCCTGCGCGCCATCCTGCAGCAGACCGGCTGCGCTGTGTGTCCGGTGGATGTCGATGCCGAAGGGCTGCCGCCCGACCGGCTGCCCAATGCGGTGGATGTGGTCTTTGCCGCCCCCAGCCACCACAGCCCGACCAATGCCACCATGCCGCTGGCCCGCCGCCTGGCCCTGCTGGAACAGGCATCGCGGCGCAATTTCGTGGTGGTCGAGGATGATTATGATTTCGAGATGTCCTTTCTGGCCCCCGCCTCGCCCTCGCTCAAGTCGCTGGACCGCGAGGGGCGGGTGATCCATGCAGGCTCATTCTCCAAATCGATCTTTCCGGGGTTGCGGCTGGGCTATCTGGTGGGGCCGGCAAGCTTCATCGCCGAGGCGCGGGCGCTGCGGGTGGTGGTGCTGCGCCACCCGCCCGGCCATGTGCAGCGCACGGCGGCCTGGTTCCTGTCGCTGGGCCATTACGATGCGCTGGTGAACCGCATGAAGCAAACCTTCCGCCGACGGCGGATCGTGATGGACGAGGCGATCCTTGGTTGTGGCCTGACGGTGGCGCAAACCGGCGGTTTCGGTGGGTCCAGCTTCTGGATGCGGGCGCCGGAGGGGGTGGATACGGCGGCACTGGCCGAGCGGTTGAAAGCGCAGGGAGTTCTGATCGAACCGGGGCGGGTGTTCTTTGACCCCGCTGGCGGACCGCAGAATTACTACCGGCTGGCTTATTCCTCGATCCCCGGCAGCCGGATAGCCGAGGGGATCGGGAGGATTGCCGAGGAGATCGGGCGGAGCGCGGGTTGAGGGTGCCGGGGGGTTTCACACCCCCCGGACCCCCCGTGGGATATTTGTGAACAGAAAATGGGATGAGGGCATAATGCATCAAGGCGGGGACAGCGCCTTTCGCAGGCGTTGACGGGCACGGCAACTGGACTTAACGGGACACAGATACTGGCCCTAAGGGCAGGGCGGGGCGGGCGGGTAGATTGCACCCAAACGGCCCTGATGGCCCGACAGATCCAGGAGAGTTGCGCCATGAAGATGACCACCGAGGAAGCTTTCGTCAAAGTGCTGCAGATGCATGGCATCGAGCATGCCTTTGGCATCATCGGATCGGCAATGATGCCGATCTCCGATCTTTTCCCCGTCGCGGGCATCCATTTCTGGGACTGCGCGCATGAGTGCAACGCCGGGATGATGGCCGATGGCTATGCCCGCGCCACCGGCAAGATGGCGATGATGGTGGCGCAGAACGGCCCCGGCATCACCAATTTCGTCACGCCGGTGAAGACCGCCTACTGGAACCACACGCCATTGCTGCTGGTCACCCCGCAGGCGGCAAACAGGACCATCGGGCAGGGCGGCTTTCAGGAAGTGGAACAGATGGCCCTGTTCAAGGATATGGTGGCGTATCAGGAAGAGGTGCGCGACCCGTCGCGCATCGCCGAAGTGCTGAACCGGGTGATCCTGAAGGCCAGGCGCGCCTCTGCCCCGGCCCAGATCAACGTGCCGCGCGATTACTGGACGCAGGTGATCGACATCGACCTGCCGAAGGTGGTGGAGTTTGAGCGGCCCGCAGGCGGTGAAGATGCGATTGCGGCGGCGGCCAGGCTGCTGTCGGGGGCGAAGTTTCCGGTGATCCTGAACGGCGCGGGCGTGGTGCTGGCCGGGGCGATCCCGGCCTCGATGCGCCTGGCCGAGCGGCTGGATGCGCCGGTCTGCTGCGGTTATCAGCACAATGACGCCTTTCCGGGCAGCCATCCGCTGTTCGCAGGACCGCTGGGCTACAACGGATCGAGGGCCGCGATGGAGCTGATCGCGCGCGCCGATGTGGTGCTGGCGCTGGGCACGCGGCTCAACCCGTTCTCGACCCTGCCGGGCTATGGCATCGACTATTGGCCCAAGGGGGCCGCGATCATCCAGGTCGACCTGAACCCGGATAGGATCGGGCTGACCAAGCCGGTGACGGTGGGCATCGTCGGCGATGCCGGGAAGGTGGCCGAAGGCATTCTGGCGCAGCTGTCACCCAGTGCAGGCGATGCAGGAAGATCAGAGCGCAAGGCACTGATCGCCCAGACAAAATCGGCCTGGGCGCAGGCGCTGTCCGGCATGGATCACGAAGAGGATGATCCTGGCACAACCTGGAACCAGCGCGCGCGGGGCGCAAAGCCGGGCTGGATGAGCCCGCGCATGGCCTGGCGCGCCATTCAGGCGGCCCTGCCGCGCGAGGCGATCATCTCGTCCGACATCGGCAACAACTGCGCCATCGGCAATGCCTATCCGACCTTTGAAGAGGGGCGCAAATACCTGGCACCGGGTCTGTTCGGCCCCTGCGGCTATGGCCTGCCGTCGATTGTGGGGGCCAAGATCGGCAAGCCCGACGTGCCGGTGGTGGGCTTTGCCGGGGACGGAGCCTTTGGCATTTCGATGAACGAAATGACGGCAATCGGGCGCGGGGACTGGCCGGCGATCACCATGGTGATCTTCCGCAACTTCCAGTGGGGTGCCGAAAAGCGCAACACGACCCTGTGGTATCAGGACAATTTCGTGGGCACCGAGCTGAATGAAAAGGTCAGCTATGCCGCCATCGCCACCGCCTGTGGTCTGGAAGGCGTGCAGGTCCGCACGATGGAGGAGGTGACGCAAGCCCTGCTTCAGGCCCTGAAGGCGCAGAAGGCCGGGAAGACCACCTTCATCGAAGTGCTGCTGAACCAGGAGCTGGGCGAGCCGTTCCGGCGCGATGCGATGAAAAAGCCGGTGGCGGTGGCGGGGATCGACCCTGCCGATATGCGGCCCCAGGTCGGGGCGTGATGCCTTTTGACCTGAGCCCGGCTGCGGCCGGGTTCATGGCGGTGGCCTTTCTGGTGGCGGCCTTCGTGCGGGGCTATTCCGGTTTCGGCTTTTCGGCGCTGATCGTGGCCGCGTCGGCGCTGGTCACCAATCCGCTGCATTTCGTGGCCGTGGTGATGATCTGCGAATTCATGATGACCTTTCAGCAGGCGCGCGGCGTGTGGCACGCGGTCAGCTGGTGGCGGGTGCTGGCGCTGATGGCGGGGGCGCTGCCGGGCGTGCCCTTGGGCCTGTGGGCGCTGACCGGGATCGGGCCGGATGCGGCGCGGGTGGTGATTTCGGTCTATGTTCTGGCGATGTGCGCGGCGCTGCTGGCGGGCTGGACGCTGTCGCACGCGGCCGGACGGCCCGCGCATGTGGCGGCAGGCGTGATTTCGGGCATGGCGAATGCCGCCGGGATGGGCGGGTTGCCGGTGGCGGTGTTCTTTGCCGCGCAGCCGATAGCGGCGGCGGTGTTCCGCGCCACGCTGATTGCCTATTTCGCGGCGCTGGATATCTGGACGCTGCCGCTGATGTGGGGACATGGGCTGGTCTCGCGTGACACGCTGGTGGTCACGCTGGCGGCGCTGCCGCTGATCGGCTTCGGCACCTGGCTGGGGGGGCGGCATTTCCTGAACACCGATCCGCAGGATTTCCGTCGGTTTTCCATCATGCTGCTGGCGGGGCTTGCGCTGCTGGGGCTGCTGAAGACGGTGCTGTGATGGATGTGCTGGTGGTCAATGCAGGGTCGTCGTCGATCAAGGTGGCGCTGTTCGGCGCGGATCTGGCCCGGCGCGGTGCGGTGGCGGTGACCGAGATCGGGGGTACCGCGCAGATCGGCGGGGTGCCCTGCGCTGCGCCCGATCACGCGGCGGCGCTGTCGCTGTGCCTGGCAGAGATGGGCCTGCGTCCGGGCGCGCTGGCGGCGGCGGCGCACCGCGTTGTGCATGGCGGGGCGGACCTGCACGCAACCTGCCGGGTGACGCCGGAGGTCGAGGCGCGGATCGCCGCCTGCGTGCCGCTGGCCCCGCTGCACAATCCCGCGAACCTGTCGGCCATCCGGGCGCTGGCCACCCTGGCCCCGGGCCTGCCGCAATATGCCAGTTTCGACACCGCCTTTCATGCGACAAATCCCGAAGTGGCGCTGCGCTATGCCCTGCCGCCGCTGGCCGGGGCACCGGGGCTGCGGCGCTATGGCTTTCACGGCATTTCCTATGCCAGCCTTGTGGCGCGCTGGCCCGCGCTGACGGGCGGCCCGGTGCCGCGCCGCCTGCTGGCGCTGCACCTGGGCAACGGCGCGTCGCTGTGCGCCCTGCGCGATGGTGTGTCGGTGGCAACCACCATGGGCTATTCGCCGCTGGACGGCCTGACGATGGGCACGCGGGCCGGGACGATTGACGGAAATGCCGTGCTGCGTCTGGCCGAGATTCACGGGATCGGCGGCGCATCGCGCATTCTGAACCGCGAAAGCGGGCTGCTGGGGCTGGGGGGTGCCTCGGACATGCGGGCGCTGCATGCGGCGGGAACCGATGCGGCGCGCTTTGCCATCGCGCATTTCTGCTATTGGGCGGTGCGCCATGCGGGGTCGATGATTGCGGCGATGGGGGGCCTTGATGCGGTGGCCTTCACCGGGGGCATCGGCGAGAATGACGCGATGGTGCGGGCCGAGATCATGGCGGGGCTGGGCTGGGCCGGGCTGCGGTTTGACCGGGACGCAAATCAGGGCGCTGCCGCCCGGCTGGACGGGGATGCATCCGGTGTTGCGGTTTGGCTGGTGCGCGCCGACGAAGAACGTCACATTGCGGCAGAGGCGCTGGGCCTGATCCGGGCCGCGCCAGCGGAGGAACCATGACGATCCGCGAGCCAAGTTTCAACACCTCGCCCCCCGTTTCCGACGAGGTGCGCAAGACCACCTGCTACATGTGCGCCTGCCGCTGCGGGATCAACGTGCATCTGACATCCGGCAAGGTCAGCTATATCGAAGGCAACCGCGATCATCCGGTGAACAAGGGCGTGCTCTGTGCCAAGGGCGCGTCGGGCATCCGGCAGATCACCGCCCCGTCCCGGCTGCGGGCACCCCTGAAGCGGGTGGGGCCGCGCGGGTCCGGTGCCTTTGAGGAGATTTCCTGGGACGAGGCGCTGGACCTGGCCGTGTCCTGGATGAAACCGCTGCGCGACACGGCGCCTGAAAAGCTGGCCTTCTTTACCGGCCGCGATCAAAGCCAAAGCCTGACCGGCTGGTGGGCGCAGATGTTCGGCACGCCCAACTATGCAGCACACGGCGGCTTTTGTTCGGTGAACATGGCGGCGGCGGGGATTTACACCATCGGCGGGTCGTTCTGGGAATTCGGGCAACCGGACTGGGACCGCACCAAGCTGTTCGTGATGTTCGGCGTGGCCGAGGACCATGACAGCAACCCGATCAAGATCGGCCTGGGCAAGCTGAAGGAACGCGGCGCGCGGGTGATCGGGGTGAACCCGATCCGCACCGGCTATAACGCCGTGGCCGATGACTGGCTGGGCATCACGCCAGGCACGGATGGGCTGCTGATCCTGGCGCTGATCCATTGCCTGCTGGAGGCGGGCAAGATCGACCTGGACTATCTGGCACAATGGACGAATTCGGCGTTCCTTCTGGACGAAACCGACGGGCCGACCAAGGGCCTGTTCGTCCGTAATGCCGAAAGCCAGCCCTTCGTGATCGACCGCCGCACGGGGATGCCCGCAAGCTGGGATGCCAAGGGCGTTCAGCCTGACCTGGTGGCGGTCTGGCAGGGGCACCGCACCGTGTTCCAGCTTCTGGCGGAACGCTATCTTGCGCCCGAGCATGCGCCTGAAGCGGTGGCGGACCGTGTGGGCATTCCGGCGCGGCGCATCCGCGAACTGGCGGCAGACCTGGCGCGGGTGGCCTTTGACGAGGCAATTGTACTGGATCAGCCCTGGACGGATTTCCGCGGCAACGCCCATGCCACGATGGTGGGCCGCCCGGTCAGCTTCCACGCGATGCGGGGCATTTCGGCGCATTCCAACGGCTTTCAGACCGCGCGGGCGCTGCATCTGCTGCAGATTCTGCTGGGCACGGTGGATGTGCCCGGCGGCTACCGCATGAAGCCGCCCTATCCCAAACCGATGGAGGCGCATCCAACCCCCCATTTCGACGCCGTGCCGGGCAAGCCGCTGTCGGGGCCGCATCTGGGCTATGTCCGCGGGCCGGATCAACTGGCGCTGAAGGCCGATGGCACGGCGGCGCGGATTGACCGCGCCTTTACCTGGGAAAATCCGTTCTCGGCGCATGGGATGATGCATATGGTCATTCCCAATGCCCATGCCGGCGATCCCTACAGGATCGACACGCTGTTCCTGTATATGGCGAACATGGCATGGAATTCGTCGATGAACACCGCCGCGGTGATGCAGATGCTGACCGACAGGGACGGGGACGGCGACTATGTCATCCCGCGCATCATCTATTCGGATGCCTATGCGTCCGAAATGGTGGCCTATGCCGACCTGATCCTGCCCGACACGACCTATCTGGAACGGCACGATTGCATCAGCCTGCTCGACCGCCCGATCAGCGAGCCGGGGGCGGCGGGGGATGCCATCCGCTGGCCGGTGGTTGAACCGGACCGGGATGTGCGCGGCTTTCAGTCGGTGTTGATTGATCTGGGGGTGCGGCTGGGGTTGCCGGGGTTCACGGATTCTGACGGCAAGGCAGTGTACCGCGACTATGCCGACTATATTGCCATGCATCAGCGCAAGCCGGGCGTGGGGCCGCTGATGGGATTTCGCGGCAATGGCGATGCCGTGGGGCGCGGCGCGCCGAACCCCGACCAGATTGCGGCCTATATCGCCAACGGCAGCTTCTTTCAGGCGCATGTTCCGAAAGAGGCCAGCTATTTCAAACCCTGGAACGCCGCCTACCAGGACTGGGCGGTGGGGATGGGATTCTTTGAATCACCGCAGCCCTATCTGTTTTCCGTCTATGCCGAACCGATGCGGCGGTTCCAGCTGGCCGCCGAAGGGCATGGCCATGTGCAGCCGCCCGAAGCCCTGCGCGCCCGGATCAAGCAGGCGATGAACCCGCTGCCGGTCTGGTATGCGCCCTTTGGCGATGACGCGGCGGGCGGCTTTCCGTTGCACGCGCTGACGCAGCGCCCGATGGCGATGTATCATTCCTGGGGGTCGCAGAACGCCTGGCTGCGGCAGATCCACGGGCGCAATTACCTGTATCTGCCGACCAAGGTGTGGCAGCAGCAGGGCTTTGCCGACGGCGACTGGGCGCGCGTCACCTCGCCTTCCGGTGTGATCGAAGTGCCCGTGGCCCATATGGCGGCGCTGAACGACAATACCGTCTGGACCTGGAACGCCATCGGCAAGCGCAAGGGTGCCTGGGGGCTTGCCCCCGATGCGCCCGAGGCGGTGAAGGGGTTTCTGCTGAACCACCTGATCTCGGAACTGCTGCCGGAAAAGGGCGACGGAATGCGCTGGTCGAACTCGGACCCGGTCACGGGGCAGGCGGCCTGGTTCGATCTGCGGGTCATGGTGGAGCGGATCGCACCGGGGGTGGAGGTGGTGCCGTCCTTTGGCGTGCTGCCCGATCTGGCATCGGTGCCGCAGACGGGAAGGGGCGGGGCATGACCTGTCTGCCGGGGCATACCGAAAAGAAGCTGGGGCTGGTGATCGACCTTGACACCTGCGTCGGCTGTCAGGCCTGTGTCACCGCCTGCAAGGGCTGGAACGATCAGGGCTATGGCGTGCCGCTGTCGGATCAGGATGCCTATGGAGCGGACCCCAGCGGCACCTTCCTGAACCGGGTGCATTCCTACGAGGTGCAGCCCGAAGATGGTGCGGCGCAGATCATCAACTTTCCCCGGTCCTGCCTGCATTGCGAAGGTGCGCCCTGCGTCACCGTCTGCCCCACGGGTGCCAGCTACAAACGGGTCGAGGACGGGATCGTGCTGGTGAACGAAAGCGCCTGCATCGGCTGCGGCCTGTGCGCCTGGGCCTGCCCCTATGGCGCGCGGGAGCTGGATGCTGAGGCGGGGGTGATGAAGAAATGCACGCTCTGCGTCGACCGTATCTATAACGACAACCTGGCGCCGGAAGACCGGGAACCCGCCTGCGTGCGCACCTGCCCGACCGGCGCGCGGCATTTCGGCGATCTGGGCGACCCCGACAGCGAGGTCAGCCGTCTGGTCGCGGCGCGCGAGGGGTTTGCGCTGATGCCGGAGTTGCGCACAAAGCCGGTCAACCGCTATTTGCCGCCCCGCAAGAAGGACGCGCGCGAAGAGGCGTCGCTGCTGGCCCCGCTGCTGGATTTGCAGGCGCAGGGCTTTGCCGGCTGGCTGGACCGCATGCTGGGGAAGATGGGATGAACCCGGCCCCTTCCGTCATCATCTTCACGGTTCTGTCCGGGCTGGGGTTCGGGTTTCTGGCCTGGCTGTGTTCGGGTATCGCAACGCCGGTCGGGCTGCATGGCCTGCTTGGCTTTGCTTTGGGCTATGGGCTGGCGGTGGGCGGGCTTGTGGCCTCGACCTTTCATCTGGGCCAGCCAAAGCGGGCATGGCGCGCCTTCACGCAATGGCGGTCAAGCTGGCTGTCGCGCGAGGCCTGGGTCGCCGTGGCGGCCCTGCTGGCCGTGGCCCCGGTGGCGCTGGGCGCGCTGTGGGGGCGGGAGCCGGGGCTGTGGGGGCTGGTAGCGGCGGCGCTGTGCCTGGGCACGGTCCTGTGTACCTCGATGATCTATGCGCAGTTGGCAACCGTGCCGCGCTGGCACCACCCGCTGGTGCCGGTGACGTTCGTGCTGTTCGCGCTGGCGGGCGGGGCGATTCTGCTGCCCTTGCCGGGGGTGGCGGCGGTGCTGAGTGCGGGTCTGGCAGCTGTGCTGGCCATCGGCTTTCGCATCGGCGACGGGCGGTTCGCAGGGGCCGGATCAACGCTGGCCACGGCAACCGGGCTGGGGGGCATCGGCGCGCCGCGCGTGTTCGAGCAGCCGCATACGGGCGGCAATTACCTGACGCGCGAGATGATCCATGTGGTGGGGCGGCGCCATGCGGCGCGGCTGCGCAGCATCGCGGTGGCGGGCGTGGCGCTGCCCGCGCTGATCCTGCCGCTGTTGCCATCGGTTGCGGGCGTGGCGCTTGCGCTTTGCGCGCATCTGGCCGGCGCTTTTGCCGCCCGCTGGCTGTTCTTTGCCGAGGCCGAACATGTGGTGGGCCTGTATTACGGGCGGCGGCCCCTGCCAGAGAAGCGGTGAAGAGGATGTCGCCCCTCCGGGCGGGAAGGGGATGGTACCTTCGCCCGTCCGGGCGGGACCAGGAAACGCGACCCGCGTTTCCCCCGCCCCAGTGGGGCGGTCCCCCGTAGACCGGCAGGTCCGGGAGGGACAGAGGCCAGCGCCCGACCCGGCGGGGGCGAAGCGCCCGCCGTGGGCGGGTCGGGCGCTGGCCGGGGGCTTTGGCCCCCGGCCGGTCCTGATCCCGGCGCAACGCTGTGGCAGGGGCGATGGCCCCTGCCATTGAAGCGGTGAAGGTACCTTCGCCCGTCCGGGCAGGACCAGGAAACGCGACCCGCGTTTCCCCCGCCCGCGTGGGACGGTGCCCCGTAGACCGGCAGGTCCGGAAAAGACAGAGGCCAGCGCCCGACCCGGCGGGTGCGAAGCGCCCGCCGGGGGCTGGGCGGGCGCTGCCCGGGGGCTTTGGCCCCCGGCCGGTCCTGATCCCGGCGCAGCGCTGTGGCAGGGGCGATGGCCCCTGCCAGTGGAACGGTGAGGGTGCTTTCACCCCTACGGGCGGGAACAGGAAACGCGACCCGCGTTTCCCCCGCCCCAGTGGGGCGGTCCCCCGTAGACCGGCAGGTCCGGGAGGGACAGAGGCCAGCGCCCGACCCGGCGGGGGCGAAGCGCCCGCCGTGGGCGGGTCGGGCGCTGGCCGGGGGCTTTGGCCCCCGGCCGGTCCTGATCCCGGCGCAACGCTGTGGCAGGGGCGATGGCCCCTGCCAGAGAATCAGGGGTAGTGCTTTCGCCCCATCGGGCGGGAACAGGAAACACGACCCGCGTTCCCCTCGCCCGCGCGGAACGGTGCCCTGTAGACCGGCATGTCCGGGAAGGACAGAGGCCAGGGCCCGCGTTCGGTCTGGCGCTGGGACAGGGGCGATGGTCCCTGCCAGGATGTGCCGGGCGCGCGCAGGCGCAAGAGGCTCCCGCTTTGCGCTGAGGCAGCCCCTGCGGTGGCCCTGTCTTCGGCACCCTGTCAGTCGGTCTGCCCTGCGCCATGGCCGTGCCCGTCTGTCGCGCTGCGCCCGACAAGGACCGTGCCTTCAAAAGCGTTCAGCCGCCCGATCAGATCGGCACCCGCGCTGCGTTCCGCGCCATTGACGGCGGCGGCCAGGCTTTCCGCCTCGGCGCGGGTCAGCCCCATCGACACGAAGGTTGCCGGCTGCACAAGGCGTTCCCCCGCACAGAGTTCGACGAACCAGCCCATGTCATCCTTGCGCAGGAAGGCGCGGCCACCCTTGCCCTGCTGGCTCCATCCCGCCACGGCAACCTGGCCCTGGATGGTGATCGGGGACACCGTCAGCGGGGCCTCCGGGCTGTCGAACTGCGCCATCAGCACGGCTTCGATCTGTTCGGCATCCGTCCCGCCGGCCACCGACATCGGCCCATCGGCATGGCCGTGACCGGTTGGTGCTGTCTGATGACCCGCTGCGCTGTGGTCCATCCGGCTGTGGTCCATGCCGACCGGGGCATCGACGCTGAACTCAATCGCCACCCGGCCCGCCCGTTCAAAGACCAGCGTGGCAGGGATCATGTCGCCTTCGGTCAGCGGGCCGGTCAGGCCCATCAGCATGATGTGCAAACCGCCCGGTTCAAGCAGGACGGTGCCACCGGCGGGAATGTCGATCGCATCAAGATGGATCATCCGCGCGACGCCGTCAGCGCCATGGTCTGTGGTATGCAGCATCGCCTGTTTCGCGATTGCGGTTTCGACGCCCAGCAGGCGGTCGCCGACACTGCCTGCATTGACGATTTCCAGATAGCCGGCGGCCGATCTTGCAGCGGCAGGGAGGGCGGGAATGGCGGGATGGACAATCTCCATCTCGCCGACGGTCACGCCATGGGCATGGGCAAAGGAGAGACTGCCCAGCAAGAGAGTGGTCACAAGTCCAAGGATACGGTTCACGTTAGATCTCCGGAATATGGGTCGGGCAGGGGCCCGGGAATGTGTCTGACAGGGGGGGGTGGCGATCCGGCCTCTGCGCCTGCGCTGCGGGCCGCCATCTGCGGTGCCTGCCGCCCGGCAGGTTGCAGATGGTGCCGCAGCCAGGGCAGGCAGGGGCCTGCACGGGGCCCGGTGCGGCGCATGACGGCCGGACCGATGGCCGGGGCAGCCGAACCGGGTCAGGCCAGGGGCGGTGCGCGCATCGCATGGCCCGGATCACGCACCGGGCGCTGCGCGCGGCTTTCCTGCGGCGCGGTCACGGCAGCCTTGACAATCAGCTCTGCCGTGCGGGGCACCAGGCCGGGTGCGGGAACCTCCGCCGTGCCGGCAACATGGCAGGCGGGGCAATCCGACTGTCCGCCCCTGCCGTTGCCGCCGGGTTCATCGCAGAGGTCCGCCAGATCGCCCCCGGCCAGAACAAAGGCGTCCCGTGCGATGCTGTCCGCAGTCGGCATCCGATGGGCCGCGCCCGAAACCATCAGGGCCGCGACAAGCATCGACAGAAGGGCAAGCCCGATTGTTCCGGTTCGCAGCAGATGCATCATGCCCGCTGGATGCCAGCAGATCGCAGAAAAAGCAACGGGTTTCGGCCCGCGTCCCGCCGGGTCTGCCGCAGGGGCGACCGCGCCGCACCACGCCTGCTGCCGGGATGCTGAAACACCGTCCATGCCGGCTCCGCCGTGACCGAGGGGGCACAGCGTCAGGCAGGGGCTGCGGCCAGGGGGATGATCGGGCTTGCCCGCCCCAAGACCGTCACAAGGCCTTTCGGTATCACTGATGACCGGCAACCTTCCGGCAGGGCCACGACGGCAGGCACCCTGCCGGAACGGGCATGGGGGAAATCGATTCCGCCCCCGGACTCACAATGAACGCCACCCTGTCCTGCGCCTGCGCCTTGCAGGACATCACACCACCTTGACGGACGCGGCCCCGGTCCCTTATCGCTGGGGCGTCCTGCAAATGGCGGATGCAGGCTGTTTGTGGCTTTCGCGGTTGGGTGGCCGGACGGGCGGCGAAGTACGATGGGATGTCAAGACGCATCATGACCGCCGCCGGGACGTTATCAGAGGCCCGTGTTCGCCGTTGGGCTGCCCGGTGTGGTCAGGGCCGGTCCTTCCGCAGCTTTGGGCGGGTTCGGTTGCGGCCGTTTCACCGGGCTTGTCGATAGTGGTTCCGCGCCGGAACGAAGAACGTGCTGGTGCAGCCTTGGGTGCCGTTCTTGCCGCAGCCCCCGCGCGTCGCGCCTGCGGGCGTCTTTCGGTCGACTTCAGATCGACGGAGTGGACCGGGTGCCAATGCCCTGGCCCCGCCGCACCGGATGCGCAGATCCGGGTGCCCGGCCATCCGGTCTGTGCCGGGCCGTCCCCGGCCCTGCGCCCGTTCGTTCCGGGGGCCAGAAAACCCCGTGGCGCAGCATTTGACCAGGACCGGCGGCACCGGCAAAACCCGCCAAAGACCCCGCCGCGCCGCAGGGCATTCCTTGCAGGCCCCGATGCCGACGCCGCCTGCCGCCTGGTGGCAGGTCCGTCGCGCGGCAGCCATCAACCTTGTCGGCGCGGCCCGGCGCGGGTACCGGGCACCCCCCGGCCAGGGACACAAAAGGATCGGGGCCTCTCTTGACGCTTGCCTTCAGACCCCGTGCCATCCTGCGTGCCGGGCCCTGGCTTGCCCTGCTTCTTTTCGCAGTTCTGGCCTTTGTGCCGGGCATCGCCAGCCTGCCTGTCATGGACAGGGACGAGGCACGGTTTGTCCAGGCCAGCAGGCAGATGGTGGAAAGCGGCGACTTTGTTGACATCCGGTTCCAGGACGAAGCGCGCCACAAGAAGCCTGTCGGCATCTACTGGCTGCAAAGCGCGGCGGTCCTTGTCTCTGGTCAGGGTCCGCAGGCCGGGCTTTGGGTGTACCGGCTGCCCTCGCTGATCGGGGCGACGCTGGCGGTGCTTCTTGTTGCCGTCGTCGGCACGCCGCTGTTTGGCAGACCGGCGGCGCTGGCGGCAGCGGCGGTCTTTGCCGGCGGGCTGGTGATTGGCGGCGAAGCCCGTATTGCAAAGACCGATGCCGCGCTGCTGGCCACGATACTGGCCGCTCAGGCTGTACTGGTGCGGCTTTACCTTGGCAGGCCGGCCGGCAGGGCGGGACCCCTGGCCTTCTGGCTGGCCATTGCCGCCGGAACGCTGATCAAGGGTCCCATCGGCCCGATGGTGCCCGCGCTGACAGCGCTGACGCTGTGCCTTCTGGACCGTCGCGCCGGATGGCTGCGGCCGCTTCGGGCGCCCGTTCCGATCCTTCTTGCGCTGCTTGTGACCCTTCCGTGGTTCCTGGCGATCACCCTGCGCAGCAACGGGACCTTCTGGCTGGGGTCCGTGGCGACCGACCTTCTGCCCAAGATCGCCTCGGGCCAGGAGGGCAAGGGAGCACCGCCAGGAAGCTACCTGGTCGGCCTTTGGTTCACCTTCTGGCCGGCAACGCCCCTGCTCGTTCTTTCGCTGCCCGCCATATGGCGGGCGCGCCGCGAGGCGGCAACGCGGTTCTGCCTGGCCTGGGTCATCCCGGTGTGGCTGCTGTACGAGGCAATCCCGACCAAGCTTATCCACTATACCCTTCCGGTCTTCCCCGCCCTGGCGCTGCTTGCCGCAGGTCATCTGCCGACCGCCCTTGCCACGGCATCCCGGCCCCTGCGCATCGTGGCGGCGGTTTCGTTTCTTCCCGGCCTTGCGCTTGGCATCGCGATCCTTGGATTTGCCGCAGCAACAGAAAACCGCGCCGCCATGTGGCTTGCCGGTGCCGGTCTGGCTGGCGCAGGCCTTGCCGCGACCTTCGCGCTTCGGTCCTTTGCCGCGTCCCGGCCGCTGGGACTGGCGGCCTTTCTCGGGCTGGCCGGGGTTGTGCTGCACGCCAGTCTGATCCTGGCCATCGCCCGCATGCCTGCCTTCTGGCCGACCGAAGCGGCAATGGCGCTGGCCGCCGAAACCGCCGCCTTGAACGGCTGTGCCCGGCCCCGGATGGCGGGTTTGGGGTATACCGAACCTTCTCTTGTCTGGCGCGGCGGCAGGGACACCCGGCTTTATTCCGGGCCCGGCACCGCCGGAACCGGCGTGATCGGGCCCGGTCCCTGCCTTGTCGCCGTCAGCCTGCGCGACGGCGGTTTCACCCCGGACGCCCTGGCACAGGGCTGCCGCCTTGCCGGCACCGTCGCCGGCTTTGCCATCGGCGCGGGGCGGCAGGTCACGCTCGACATTCTCGACTGTCACGGTGAACCATGAAAGACCTGCGATCAGCGGAAGATGGGGCAGCCGGCCCCGGTGCCAAAGCGGACACCCGGCCGCGGATCGCGGCGGTCCTTGCCCGGCAGGACCAAAGCCCGCTTTCGCTTTTCATCTGCTTTGTCTGTGTCCTGTTCCTGGTGGTGGTGATTGCCGATGGGCCGGTTCACACCATGGCCAGATCGCTTGATCCGACGCTGAATGCCACGCTGCGCACGGTGACGGAGTTTGGGAATTCGGCCTGGCCCCTTGGTATCGGTCTGGCCCTGCTGGCCCTTGTCGCTGTCGCCAGACGCCGTGCGCAGGGTGCCGCAGCCGAAGACCTGCAAGCATTCCGCTCCTGCCTGCTGCTTGTGGTCTTGTCGGTCGCGGGCAGCGGCTTTCTGGCAAGCCTTTCCAAGAACATGATCGGCCGCATGCGGCCATCGACGGTGCCCGACCCGAATGTTCTGGAATTCTCGGTCTTGGCGTTCCGTGCCGGCTGGGCTTCCTTCCCGTCAGGACATGCCACAACGGCGGCGGCCTGTGCCGTTGCCTTGGCAATCTGCGCCCCGAGACTGTCCTGGGCCTGGCTGTCCATCGGCCTTGTTGCGGCAGTGTCGCGGGCCTTGCTGGGTGTCCACTGGCTCAGCGATTGTCTGGCGGGTCTGGCGCTGGGCACGGCGTTCTGCCTGCTGCTGCGACGACATATGGCTGGCCGGGGTCACCGGTTCGTGCTTGATCGAAGGGTGCTTTTCCCGGCTGTCGCCTTGACCGCGCAAGCACTGTCCGGTGCCGTGTCGGGCCTTGGCCGATCAGTATGCGCAGGCTTCTTGCGGCTTTGGCGAAAATTCGCGTCAGGGCGCAGGACGTAAAGGGACTACCCACAACAGAATACAGCCCTGGCCCTGCAGGCCGGACGATTGGCTGTCCCGCCGGGCAAAGCGGGGATGTCATGGCAGTGGCGGAAACCTGATAAAGGCGTGATCCCGGCGTTAACATCCGCCCCTGCAGCCTGCGGTGGCAGGGGGGCAGGGGGAGGCAGATCACCCAGAAGCGGACTATCCGGAACCGCAGGCCGTCGCCCCGCGAGACCTGACCGGGTTCGGATCACGGAAAACGCGGACCCTTCACCGCAGAGAACCGGGGGCCTTGCAGCACGGGCCGTCATCGCCATGATCGGGCAACGGCATGGAATTGATGCCATTGACAACTCTGGAACCCTGCACTAGCAAAAAATGGAACGTTCCACATGCGCCTGGCAGCAAAGCTTCACGACAGGACAGGGCGTGTCCGTTGCGGCGCATTTCAATCCGGGGGAGGCGAAATGGCGGATGTCAGGGGTGCAGGTCCCGGTGCGTCGGGTTGGATGGGCAAGATGCATACCATGGCCTGTCAGACCTTTCCGCATGTCATGGGCACCGCAGGTGGCATCGCCAAAGCCGTGGCGCTGATCGCGGACAATCCAAAGGCCGCAGCCGATCCGGCCATTCGTGCGTCCGGGGCAAGACGCCTGACATCGTGGCGCGATGCCGTTCAGGACCCCGAGGGTGATCTGACCGACATCTGTCTGCCTGACAGCCTGCATCACAAGGTGGCGAAGGCGGCCCTTCTGGCAGGCAGAAATGTCTGTTGCGAAATGCCTGTGGCCGGTATGGCGGCGCAGGCGCGCAATCTTGCCGGTATCGCGGCGGCAAAGGGCCTTGTCACCCAGGTCGGCCATGCTGTTCCGCGCAACCCGGTGGATGATCCGGCGCGGGACATCATCGCAAACGGCGGGATGGACGAGATCACGCTGTTCATGCCCTGCCAGCATGGCGACACCGATGGCGATCCGCTGGCCCGCTGTCTGTGGCGTGCCGGCGGAAAGCCTGCGCCAAGCGGTATTGCGGGGGATGCCGGAACGCCTGTGTTCGGCTTCCTAAATCTTCCGGTGGGTCGGGTCAGCGAGACGAACGCCGACACCTGCATCGTCACGCCACGCCGCCCGGTGATGTCCGGCCTTTCCTGTGAAAAGCAGGCGGCCTTGACCGGGACTGAAACCCGGCCGGAGGTGACCAACCCCGACGGGGCCAGTATCCTGTGCGGATTTGCCAATGCTGCGCGCGGGCTGATCGATTTCAGCCGCATTGCGACAGGGCGCAGGTTCCTGCGGACGTGCAGGGTTTACGGCACAAGGGGCAGCCTGTCCCGCACAGATGACAAGGGGAACCGCCTGCGCCTTTGCACCAATGATGCGAACGGCCGCCGGGGCTTGCGCGGGAGTGACGCAGGCCGCGGGAACGACATCACCCGCAGGTTCCGGCCGGTGCCGGGTATCGCGCCGGGCCACAGTGACGGCGGGATCATCGGGGCGGCCGAAGTCATCCGGTCGATCACCACCGGGCAGCCGATGTGGCCCGGATTCGGGTCTGGCCACCCTATCTGCCGGATCGCTGACGCCTGCATGGACCCCTCGCGTCCTGGTCGCCGGGTATCGATCACCTGACCCCGAAGGAGACATTCCGTGGCCCAGACCATTGCGCAAGAGATTCTGGACGCGCTGACGGATATCGACATGCCCCGCCTTGGGGCAGAACCCGAGATTGCATCGATCATCGATGTGCAGGGCCACCGCGTGCCTGTTCATGCCTGCGGTGTGGTGATCGTGGGCAGCGGTGCCGCCGGGTTGCGGGCGGCAGTTGAACTGAAGCGGCGTGGCTGCGATGTGGCGGTGATCAGTCAAAGCGCATGGGGGGGAACGTCGGCCTGTTCGGGGTCCGACAAGCAAACCCTGCACACCGCCAACACCGCAGACCGGGGCGACAATTTCAGGGAGATGGCCCGCGCGATCCGGGCAGGCGGGGCGATGGACGAAGACATGGCCTATATCGAGGCCGTGGGATCGGTGCGGGCGATGGCGTCGCTTCAGTTCCTTGGTCTGCCCCTGCCGCAGGACAGTTTCGGGGGCACGCTGCGCTACCGCACCGACCATGACGAGGCCGGCCGCGCGACAAGCTGCGGGCCGCGCACATCCCGGCTGATGGTCAAGGTGCTGGCGACCGAGGCGATCAGGCTGGGCATTGATTTCTTCAACCAGACAACCGGGGTGCGTATCCTGGTCCAGGGGCAGGGCGACAGCAGGGCAGTTTCGGGAATCCTTGCTGTGCGGCCCAGGTCGCAGGCACCGGACAACCCCTATGGGCTGACGCTGTTTCATGCCCCGGCGCTGGTGATTGCAGCGGGCGGACCGGGCGAGCTTTACCGCGATTCCGTGTTCCCGAACGGCTGCTTCGGCTGTCTGGGTCTGGCCCTTGAGGCGGGCGTCGATCTGGTCAATCTGACCGAAAGCCAGTTCGGCATCGGCACCCGGCGCGAAGGCTTTCCGTGGAACCTGTCGGGCACCTATGTGCAGGCGATGCCTTATGTCTATTCGGTCGATGACCGGGGGACCGAGCACAATTTTCTGGCCGGGTATTACCGCACCACGCAGGAACTGGTCTCGAACGTGTTCCGCAAGGGCTATCAATGGCCCTTTCATGCCACCAGGATGCTGGACTTCGGATCAAGCCTTGTCGATCTGGCGATCACCCGTGAAAATCAGGCCGCACGCCGGGTGTTCATGGATTTCAACCGCAATCCAGCACCCGTGCCCGGCGATCTGCCCTTCAGCCTTGACCGGCTGGACGCGGACGTTGCCGCCTATCTGGGCAAGGCGGGTGCGCGACAGCGGCTGCCGATCGGCCGGCTGCAACATATGAACCCGCTTTCTGTTGAGCTTTACCTGCGCTACAAGGTTGATATCCGGCGCGACCCGCTGGAATTTGCCGTCAACAACCAGCACATGAACGGCGGGATTGCGGTTGATACCTGGGGGCGCAGCAGTTTGCCCGGTCTTTATGCCATAGGCGAGGCCGCAGGGACGCACGGGGTCACGCGCCCGGGGGGGGCCGCGCTGAACGCTGGGCAGGTTCTGGGAACCCGCGTGGCCGAACATATCGCGGCGGGCGGGCGGGCCCGGACCGCGCCTGACGGGCCTGTCGGCCTGCCGCTGGAACAGGCCCTGGGCCAGATCGAACGGGTCCTGCGGGCTGGCAGCGCGCTGAACATGCGCGCCATCCGGGACGAGGTGCAGGCCCGGATGAGCGATCACGCGGGCATTCTGTGTACGCCGCAAGGTGTCGCCACCGCCCTGCAGGCGGCAGGAAAGCTGAACCGGGCGATCCGCGACACTGGCATTTCCTTCCTGCGCGGCGGCGAGATTGCCAGGGTCCTGCAATGGCAGCAGATGGCGCTGGTCTCGGAGGCGGTGCTGGCGGCCTTGCACCACTACATCGACCAGGGCGGCGGCAGTCGGGGTGCGCGGGCAATATGTGATCCGGCGGGCGAGGCTGCGCCGATGGCCAGGTCCGGCCCCCTGTCCGACGTGCGCTTTCGCAAAGAACGCCTTGCGGATCGGGCCGGGCAGATCCTGGTGCGGCTGGTGGACGGGCAGTTCCGGATCACCACCCGCCCGAACCGAAGCCTTGATGAAACCGCAAAGCAGTTTTTCGAACGCGACTGGCCGGCCTGGCTGACCGGCGCGGTGTTTGATCTGGACCGCAGGGCGGTGCCCGATGCCTGACCCTGATGTGATGACCGTGATCGCCGTGGGAGAGGCGATGGTCGAATTGGCCCCCGTTGGCAAGGGGAACTACCGGCGGGGCTTTGCGGGCGATACCTTCAACACCGCCTGGCATATGGCGCAGCTTCTGGAGGGGCGCGCAAAGGTCGGTTTTGTCACGCGGGTCGGCACAGACGGGATTTCCAATGCTTTCGTGGCGGAAGTGGTGGCGGACGGCCTGGATGCTTCGGCAATCGGGCGCGACCCCTTGCGCAACATGGGGCTGTATCTGATCGAGTTGAACGGGGCCGAGCGCAGCTTTCATTACTGGCGTGACACCTCGGCGGCGCGCGGTTTGGCATCGGACGCTGACGCCCTGGCAAGGGCCTTTGCCGGGGCGGGGCTGATCCATCTGTCGGGCATCACCCTGGCGATCCTGCCGCCGGATGACCGCGAAACCCTGTTCGCCGCGCTGGCCCAGGCAAGGGCAGGCGGGGCGAAGGTTTCGTTCGACCCGAACTTCCGCCCCAGGCTGTGGTCGTCGATGGACGAGGTGCGGCAGACCATTCTGCGGGTCCTGTCTTTGACCGACATCGCCCTGCCCAGCTTTGACGACGAGGCTGCGGTCTGGGGCGACGCGACCCCCCGCGCGACACTGGCGCGCCTTGCCTCTGCCGGTGTCGCCGAAGTTGCGGTCAAGGATGGGGCGGGCCCGGTATCGGTGCTGTCAGATGGCAGGATCAGGGTCCTGCCAACCGCAAAGGTCGAGGACATCCGCGATACCACCGGGGCCGGAGACGGATTCAACGCAGGCTATCTGTCGGCCCGCCTGCTGAGGCAGACGCCCGACATGGCCGTCATCGCCGGACAGGGATTTTCCGCTGAGGTGATCCGCCACTTTGGCGCGCGTCTGCCCAAAGCCTTTGTCGCGCCGCTGACATAGGGCCGCTCAACCGCCCCGAAGCGGGCGGGCCAGGTTGGCCGCGCGGGCGGCAATGCCGCGGATCATCCCCCGGTTTTCGCCCGCGATGGCAGCGACCGGACCGAACCTGGTTCCGCAGTTGTCCTTCAGCCCTGTCCGCTTGACTGGCGAATGGCCAGACTGACTGCGGTCCGGGTCTCGGGCGGGGGGGCGATGTGGTTTTCCAGCCAATCCACAATCGTCTGGGCGGCTTGCACCCCGATCCCCGCAATGTCGCAGCGCACGGACGACAGGGAGGGATAAGCCTGGGCAACCTCTTCGATGTCGTCAAAGCCCATGATGAGGAAATCCCTGCCGACGCGCCAGCCAACCTCGTGACAGCCCGAAACCATGCCCAGGGCGACAAGGTCATTGAAACACACCGCAGCATCCACGCCTGCGTTGTTGGAAAACAACTGGCGCGCGGCGCTGCGGCCGAACTCGCGGCTGGCCTTGCCGGTCATGATGATCGGCTCCAGCCCCATGTGCGCGAGCACACCCAGATAGCCCGCCTTGCGTTCCTCGGTCACGGCCCGGCCTTCAAGCCCCCCGACAAAGGCGATGCGGCGCGCCCCGGCGGCTATGAGATGCTGCGTCGCCTCGCGGCTGCCCGTCAGGTAGTCGGGCGCAATCAACGGGAACCGGTCCAGCCGCTCATCGACGCGGCGCAGCATCTGCATGGTGGGAATGCCGCCGCGCGCTATGGCATCAAAGGTTGCGGCGGTCTCGCCATAAGCCGGGCAGATGATCAGCGCCGACACGCCATGTTCAATCATCGAACCCACGACCTGGTCCTGCAACTGCGGGCTTTCATCGGTGTTGGCGATAACCGTCGAATAGCCGCGCTCCGCCAGCGCCATTTGCAGGGACGTGGCGAATTCGGTGAAGAACGGGTTGCGCAGATCGTTGATCACAAGGCCGATAAGCCCGGCATTCGACATTCGCATGTTGGCGGCGGCGCGATTGTAGACATAGCCGATTTCGGCCATCGCCTTGCGCACCAGGGCGCGGGTTTCCTCGCGCACCGCAGGGCTGTTCTGCAGCACAAGGCTGACCGTCGATTTCGAGATGCCTGCGCGCTTTGCCACGTCGATGATGGTCGGTCGGCGGTTGATGTTCATCTGGTCTCGATCCATCGCATTGATTGCAGAAACCCGTGTCGCCTGATGCGCAAAGACGACGGGGCGCAGGGGTGGCCTTCAAACGCCAAAGTCCTGCCGCTGCCCGGCAAGCGGAAACGGGCGGCGTGGACAGGCTGCGTTTCGCACAGGGTGCCAGACCGCGCGGGGCCTGCGGAAAAATGTCCGGCCTTCCGGCAAGCGGTCCATGCGGGGGGCACTTTTCAGCACCCTCAGGCCGATGCGGCAAGATCAAAGCACAGGATGCCGTCCTTGCCCCCCGTTGCGGCTGCCGTCAGTTTGGCCCCCAGAACCTGATGTTCGGGGTGATCCTGGTAGGCCTGCAGGGCTGCCCAACCGGTGAACTCCACCACAAAGCCGTGCATGTAGCCGCGCTCCATCTGCTCGGGGCTTTCGCTTTTGCCCGAGACGATCGACAGCAGGCCGGGAACCTTGCCCTTGATCTGATGAAGTTCGGCAAACAAGGCGGCGATGCTTTCTTCGGAAAGTCCGGGCTGAAAGCGGATCAAGACAATGTGACGGATCATGCCAGTGCCATCCTGTTGTCTGCCTTGATCATGTCGGAGGCCTTTTCGCCGATCATGATTGCGGCGGCGTTGGTGTTTGATGAGATGACGGCGGGCATGACCGAATTGTCGGCAACGCGCAGCCCGTCGATTCCGTTGAACCGCAGCCTGATATCCACGACGGCCCCGGCATCCGGCCCCATCCGGCAGGTTCCGGCACAATGGTGCGACGTCTTGGAATGCTGGCAGATGAAGTTGAAATAGTCTTCGTCCGTGCGCACCTCCGGGCCGGGAAGGCGCTGGGCCAGGATATATGGCTTCAAGGGGGCCTGGGCCAGAATTTCCTGCGTCAGCTTCAGGCCGCGAATGGTCATTTCACGGTCAAGCGGATCCTGCAGGTAGTTGGGGTCAATCAGCGGTGCTTTCTGCGGATCGTCGCTTTGCAACCGGACCGATCCGCGCGACCTTGGGCGCAGATAGCAGGAATTGAGCGTGATCCCCCCCTGCGGCATCGACACCACGCCATGCTCGATCCCGGTGCCAAGGCCGAGGTGAAGCTGGATGTCCGGTGACCGTGCCTGGGGATCCGCATACCAGAAGCCCCCCGTTTCGAACAGCGACGAGGCGACCGGCCCCTTGCGGCTCAGAAGATAGCGCAGACCGGCAATCGCCGCCCATAAGGGCTTGCCATAGCGGTCATAGCTGTGGGGGCCGGACAGTTCGGCAATGCAGTACAGGTCGAGATGATCCTGCAGATTTGCACCGACCTGCGGCTGATCCCGGATCACCTTGATCCCCAGCTGCGAAAGATGGTCAGCAGGCCCGATCCCGGACAGCAGCAACAGCCGCGGCGACCCGATGGCACCCGACGCCAGAATGACTTCGGCGTTTGCGTGCAGCCGCTGTCCGTCCACAAGCTCCACCCCGGTCGCGCGGCCACCCTCCACGACCAGCCGGCGCACCTGCGCACCCAGCCGGACGGTCAGGTTCCTGCGGTGGCGATTGGGCGCGAGATAGGCCATCGCGGCGGAAGATCGCCTTCCGTTGCGCTGGGTCAGCTGGTAGAAGCAGACGCCATCCTGTATTTCGCCGTTGACATCCGGGTTGCGTGGAATGCCCAGGTCGGCGGCCGCTGCGAAATAGGCCTCGCAGATGGGCAGGGGCGCGCACGGTTCGCTGACGCCCAGCGGGCCGCCCCTGCCATGAAACCTGTTGTCATGGGTTTCATTGTCCTCTGCCTTGCGGAAGTAGGGCAGCACGTCGTCATAGCCCCAGCCTGCACAGCCCATCTGACGCCAGTCGTCATAGTCCTGCGCAGCCCCACGGGTGTAAATCTGCGCGTTGATCGCCGATCCGCCGCCGATGACCTTGGCTTGCGTGTAGCGGAACACCTTGTTCTGCATGTGCCTTTGGGCAACCGTCTCCCACCCCCAACTGCCGATGCCCTTGGTCATTTTGGCAAAGCCTGCCGGCAGATGATAGAAGGGGTGGCGGTCACTGCCGCCGGCCTCCAGCAGCAGCACCTGCGCTGCGGGGTCTTCCGACAGGCGCCCCGCCAGAACCGAGCCGGCCGAGCCGCCGCCGATGATGATGAAATCGTATCCTTCGGCCATCCGGCCCTCCTGCCTTGGGTCACGCAAGCCTTGTCCGTGCGATATGGTCTGCGGCCCGGATCGCCAGCGCCGCCACGGTCAGCGCCGGGTTGACCGCCGCAGACGTGGGCAGGACCGACGCATCGGTGATGAAAAGGTTCGGGTGATCATGGCTGCGGCAAAAGGGATCGACCACGCTTGAGCCTGCATCGCGGCCCATGCGTGCCGTGCCGCATTGATGCGATGGCGTGCGCCTGTCAAAGGCGCGCGACAGCACGACCGGATAACCCGCAAGACGCAGCGTTTCCTTCAGCTTCTGCACCAGCGCAAGATGCGCGTTCCAGTTCGACCGCTTCCAGTCCAGCACGATCTGCCCGTCCTTCAGGGTGACGCGGCTTTCGGGGTTGGGCAGGTCTTCCGACATGGCGTAAAGGTCCACCGAATGCCGCGCCACCCAGTTGGCGACAATCCGGGGCAGCCGTGTCGAGGCGCGCAGGATCGTGCCCGATATCTTGCCCAAGAGCTGTATGTTCCCCAACGGCTCGCCCCGCGGGCCGCCCGCAAGGTAGAAATCATTGATCATCAGGGTCTTCTGGTAGACGCAGTCATTCTTCCACAAGGGATGCAGCGCCAGCACCGCAGAGCAGTTGTGGTTCATGAAGTTGCGCCCGACCTGATCCGAGCTGTTGGCCAGTCCCTTCGGGAATTCGCTGCTGGCCGAACGCAGCAGCAATGCCGCCGTCTGGATTGCGCCCGCCGCCAGCACCACGACCCCCGCCGTGAGCACGTCGCCAGAGCCAAGTTCAACGCCGGTTATCCTGCCGCCGGGCCCGGACAAAAGGCGCGTGACCATGGCCCTTGTGCGAAGCTGTACGGTCCGGTGCTGCAGGGCCGCCTTCAGGGCGGCGGTTTCCGCGTCCATCTTGCCGCCCGTTGTGTCGGGAAAGGCATCCCAGGGTGTGCGCGCCCGCGCCAGCCAACGGTCAAGGTCCACCCCCAGGGGCAGCGAAGCGGGATGCAGGCCGATCCCGGCCAGCCTGCTTCGCAAGGCCGCAATCGGGGGTTCATCGGGAACCGGCGGGTGCGGATAGGCGGTGGAATGCGCAGGCTCTGTCGGATCCTCTCCGATCTGGCCGCGCACGGCGTAAAGTCTTTCGGCCTGGCCGTAGAAGGGTTCCAGATCATCATAGGACAGCGGCCAGCCCGGCGTGACGCCCCCCATATGCACCAGCGGGGAAAAATCCTCGCGACGGTATCGCACCAGGACCGCCCCGTAGAATTTCGAATTGCCCCCGACGAAATAGTAATGGCCGGGGTTGAACGCCCTGCCTTCGCCGTCCAGCCATTCTTCGTCGGGCCGGAAGTATCCGTCAGCGAAGATTGCCGTATCGTTTCTGTCGTGGGCCGACGGGGTCAGATGCGCGCCGCGCTCCAGGATCAGGATCTTCTGTCCGTTGGCGGCAAGTGCTGCCGCCACTGTTGCGCCGCCCATCCCCGACCCGATGACGATGACGTCCGCATCGCTCATGGCTTGATGATCTCTTCGGTTCCCGGATCAAAAGCGACGGCCTTTTCCATGTTGACCGCAAAATCAAACTCCTGTCCCGACCGGACGGCGGCATCCGCCCGCATGCGGGCGACAATGTCTTTGCCACCCAGTTCCATCGCAACAAAGGTGTCGGCACCGGCAGGCTCTGTCACGCCGACCAGGTTGCGCAACGGCACGATGTTCCGGGAATTCCGGTCAGCCCCGTCGGGATCGGTTATGGATTCGGGGCGAATGCCCAGAAGAATGTCGCTTCCATCCCATGCCGCCAGATTGGACTGGCTGAATTTCAGCAGCCTCGCCGCCCCTGCGGCATCGGTGATCTGCGCATGTGCAACGCCATCCTTCACCACAACCCGTGCCGGAAGAACATTCATGGCCGGGCTGCCCATGAAGGTGGCCACATAGACATTGGCGGGCGTGTCATAGACTTCCTTCGGGGTGCCAAGCTGCTGGACATGGCCCTTGTACATCACCGCGATCCGGGTCGAGAGGGTCATCGCCTCGATCTGGTCATGGGTGACGTAGACGATGGTTGTCTTCAGCTTTTCGTGCAGCTTCTTGATCTCGGTGCGCATGTCAACGCGCAGCTTTGCATCAAGGTTCGACAGCGGTTCATCAAACAGGAACACATCCGGATTGCGCACCAGGGCACGGCCCATGGCCACACGCTGGCGCTGCCCGCCGGAAAGCTGGCCCGGTTTGCGATCCAGCAGGGTTTCGATCTGCAAAAGCCTGGCCACGTCACGCAGCGCCTTTTCGCGCTCGGGCTTTGGCACGCCGTGCATTTCAAGGCCGAACGTCATGTTCTGGCCGACAGTCATGTTGGGGTAAAGCGCATAGTTCTGGAACACCATCGCGATATTGCGCCTTGACGGATGCACCCCGTTCACCACCCGCCCCCTGATCGAGATATCGCCCGAGGTGATGCCCTCCAGCCCGGCGATCAAGTTCAAAAGCGTGGACTTGCCGCAGCCCGACGGCCCGACCAGCACCAGAAATTCGCCTTCCTGCACCTCGATATTCACCTCATGCAGGACCTTGACCGGGCCATAGGATTTGGTGACGTTGCGGATGTCGAGAAATCCCATGGTTTATCCCTTTACAGAGCCTGCCATCAGACCGCGCACAAAGAAGCGACCCGCGACGATATAGACGATCAGGGTGGGAAGCGCGGCTAGGATGGCCCCTGCGAAGTGTACGTTGTATTCCTTGACGCCGGTCGATGACTGCACAAGGTTGTTCAGGGCGACGGTCATCGGCTGGGTCTGCCCCCCGAAAGAGGCGCCGAACAGGAAGTCGTTCCAGATATTGGTGAACTGCCATATCACGGTCACAACGATGATCGGCCCCGACACCGGCAGCATGATCCGCCAGAAGATGCGAAAGAACCCCGCACCGTCGATCATCGCGGCCCGGACCAGTTCGGTCGGAAAGGACGCATAGTAGTTGCGGAAATAAAGCGTCGAAAAACCGATGCCGTAGACCACATGAACCAGGATCAGGCCCGGAATCGATCCGGCCAGCCCGATCTTGCCCAGGACCGTCGCCATCGGAATCAGCACGATCTGGAACGGGATGAAGCAGGAAAACAGCAGCAGGCCGAAGATGATCCTGTCGCCGCGAAAACTCCATTTGGTCAGGACATAGCCGTTAAGCGCGCCAAGGACGGTAGAGATTGCGACAGCGGGAACAACCATCAGAATGGAATTCAGGAAATAGGGCCGCAGGCCCGTCGGCTCCACCCCGATCTGGGCGACAGACCATGCCTGCCGCCAGGGCTCAATCGTCCAGACACCGGGCAGCGCCATCATGTTGCCGCCCGTGATCTCGGACAGGGGCTTGAGCGAATTGGCAATCACCACGAACAGCGGCATCAGATAGAACAGGGCGAAAACCAGCAGGATGCCATAGATGAACAGGCGCGTGATCCGCCCGGTGCGGACGGCGGTGTCTTGCCCGGCCATGGCCATCACGTCTTCTCCTTCAGCTCGGCGTAGAGGTAAGGGGTCATGATCGCGGCGATTGTCATCAGCATGATCACGGCCGAAGCTGCACCGATGCCCATCGAATTGCGGGTGAAGGTGTAGGAATACATGAAGGTCGCGGGCAATTCGGTTGCCCGTCCGGGGCCGCCGCCGGTCAGGGCAATGATCAGATCATAGGATTTCACCGCCAGATGCGCGAGGATGACGAAGGCCGACAGGAAGGCCGGGCGCAGCAGCGGAATGACGATGCGGCGATACAGGCTGAAGTTCGATGCCCCGTCAATCTGGGCGGCCTTCAGGATTTCGTTGTCGATGCCCCGCAGACCCGCCAGAAACATCGCCATGACAAAACCGGATGTCTGCCAGACGGCAGCGATGACGACGGTATAGATCGCCATATCCCGGTCCTTGATCCAGTTGAACTGAAAGCTGGTCCAGCCCCAGAGGTGCATCGAGTTTTCAATCCCGATTCCGGGGTCAAGGATCCACTTCCAGGCCGTCCCGGTAACGATGAAGCTCAATGCCATCGGGTAAAGGTAGATCGGGCGCAGAATACCTTCGCCCCGGATTTTCTGATCCAGAAAGATCGCCAGCATCAACCCGATCACCGTGCAGATAAGGATGTAAAGCGACGCGAAGATGAACAGGTTGGTCACCGCAACCCACCACGAGGACAGGTTCCAGAGCCTGGCATAATTCTCCAGCCCGACCAGATCATAGCTGGGCAGCATCTTGGAATCGGTGAAGCTGAGGAAGATCGTGAACGCGATGAAGCCGTAGACAAACACCAGCATCGCCGCCAGGGAAGGTGACAGCACCAGTTTTGGTATCCATTCCTGCAGGCCTGTGCGGAAATCGACCCCGGACGAGTGATTTGCCATAGTGTCTCCTTCTGGCATGGCGCCTTCGGACGGCATCTTTCGACATAGACAGTCCGGGTGGCACGCGGTTCTGCCACAGGGACTGTTCGGGAAAGGGGGGCTACCCCCCTTTCCCGTTGCGTGATTACTGCGCTGCCTCGACAGCGTTCACCAGGTTCTGCGCGGCCGTCGCGGCATCGTATTCGCCGTTGAAGTTGGCGGTCACGACATCATAGATCGCATTTTTCACCGCTGCCCTGTTGGCATGGCCATGAGCGATGGAGCCTACCAGCGTGCCGCTGGCAGAGGCTTCGGCCAGTTCGGCCATGGCTTGCTTTCCACAGGCGTCGAAAGCATCGTTCGGCACATCGGTGCGCGCCGGAACCGAACCCTTCACGACGTTGAACGCCGACTGAAAGCCGGGGGACATGATCGCGCGGGCCATTTCGCCCTGGGCCGCCTGGGCCGCAGGATCGCCTTGGGCAAACATCGCGAACTGGTCCGAGTTGAAGCTGACATTGCCCTGCGTGCCGGGAACGCGGAAACACAGGAAATCGGTGCCGGGAACCTTGCCCGCCTTCAGGAATTCCCCCTTGGCCCAGTCACCCATGATCTGGAAAGCGGCATCACCGTTGATGACCATGGCAGAGGCAAGGTTCCAGTCGCGCCCCGAAAAGTTGTCATCCACAAAGCTGCGCAGCGTTCCCATGCGGTTGAACACTTCAACCATCTGGTCCGACCCAAGCGCTTCGGGGTCAAGATCGATGAAGGCCTTCCTGTAGAACTCGACCCCGCCCACCGACAGCACGACACCGTCGAACATCGTGGCCTCCTGCCAGGGTTGGCCGCCATGGGCCAGCGCGGTCTTGCCGCTGTCCTTGACCTTCTGCATGGCGGCAACGAAGGCATCCCAGTCGGCGGGCTGGGCAATTCCAAGCTCGTCCAGAATGGCCTTGTTGGCCCAGACCCAGTTGGTCGAGTGTACGTTCACCGGGGCCGCAACCCAATTGCCGTCGTATTTGGAAAAGGCCTGAAGCGCCACAGGAACGACCGCGTCCCAGCCTTCTTCGGCTGCAACGGTGTCAAGGTTGGCAAGCTGGCCTTCGGCGGCCCAATCCTGAATGTCAAAGCCCAGCATCTGAACGGCCGTCGGGGCATCACCGGCCGTGACGCGCGCGCGCAGCGTTGTCATGGCCGCTTCACCGCCACCCCCGGCAACCGGCATGTCGATCCAGCCGATTTCCTTGGTCACAAGATCTTCCTTGAGCACATTCAGCGCGGAGGCTTCACCGCCAGATGTCCACCAGTGCAGAACTTCAACATCCTCGGCCTGTGCAATGCCGGTCGATGCCAGCAAGGCCGCAGCAATTGCCGTCTTCCTTCCAAAGTAACCACGCATGTAGGTCTCCTCCTGTCGCGTTGGTTTCGCCGTCTCCCTGCCGGGTTTCAGGCCTGGTTCACCCAAGGTGCGCGCGTGCGGCCGATCCGCATGACGAGCGATTTCACCTCAAGGAATTCGTCGAAGCCGTAGCTTCCAATCTCGCGCCCCTGGCCGGACTGCTTGACACCGCCAAAGGTGACTTCGGGAAAGCCGTCCATCCAGGTGTTGGTCCAGACCGTTCCGGCCTGAACGCGGCGGCCGAAATCAAGGCAGGTGTGGATGTCGTCGCACCAGATGCCTGCCGACAGACCATAGGTCGCGTCATTGGCCATGGCAATCGCCTCTTCCGGCGTCCGGAAGGTCAGCACCGCCAGGACCGGACCGAACACTTCCTCGCGGGCGATGGCCATGTCGGGGGTGACGCCGCGAATCACGGTCGGCTGATAGAATTGCCCCCCAAGGCCCGGCACCGTCAGACTGCCGCCGCCCAGGCAGACCTCGGCCCCGGCGGCCACGGCCGCGCGGACGCAGGCATCGATCCTTTCGCGGTGTTCGGGGGTAACGATGGCCCCGACCTGTGTGTCAGGATGCAGCGGGTTGCCAAAAGCCACCTTGCGCGACAGGGCCACCACACGCGCCACGAAGTCATCCGCAATCTTTTCGTGAACGATGATGCGGCTGGACGAATTGCAGCACTGGCCGACGTTGAAGAAGATGCCGAACGTCACCGCATCGGCGGCACCTGCCAGATCGCAATCGGGAAAGATCACCTGCGGGTTCTTGCCGCCCAGTTCAAGCGCCACCTTCTTGAGCCTGTCGCCGGCCACCTTCGTGATCGTCCGGCCGACAGCGGTCGATCCGGTAAAGGTCACCATGTCCACATCGGGGTGACCGGACAGCAGGCTGCCGACCGGATTGCCATGCCCCAGAACGATGTTGCACACGCCTGCGGGCAAGCCGGCCTCGGTCAGCATCCCGGCAAGCATTGCCGTGGTGGATGGTGTCAACTCGGACGGCTTGACGACGCAGGTGCATCCGGCCGCCAGCGCGAAGGGAAGCTTCTGGCTGAGGATCCAGAACGGAAAGTTCCACGGCGTGATGATCGACACCACGCCGATGGGTTCTTTCAGAATGACCGCAAGAATGTCGGCGCCCAGTGTGTTATGGCTGTCACCATGGCTGGTCCGCGCAAGCGACGCCGCGTATCGCCACAAATCCGCCGCGCCGCCGCATTCCCCGCGCGCCTGCGCAATAGGCTTGCCGCTTTCCAGTGTCTCGATCACTGCCAGGGTCCCGACATTTGCCTCGATCAGATCGGCGACCCTTGTCAGCACCGCCGCACGGGCCTTGCCGGACAGACGGCTCCAGCGGCCGTCGTCAAAAGCCGTGCGGGCCGCCCTGATTGCGGCTTCGGCCTCGACCGCCGATCCAAGGGCGGCCTGGCTGACCACCACCCCGTGCGAGGGCGAGATGCGGTCCGACCTGCGGCCATCCGCACTGTCCTGCGCCACGCCGTCAATGAAATGCCGCGCCTGATAGGCCGTGGCTGGCAGCGCCACCGTCTGGCCGGAAATGATGTGCAGGTCGTTCATGACTTACCGTCCCGAGAATTCCGGTTTGCGTTTTTCCCGGAACGCGGCAACGCCTTCATCCCGGTCGGCAGTGGCGGCGATGGCGGCACTGCCCAGCGCCTCGACCATCGCGCCGCGATCTTCGCCCTGTGCGGCGTGGATCATGGCTTTGCAGATTTCGACCGCGCGCGGCGAAAGGCCAAGGGCGCGGTCCAGCAGCGCCAGCGCCAGGGCGCGCGGATCATCGCCGACGGCTGACACAAATCCGCAGGCCAGGGCACGGTCCGCCCTGATCCGCTGACCGAACAGCGCCATTTCCTTGACCATGGCTTCGGGCATCAGCCGCATCAGCCGCTGCGTGCCCGACCAGCCCGGAACAATCCCGATGCCGGCCTCGGGAAGGGCAAGGCCGGCACCGGTCGCCATCACCCGCAGATCACAGGCGGCGGCAAGTTCCAGACCACCCCCAAAGGCGTGGCCGTTCAGAACGGCAATTGTGGGTTTGCCAAGCCGCGCCAGGCGGTCGAAAACCCGGTGGCCGTCGCGCACCCAGTGGCGGGCAAACTCGGCCGGGCTCAGATCGCCCCAGCCGTTGATGTCGGCCCCCGTACAGAAGGCACGATCACCGGTTGCGGTAAGCATCACCGCGCCGATTGCGCTGTCTTGCCCGACAACCTCGAGGTGCCGGGCCAACTGGTCCAGCATCCCGGATGTGAAGGCGTTCATCCTGGCCGGATTGTCCAGGCGAAGCTCGGCCATCCTGCCGTGACGGATCAGATCAACAGCGCTCATTTGCCCCAGCCCATCGGCGCATCGGCCAGAAGCGACATCGGCAGGGTGATCGCATCGTGTGCAATCCGGACCCGCCCGCCGGATGCCGCGACGATATCGCGCAAAGGGTCAATGCCGGGCATGATCTCGGTGGCGATCAGGCCGGTTTCTGCCAGCCGGATCACGCAGCGTTCGGTGATGTAAAGCACATCCTGCCCCAGGGCGCGGGCGCGTTTTCCGGAAAACGTCACATGTTCAACCGTTTCGACCATCTTCATGAACTTGCCCGGCGCCACGACCCTGATGCCGTCAGGCGCAAGGTCGATCTGCGCGCCGGCCTCGAACCAGCCGGAGAAGACGATTTTCCTGGCCCCCGAGGTGATATCGACAAACCCGCCGCAGCCCGCCGTCAGATAGGGTTTCTTGCCCAGTTTCGAGACATTGACATTCCCTTCGCCGTCCACCTCAAGAAAGGACAGGAAGGATACATCGAAGCCGCCGCCCTGGAAGTAGATGAACTGCTGCGGAGACGGCACAAAAGCATCGGCATTCGACGCGCAGCCAAAGGCAAAGCCGGTCAGCGGCATTCCCCCCACGGCGCCTTGTTCTATGGCCCAGGTCACGGCCTCGGGATGGCCTTCCTCCAGCAGGATGCGCGGCACCAGTGCCGAAATGCCAAAGCCAAGATTGGCGGTCATTCCGGGCCGCAATTCCATGGCCGCGCGGCGCGCAATGATCTTTTCGATACCATGTTCGGCCAGTGCAAAGCTGCTCCATGGCCGCATGATCTGGCCGGAAATCGCGGGGTCATACTGCGTTTCGCAGGTCTGCTTCTGATCGGGGTCGATCACCACCAGATCCACCAGGTGGCCCGGAACCCGGACGTCATGGGGCCGCAGCGATCCGCGTTTGGTCATGCGGCTGACCTGTGCAATCACCAGCCCGCCATGATTGCGCACGCAGATTGCCTGCTCCAGCCCGCCCAGGTAGGCCCCTTCGTGTTCGCAGGTCAGGTTGCCGAACTCATCCGCCGTGGTTGCGCGCAGGATGGCCACATCCGGGATGATGTTCGGGAAATGCAGCCAGGTGTCGCCGCCAAACTCCACCCGGCGGACAATCGGTGCCGCAGCCCCCAGCGCGTTCATCGCGCAGCCTTCGCGGACCGGATCGACGAAGGTATCTAGGCCCACCTTCGTCAACACGCCCGCACGCCTGGCTGCGGCGTCGCGGTTCATGTCGAACAGGATGCCCGAGGGCACGTTGTAGGCTTGCACGCGGTTCTCGACGATCATCTTCCAGATTTCCGGCATCGGCCTGCTGGACGGACCCGAAGGATAGGACCCCCCGAGGATGCGGGTCAGAAGGCCGTCCCTGGCGATGTGATCAACGCCCTTGACGCCGTACATGTCACCGGCGGCAATCGGATGGATGGCAGTCAGGCCGCGGGGGTGGCCTTCCACATCAAAGCGCGCGCCGATGGCCGCCAGAACAAGGTCCGGGCACCCCAGGGCGGATGACGAAGATACAGTGACAACGGCCCCGTCGGGAATGCGGGCAACCGCATCTGCGGCACTTGTCAGCTTGCTCATGCGGTCTCTCCGCAGTTCACGGCCTGGCGCCGGCCAGTGCGCGCGGCATCGCGGACGGCAGTGGCAATCTGCAGGGATTTCACCCCGTCACGCCCCGACGCGGCGGGCTTTTGCGTGCCTGTCACCGCCGCGCAGAAATTCCGCACAACACTTTGGTAAATCGCGCAACGGTCGAATTCGATGCGTGCGGTTCCCTGTGCGGTGATCAGGTCAATCTCTCCCACAGGGTCTTGCGACAGCACATTCCGGGCAAGAATGGACCCTTCGGTGCCATGCACTTCCACCCCGGAGGCGGCGAAAGGATGGGTAAAGCTTTCATGGCTGAACACCATCGTTCCCGAGGGCATCGCCCAAACCGACATCGCGCTGTCTTCCACGCCCCGGCCCATCCCGGTGGCATCCATATGCGCCACGACCGAAACCGGGTCTTCGCCCAGCAGGAAGCGGACGGTGTCGGCGTTGTGAACCGTCAGATCGGCAATCACCCCGCCGCCGGCAGCCGGATTGTCCAGCCGCCAGCCACGCAGATGGACCGGCAGTTCCACGGCGTGGAATACCCTTACGGACAGGATTTTCCCGACCCTGCCCGCAGCGATCAGATCGCGGATCGCGCGCAGGCTGCCTGCACTGCGAAGATGGTGGTTGGTGGCAAACACAACCCCTGCCGTTTCGGCGGCCCGCACCATGTCTTGCGCATCCGCGACGGCGGTCGCCAGCGGCTTTTCGCACAGCACATGCTTTGCGGCGGCAATCGCGGCCATTGCCTGACCGTGGTGCTTTTCATTGGTCGATGAAATGTAGACGGCACCCACGGCAGGATCGGCCAATGCCTCGGCCAGATCGGTGCCGAAACGGGCTATGCCGTGGGTCGCGGCAAAAGCCGCAGCGCGGCCGGCAGAGCCACTGATCACCCAGCGCACATCGTTGTCCTGCTGCGCGCGGACCGCCTCGACAAGATACTGGCCGGCAATCGTGCTGGCCCCGACAAACACCCAGTTCACAGCCGCCCCCACGCCCTGCCAAAGGATTATGGATCGTTCCAGACGAGTAGTGGAACGATCCATATGCTGTCAACAGGAAGGTTCCATCGCAGCTGCTCCAGTCAGGCGGGGGTCAGCGCAAAGCTGGTTCTGGCAAGTCTTCAAGGGGTTTGCGGCGGATAGGGTCAGGGCCGCAGCAGGTTCCGGGGGCAGACGGCAAGTGCCACCGGCACGGATCAACGGCGGCGCGGGTCAGGTCACCGGATGCCCGAAAGAATCGGTTGTACGGCGCAGGATGCGGCCCGTGAACCCTCCCGGCAGACCGCTTTGGGTGGCAGCGCGGCGGGCTGTCCGGCCCCTTGTGCCTCTGGTCGCGCCCAGGCGGTTTTCAGGCGCGGTCAGGTGCCGACACGCCCGGCGGACAATCTGGCAGCGGATTGCGCGCCGCACCCCGTTCCGGGGCGGCGCGGCCGGGCACGTCTCGCCGACGTGCGTCTTTCGCAGCACCGGGGTCAACCATTGCACGGTGTTCGCGGTGCAAATGGCGGCCTGCGCTGTTCCTGCCGCTGTCCTGAACATCCCGCAAGACCTGTGGCCCCCGAATCAGGGTCGGTTGAGGTTCCTCTCCGGCGGATGACGGTTGCGGCGGTTGCAATGAACGCGCCGCAGCATGTGCCTGTCCTGCGGCGGTGCAGGGCGATGTCCGCATCGCAGTCCTGAACCAAGGTCCGCCGCCCGGCCCCGCCATGATCCGACCCCCGCCCCAAGACCGGCGGAAGACCCCCGGGTCGGGCTGCAAACGGCCCTTCCGCAGAAGGACGGGGGCGGCCCGACATGGCGTCACACCGGTCAGGAAAGAAGAAATTGACCAAAAGGCAGATCATGCTAACAGTGACCGGAAGGGTCGGGTGCGCCAGGGCTGACGGATCGGCGCAGCGGACGGCCATGGGGTGCCGAATGCTGGATTTGCTCATACGGGCCGGTCGTTTGCCTGACCGGAAGGATGCGGTGGATATCGGCATCCTGAACGGCCGGATTGCCGGAATTTCGCCCCGTATCGACACGGCGGCCGCCCGCACGATCGAGGCGGCCGGACGGCTGGTTGCGCCCGGTTTCGTCGACCCGCATTTCCACATGGATGCCACCCTCAGCCTGGGCCTGCCGCGCCTGAACCGGTCAGGCACCTTGTTGGAAGGCATCGCCCTGTGGGGAGAGCTGAAGCCGCTTCTGACGGTCGACGCGGTGATGGAGCGGGCCTTGCGCTATTGCGATCTGGCGGTGTCGCAGGGGCTTCTGGCGATCCGCACGCATGTGGATGTCTGCGATGACCGTCTGACCGCCACCGAAGCCCTGATCGAGGTCCGCAGGCGCGTCGCGCCCTATATCGACCTTCAGCTTGTTGCCTTTCCACAGGATGGCCTGTTCCGCAGCCCCAATGCCGAGGCAAACCTGCTGCGCGCCCTGGACATGGGCGTTGATGTGGTTGGCGGCATTCCGCATTTCGAACGGACGATGCAGGATGGCGCGGCATCGGTGCGCCGCCTGTGCGAGATTGCGGCCGACCGGGGTCTGCCGGTCGATCTGCATTGCGACGAAAGCGATGACCCGATGTCGCGTCACATCGAAACCCTGGCGGCCGAGACGGTGCGCCTTGGTCTGCAGGGGCGCGTGGTCGGATCGCATTGCACATCGATGCATTCGATGGACAATTACTATGCCTCAAAGCTCATTCCGCTGATTGCCGAGGCGGGTCTGCACATCGTGCCAAACCCGTTGATCAACCTGACCCTGCAGGGCCGGTCCGACACCTATCCGCGTCGCCGGGGCCTGACGCGGGTGGCCGAACTGCGGGCGGCGGGCGTGAATGTGGCACTGGGACAGGATTGCACCATGGACCCGTGGTATCCGCTGGGTTCTGCCGATATGCTGGAGGTGGCCCACATGGCGGTTCATGCCGTTCCCATGACCTCGCGCGAGGCGATGGCCTGGTCCTTTGCCTCTGTCACCGTGAACGGGGCGCGGGCGATGGGCCTGCCGGACCCGACACTGCGGGTCGGCGGGCCGGCAACGATGGTTGTCCTGCAGGCGCGCGACCCGATCGAGGCGGTGCGCCTGAAGGCGACCCGCCTTGTCGTGATCCGGAACGGCAGGGTTCTGGCGCAGACCGCCCCCAGGGTGGCACAGCTGTCGCTGCCGGGGCGGCCCGACAGCCTTGACCCTGCATCCTGTGCCCCGATTGCCGAAGATTGACCGACCCTTTCTCACCCTCTGCAAAGGACTGCTGCCATGATCTTGACCGCTTCCCGCCGCCAGCTTCTGCTGGGTGCTGCCGCCACACTGGCCCTGCCTGCCTACCTGCGCCGCGCCAGCGCCCAGACCGTGATCAAGGTCGCGGGCATCCATGCCTCGCCGGTTGAAAATGCCTGGAATTCGCGCGTGCATTCCGCGTTCGAGGCGGCGGCGGCCGCCGGGCTGATCACCTACGAGTTTTCCGAAGGCGTGGCCGCGACCGACTATCCGCGGGCCATGCGCGAATATGCAGAGGGCGGCGCGAACCTGATCTGGGGCGAAAGCTATGCCGTAGAGGCCGAGGCGCGGGCCGTTGCGGCCGATTACCCGGATGTTGCCTTCCTGATGGGATCGTCCGGCGGGCCGGAGGGGAACAATTTCGGTGTCTTCGGCACGCGCAACCACGAGGCGGCCTACCTGGCCGGCATGCTTGCGGGCAGGATGTCTGCGTCCAACACCTTCGGATCGGTCGGGGGGTATCCCATCCCCGAGGTCAACCTGCTGATCAACGCCTACCGGATGGGCGTCAAGGAAGTGAACCCCGATGCCAGGTTCCTGAACGGATTCATCGGCGCGTGGTTCGACCCGGCCAAGGCAAAGGAAGCCGCCGTGGCACAGATCGATGCCGGTGCGGATATTCTGTTCGGGGAACGGATCGGCACGGCGGATGGTGCGCAGGAACGCGGCGTGAAGGCCATCGGTTCGCTGATCGACTATACGCCACGCTATCCCGGCACGGTTTTTGCCAATGCGATCTGGAACTTCGGCCCCACCATCGATGCCGTCGTGGCAGATGTGGCCGGCGGCAAACCGGTGGGCCGCGACTATACCGGGTATTCCTTCATGAAATACGGCGGTAACGAACTGATCTTTGTGGCGGGCGAGGTGCCTGCCGATGCCCTGCCCGCAATGGAAGCCAAGAAGGCGGCCATTGCAGCAGGCGCGTTCGAAGTGCCGATTGACGCGAACGAGCCTGCCTGAGCCGGGGTGCAGGATGCGACCTCACTTGCGGCGTGCATCGCTTCGGGGCAGGTGACTGCCCCGGCCGTGATGGAGGCTGCGCTTGCCGCTGTCGAAGGGGATGTCAGCCTGGGCGCGGTTGTCCGCTGTGATCCCGGCATGGGTCGAACCGGCGCGCTGAACCCCGGCAGGGGTCCGTTTGCGGGGGTGCCGTTCCTTGGCAAGGACCTGGGGTCGGCGGCGAAGGGTCTTGCAACGGCGGGCGGATCGGCGGCGCTGCGCCGCCGCCTTTCGGACCCCGCCCGCGACAGCGCGCTGTTCGGGCGCTTTCGGGCCGGGGGGCTGGTGCCCTTCGGCCTGACGACTGTTCCCGAATTCGGGCTGGCGCTTGCGTCTGATCCGGCGCGCAATCCCTTTGATCGCCGCCTGTCGCCGGGCGGCTCATCGGGCGGGGCGGCGGCGGCTGTTGCCGGCGGGCTGGTGGCCATCGCCCATGCCACCGATGCGGCCGGATCAATCCGGGTTCCGGCGGCCTGTTGCGGGCTGGTGGGGCTGAAACCCTCGCGCGGGGCCGTGCCGGGGGGGCCGGACTTTGGCAATCACCTGATGGGGCTGGCGTCCGAACTGGTGCTGGCCCGGTCCGTGCGCGACGTGACAACGGCGTTTCGCCTGGTCTCGGGGCGGGCGCAGACCCCCTGCGGCGATCCGGTAGCGACGACGTTTTCAACCCCCGTGAAGGTGGCGTTATGCCTGCCTGACCGGTGCGGTCCCGACCAGCAGGCGGCGGCGCGCGCTGCGGCGCTGGCGCTTGAATCACTCGGCGCGCGGGTTGAAGACCGCCCGGCGCCGGATGCCTGGGGCGCAACCGCCGCGCGGCTTGCCCGGATGGTGCTGACCGCATCCCTGGCCGAATGGATGGCGTCGGCGGGTGTTGCGGATGACGGGCTTTCGCCCATCGTGGCCGCGATTGCCGCCGGGGGCCGGGCGCTGCCTGCGACAGCCCTGTTCGCGGCAAGCCGCGAGATGGCGCAGCTTTCCTGTACCGTCTGGCAGATGTTCGAACAGATCGATGTGCTGCTGTCCCCGGTGCTTGCGGGCACCGCTCCGGCCCTGGGGGCCTTTGACATGAGACGGGCCGATCCGGCGGCACATTTCGCCCGGATGGAGGCGACAGCCCCGAATGCCGCCCTGGCCAATGTCGCCGGATGCCCGGCGCTGGTGCTGCCCTTTGGAACCGATGCGGCGGGGCTGCCGCTGGGCGTGCAGCTGATGGGGCCGATCGGGTCTGACCTTGCGCTTCTGGCGCTGGCGGCGCGGCTGGCCGCGCTGGCCCCGCCGGTGGCCTTTCCCGCGCCGATTGCGGGGCACCCATGACGCAGCCGGTGCTGGAACTGAACCGGATCACCAAGCGCTTTGGCGGACTGACGGCCAATGACGATGTGACGCTGCACCTCAATCAGGGCGAAATCCTGGCGCTTCTGGGCGAAAACGGCGCAGGCAAGACAACGCTGATGAACATCCTCTTTGGCCATTACACCGCCGACGCGGGCGAGGTCAGGGTCAGCGGCAGGGCGCTGCCGCCCGGGATGCCGCGCGCGGCCATCGCCGCCGGGGTGGGCATGGTGCACCAGCATTTCACGCTGGCGGCCAACCTCAGCGTTCTGGAGAACATCATCATCGGGTCCGAACCGCTCTGGCGGCCCGACAGCCGCCGTGCCGGGGCGCGGGCCGGGATTGCCGGCATCGCCCGGACCTTCGGCCTTCCGGTCAATCCCGATGCGCGGGTCGGCGATCTTTCGGTGGGCGAGCGCCAGCGGGTCGAGATCGTCAAGGCGCTGTACCGCAAGGCGCGCATCCTTATCCTGGACGAGCCGACGGCGGTGCTGGCCCGCCCCGAGGCCGAACAGCTGTTCGCCACCCTGCGCGGCATGACGGGCGGCGGGCTTTCGATCATCTTCATCAGCCACAAGCTGCACGAGGTCATGGCGGCGTCGGACCGCGTTGTGGTCCTGCGCGGCGGCAAGGTGGTGGCCGAACGCCGGACGGCGTCCACCAACCCGGCAGAGCTGGCAGAGCTGATGGTGGGGCGTCAGGTCGTCCGGCCGCGCCGGACTGCGCATGCCACCGGCAAACCCGTGCTGGAGGGCCGGGGGCTGACGGTGACCGACGCCGGAAAACGTGGCCTCGACGCGGCAGATTTCACGGTCTGCGAAGGCGAAATCCTGGGCATTGTCGGCGTGTCGGGAAACGGGCAGGCCAGCCTCGGCCGTGTCCTGTCCGGGCTTGCGCGGCCCCTGTCCGGCACGCTGACCCTGCAGGGCCGGGACATCACCCGGCTGGCACCGCGCGATCTTGTCCGGCTTGGCATCGGCCGGGTCCCCGAGGACCGCCATGCGGAAGGGGTGGTGGGCGATCTTCCGGTCTGGGAAAATGCAGTTCTGGAACGGTTGCGCACCCCCCTTTTTTCGCGCCGGGGCTTCGTGCGGCGGGCAGAGGCGCGGGCCTTTGCCGCCCGGCTGATCGACCGCTTCGATATTCGCGGGGCGGGACCCGAAACGCGGACGCGGCTGCTGTCGGGCGGGAACATGCAAAAGCTGATCCTGGGCCGCAATCTTGCGGCGCAGCCGGGGTTCCTTCTGGCCAATCAGCCCACGCGCGGTCTGGACGAAGGTGCCATTGCCGCCGTCCATGCCGAATTGCTGGCAGCGCGCGACCAGGGGGCGGCGATCCTGCTGATCTCGGAAGACCTGGAAGAGGCGGCCGCCCTGTCGGATCGCATCCAGGCCATCGTGAAGGGACGCCTGTCGCAGCCCGTGCCTGCCGACCGGGCCGACGCCCGCACGCTGGGCCTGATGATGGCCGGGGTCTGGGAGGTGCGCGATGCGCTTTGAACGGCGCGCCGATGTGTCGGTTCCGGCCCTGCTTGTCGCCCCCCTTGCCGCCATCCTTGTGTCGCTTGCGCTTTGCGCGGGGCTGATCGTGGCGGCGGGGGTCAGCCCGCTGACCGCCTATGCCGAGATGCTGCGCGGGGCCTATGGCTCCCGTCTGGCCGTCACCGAAACCTTCACCCGCGCGACCCCGCTGATCCTGACCGGTCTTGCGGCGGCGGTCGCCTTTCGGGCGCGGCTGTGGAACATCGGCGGCGAGGGGCAGCTTTATATGGGGGCACTGGTCACGGCGGGTCTGGGGCACAGCATGTTAAGCGGTCTGCCCGCCCCGCTGGCGGTGGCGCTGCTGATGACGGCCAGCATGGCCGCAGGTGCCGCGCTGCTGGCGGGACCGGCGCTGCTTCGGCTGCGCTTCGGCGTGGACGAGGTGGTAACCACGCTTTTGATGAATTTCATCGTCATCCTGTTCGTCGGTCTGATGGTGGAAGGCCCGCTGAAAGACCCCATGGCTTTCGGCTGGCCGCAATCCGTTCCGGTGGCGGCGGGTCTGAGGCTGCCCGACCTGGTCCCCCGCTCGCGGCTGCATGTGGGCCTGCTGGTGGCATTGCTGGCGGTGGCGGTGGTCTGGGTCGTGCAGATGCGCACGGTCTTCGGCGCCGAAAGCCGTGCGGCCGGGCTTAATCCCCGCGCGGCGGCCTTTGCGGGGGTGCCCATGGGCCGGACGCTGATGCTGGTTGCCTGCCTGTCGGGCGGCCTGGCGGGGCTGGCCGGATCGATAGAGGTGCTGGGCCCGACGGGGTATGTCACCACCAACCTTTCACCGGGCTTCGGTTATGCGGGTATTGTGGTGGCCATGCTGGCAGCGCTGCATCCCGTGGGGGTGGTGGGTGCCGCCGTTTTCGTGGCCACAGTCTTTGTCGGGGCCGATGCCATGAGCCGGGCCACCGGGGTTCCCAGCTTCATCGCAGATGTCATCATGTCGGTATCGCTGCTGGCGATGCTGACGGCCCTGCTGTTCACGACATACCGGGTGCGCAGATGAGCGAAGCGATCGAGATTCTGACAAGCGCAAGCCTGTGGGCCGCTGTCCTGCGGATTGCCACCCCTTTGATCTTCGGGGTTCTGGGTGCCCTGCTGTGCGAAAGGGCAGGGGTGCTGAACCTTGGAATCGAAGGCATCATGACGGCGGGTGCCATGGTGGGCTGGCTGGCCGTCTATTGGGGCGCAGACCTGTGGACCGGCCTGCTGCTGGCGGTGGTGGCCGGAATGCTGGCCGGGCTTTTGCATGGGCTGCTGACGGTGTCTCTGGGGTTGTCGCAGCATGTGTCGGGTCTGGGGATTACCCTGTTTGCATCCGCGCTGTCCTATTACCTTTACCGTCTCTGGGTCGACGTGGGCGATCTGCCCCCGACGATCACGGCCTTCACGCCGCTGCACATTCCGGGCTTGTCCGATCTGCCGTTTGTGGGCGAAGTGCTGTTTTCGCAGATGGCCCCCACATATCTTGCGCTTGTGTCCGTAGGGGTTGTGGCCTGGGTTCTGGCGCGCACGCCCCTTGGCCTGGCCCTGCGGATGACGGGGGAAAACCCCCATGCCGTCGAGGCACAGGGCCTCAATCCCCTGGCCTTGCGCATCGGTGCGGTGGTTGCAGGCTCTGGCCTGATGGCGCTGGGCGGGGCCTTCCTGACCATGGCCACCTTCAACAGCTTCTTCCCCTCTCTGGTGCAGGGCCGGGGCTGGATCTGCATCGCGTTGGTGATCTTTGCATCGTGGCGCCCCGGAAAGGCGCTTTTGGGGGCTTTGCTGTTTGCGTTTTTCGACGCTTTCCAGTTGCGACTGCAAACCGTCGTCGATGGGGTGCCTTATCAGCTGTTCCTGATGGCGCCTTTCGTCCTGTCGATTGTGGCGCTTGTTCTGGTCGCAAGACGCGCCCGGGTTCCCGAGGCGCTGATGCAGCCCTACAGGCGGGGCGAGCGCTGATGGCGCGTCACGGCACACCGCGCCCGGATGCCCCGTTGCCTGTCGGCGACTTGCGCCTGCTGCTGTTGCGGTGAAGGTGCCCGATCCGCGCTGCGGCCTGGGCGGATGGCCCGATCATCGCGCTGCCATGCAGCGGGCGGATCACCCTGCGCCCTTTCCGGCGCGGGGTGCCTTGGCGAAAGGCCGGAAGGGTTGTCCTGGCCGCGGTTCGCCCTGTCGGCACGCAAAGGCATCGCCCCGCACCGGCCCAGACCGTTTTCCCGGCACACACGGCAGCCCGGTGGTGATGACCGCGTGCGCCATGGCATCCGCCTTGCTGACCTTGCCCCTTGCCTGTTTGACAAAGGGGGGCAGGGTCAGGCAAGAAACCCTGCCGGCACAAGGCGGCGGGGGCGGGCGTGATCTTTACCGTGGCAATCGACGGGCCTGCGGCGGCAGGCAAGGGCACGATCAGCCGTGCCGTGGCCGCGCATTTCGGCTTTGCGCATCTTGACACCGGGTTGCTGTACCGTGCCGTGGCGGCCAGGGGCGGTGATCCGGTTGCGGCGGCGCAGGCGCTTTCACCCGAAGATCTGGCCCGCCCCGGCCTGCGATCCCTGGAAGCGGGGGCGGCGGCCAGCCGCGTTGCCGCGATTCCGGCGGTGCGCGCGGCGCTGGCCCGGTTCCAGCGCCGTTTCGCCCGTGCCGAAGGCGGTGCGGTGCTGGACGGGCGCGATATCGGCACCGTGATCTGCCCCGAGGCCGAGGTGAAGCTTTATGTCACCGCCACCCCGCAGGTCCGCGCCCGCCGCCGCTGGCTGGAACTGGGCGGGGACGAGGCGCAGGTTCTGGCCGAGGTGATGGCGCGCGACGCCCGCGACATGGGCCGCGCCACATCGCCGCTGCGCAAGGCGACGGATGCCGAGGTGATCGACACATCCGACCTTTCGGCAGAGGCCGCCGTGGCCCGTGCCATCGGCATTGTCCGCGACAGGCTGGCAAAGTCGCGCATCGCGTGAAGGACCGTGCCCGGCTTCAGGCGAAACCCGCGCATGGCGGAAGCAACACCGGCACAGGCCGGACAGGCAGCGGCACACGCGCCCCATGCTCGGGACCAAACAGCTATATGCTGGCTGTGATGAAGTCCGGCATGATCCCTGATGCCGAAATGAACGGTGCCGGATCGCGCCCTGCGAAAAGCCCGTGGTCGGTGACCAGAACGCTGCGGCACCCGGCGGCGGCACCGCCCAGCACATCGGTGTGCAGGGTGTCGCCCACCATCGCCAGCCGCTCCGGCGCAAGGCCCGTGCGCGCGATGCCTTCGGCAAAAGCCTCGGGAAAGGGTTTGCCGAACCAGTGTGCCGCGATCTTCAGCCGGTCCACAAGATCATGGCCGAAAAGGCCCGGCTCCCGTGTCAGGCCGCCTTCGCGCGGGGCGACCAGATCAGGATTGGCAATTACAAGGGGGCGGGGTTTGTGCTGCAACGCGGCCTGAAGCTGGCGTTGCAGCACAGGCGACCAGCGCGCCGAGGACAGAAAAAGAACGGCATCCGCATCCTGGAACACACGCGGATCAGACGCTGCGTCGAGCACCCTTGCGGGGATGTCGGCAAAGGTATCACCCGCCGCCGAGATCGCGGCCCAGGTGGCACCCGGAGCAATGCCTTCGAGCCTGGTCACGGCGACATCGCGCGACGCGACGACTTCATCGGCGGTGAAGTCAAAGCCAAGCCGGTGATACTTGGCCAGAAGCTGCGCCCTTGTATAGCTTGCGGCATTCGTCAGGACGACCAGCTTCTTGCCCCGCGCCCGCAGGCTGGCCAGCCGGGCTATTGCCCCGGGGATCGCCGTCTCGCCCACATTCAGTACGCCAAAGGCATCCAGCAGGAAGCCGTCAACATGGTCTGCCACCTCTTCCAGCGATGTCACCTGCACCGATTGTGCCGCAAAGCGTGCCATGGGCAGGCGCGAGCGGATCGCCTCATACCGCGCGAAGGCGGCTTTGGCATCTGACAGGATGCCAGAGGGCTGAGCATTCAGCAAAAGCCCGTCAGACACTTGTGAAGCCGCCTTCGACCATCAGAAGCGCGCCGTTCACCATGGCCGAGGCATCACAGGCAAGGTAAAGCGCGGCATCCGCCACCTCGACAGGTTCGGCAAAGCGGCGGGCGGGGGTGGCGTTGCGAAAGGGGTCGCCCTTTTCGGGCTTGCCCCAGACCGTCCTGCCCATCGGCGTCATGACCACGGTCGGGCAGATCGCATTCACCTGCACATTGTGCCGCGCCCATTCGGCGCAAAGCGATTTGGTCAGCGCGTTCAGCCCGCCCTTGGAGGCGGCATAGGCCGCGTGGTCATCCAGCGCGATCACGCCGGTCTGGCTGCTGATGTTGATGATCTTGCCCCATCGCTGGGCGATCATTGCCGGTGCCAGGGTGCGGGCCATCAGAAAGGGGGCGCGCAGGTTCACGGCCATCATCCGGTCCCAGTCTTCGGTCCGGAAATCGACCGCAGGCGCGACATGGGCTATTCCGGCGGAATTCACCAGGATGTCGATCGTGCCCCATTCCCTCAAGGCCTGTTCGCAGGCCGATACAGGTTCGGTCTGGCTTGCCATTTCGGCTGTCAGGGTCAGGCAGCGGCGGCCAAGGGCGCGCACCTTCCCTGCCGTGGCGGCAAGGTCTGCCGGATCGCGCCCCAGGGCCACGATATCCGCCCCGGCATCGGCAAAGACCGCGCAGATTTCGGCCCCGATCCCTTTCGAGGCCCCGGTGACAAGCGCCTTGCGGCCCCTGAGCGAAAAGCGGTCCTGCCAGGACATGGGCCTACTCCAGATTGGTGTGACGCGCGCGCATCGCGTCGGGCGGCACGCCAAGATGATCGCGCAGCCCCAGGATCAGAAGCTCGAAGGCCAGATACTGCGCGCCCTCAAAAAGCGACCCCATCGGCAGAACAGAGGTGGCCGTCATGCCCTGATCGCTTGCCATGGTCTGGGCCGGAATGTGCAGGACAAGGTCGGCGGATTGCGGCGCCATGCCCTGCGGCTGGGCGGTCACGCAGGCGACGCGGGCACCCGCCGCACGGGCCACACCGATCAATCCGTTGACGGTGGAAAAACTGCCGGGTCCTGCGCTGACCAGCAGAAGGTCGCCGGTCCCGACCGGCGGACAGGACATGTCGCCCACCACATGCGCATTCAGCCCGATGTGGTAAAGCCGCATCGCCAGCGCCCGCATCATCAGGCCTTCGCGCCCGACACCGTAACAGACGACACGGGATGCGCGTGCCAGTTCCGCAATCATCGCCTGCATCATATCCGCGTCTGTCGCAGCTACGGCCGCGCGAATCTCTTCCGCCGCGCGGGCGGCCTGATCGGCAAATGTCATGTTCCCACCCGCCTTACAGATGCTGCCCCGGATGCCGCCAGGGCCGCCTTGTGCAAAAGGCCGCATTCATCCAGCAGGTCCAGCACGGTGTAGCGGCTGCGCAGGAAGCGGGCCTTCATGATGGACCGGTACAGATAGCCCTCGTCCACGCCGATCTCGGCACCCCAAGACGGTGCCCCGGCGCGGGCAAGATGGTCAGCCATCCTGCCGGCTGTCCAAAGCCGGCCCCGCAGGCGGGCTGAAAGCTGGGGCCAGACCTTTTGCAGCCGGGTCAGGCGCGCCGCCATCGCCGGGCCTTCGATGTGTTTCAGGCGGGTCTCGACAATGGCGCGGTCTGCAATCTCTCCCGGCCCGAACAGCCGACGGATCTCGTCTTCTTTCGCGGCCAGCGTCACGCCCGGCGCGCGCGCGGGATCGATGGAAAGACGGTCCCGCGACAGCAGCCAATCGTACATCCGCAGTGTGGCCACCGTGCCGACGGCGACGCAGGCCCCATGGCTGACCCGCTCTGCGCCGCAGTGCAGATCATCCATTTCCCACAGATGCGCGATCTGGTGATCGGCACCCGACGCAGGGCGGGACGAGCCATGGGCCTCCATCGCAAGGCCGACCAGCGTCAGGCCAAGGAACAGACCTTCGACGGCGCTGCGATCACCCGCCGCGATCAGGTCGGGCTGCGACAGCCACCCCGCCAGCCCGTCCTGGACCATTGGCCAGGCAACATCATCAATGGCCTCGATCCCAAGCGCATCGGCTATGATCCAGTCGCCGCCCGCAGGCACCTTGCCGGCAAGATCGCCATAGCCCCAACCCGTCATTTCCGCAGGGGCGGCGGCAATCACATCCAGATCGGCCAAGAGGACCCTGGCGGGGCGGCAGGGGATGGTCTTCTTGAAGCCCTTCTCTGACAGGGGCGCCCCGGACGAGGTATAGCCATCCATGCTGGCCGCTGTTGCGACGCACATATAGGGGATGCCAAGGGTGAAGGCGGCGTGCTTCACCACATCATTCATCACGCCCGAACCGATGCTGACCGGCGTTTCCCCCGGTTGCAGGACCGCGCGCAGGCGGCCGGCAAGATCGACGGTCGGCTTCGGGCGCGGCCGGGCCGGAATGATATGACGGCGCGACACAATCCCGGCATCGGCCAGCACGGCCTCGACCTGCGGGCCTGCGGCGGCCCAGCCGCGCTCATCGGCCATCAGGACGGCCGGCCCGGTGAAGTGACGGCCGTAGACGGCACCCGCTTCGGCCAGAACACCGCGCCCGACGCGCACTTCGGCCACATTGGCCGAACGGGCCACAGCCCGCCCAAGCACATCTTGCTGCGTCATGCCGCGACCCCCCCCGAGGCCAGCGTCCGCCCGTCGGGTGCAAAGTGGTGCTGGCGGGCAACCGGAAAGTCCAGCCCGACAACCGATCCGTGGTCCAGCGTGGTATTGCCGTCGGTCCGCACCACCAGGGTCTGCCCGTCCTGCATGCGAACGTAAAGGTATGCGTCCCCTCCCAGGGTTTCGCAGATCGATACCGTTGCCTGAAGCTGCCCTGCCCCGGCGGGACGCAGGACCAGATGTTCCGGCCGGATACCCAGTTGTGCCGTTCCCTCCGGTGCCGCCCCCAGGGAAACACCTTCGACCAGGGCCTGCCCGGCCTGCATCCGCACGGTCAGAAAGTTCATCGCCGGTGCCCCGATGAACCCGGCCACGAACTGGGTCGCGGGGCGGTTGTACAGGTCCATCGGCGCGCCCGCCTGTTCGATCCGGCCCGCGTTCAGCACGACAATCTTGTCGGCCATGGTCATCGCCTCGACCTGATCATGCGTCACATAGACCATGGTCGCCTTCAGGTCCCGGTGCAGCGCCTCAAGTTCCACCCGCATCTGCACGCGCAGCTTGGCGTCAAGATTCGACAGCGGTTCGTCAAAGAGGAACACCTTTGGCTCTTTCACGATGGCCCGGCCGATGGCCACGCGCTGGCGCTGCCCGCCTGACAGATGGGCAGGCTTGCGGTCAAGATAGGGTTCCAGCTGCAGGATGCGGGCCGCCTCTGCTATCCGGCGCTTGCGGTCAGCTTCGGGAAAGCCGTTGACCTTCATCCCGAAATCCATGTTCTGGCGCACCGTCATGTGCGGGTAAAGCGCATAGGACTGGAACACCATGGCCACGTCCCGCTCTGACGGGGCCGCGCGTGTGACGTCCCGGTCGCCGATGTGAATTGAGCCCTGCGAGATATCCTCCAGCCCCGCGATCGACCGCAACAGCGTGGACTTGCCGCAGCCCGACGGCCCGACAAAGACGGCAAATTCCCCATCTGCAATGGTCAGCGACACGGAATGCAGCGCTTGCGCCGCCCCGTAAAACTTGTTCACGCCTGTCAGCCTGACCTCGGCCATAGCGACCCTTTCTGTTGCGTCGCGCCTTGGCTCGGGTCGCGGCGGCTTCGAAGTTTGTGGTTGACTCGATCCGGTCTTTATACATTTCTATGCGCAGCGTTACAAATAGTTGTCAACTCGCAACGCTGATCTCTAAGGGAGGAAAGAAATGAAGCTCAAGTCGCATGTCAGCGCCATTGCGCTGGCCGCCTCTGCCATGGCGGGACTCGCCGGGGCGGCACAGGCCTGGACGCTGGAAGAAGCCGCCAAGCCCTATGCCGGAACCGAACTGGAAGTGCTGTTCCTGGACCGTCCGGGCTACAATGCCGCCATCAAGATGCTGCCGGAGTTCGAGGCGGCGACCGGGATCAAGGTCAACTACACCACCGTGCCTTACGAGAATGCGCTTGGCGAACAGGTGCGCGACTTCGTGGCCGGAGGTGACCTTGACATCGCGCTGATCGACCTGGTGTGGATGGGCAACTTTGCCGAGAACGGCTGGATCGTGCCGTCCGAAACCTTCATCAACAACCCTGCTCTGGCCGACCCCGCGCTTGACATGGCCGATTTCTTCCCGCTGGTGCTGGACGCCTTCGGGTCGTGGAACGGTGTCAACTACGGCCTGCCCTTCGACAACTACTCGGGCCTTCTGTTCTACAACAAGTGCCTGCTGGAAGAAGCCGGCTTCGACAAGCCGCCGGCGACCTGGCAAGAGGTGATGGATGTTTACGGCCCCGCCCTGACCAAGGACGGCAAGTTCGCCTATGCCTTGCAGTCCAAGCGCAACGAGACCCAGTCTGCCGACAGCTTTGCGCGGTTCCTGTGGCCCTTCGGCGGCAGCTTCCTGGACGCAGAGTTCAAGTCGAACCTGAACTCGCCGGAATCCCAGGCGGGGCTTCAGTTCCGTCAGGACCTGATGAAGTTCATGCCCGAAGGCATCGTCGCCTATGACCATGCCGAAACCGTGAACGCCTTTGCCCAGGGCGATGTGGCGATGATCACCGAATGGTCGGCCTTCTATTCGACCGTGGTCAGCCCCGAGACGTCGAAAATCGCGGACTGCGTTGCAATCGCGCCGGAACCCACCGGGCCGGCAGGGCGCAAGCCCGCGCTTGGCGGCTTCTCGCTGGCGGTCGCAAACCAGGCGGACGAGGCCGAGAAAGCGGCGGCATGGCTGTTCATCCAGTGGGTGACGTCAAAGGCCAAGGCGGGCCAGTATCTGGAAATGGGCGGCGTTCCGGCCCGGCAGTCGGCCTATGCCGACCCGGCGCTGGCCGGGACCTACAAGTACATCCCGGCGCTGGTGGAAAGCTGGCAGGAAGGCGTGCCGGAGTTCCGTCCGCGCTTTGCCGAATGGCCGGCGATCACCGAGATCGTGCAGGAATGGGGCACCAAGATGATGCTGGGTGAGGTCAGCATCGAGGAAGGTTCCAGGATGATCGGCGAAAAGATGGAGGCCGTTCTGGCCGAAGCCGGCTATTACGACGGCAAGAAGCCGCTGGCACAGTAAACACTGCGTCCGACAGGCGTGCCGCAAGGCATGTCAAGGCCCCCGTCACCCGTGGCGGGGGCCTGATCATCCTGAAGACCGAATCGGGGTTTCGATGTCGTTCCGCGTGCCCAGGCGCACAATCGCCGCCTTTCTTGGCCCCGCCGTGGCCGCTTTGGCCATCGTCGGCATCGCGCCCCTGCTTTATGCGGTCTGGAAAAGCCTGCATTACTTCAACCTGACCAAGATCGCGCAGCAGCGCTTTGTCGGCCTTGACAATTACGTGGCTGTCCTGAGCGATCCGGTCTTCTGGCAGGCGATGGGCCGCACGGCGCTGCTGTTTGCCATTGCCGTGCCGATCCAGATCGCGCTGGGCCTGCTGGTGGCGCTGGTTCTGCACCGCCCTGGCCTTTCCTTCTGGAAAACCCTGACGCGGCTGTCCCTTGTGCTGCCGATGGCAACAACCTATGCGGTTGTGGGGCTTCTGGCGCAGGTCATGCTGAACCAGAAATATGGCGTCATCAATCAGATGCTGGGATGGATCGGCATTGATGCGATCAATTTTATCGGTGACCCGACAAATGCATTCATCGCCGTGGTCCTGTGGGACATCTGGCAATGGACGCCCTTCGTCGCGCTGGTGCTTCTGGCCGGTCTTTCCACCGTCCCGCCCGAGATTGAAGAGGCGGCGAAGCTTGAGACAAAGTCCAGCCGGACGATCCTGCGCCATGTCCAGCTTCCGTACCTGATCCCCAGCCTGGTGGCCGTCCTGATCCTGCGCACGGCCGACACGCTGAAGCTTTTCGACATGCCTTTCACCATGACGCGCGGAGGCCCCGGTTCGGCCACCGAATTCATCGCGGTGCTGATCGAACGCGTCGGAAACCGCCAGTTCGACATCGGCATGGCCGCCGCGCAATCGATCATCATGCTGGCCATCACGATCATTCTGGCGCGTCTCTACATCCGCCTTTTCTACCGCGAGGTTCGCTGACATGGCCGCCCCGATCCAGCGCCGCAGCCTGTGGGGAGAGGCACTTCTTCTGCTTCTCATCTGCCTGTTCTGCGTCTTTCCCTTTTACTGGATGGTCACGACCAGCCTGAAGACCCAGGTGGTTGCCCTGGAATCCCCGCCGGTCTGGTGGTTTACGCCGACACTCGCGAATTACCGGGAGGTGTTGTTCATCGACAAGGTCGGCCCCGCGCTGATCAACTCCATCATCGTGGCCGTCTGCACAACCGCCCTGGCCGTGGGCCTGGGCACACCGGCGGCCTACGCGCTTGCCCGGTTCGAGTTCCGCGGCAAGACCGACCTGTGGTTCTGGTTCATCACCAACCGCTTTGTCAGCCCGGTGGTTCTGGCTTTTCCGGTGTTTCTGATCAGCCGCGAGCTTGGCCTGCGCGACACGCACCTTGCGCTGATTCTGATGTACCTGACCTTCACGCTGCCCATCGTGATCTGGATCTGCACCGACCAGTTCCGGTCGATCCCGCACGAGCTGGACGAGGCCGCCTTGCTGGAAGGTGCCAGCCAATGGCGCATCTTCCGGTCGATCTGCCTGCCGCTGGCCATGCCGGGGGTCGCTGTCAGTTCGATCCTGTCCTTCATCTTTTCGTGGAACGAGCTTCTCTTCGCCTACATTCTTGCCCCGAAAGCGGCCAAGACCGCCCCGGCGATGGCCGTGACCTTCATGGAAGGCTATGATGTGCCTTACGGAAAGATCATGGCAACCTCGACGCTGATCGTTGTTCCCGTCCTGATCTTTGCGCTGCTTGCATCCAGGCACCTGGTCCGCGGTCTGACGATGGGGGCCGTGAAATAGGGCTGGTATGGCACGCGCACCGAAGCTTCCACAGATCGACACCGAAGAGCGGTTGTTGGCGCAGGTCGCCTGGGCCTACCATGTCGAAGGTCTGACCCAGGAAAAGGTTGCCGACAAGCTGGGTGTCACGCGCCTGCGCGTCAACAAGGCCCTGTCCGAGGCGCGCGCGCGCGGGTTGGTGCGGGTCACGTTCAACACCGCCTTTGCGGCCTGCGCCGAACTTGAAGCCGCGCTTCGGGCACGGTTTGGCCTGCGGCAGGCCTATGTCGCGCCGGCACCGATGGACAGCCGCGATGTGCAGATGATCGTCGGCGCCGCCCTGGGCAATCTTCTGTCCGAAGTTCTGGCAGAGCCTGCGGTGCGCCTGTTCGGCATGTCGTGGGGGGGGACCCTGAACATTGCGACGCGCTTTGTGGCACCGACAGCGCGCCCCGACCTGGAAGTCATCTCTGTCATGGGCGGGCTGACCCGGGGATCCGACCTGAATTCGTTCGAGATCACCATGCGACTGGCCGACCTGTTCGGCGCGCAGCACAGCTACTTTACCGCACCTCTCTACGCGGGCAGCCGCGAAAGCCGTGACACGATCATGCAACTGGATGTCTTTGGCGAAGTGCTGGAAAAACTGCGCGGGGTTGATGCGATGGCCATGGCGGCGGGCGATATTTCAAAGGCGTCGCTTCTGATGCGTGATGGCCTGCCAGGCGATGTCACCATGCAGGACCTGCTGGCGCTTGGCGCTGTCGGCGATGCGCTTGGCGTGGTGGTCGATGCCGAAGGCCGCCCGATCAACCATCCGATCAACGAGCGGGTCATCGGGATCGGACTGGATGACCTGACTGCCATTCCGAACGTCATTCTTGCGGCAGGCGGACCCCGGAAAGTCGCCATAGTGCGGGCCATTCTGAAGCGCGGGGTGGTCAATACTCTGGTGACCGACGAGATGACCGCACGGTCCCTGCTGGAACGGAGCTGATGGCATTGCATATCGGAATCGATCTTGGAACCTCGGGCATCAAGGCGGTGCTGATCGGGGATCTGTCCCGCATCATCGCCGTGGCCACCGAACCGATTGCCGTCAGCCGCCCGAAAATCGGCTGCAGCGAACAGGATGCCGACCTGTGGGTCGCTTGCGTTCTTGCCTGTCTTGACCGTCTGGCTGCCGAAACGCCCAAAGAGATGGCCGCCGTCCGCGGCATCGGTCTGTCGGGGCAGATGCTGGCCGCGCTGATCCTGGACGCCGATCTGCGCCCGCTGCGGCCTGCAATCCTGTGGAACGACCAGCGCGCCCTTGCAGAATGCGCGGAACTGCTGGCCGCTGTGCCCGACATCGGCCTGCGAACCAACGGCACGCCTGACCCGGGCATTACCGCGCCCAAGCTGATCTGGCTGCGCAGACACGAGCCTGCGCTGATGGACCGGGCACGGATGCTGATGCTGACCAAGGATTACGTGCGCCTGGCCCTGACCGGCGACGTTGCAACGGAACCGTCGGATGCGGGCGGCACCCAGCTTCTGGATGTGGCCAGCGGGAAATGGGACCCGCAGCTTTGCGCGGCCGCCGGATGGGATATCCGCCATCTTCCCCCGGTCGTGGACAGCTGGGCCGAAGCCGGCCGGCTGCGCCCGGACCTTCTTGCGCGCTGGGGCATGGCCGGGCCGGTATCGGTTGCAGCCGGTGCGGGCGACAACATGGGGTCCACCCTTGGCGCGGGTGCCACGCGACCGGGGGATACGGTCCTGACCATCGGGACCTCGGGCGTGGCCTGCATCGTGGATGCCGCCTTTCATCCCGGCCCCCGGCGGGCGATCCTGACCTCTGCCCATGTTGTCCCGCAGGTGTTCCTGTCCATGGGCGTGGTGATGAGTGCGACCGCCTCGCTTGACTGGGTGTCACGGATGACCGGCAGCAGCGTGGCCGACCTTGATGCGCAGGCCACGGCCTGGATCGATGCCGAAGGCCCACAGGCCGCGCCCGTCTTCCTGCCTTGCCTGACCGGAATCCGCACGCCGCTGAACCGCCCGGACATGCAAGGTTGCATGACCGGGCTGCACCCCGGCGTGACCCCCGCCATGTTGGCCTATGCCACGATGGAAGGCGTTGCCTTTCAGTTCGCTGATTGCGTTGCGGCCCAGCACGAGGCCGGCACCCGGAGCGACCGCATTACCGTCGTTGGCGGGGGCACCCGCAGCCAGATCTGGCTGCGCCTTCTTGCCACCGTGCTGGACAGGCCGGTCAGCCTGATCGGCGGTGCCGACACCGCCGGCCCCCGTGGCGCGGCGCGGCTTGCCGCTGTTGCCGCCGGTGCTCCGATGTCCGCCCTGCACGAGCCGGTTGCGGTGACCAGCGTCATCCTGCCCGATCCGGGTCTTGCGGCCGCAATTGCCCCGCGCAGGGCGGCAATGACCGCCCTGACCATGGGGCAGGGCAGCGTGGTGCCTCCGTGAACCGCCCGGGGGAGTCCCCTTCGGTTAAGTGCGCGATTGACGCTGAAGGCGGGGATATGCGGGCCGGCCCCTGTGATAAAACCGCTTCCGCCGGCTATCCGCGCGCGCGATGGCGCGGCTTGATGCGGCCCAGACGGCCCCCGAGGTGGCCAAGGCCCCGTGCCTGGCACCATCCGGCGTGGGGAGGTTGCCGCAGTGGCGGCACCAGAAGGCAAGGGGTCGCATCACCGGCGAAGCATTCACCGGCAAGCGCGGCGATACCCTGTTTCTGCCGGACTGCCTGCCAGACCCCGCAAGCGCTGATCCGGCAGGGGCAAGGGGGCCGTTCAGGTTCCGCCCGCGCAACGGCGCGATGCCGTTCAGCCGCGCCGCCACCGCCCCGGTCCTGACCGGAACGCCGAAGCTCGCCTGTGCCTGGCAGGCCGGCGACCCGGATGCGGCAGGGCCGTACAAGGGTGAGTCCGAAGGCAGGTGCCCGGCGGGCGGATCAAGACCTTCCCCGACACGGGTTTCATTGCGATCCGGATCACCGAAGACATCCGCCAACCTTGCGGCACCGCCTTGGCGACTGCCTGGGTTTGTGCGGACCATCCTGGCAACGGCTTTGGGGCTTTGCCTCGGGACCCGATGGCGCATACCATCCCGAACCGGCCGGTTCGGGCCGCAGCGCCGACTTTTCCATGCCTGCTGATACGGGACATCCTTTGCGCAAATCCATTTAATGACAATGGCCTGGGCAGGATTTGGCTGGAGCGGGTGAAGGGAATCGAACCCTCGTATTCAGCTTGGGAAGCTGCTGCTCTGCCATTGAGCTACACCCGCGAAGGCACCGGTCGCCGCCGCACCTGGAGCATATGTAACCCCGGCGGTGCGGCGAGGCAAGCCCCGCGCAGCCGCGTTCCGGCACGGGCGGCGGGGCCGCATGAAGGGCACCGCGCCGGGCGTCGCTCAGCCGCCGAAGGTCCAGCCGCGCCGCCGGGGCACGCGCACGGCCAGCATCGGCTTCATCAGCGACAGACGGAACCGGTCGAGGTCCAGCGCCTCGTGCATGCCGGTGCTGTCCATCCCCATCAGGCGGGTCCGCACCAGGCTGCGGTTGTAGAACGGCGCCTCAAACAGGCGCATGACCTGCTGCGGGGTCGTGCCGGGGTCGGCCCGCGTCTGGCGCGCCAGCAGGAACGGGGTGCGCGGCAGGCGGGTCAGGGGCGGTGCCTGCACCACGCGGCTGCGGCCATCGGCGCCGATGTGCAGCGCCAGCGACAGGTCGGTGCCGTCGCGGCGGCGCGCGTCATACAGGCAGACCGCGCCATCCGCCACCGGAAAGCGCCCCCAGGTCCAGGTGCTGAAATCCCTCTCCAGCGCGCGGGTGCCGAAGTTGGCATCGAAATAGCCGTGGCCCGACCAGGTTACCCCCCGGTTGAGGTCAACCTCGATGCGTGCGGTGGGCGCGAAGGGCCGCCACAGGTGGCGGTTGTCCGGTGTCAGCGCCACTTCCACATCCGTGACCGCCGTGGGGCGCAGCGTGACGCGGCCCCTGACCCGGCCCAACAGGGGCAGCGCCCCCATCTCGTCAATATCGATGACCAGTTCGGTTCCCGTCCACCGGACGGCAGAGGGGCCGATGGTCAGGCTGTGGGCATCGCGGCGCAGGGCCGCGCGGCCCCGGTCGGTCATGGTGAACCGCCCGCCCGGCCCATAGGTGGCCACGTTCAGGCAGACGTGGTTTTCCGGATCGCGCCGCCCTGACCAGGCGTACCAGGGCGAAAACACCGATCCTATGAAGGCGATGACCGAGAGGGCATGGCGTCCGTCGTCGGAGACGCCGTCGACATACCACCAGGCATAACCGTCCGGGCCCACGGGCGTGTCAAAGCGCGGTCCTGCATGATCGCCCCGGCCGCGTGCCGTCCGGACAGGGTCGCCATCGGGATGCCCGCCCCCGGATGCACCCCGCCCCCCGCCAGATACAGGCCCGCAATCACCGTCCGCGCGCCGGGTCGGCGGAAGGTGGCTGTCAGGCCGTGCGGGCTGATGCCGTAAAGGGACCCCTGGCTGGCGCGGAACATCCGCGCAAAGCCCGGCGGTCCGGTCAGTGCCGCCCCCCCGGGAAGCGTGTCGAAGGTCAGCCCGAAGCGGCTGAGGGTCTGGAAGGTGCGGTTGCGGCATCGGGACAGGTCCATTTCGTCCGGGGGCGCTGCCGTGTCTTTCGGCAGGGCCGTGGCATTCAGGATGATCTCGAACCTTTCGGGTCCGGCAGGCGGCGACGTGGCCCGGTCCTGGGCGCACAGATACAGGGTCGGATCGTCCGGGGTCTGACCGCGGGCGATCCGGTCGAATTCGGCGCGGGGATCGGCGGCGAAAAACACGTTGTGATAGGCCAGCGGCAGCCCCTGCGGCCGCGCGGCAAAGGCCCAGACTTCGGCGGAATGGCTGCGCGGCTGTACCGCACGCTGCGGCACGGCGCGGCGGGCATCGGGGCCAAGAAGGCCCTCTGCCAGCGCGGCGGGGTCCCCGGCATGCACCACATGGGCACAAGGAAGGTGCCGCCCGTCGGCAAGGGTCACACCCGCCACACGGCCCGCGCTGATCGTGATGTCGCGCACGGCAACGCCGGTCAGAAGCGTGGCACCCGCCGCTTCGACAAGCCGCGTCAGCGTGGCGGCAAGACGGGCCATGCCGCCCTTGACGGCCCAGACGCCACGGGCCTCGGCCTGCCAGATCAGTGCGAGCACGGCAGGGGACCGGGCCGGCGCACCGCCGACATAGGTGGCATAGCGCCCGAACAGCTGGCGCAGGCGCGGGTCGGTGAAACTGGCCGACAGCGCCCGCGACAGGGTCAGCCCCGGCAGAAGCCAGGGCAGAATCTGCGGGCTGCGCAGGGTGGCGGCCAGAATGCCCGCCAGATGGGGGCGGGCGCGCTGCATCACCGGGGCGTCAAAGGCGGTGAACAGCGCCGCCGCCCGGCGCGAAAAGCGGTGAAACTCGGCCTCGGCCTTTGGCCCGGCAAAAGCGCGCACGGCGGCCCCGCTGGCCTGTTCATCCGCCAGAAGGTCAAGGCTTGATCCGTCGGGCCACCAGTGACGCGCCAGGACCGGCAGCGGCAGCAGGGTCAGATGCGCCTCAAGGCTGGTGCCCGCGGTCGCGAAAAGGTCATCGAACACCGCCCGCAGGGTCAGCACCGTCGGCCCCGCGTCCACCGGCCCCGCGACAGAGGGCAGGGTGCGCATCTTGCCGCCCGGCGTGCCTTCTTCCACCAGCGTCACATCGAACCCGGCATGGGCAAGCCGCAGGGCGGCGGCCAAACCGCCCATCCCCGCCCCGATCACCACCACCCTGTCCATATGTGACGCCATGTCGTGAGTGTTGACTTGGACCGCCTTGCTGTCCAGTATGATTTACACATGGCTGTCACTTTTGTCTGACAGCGCCGCCACGGAGGGCTGCAATGAAGCTGGACACGCGGATCGAAGCTGCCATCGACACGGCCCTTTCACTGGGGCAGGGCGGCGTTGCGCCGCCTCGGCTGGCCTCGGCGCTGCATTATGCGGTGACACCGGGCGGTGCGCGGATCCGGCCCACGATCCTGCTCAGCGTGGCGCTGGCCTGCGGTGATGACCGCCCCGGGCTGGCGGATGCCGCTGCGGCGGCGCTGGAGCTGATCCATTGCGCCAGCCTGGTGCATGATGACCTGCCCTGTTTCGATGACGCGCCGCTGCGCCGGGGCAAGCCGACGGTGCATCTGGCCTATTCCGAACCGCTGGCGGTGCTGACCGGCGACAGCCTGATCATCCTGGCCTTCGATCTGCTGGCACAGCGCGGCGGCGACCGGCCGCAGCGCGCGCTGGAACTGATCCGCATTCTGGGACGCCGCGCGGGGATGCCCTTTGGCATCTGCGCCGGGCAGGGCTGGGAAAGCGAGGCGAAGGTCGATCTTTCCGCCTATCATCAGGCCAAGACCGGCGCGCTGTTCATTGCGGCGACCCAGATGGGGGCGGTGGCGGCCGGGCAGGAGGCAGAGCCCTGGTTTGAACTGGGCGCGCGAATCGGCGAGGCCTTTCAGGTCGCCGACGATCTGCGCGATGCGCTTTACGACGAGGCGACGCTTGGCAAAACCGCCGGGCAGGATGCGGTTCATGCCCGGCCCTCGGCGGTTGCCGAACTGGGCGTCCAGGGGGCAACCCGGCGGCTCAGCGATATCCTGGGCGGGGCCATCGCCTCGATCCCGGCCTGCCCCGGTGAGGCGATGCTGGCCGATCTGGTCCGGCGCACGGCAGAGCGGATGACCCCGGTCGCCTCCGTCCGGGTCTGAGATGACCGGAGTTCCGGAACGCGGCCAGGCCCGCGCCCCGCAAGCGGCGCGGGGCGGCGGCTGGCTGACGCGTGCCTGGATGAACCCGCGCCTGCACGCCGCCGTCGCCCGCATCCCCGGTCTTGGGCGGATCGCCCGGTCTGAAGGGGCGGCGATGTTCGGGCTGGTCGGCGGATTCGTGAATTCGCAGATTCTTCTGGCGCTGGTCGAGCTTGGCGTGCTTGACGCCCTGGTGCAGGGGCCGCAGCCGGCTGCGGCCCTGGCGCGCCCGGCCGGGCTGGCGGAAGACCGCATGGCGATTCTCTTGCAGGGCGGGGCCGCCCTGCGGCTGCTCCGGCGGCGGCGCGACGGGCGTTTTGCCCTGACGCGCCGGGGGGCCGTGCTGCTGGGGGTGCCGGGTCTGGTCGGCATGATCCGGCATCACGCCGTGTTCTACCGCGATCTGGCCGATCCGGTCGCCCTGCTGCGCGGCGGGACCCAGACCGGGCTGGCCCGGTTCTGGCCCTATGTCTTCGGGGCGCAAGGGGCGACCGATCCGCAGGTGACGGCGGATTATTCCACACTGATGTCCGACACGCAGGGGCTGGTTGCCGAAGACACGCTGCGCTGCGCCGATCTGTCCGGGGTAAGGCGGCTGATGGATGTGGGGGGCGGCACCGGGGCCTTTCTGGCCGCCGCCGGGGCGCGCTATCCGGCCCTGGAACTGGCCCTTTTCGACCTGCCCGCCGTGGTCGGTCTGGCCCGCGCCCGTTTTGCCGCCGCCGGCATGGCCGGGCGGGTGACAATCCTGCCGGGCAGCTTCCGCGACGATCCGATCCCGACGGGGGCCGATGCGATCAGCCTGGTGCGGGTGCTTTATGACCACACCGACGGGACGGTTGCAGCCCTGCTGGCGACGGTCTTTGCGGCCCTGCCTGCGGGCGGGCGGCTGATCATCTCTGAACCGATGTCGGGCGGGGACAGGCCCGATGCGATCACTGACACCTACTTTGCCTTCTACACCCTGGCCATGGGCACGGGGCGCACACGCTCTGCCGCGCGCCTGGCCGAAATGGTGACGGCGGCGGGATTCGATTCGGTGACGATCCGGCCCGGCCCGAGGCCCTACATCACCGGTCTGGTTCTGGCGCGGAAATAGCGCCCGGCCCTGATTCATGTCCATTTTGGTTTACACCTGACTGTCAATTTGCGTTGACATAGATCAATGTCAGGGTAGAGTTGCAGCAGGGCAATCCTGCCCTGGCCGAGTCCCGCAAGGTGCGGACGGCCGGAAGACAACCGGGGGGACCCTCTGTGCAGACGACTGCAATCATCCTTTCCGGTCCAAGGCGTCTGGGTCTTGACGTGCTGGATCTGACGCCGCCCGGCGCGGGGGATGTTGTGGTGGAAATCAGCCATTCGGGCATTTCCACGGGAACCGAAAAACTGTTCTGGGAAGGCCGCATGCCCCCGTTTCCGGGCATGGGTTATCCGCTGGTGCCCGGTTATGAGGCGGCGGGCGAAATTGTCGAGGCGCCCCTCGGCGCGCAGGTCAAGGTCGGCGACCGCGTGTTCGTGCCGGGGGCAACCTGTTTTGGCCAGGTGCGCGGCCTGTTCGGTGCGGCGGCGCGCCATATCGTGACGCCTGCGGCACGGGTGACGCGGATTGACCCCGGCCTTGGGGCCGAAGGGGCGCTGCTGGCGCTTGCCGCGACGGCGCGCCACGCGCTGGCGGCACCCCGCCACGCGCTGCCGGATCTGATCGTTGGCCACGGCGTGCTGGGCCGCCTGCTGGCGCGGCTGACGCTGGCGGCGGGCGCGCCCGCGCCGATGGTCTGGGAAACCGATCCGCGCCGTCAGGGCGGGGCGCTGGGATATCAGGTGATGCACCCCGATTGTGACCCGCATCGCGGCTATGAGGCGGTCTATGACGCCTCGGGCGATGCCGCGCTGATCGACACGCTGATCGGGCGGCTGCGCAAGGGCGGCGAGATTGTTCTGGCCGGCTTTTACACGGCGCCCGTCAGCTTCAGCTTTGCCCCGGCCTTCATGAAGGAAGCACGCCTGCGCGTGGCCGCTGAATGGACCCCGGCCGACATGGCCGCGACCCGTGGCCTGATCGAAAGCGGCGCTTTGTCCATGGCCGGTCTGATCACCCACAGCGCTGCCGCCGTCTCGGCAACCGCCGCCTATGAGACCGCCTTTACCGATCCTGATTGCCTGAAGATGATCCTTGACTGGAAGGCCACCGCATGACGCTCGATATTCCGAACCTCAGGGACTTTGATGCGCGGCTGCGCAGCGAGGCGCGCGAAGAACCGACCCTGGAAGTGCCGCAGGCCCCCCCCACCCGGAAGACGCAGATCATCGCGATCTACGGCAAGGGCGGCATCGGCAAATCCTTCACCCTGGCCAACCTCAGCCACATGATGGCCGAAATGGGCAAGCGCGTGCTGCTGATCGGCTGCGATCCCAAATCCGACACGACCAGTCTGCTGTTCGGCGGCAAGGCTTGCCCCACGATCATCGAAACCTCGACCCGCAAGAAACTGGCGGGGGAAGAGGTGAAGATCGGCGATGTCTGCTTCAAGCGCGGCGGCGTCTTTGCCATGGAGCTGGGCGGGCCGGAAGTGGGCCGCGGCTGCGGCGGCAGGGGCATCATCCATGGCTTTGAACTGCTGGAAAAGCTGGGTTTCCATGACTGGGACTTCGACTATGTCCTGCTGGATTTCCTGGGCGACGTGGTCTGCGGCGGCTTCGGCCTGCCGATTGCCCGCGACATGGCGCAGAAGGTGATCCTTGTCGCCTCCAACGACCTGCAATCGCTGTATGTCGCCAACAACGTCTGTTCGGCGGTGGAATACTTCCGCAAGCTGGGCGGCAATGTCGGCATCGCCGGTCTGGTCATCAACAAGGATGACGGCACCGGCGAGGCGGCTGCCTTTGCCGGATCGGTGAACATCCCGGTGCTTGCGGCGATCCCGCAGGATGATGATCTGCGAAAGAAATCGGCGAATTACCAGATTGTTGGCACTGCGGAAAGCCGGTGGGGCGGCCTGTTTGGCGCGCTGGCGCAGGCAGTGGCCATCGCGCCGCCGGTCCGCCCGGCACCGCTGACCCAGGACGGGCTGCTGAACCTGTTCTCTGCCGAAAGCACCGGCAAGGACTTTGTCCTGACCCCCGCAACCGATGCCGACATGCGCGGCAAGGATGCCGTGGTGCGCGCATCTCTGGAGGTTGTGTACGACAATGCTTGATCTTGACACCCTTGCCGCGCTTGACCGCGAACTGGCCCGCCTGACCGGCCCCGCACGCACCCTGCGGGGCGCAGGCAGATGACCCTGGAAGCCCGCTATGATCCGGCCCGGGACGCACCGCTGACCGATGCGGCAGCGCAAGGTCCGGCTGATCCGGCGGTTTCAGCCCCTGTCGATGGCATGGGCTGCCATGCCGGTGCCGGCGAAATGGAAAAGGCGGCGCGCCTTGCCGGCAAGTCCGAAATCCTTGACCGGTATGCCGCCGACTATCCGCAAGGCCCCCATGACAAGCCGCAATCGATGTGCCCCGCCTTCGGGTCGCTGCGCGTCGGGCTGCGGATGCGCCGGGTGGCCACGGTGCTGTCAGGCTCTGCCTGCTGTGTCTACGGCCTGACCTTCGTGTCGCATTTCTACGGTGCGCGGCGTTCTGTGGGCTATGTGCCGTTCAATTCCGAAACGCTGGTCACCGGCAAGCTGTTCGAAGACATCCGCGATGCGGTCCACGAACTGGCCGACCCCGACCGTTATGATGCGGTGGTGGTGACGAACCTTTGTGTGCCGACCGCGTCCGGCGTGCCGCTCAAGCTGCTGCCCGGCGAGATCAATGGCGTGCGCATCGTGGGCATCGACGTGCCCGGCTTTGGCATCCCCACCCATGCCGAGGCCAAGGATGTGCTGGCCGGGGCGATGCTGAAATATGCCCGTGCCGAGATCGAGGCGGGCCCGGTTCAGGCACCGCTGCAGGGCAGGTCAGACCGCCCGACCGTTGCACTGCTGGGCGAAATGTTCCCCGCCGACCCGATGATGATCGGTGCCATGCTGTCGCCGCTGGGGCTGGCTGCGGGGCCGGTGGTGCCCTGCCGCGAATGGCGCGAGCTTTACGCCGCCCTGGACTCTGGCGTCTGTGCTGCGATCCATCCGTTCTACACGGCGGCGGTGCGCGAATTCGAGGCCGCCGGACGGCCCATTGTCGGCTCGGCCCCCGTGGGGCATGACGGCACCGCCCTTTGGTTGAAGAACATCGGCGAAGCCTATGGGATTGCAGAGGAAAAGATTGCAGCCTCCCAGAATGCCTTCCTGCCGGCCATCCGGGCAGCCCTGGCGGCGACGCCGGTCAAGGGCACGATCACCCTGTCGGGTTACGAGGGTTCGGAACTGCTGGTGGCCCGCCTTCTGATCGAAAGCGGGGCAGAGGTGCCCTATGTCGGCACCGCCTGCGCCCGCACGCCCTGGTCCGAGGCGGACCGCGACTGGCTGGAGGCGCGCGGCGTCAAGGTCAGGTTCCGCGCCTCGCTGGAAGACGATCTTTCGGCGATGGAGGCGGTTCGTCCCGACCTTGCCATCGGGACAACGCCGGTTGTACAAAAAGCAAAAGAGAAAGCAATTCCATCGCTTTATTTTACGAACCTCATCTCGGCCCGCCCGCTGATGGGGTCGGCCGGGGCGGGCAGTCTGGCGCAGGTTGTCAACGCCGCCATCGCCGGGCGTGACCGGATGGAAGGGATGCAGCGCTTCTTCGACGGGGTCGGCAGTGGCGACAGCGCCGGCATCTGGGAAGGCAGCCCCAATCTGCGCCCCGAATTCCGCGCGGCGCATCAGAAGAAGCTGGACAACAAGGCGAAGGCCGCAAAGGCGGAGGAGATGATTTGATGCTGCGCGTCCGGCTTCACGTCACCTTTCCGGCAGTTTTGAGCAAGGCCGTTTCGGGCGATTTTTCTGCGAAAAATCCGTCGCAGAAAAATCGCCCGGTGAATTCTGGGGGCCGTTCATGCTGATCCAGGATCATGACCGGGCCGGCGGCTACTGGGGCGCAGTCTATGCCTTCTGCGCCGTGAAGGGGTTGCAGGTGGTGATCGACGGCCCCGTGGGTTGCGAGAATCTGCCCGTAACCTCGGTTCTGCATTACACCGATGCCTTGCCGCCGCACGAGCTGCCCATCGTGGTGACGGGCCTGGGCGAGGAAGAGCTGGGCCGCGACGGCACCGAAGGGGCGATGCGCCGGGCGTGGAAAACGCTTGACCCGGCCTTGCCGGCCGTGGTCGTGACCGGATCGATCGCCGAAATGATCGGCGGCGGTGTGACCCCGATGGGCACCAACATCCAGCGCTTTCTGCCGCGCACCATTGATGAGGACCAGTGGCAGGCGGCCGACCGGGCGATGACCTGGATTTTCACCGAATTCGGCATGACCAAGGGCAGGATGCCACCCGAAACACCGCGCCCCGAAGGCGCGCGTCCGCGCGTCAATATTCTGGGTCCGATGTATGGCGTGTTCAACATGGCGTCCGACCTGCACGAGATTCGCCGCCTGATCGAGGGCATCGGTGCCGACGTTCACATGGTCATGCCGCTGGGTGCGCATCTGGCCGAAATGCGCGGTCTGGTGAATGCCGATGTCAACGTGGTGATGTACCGCGAATTCGGGCGCGGTCTGGCCGAGGTGCTGGGCAAGCCATATCTGCAGGCCCCTATCGGGCTGGAATCGACCACGCTGTTCCTGCGCAAGCTGGGCGAGATGCTGGGGCTGGACCCCGAGCCCTTCATCGAGCGGGAAAAGCATTCCACGCTGAAGCCGGTCTGGGACCTGTGGCGGTCGGTGACGCAGGATTTCTTTGCCACCGCAAACTTCGGCATCGTCGCGAATGAAACCTATGCCCGTGGCGTGCGCCGCTATCTGGAGGGTGATCTGGGCCTGCCTTGCGCCTTTGCCGTGGCGCGCAAGCCCGGTCAGAAGACCGATGGCGAAAAGGTGCGCGGCCTGATGCGCCAGCACCGTCCGCTGATCGTCATGGGGTCGATCAATGAAAAGATGTATCTGGCCGAGATGAAGGGCGGGCACGGGCCGCAGCCGGTCTTTCTTGCCGCCAGTTTCCCCGGTGCCGCGATCCGGCGCGCGGTTGGCACGCCCGTCATGGGCTATTCCGGCTGCGTCTGGCTGTTGCAGGAAGTGTGCAACGGCCTGTTCGATGCCCTGTTCCATATCCTGCCGCTGGGGTCCGACATGGATTCGGCAGCGGCCACCCCCACGACGCTGCGCCGCGATTTCCCCTGGGATGTCGAGGCGCAGCTGGCACTGGACCGGATCGTGAACCGGCACCCGGTGCTGACGCGGATCAGCGCCGCCCGGACCCTGCGCGATGCGGCCGAAAAGGCCGCCCTCGATGCCGGGCAGGAGCGGGTCATCAGAGAAACCGTCGAGGCCCTGACCGGCTTCGCAGGCACGATTGCAAAGGGAGAAACGGCATGAGCGACCAGATGGCGAACGGCCCGGCCCCGCGGCACCAAAGGGTGCCGAAGCTGGAATACCGGATCTACTTCGCGGTGATTTTCGTGGCGGCGCTGCCATTCACCTTCGTGGCCACGCTTGCCGATCTTGCGACCGGGCGGGACACCAAGGATCCGGTCCGCCGCGCGCTGGCCGAGGCACGGGCGATCACGCCCCATATCTTTTCGGCCTGAAAGGGCCGGTCACCGGCTTCGGTTCCGCAAGGGCCGAGGGACAACGTCTGACGCCCCGTGACGGGGTGACAGTCGGTCGGCAGGGCCTGTCAGCCCTGCCGGAACCCCGCAGCGGGGAACGCTGCTTCAGTCTGACGATCCGGAGGATAACATGGCTGATAGAAGTGACCTGAGCTTCACAGGTCTGACCGACCAGCAGGCGCAGGAACTGCATTCCGTCTACATGAGCGGGCTCGTGCTGTTCACAGTCGTTGCCGTCGTGGCTCACTTGGCGGTCTTCATCTGGCAACCGTGGTTCTGAGGGGGATCGAGACATGTCCAAATTCTACAAAATCTGGCTGATCTTCGATCCGCGTCGCGTCTTCGTGGCACAGGGGGTGTTCCTGTTCCTGCTGGCGGCGATGATCCACCTCGTGCTGCTCAGCACGCCCGGTTACAACTGGTTCGACATTGCTGCGGCAAAGTACAACCGCGTCGCAGCGGCACCGGCACAGTAAGGGCCTTGCCCCCCGTTGCGGGCGGTGCCCCCGCCCGCAACCATTGATGAAACCACATCCGGCAGCGACGTCACCGCATTTGCGGCTGGCCGTCTGGCCGCCAGCGGAGAGGGAAGCATGGCACTGCTCAGCTTCGAACGAAAATACCGCGTGCCGGGTGGCACGCTTGTCGGCGGAAACCTGTTCGACTTCTGGGTCGGCCCCTTTTATGTCGGCTTCTTTGGGGTCACGACGTTCTTTTTCGCGGCACTCGGGACGATCCTGATCTTCTATGGCACGGCAATCGAAGGTGTCTGGAACCCCTGGCTGATCTCGATCGATCCGCCACCCATCGAATACGGGCTGGCGGCGGCACCGCTGCGCGAAGGCGGGCTGTGGCAGCTGATCACCATCTGCGCCGTCGGGGCCTTCGTGTCCTGGGCGCTGCGCGAGGTGGAAATCGCGCGCAAGCTGGGGATCGGGCTGCACGTGCCCTTTGCCTTCGGCGTGGCGATCTTTGCCTATGTCACGCTGGTGGTCATTCGCCCGATTCTGATGGGGGCCTGGGGCTATGCCTTTCCCTATGGCATCTTCAGCCATCTCGATTGGGTGTCCAACACCGGCTACGCCTATGGCAACTTTCACTACAACCCGGCGCACATGATCGCGGTGAGCTTCTTTTTCACCACCACGCTGGCGCTGGCGCTGCACGGGGCGCTGATCCTTTCGGCGGTAAACCCGGCAAAGGGCAGGGAAATCCGCTCGCCGGACCACGAAGATACCTTCTTCCGGGATCTGATCGGCTATTCGGTGGGCACGCTTGGCATCCACAGGCTGGGTCTGCTGCTGGCGCTGAATGCGGGGTTCTGGAGTGCGGTCTGCATCGTCATCTCGGGCACCATCTGGTTTGACGAATGGGTCGTCTGGTGGGACTGGTACCTGCAGCTTCCCTGGTGGGCCAATATCGCAGGAGGCGTGAATGGCTGAGTATCAGAATATCTTCACCCAGGTTCAGGTGCGTGCCGCCCCTGAAATGGGACTGGTCGAGGATGTGGATCTGGGGAACCGGACAAAGGGTGCGGGGTTTTCGAACCTTCTTGGCTGGTTTGGCAACGCGCAGCTGGGGCCGATCTACCTGGGGACCTTTGGCGTGATCTCGCTGGCGACGGGCGCGATCTGGTTCATGCTGGTCGGTGCCAGTTTCTGGTATCAGGCGGGGTTCAACCCGGCCGTCTTCCTGCGTGACCTGTTCTACATGGCGCTGGAACCGCCGGCACCGGAATACGGCCTTGGATTTGCACCGCTGGGCGAAGGCGGGTTGTGGCTGATCGCCAGCTTCTTCCTGCTGATCTCGGTGCTGACCTGGTGGGTGCGCACCTATCTGCGCGCCGAGGCGCTTGGCATGGGCAAGCATGTGGCCTGGGCCTTTGCCAGCGCCATCTGGCTGTTCCTGGTGCTGGGCCTGATCCGGCCGGTGCTGCTGGGAAGCTGGTCCGAAGCGGTTCCCTACGGCATCTTCCCGCATCTGGACTGGACGAACCTGTTCTCGCTGACCTATGGCAACCTGTTCTACAATCCGTTCCACGCGCTGAGCATCGTCTTCCTTTACGGGTCGGCCCTGCTGTTTGCCATGCACGGGGCAACGATCCTGGCTGTCAGCCGTTTCGGCGGCGACCGCGAGATCGAACAGATCGTGGATCGGGGCACGGCTTCGGAACGCGCTGCCCTGTTCTGGCGCTGGACGATGGGGTTCAATGCGACGATGGAGGGGATCCACCGCTGGGCGTGGTGGTTCGCCGTGCTGACAACCCTGACAGGGGGCATCGGCATCCTTCTGACGGGAACGGTTGTCGACAACTGGTTTGTCTGGGCGCAGGACCACGGCTTTGCGCCGCTGAACTGACCCCGAAAGGAGAGGCGTCATGCAACAGGAAAAACCCTACTACGAACACGCTGATACGCGCGTCCACATCCGCCACTGGGTTCTGGGGCAGATGCTGGCAGGTGCCGGCAAGGCGGCGCTGTTCGTCTTCGCCATCGGGGTCGTGCTCGGCGCGATCTACCTTGTATCGCTGGCCCTGCCGGAACAAAGCAAGCAGGCCCCGTCACCGCAGCAGACCGGCGCGCTGGAAATGCCGGCCGCCCCGGCCCTGGCCGCCTGAAACCGGGCGGCCCCCGCGCGGGGCCGGCCAACTTCCTTCGGGCCGTCTCGCCTGGCCCGGATCTTCGGGCTGTCCCGGCCCGGTTCCCTTCCTGCTGGCGACAGGCGACTGGTGCCGTGCGCACAACCGCACGGCACCCTTTTCCCCGACGGAGGTCCGCGCGATGACCCGCCCCGTAACCCCGCTTCTGGATCGCATTGGCGGACCGGCAGACCTGAAGCCCCTGTCGGACGCCGATCTTCGCCGTCTGGCGGATGAACTGCGCGCCGAGGTGATTTCCGCCGTCTCGGTGACGGGCGGGCACCTTGGGTCTTCGCTGGGGGTCGTGGAACTGACCGTGGCGATCCATGCGGTGTTCAACGCGCCCGCCGACAAGCTGATCTTCGATGTCGGGCATCAGTGCTATCCGCACAAGGTCCTGACGGGGCGGCGCGACCGCATCCGCACCCTGCGCCAGGAAGGCGGTCTGTCCGGCTTCACCAAACGCTCTGAAAGCCCGTTCGATCCCTTTGGCGCGGCACATTCCTCGACCTCGATTTCGGCGGCGCTGGGGTTTGCGGCGGGGCGCGACATGGGCATGTCGACGGGCGACGCGATTGCGGTGATCGGCGATGGCGCCATATCCGCGGGCATGGCCTATGAGGCGATGAACCATGCCGGCGATCTGGGCAAACGCCTGTTCGTGATCCTGAACGACAATGAGATGAGCATTGCGCCCCCGGTCGGTGCCATGTCGAGGTACCTCAGCGGCCTGACCCCCCTGATGCCTTTCGCCCGGCTTGCCGAAGGCATGGAAGCGGCCCTGCCGGGGCCGTTGCGCGAAGGCGCACGCCGCGCAAGGGCGCTGGTGACCGGGCAGCCGGACCGGGGCACGCTGTTCGAGGAGCTGGGGTTCAGCTACATCGGGCCGGTTGACGGGCACGACATGGATGATCTGCTGGCGGTCCTGCGCGCGGCCAGGGTCCGCGCCTCGGGTCCCGTGCTGATCCACGTGATCACCACCAAGGGCAAGGGCTATGCCCCCGCCGAAACCGCAGCCGACAAGTACCATGGCGTGTCGAAGTTCGATGTCCTCTCGGGCAAGCAGACGGCGGCACCGTCAAACGCGCCCGCCTATACCAAGGTGTTCGGACAGGCGCTGCTGGAGGAGGCCCGCCACGACAGCCGGATCGTTGCGGTGACAGCGGCGATGCCTTCGGGCACCGGTGTTGACATTCTGGCGGCCCAGATGCCCAGCCGCGTCTTTGACGTGGGCATCGCCGAACAGCACGCCGTCACCTTCGCCGCCGGCATGGCCGCCGCCGGTTTGCGCCCGTTCTGCGCGATCTATTCCACCTTCCTGCAGCGGGGCTACGACCAGATCGTGCATGATGTGGCGTTGCAGGGCCTTCCGGTGCGCTTTGCCATTGATCGGGCCGGTCTTGTCGGGGCCGATGGGGCCACCCATGCCGGTGCCTTCGATCTGGCCTTTCTGGGCAATCTGCCGGGCTTTACCGTGATGGCGGCGGCGGACGAGGCCGAGCTGATGCATATGGTGGCGACCGCCGCCGCGCATGACGCGGGCCCCATCGCCTTTCGCTATCCGCGCGGTGACGGTGCCGGGGTGGACATGCCGCAGCGGGGCCGCCTGCTGGACATCGGCAAGGGGCGCGTGATGAAAGAGGGCAGCGATGTGGCGCTGCTGTCGCTGGGCGCGTCGCTGGCCGAATGCCTGGCTGCGGCGGAAGAGCTGGACAGCGCCGGCATCAGCACGACCGTTGCCGACGCCCGCTTTGCCAAGCCGCTTGATGCGGCGCTGATCGATCAGCTTGTCCGCCACCACGGCACCGTCGTGACCGTGGAACAGGGCGCGCAGGGCGGCTTCGGTGCCATGGTGCTGCATTATCTGGCCAATTCCGGTCAGCTTGACGGCGGGGTCAGCCTGCGGACCATGACCCTGCCGGACCGGTTCATCGACCATGCTGCGCCTGCGGCGATGTACCGTGACGCCGGATTGACCGGTGCCGACATCTGCCGGGTTGTGCAAGACGCCCATGCGCGCCGTGCGGGCCGCGTTCTGCGCCTGGTGCCGCGCGGGGCGTAACCAGCGACCTTCCCTGATCCGGCGGCAGGGGCGCACTTGCCCGCGCCACGCTGAGGAAAGCGCAGGGTGCTGTCATCTCCGTTCCATGGTGTTGGCCGCCCCGCGCAGGATTGACCGGGTGCCATGCCGCCTTTGTCCGGCTGCGGCAAAGCGCCTGGGCGTTCCGCAGTGACAGCGGCCCCACAGTTCAAACCCGCCGCTCGGGGCAGGGTGCCTTGCGGGCACAACCCGCCCCCGTTCCTGCGCCCCTCGTGCCTGATGCCAGGGGGCCGCGCCTGCGACCGGCCCCCTGCAGCGGTCAAGACAGGATCACTCGGTCGCGGGGCTGAGCGAGGCCAGGAAGGCCGCAACGTTCGCCGCGTCTTCTTCCTTTTTCACCTTGAAGACCATCTTGCTTTTCAGCTTCGGATTCCCGGTGAACTCGTCAAGGAACTTGGTGGGGTCCTGAACATAGACCGTGAGATTTGCTTCATCCCAGACCAGGCCCTTGGCGGCGGCCTCCTTGATGCCGTCGCCATATTTGAAGCCTTCGTAAGAGGCAGCCGGACGGCCGATGATCCCGTACAGGTTGGGGCCGGTCTTGGCGTTCTTGCCGGCCAGCACATTGCCGTCAGGATCCGCCACGACATGGCAGGTCTGGCATTGGTTGAAGATCTTCTTGCCGGCTTCGGCGTCGCCGGCCGCAAGGGCCATGCCGCTGGATGCGGCAAGGATGGTCAGGGCAGTGATCGCATGTTTCATGTATAGCCTCCCGTTTCTTCTCCGGTACGCGGCCGCATACCGGGCATATGGTGCAGTATGTGGGTCACGCCACCGCATGGGCAAGGGCGCATCTGCGCCAGAGTGATGCCAGAGCCATGACCAGATGGTCAATGTCTGCATCGCTGTGATGCGGTGACGGGGTCAGCCGCAGCCGTTCGGTGCCTTTCGGGACGGTCGGATAGTTGATCGGCTGCACGTAGATGCCCCAGTCTTCCATCAGGATGTCCGAAATCATGCGGCATTTCACCGGATCGCCGATGATGACCGGCACGATGTGGCTGTCATTCGCCAGATGCGGGATTCCGTGGCGGTCGAGGGCGGCGCGCAGCCGCGCCACCTGCTGGCGCTGGCGCTGGCGTTCCACGTCGCAGCCCTTCAGATGCACGATGGATGCGGTGGCGGCGGCGGCAACGGCGGGGGGCAGGGCGGTGGTGAAGATGAATCCGCTGGCAAAGGACCGGATGAAGTCGCACAGCGCGGCGGTTCCGGTGACATAGCCGCCGACCACGCCATAAGCCTTGCCCAGGGTGCCCTCGATCAGGGTGATCCGGTCTGCCAGCCCTTCGCGTTCGGAAACACCGCCGCCGCGCGGACCGTACATGCCCACCGCATGCACCTCGTCGATATAGGTCATGGCACCATGTGATTCGGCCACTTCGACAATCTCGCGGATCGGCGCAATGTCGCCATCCATCGAATAGACCGATTCGAAGGCGACAATCTTTGGCCGGTCGCCGACCGCCTTCAGCTTGCGGTCCAGATCGCGCCAGTCATTGTGTTTCCAGATGACCTTGTCGGCGCGCGAATGGCGGATTCCTTCGATCATGCTGGCGTGGTTGCCCGCATCCGACAGGATGACCGCACCGGGAATCCGGGCACCCAGCGTGGACAGCGCCGCCCAGTTCGAAACGTAGCCCGAAGTGAACAGAAGTGCCGCCTCTTTGCCGTGCAGGTCTGCAAGCTCTGCCTCAAGCGCCATGTGATGCACGGCATTGCCCGAGATGTTGCGCGTGCCCCCCGCACCGGTGCCACAGGCCTGGACGGCATCCACCATCGCGCCGACAACGTCCGGGTGATGGGACATGCCCAGATAATCGTTGGAACACCAGACGGTGACCTCGCGCGGCTCGTTGCGGTGGTTGACCGCGCGGGTCTGTTCGCCGCACCGGCGCTGAAGATTGGCATAGATGCGGTAATTGCCTTCGGCCTTCAGCGCGCCAAGCTCGTCCTTGAAGAAACGGTCAAAATCCATGCGGGGTCTCCTTCAGCGCGGCATGGGCCGGGGCTGTCGTTTTCGGTGTGGGCGGGTCGATCATCCAGCGCCACAGTTTCTGGTCGGGAAGCGGCAGCACCATGAACCAGTGCTCCAGCAGGGCAAGCAGTGTCAGCGCGGTCAGCAGGGCAAAGCCCGCCTCGGCACCCGGTGTGGGGGCGGCAATCAGCCGTTCCAGCCAGCAGCCTGCGGCAAAGCACAGCGCTGTCACCGAAACCGGGAAGAAACCGTTCATCGGGCGGCGGCGGAAATGGCTGGGAAGGTGCGCCAGCGGCTGCGGCAGGAATTCGGTGTTGATGTTGGCCACGCCGAAAAACAGGTTCAGCTTGGCCGAAATCCGCGCAAAGAACAGCACCGCGAAGGTCAGAAAGCCAAAGTGATTGGCTTGGTCCCAGGCCATCAGGCCCATCAGAACCGTCACGGCCGCCAGCAGGATTTCGTGCCAGGCGATGGTCCCGAAGGCGCGCAGGAACCTTTCCCATTCCGGTGCCGTGTCGGGGCAGGGGCGGCGGTTGGGGCCGGTGATGACGCCGGACAGAAAGGCAAGCTCGATCCAGCCCCAGATGGCCAGCGCCGACAGAAAGGCGATGTGGACCCCGGTCACAGAGGCATCGGTCAGCGAGTGGTGAAAGCCAAGCCCCCCGGCGACCAGCAGCGGCAAGCCCAGCAGCACGGACCACACATGGCCCTCGGGGCCGCCGTTGTCGGCGCGGCGCACGCGCCACAGGATCACCCCGGTGGAAAACCACCACAGAAACAGCGCGGCAAGGGCGGCAAGCCAGGGTGTCCCCGTCATGGCCGCCCCCCCGCCAGCCCGGATTTACCCGGGCAGGCAGCGCCATATGATGCCTTCAGGATCAATAAGATGGCTCCAGCCTGACATCGGCGGGCAGATCATGGCGATGCGCGGGAATGGTGTAGAGCGCGACAAAGGCATACAGCGCCTTTGCCCCTGCCGCCCAGCCCGCCAGCCTGCCGCCCAGTCCGCCCTGCCGTTTCGCCGCATCCATGGCGATGAAGGCGCGGTTCATCCGCTCCAGATTGGGGATCCAGCGCTTGTGATCGATGTCCAGTTCGATCGGGAAGATCTGGCGCGAGATTGCCGAAGTCTTGCGGAACACCTCCTGATCATACCAGGCGATGTCCACACCCAGGGCCTTGTGAAACTCTGGCCGGGCATGGTCGCGCACCCACATGGTCGAATAGACTGCCGTCAGGAAGAACTTGATCCACAGCTTGTTGACAAAGCTGGTCGTCAGTCTGGGATCGGTCTTCATCAGCAGGGCAAAGGCCTCGCCATGGCTGAACTCATCATTGCACCATTCGCGGAACCACTTGAAAATCGGATGGAAGCGCTGATCCGGGTTGGCTTCCAGATGCCGGTAAATGGTGATGTAGCGGGCATAGCCGATCTTTTCCGACAGGTAGGTGGCGTAATAGATGAACTTCGGCCGGAAATAGGTGTATTTCTTGGCCTTGGTCAGGAAGCCCAGGTTCACCGCGACGCCCGCCTCGCGCAGCGCATCGTTGATGAAGCCGGCATGGCGCGCCTCGTCGCGCGACATGTAGCTGAACAACTCGCAGATGTCGGGGTTCTTGCCGCGCCGCTTCATTTCCTTGTACAGCACACAGCCCGAAAACTCGGCGGTGCAGGAGGACACCAGAAAGTCGATGAATTCCTTGCGCAGGGCCGGGTCCATACCGCCCCAGTCCACCTCGTTCCAGTCGGCGTTCTTCTTGAAATGGCCCCTGTTGGGGTCCGATTTCATCTGGGCGATCAGCCTGTCCCAGGCCGGGCGCACCGGAGTGACATCGATCCGGTCCATCTCGTCGAAATCGGTCGTGTAGAAGCGCGGGTTGAGCAGCGTCGTTTCCGTGGCCATCGCCGTGGTGTCAGTGGCGGCAAAATCGGATTCGACCGGATCAGGATACAGGTCCAGCGGGGTTGCGTTCACAGATTCACCTCATCCGAGAAAGAGAATTCGCACAGTTCCATGAACCCGAAGTCCCCGGTCATCCGGGTCCAGAGGCGTTCCAGCAGGCTGGCGCGGGTGATGGTTGCGGTCCGGTCCTCGACAATCACTTCGCCATAGGCGGCAAGAACCGGCTTGCCATGCACCAGAACCTCGTCGCCCGGAAAGACGACGGCACCGTTGTTGAAGCGGACATGGGCATGAAGCGATTCGAAGCGGTGGCTGACCTCTACGGTGCAGGGCACCTCTTCGGTGCTGCGGGAAAAAAGCGGCATGGCATATCCCCCTGTCATTCGCCGGGAAGCAGCGCCGCAAAGGCCGCTTCGTTGTCGGACCCGAAGGCGGTCAACTCGACCGTCCATCCCGTTGCGGGATCGGACAGCGTCAAACGGCCGTTCTCATGCCGTGCCAGGGTAACGGGCACGTCCTGGCCCACACGGGCGACAGTCCGCGCGCGGTTCAGCCCGCTGGCAACAACGGTCACAAAGCCGCCGTGGTCAAGGTGGGTCAGAAAACTGCCATCCGCGTCATAAAGTGTTACGGATTTGGCCCCGCCGGTCTTGAGGACCAGCTGGCGGTCGGCCGTAACGGGGCTTTCCTTCGGCTGGCCGGTGGGGGTGCGGCCCGTCAGGACCGCCCCCGAAACCAGCAGCAGGCTGGCTGCAACAAGCGCCAGCATCAGCCGCAGCAGGGGTGTCGGGATCATGTCGCGGTCCCGCTCGCGCAAGAGGTCGTGCGATGCGTGTGTCATGGGGGTCATCCTGTGGCGAGGGCGTAGTCCTGGTCGTAAACCGGCGTCTGTGCGGCAGTCCGCTTCAGAACCGGCATGGCCTGCCGCGCTTCGGCGGCTTCGGCCAGAATCCGGGCCACCTGCGCGGCCTCGGGGATGCAGCGGAGCGCCGGCTCGGTATGGCGCATCCGCCAGGGCCGCACATGCGGCCAGCAGACAAGATAGGACAGCCGGGTATCGTCCGGTGTCTTCAGGGCGATGGTCCCGGTGCCGGACCGGCGCAAATCAAGGCTGGCAGCCTCGATCTGCCGATGCGGCAGGTTCAGCGTGACCGTCAGCGCGGCCCCGATGCGCATCGCCACGCGGGCGCTGGTGATGGTATAGACGGTCGCCCTTGCCTGCGCCCAGGCGATGGCAAGGATCACCAGGCAGGCCAGAAGCCCAAGCCCCAGGTAGGGCAGGGCAACGGCAAGGGCCTGGGGCGGCGGCAGGTCCGCCGCAGCAGAACCGGCGCGCCAGACCGCGATGAACACAAAGTAGCCGCCGATCCAGGTCAGTCCCATCGCCTCGCGCGCCAGCGCAAGGGTGTCGGGGCGGCCCTGCCACAGAATCTCTTCGCCCGAAGGCGGCCGCTCGGGCAGACCGGGGATCGGCTCGAAGGAAAAGTCGTTGTGCTGTGACATCGTGATCTCCTGGCGTGGCGTCGTCGGGCGGCTGCCCCGGTCTTTGTCGCCGGGGTCAGCCCTGTCGTGTCAGCGCAGCGCGTCCCAGCGGCTTTTCCGGCGGTCTGCCGCATAAAGTGTGCCGCCACCGTAGAAGGCGCTGATCTTGTCTTCCTCCAGCAGTGTCACTTCGGTTGAGGACCGTGTCGTGGGAACGCTAGCGAAGAGTTCGGAGGGAATCGAGGAAACTTTGACCCGGTCCGCATGGATTTTTGCCATCGGCATCGGGATCAGCCGCTTGCCCCCGCTGTCGAGCGTGACTTCAAGATACCGGACCAGCTGTTCGGCCCCGTCGATCCACATGTCGGAAATCCTGCCGACGATCACGTGATCGCTGGCCTGCACCGGCAACCGGCGGGGATCACGCCCGGCAGCCACGGTGAAATGGCCCGATCCCGCCATCGGCACGATCTTGTTGTGCCCGTGCCCGTCCAGTTCCGGAAGGTTGCGGCGCGGGGCCCAGGAGGCGGGGCCAACTCCGTCCCGCATGGGATCGCCCGTTGGCGCATGCGGAAAGCCTTCCGATACGGCAGTGCGGGCCAGCGCCACCTCGCGTGCCTCGCGGGCGTGGTTGGGGGCCTGCACCTCGCCGCGCCCGAAGGGCAGGCGGAAGGTTTTCGGTTTCAGCACCGGGAATGGCCCCTGGTTCGGCGCGGGCGCGCCATCCTCGGTTTCCAAAGGATAGCCTTCGCGCATGTTCTCGGTTTGCAGATAGTAGACCAGAGCGGCGAAGAAGCCCCAGAACAGCCAGATCGCAAGACTTGCGAGGTCGAAGTTTCCGAAGAAAGTAACACCAACCATGAAAGGGTCCTCCGGGGTCAGGTGGGGAATTCGGCAAGACCCAGGCGGGCGCTGCCTTGTGCGGGATTGCGGGTCAGGATGCGGGTGCGCACCAGCGGCCCAAGGGCCGCCAGCGTGGCAAAGAGAAGTCCGATTTCAAGATGATAGACAAAGCTGTAGCCTGCGGCGGGTGTCGCCAGCGCCTCGCCGAGCCGGCCCGACAGGGCAAGATGCCCGATCCCGTCGCGCAAAAGCCCGCCAAGGGCAACGGCACTGCCTGCGGCGGTGGCCTGCGCGGCCCCCCAGGCGCCCAGCACCAGGCCCCGGCCGGCCAGTCCGCGTTCGGGCAGGTTCATCGCCGCGGTCAGCGTGGCCACGGCAAACAGCCCGCCCCCCAGACCGATGCCGAACGCGCCGAGATAGAACAGCGCCGCTGACCCCATCGGGGCCGAAAAGACGACACAGGACAGCGCCGCAATTCCAACCAATGGCCCGCGCGCAGCCATGCGGAACGGGTCCATGCCGCGGCCCAGCCAGCGTGCCGCCAGAACGAATCCCGCCAGTGCGCCGATGGCCGAACTGGCGGTCAGCAGCGTGGTTGCCGCCACCGAAAGACCCAGGATCTCGCCGCCATAGGGTTCCAGCAGCACATCCTGCATGTTGAAGGCCAGCGCGCCCAGCGCCACCACCGCCATCAGCCGCATCGCGTCCGGCACGCGGCGCAGGTCAGACCAGGCTGCACGGAATTTCGGACGCGGGGCGGCCATCTCCGCCGCCGACATCGGGCGCAGCCTTTCCTGCTTCCACAGCGCGATCAGGTTCAGGATCAGCGTCATCGCGGCACAGCCCTGCACCACCCGCACCAGCGTCAGCGGGGCAAAGTCGCGCAGCAGCCACCCCACGACGATGGACGAAATCGCCATGCCGATCAGGAACATCACATAAAGCATCGCAACGACGCGCGGGCGCGTTTCTTCGGTCGCCCGGTCTGCCGCCAGCGCCAGCCCGGCGGTCTGGGTCATGTGCAGGCCAAGCCCGGTCATAAGGAACGCCAGCGCCGCCAGCACCTCGCCCGCCCAGGCCGGCCCCAGGGTCTGGTCACCCGACAGCACGATCAGCGCAAAGGGCATGATCGCCAGCCCGCCCATCTGCCACAGCGAGCCGAACCACAGATAGGGAATGCGCTTCCACCCCAGGGCAGAACGATAGGTGTCCGACCGGAACCCCAGCAGGGCGCGGAACGGGGCGACCAGCACCGGCAGCGCGATCATGATCGCCACGACCGAGGCGGGCACGCCCATCTCGACGATCATCACCCGGTTCAGCGTGCCCAAAAGCAGCACCGTCGCCATGCCCACGGAAATCTGGAACAGCGACAGGCGCAAAAGCTGGTGCAGCGGCAGGTCTTCCGAGGCGGCATCGGCAAAGGGCAGCCACGACGGCGACAGGGCCTTCACATGCTTGCGGCGCAGGATCACGGCCGGAACTCCAGGCATTCCGAAATGTAGAACCCGCGCGAGACGCGGGCCACCCGGCGCAGCCGGTTGCCGGTGGCGCGGTTGAGCCGCTCAAAGGCATGGGGCACCATGGCGGGCGAACGGTCGGCGCGCGGGAACATCTGCCCCAGGCCCCAGAAAGTCATCAGGAACGGCGTGCGCGGCGCCACGGTGAACACCACCGCCCGGCCGGTGCGCGCCCCCAGCCGGTCCAGCGACCGCGCAATATCGAGGGTCGCGTAGTAGATCATGCTGTCCATCGCCAGCACGTAGTCAAAGCGGCCGTGATGATCGGCCAGCATGTCGCCGCTGGCGAAACGGACGCGGGCCGCATGTTCGCCCGGCAGGCGCGCACGCGCAATTTCGACCAGCGCCGGCGAGATATCCACCGCCGTCACTGCGGCCCCGCGCGCGGCCAGTTCCGCCGTCATCTGCCCGGTGCCGCAGCCGGCATCCAGCACCCGCGCGCCTGTCAGATCATCGGGCAGCCGCGACAGCATGGTCGCCCGCATCCGGTCGCGCCCCTCGCGCACCGTCTGGCGGATGCGTGAAACCGGTGCGTCCGAGGTCAGGCGCTCCCAGACCCTGGTGGCGCTGCGGTCAAAGTAATGCTCGACCCGGTCGCGGGTGGCCAGGTAGTCGGTCATCAGTCAAATCCCAGAAGTTCGAAAATCTCGCGGTCGGGCAGGGGGGCCGGGGATGATCCTTCGCCCCCCACCGACCGCCACAGCGTGTCGGCCAGCCGCAGGTATTCCGCCCGCGCCAGCATGATGTCTTCGGACTCGTCCATCTCGAACAGCGTCTTCTTCTTCAGCCGCGAGCGGCGGATGGCATCGATGTCGGGCATATGGGCCAGCCGGTTGAAGCCGGCCCTGGCGCAATAGCGGTCAACCTCGTCCGTCTCGCGGCTGCGGTTGGCCACGCAGCCCGCCAGCCGCACCTTGTAGCTGCCCGATTTCGCCTGCACGGCGGCAATGATGCGGTTCATCGCATAGATGCTGTCGAAATCATTCGCGGTGACGATCACCGCGCGGTCGGCATGTTGCAGCGGGGCGGCAAAGCCGCCGCAGACCACATCGCCCAGCACATCAAAGATCACCACATCGGTGTCTTCCAGCAGATGGTGCTGTTTCAGCAGCTTCACCGTCTGGCCCACCACATAGCCGCCGCAGCCGGTGCCGGCCGGTGGCCCGCCCGCTTCGACGCATTTCACGCCGTTGAAGCCGATGGCGACGTAATCCTCGGGGCGCAGTTCCTCGGGGTGGAAATCCACCTCCTTCAGAATGTCGATCACCGTGGCCTGCAACCGCCCCGTCAGGGTAAAGGTCGAATCATGCTTGGGATCGCAGCCGATCTGCAGCACGCGCTTGCCCATCACCGAAAAGGCGGCCGAAAGGTTCGACGAGGTGGTCGATTTGCCGATCCCGCCCTTGCCATAAACCGAAAAGACCTTGGCACCTTCGATCTTCAGGCTGTCGTCCTGATGGACCTGGACGGACCCGTCGCCATCCAGTCCCCGCAGGTTCGGAATCTCGTCGCGCGGGCTCATCGGCTGTCCTCCTTGGCACGGCTGAAACCCTTTGGTTTCATTGCCTGTTCACAAATATCCCGGGGGGCGCGGGGGGCTGGCCCCCCGCCGTCCGCCGGCCTGACGCAATGGGGCATGCCGGTCATTCCGCGGCGATTCCTTCCAGACGGTCTTCCAGCTCATCCGCCGCCCCCTGCAGGGCCGCCAGCATTTCCGCGTCGGGCTGCCAGTAGTTGCGGTCGCTGGCTTCCAGCAGGCGGTTCGCCATCCGGGCGCTGGCCTGCGGGTTCAAATCTGCCAGGCGGCGGCGCATCGCCTCGTCCAGCACGAAGGTTTCCGACAGGCGCTGATAGACCCAAGGGTCCACGGCCCTGGTGGTGGCCGACCAGCCCAGCGTGTTGGTTACATGCGCCTCGATCTGGCGCACGCCCTCCGGGCCATGCCGGAGCATGCCTTCATAGAACTTCGGATTCAGCGTGCGAGAGCGGCTTTCCAGCGCGATCTGGTCGCGCAGCGTGCGCACCTTGCCGGTGCCGCGCGTCTGGTCGCCGATGTAGACCGGCGTTTCCCCGGTACCGCCGCGCGCGCGGCGCACCGCACGGGCAATGCCGCCCAGCGTGTCGAAGTAATGGTCCAGACTGGTCACGCCCAGTTCGACCGATTCGAGGTTCTGATAGGCAAGATCGACGTTCTTCAGCGCCTTCTGCAGCAGGGCGGCGTTCTTCACCGCCTTGCCGTCGCGGCCATAGGCAAAGGATTTGCGCGCCTCATAGGCATCGGCAAGCTCATCTTCCTCGCCAAAGGCCGAGGAATCGACCAGCGTGTTGACGTTCGATCCATAGGTGCCTTCCGCGTTGGAAAAGACGCGTAAGGATGCCGTTTCCATGTCCACATCCATCTGCGCGGCATAGGCCATCGCATGGGCGCGGATGAAATTCAGGCTGGCAGGCTCATCTGCGGTCGCGGCCTTGAAGGCGGCCTCGGCCAGCATCCGGGTCTGCAAGGGCAGAAGGTCACGGAAAATGCCGGACAGGGTCATCACCACATCGATCCGGGGTCGGCCCAGTTCGGCCAGCGGGATCAGGTCGGCACCCGACAGCCGGCCATAGCTGTCAAACCGGGGCCGCGCCCCGATCAGGGCCAGCGCCTGGCCGATCGGCCCGCCGTCGGATTTCATGTTGTCAGACCCCCAAAGCACCAGTGCCACCGAACGTGGCAGGACGGGATGCGCCTCCAGCAGCCGCTGCGCCTGTTTCGCGCCGTCGCGCAGGGCAAATTCGGTTGGCATCCGGAACGGATCAAAGGCATGGATGTTGCGCCCCGTGGGCAGGATGTCCGGGCTGCGGATCAGATCGCCGCCCGGCACGGGGGCGATGAAGCGCCCGCCCAGCGCCCGCAGCAGCGCCGGGATTTCGCTGTCCTGTGCCAGTTTTGCGGCATAATCGGCGCGTTTGGCGGCGTCCTCCCCGGCCAGAATGTCCAGATACCCGGCCATCGCGGCGGCATCGGGCCGCCGGCCCAGCACATGCAGCCCGTCCGGGATCAGCGCCTCTTCGGTTTCCAGCAGCTTGATCCACAGCGCCGCCGGGGCGACACCACCCAGATCGACCGCCGCCGCCTGTTCCGCGATCAGCCCTTCCAGCTCGGGCAGTTCCGCCGCGTCCGGTCCGGCGGCGCGCCAGCGTTTCAGGCTGTCCTTCAGTTCCAGCAGGCCCCTGTAAAGCCCGGCCTGCGCCAGGGGCGGGGTCAGATGCGTCACGGTGATCGCGTTTGACCGGCGCTTGGCCAGGGTGGCTTCCGACGGGTTGTTGGCGGCATAAAGGTAAATGTTGGGCAGACCGCCGATCAGCCGGTCCGGCCAGCAGCCCGGCCCCATGCCCGCCTGCTTGCCCGGCATGAATTCCAGCGCGCCATGCATCCCGAAATGCAGCAGCGCATCCGCGCCGAAGTCTTCGCGCAGCCAGCGGTAAAAAGTGGTGAAGGCATGGGTCGGGGCGAAACCCCTTTCAAACAGAAGGCGCATCGGGTCGCCCTCGTACCCGAAGACGGGCTGAATGCCGATCATCACCTTGCCGAACTGCGCGCCCAGCACAAAGACGCCGCGCCCGTCGGACTGGATGCGCCCCGGGGCCGGTCCCCAGGCGGCCTCGACCTCGGCCAGCCAGGGGGTGCGCGCCACGATATCATCCGCGCCGACATGGGCGACGACATTGGCGGGCTGGCCGAACCGGGCGGCATTGCCCTGCAGGACCGCCGCGCGCAACGCGTCCACCGTCGCCGGGGGGGTCACGTCATAACCTTCGGCCGCCATGGCCTGAAGCGTGTTGTGCAGCGATTCGAAGACGGACAGGTAGGCGGCGGTGCCGACCGCGCCGGCATTCGGCGGAAAGCCGTACAGCACGATGGCAACCTTGCGGTCTGCCACCCGGCTGCGGCGCAGGGCCGCCAGCCGCGCCACCTTGTCGGCCAGCGCGCCGATACGCTCGGGGCAGGGGGCCATGGCGCGCACATCCGATGCCCCGGCGCAGCGCCGCGCGCAGCCCATGCAGGTCTCGGACCCGTGCCGCCCGGCAAAGACGGTGGGATTGGTTGCCCCGTCAATCTCGGGCAGGGCGATCAGCATGGTGGTTTCCACCGGGCCAAGCCCGCCGCCCGAGGCTGCCCATTGCGCCAGCGTCTGGAACTCCAGCGGATGGGCCGCGACATAGGGCACGTCCAGTGCGGTCAGCGCGGCCACCGCCGCCGGGCTGTCGTTATAGGCGGGCCCGCCCACCAGGCTGAACCCGGTCAGCGACACCAGCACGTCCACGGCCGGGCCCTGCGGACTGCGGAAAAAGGCCTCCATCGCCGGGCGTCCGTCCAGACCGCCGGCAAAGGCGGGTACCACGGCCAGCCCCTGCGCCTCGAACGCCGCGATCACGGCATCGTAATGCGCCCGGTCATCGGCCAGAACATAGGACCGCAGCAAAAGCAGGCCGACGGTCCCCCGCGCCCCGGCGGGGCGCGGCAGATCGGCCAGCCGCGTGGTGATCCGGGCGGGCAGGGCCGGGTGATACAGGCCGACATCCGGGTAATCGACCGGGGCCTTCGCGGCGGTCTTTGCCCAGTTGCGGCCCGTGGCATAGCGCGACACCAGAAAGCGCAGCATCTGTTCGATATTGTCGTCCGATCCGCCCAGCCAGTATTGCATCGACAGGAACCAGGCCCGCAGGTCCTGCGCCTTGCCGGGCAGAAAGCGCAGGATCTTCGGCAAGCGGCGCAGCATCTTCATCTGCTTTTCGCCCGACGCCGCCGACGGCCCCTTTGACCCGCGCAGGCTTTTGAGCAGTTGCATCGCCGCCGAGGCGGGCCTCGACATGTCCAGATCGCCCATCTTGGTCAGCCGCACGATCTGGCCGTCGGTGATCATGCCCACAAAGGCATCGCAGCGCGCCCGTGCCGCCTGAAGATGCGGCAGGATCGGTGCCACATGTTCCTCAAGAAACAACAGGTTGGCAATGACGATGTCGGCCCCGCGCAGCGCCGCCTCGCATTCGGCAAGGGCGCCTGGGTTGTTGCCCCATTCGGCGGCGGCGAAGATATCGACGGTGATGCCGGGAAAATCCGCCTGCAGGCGCGGCGTCACCCGCGCGGCGGGGCCTGCGGCATGCCGGTCCAGCGTCACGATGACGACGCGATAGGCGTTCATGTGCCGGTCATCGCGCATAATGGGCCTTTGCCTCGTAAAGCGTATCGATGCTGATTTCGTTCAGACCTTTCCCGGCGGCGAAGCTTTCGGTGTTGCGCCGTGCCTTGCCGCGCACGAAGAAGGGAATCTTCTTCAACTCGCGCTCGGCATCCGACAGCCAGACGATGCTGTCTGCCGCAGGCGCGGCAGCATCGGGGCGGTCTGCCGCAGTGGCCTCTGGCATTTTCCGTTCAGAAGTATCCTGGGGGTGCGGGGGCAAAGCCCCCGGCGCGTCTGACAGGCTGCGCGGCGCATGGCCGCCGTGATGCGACGGGCCGGCGGCATCGTGAAACTCGAAATCATCGCGGAACATGTGCAGAAGATGCTCTTCCAGCCCCATGACCAGCGGATGCACCCAGGTGTCAAAAATCACATTCGCGCCTTCGAAGCCCATCTGCGGCGAATGGCGCGCGGGGAAATCCTGGACATGGACCGGGGCCGAGATCACGGCGCAGGGAATGCCCAGCCGCTTGCCGATGTGCCGCTCCATCTGCGTGCCCAGGATCAGTTCCGGCTGCAGGGCGGCGATGGCCGCCTCCACCTCCAGGTAATCGTCGGTGATCAGCGGCTCGACCCCGAACTGCTTTGCCGCCGCGCGCAGGGCGCGGGCCTGTTCGCGGTTGTAACAGCCCATGCCGCACACCTCAAAGCCGATCTCGTCGCGCGCAATCCGCGCGGCGGCGATGACATGGGTGACGTCCCCGAACAGGAAAACGCGCTTGCCCGTCAGATAGGTCGAATCGACCGAGGCCGCCCACCAGGGCTGGCGCAGGCGCGCCTCGTCGGGGTGCCGCGCCGTGCCCGCCAGGGCGGCCACTTCGGCGATGAAGGCGCGGGTGGCGGCAACGCCGATCGGGATCGTCTTTGTGAAGGGCTGGCCAAACGCCGTCTCGCAGTGCCGCGCGGCGGATTCGGCGGTTTCGGGGTACAAAAGCACGTTGAAATGCGCAGCCCCGATGCGGGCAATATCGCCGGGGCGGGCCCCCATCGGGGCGGCCAGGTTCACGTCGATGCCCATTTCCTCCAGCAGCGCCGTGATCTCGGCCAGATCGTCGCGGTGCCGGAAGCCCAGCGCCGTCGGCCCCAGGATGTTGCAGCTGACCCGTGCCGTGCGCGCCATGGGGCGCGCCAGATGGCGCACGATCTGCAGGAAGGTCTCATCGGCGCCGAAGTTTTCCCGGCGCTGGTACGAGGGCAGGTCAAGTGCGATGACCGGCACCGGCAGCCCCAGCGCTTCGGCCAGCCCACCCGGATTGTCCTGGATCAGCTCGGCGGTGCAGGACGCGCCCACGATGATGGCTTCGGGGCGGAACCGGTCACAGGCATCCTGCGCGGCGGTGCGGAACAGGTTGGCGGTGTCGCCGCCCAGATCGCGGGCCTGAAAGGTGGTATAGCTGACCGGCGGCCGTTTGGACCGCCGTTCGATCATGGTGAACAGCAGGTCTGCATAGGTGTCGCCCTGCGGGGCGTGCAGCACATAGTGCAGCCCCTGCATCGCGGTGGCGACACGCATCGCGCCGACATGGGGCGGGCCTTCATATGTCCAGACGGTCAGCTTCATGACGGCACGCGCACCGGGGGCGCTTCGCCCCCCGGGCCCCCAGAGGATATTTTTGAACAGAAAATGAGGCTTTGCGCGGGCGTCATTCTGCGGCCTCCAGCGCGGTGGCAGGCGACAGCAGGGCGCGGCGGCGCAGCGGGCGGGCGAAAAGCCCGGCCAGATCGCCGGCCTGCTCATAGAAATGCACCGGCGTGAACACCAGTTCGATTGCCCATTTCGTCGCCAGTCCTTCGGCCTCCAGCGGATTGGCCAGACCAAGGCCGCAGACCGTCAGGTCCGGGCGCTGCGCGCGCGCCCGGTCCAGCTGGCGGTCCACATCCTGGCCTTCGGACAGCACCGGGACCGGCGGCAAAAGGTCAAGGTCCGGGCCAAGGATGTCGCGGTGCAGATAGGGCGTGCCCACTTCGAGGGGCCGCATCCCGCATTCGCGCGCCAGAAACCGGGCAAGCGGCACTTCCAGCTGGCTGTCGGGGAAAAAGAACAGGGTGCGGTCCCGCAGCGTTCCGGCCTGGGCGGCCACCGCCTTGCGGGCACGGGCGCGGGGGGCGGCGGTCACGGAGTCGAACAGGTCCGCAGGCACGGCGAATTCATCGGCCACAGCGCGCAGCCACAGCGTCGTGCCTTCTTCGCCGAAGGGGAAGGGGGCCGCGATCTGGCGCGCGCCCCGGCGCAGCAGCGCCTCGCGCGTATCGGCCAGAAAGGGTTGGGTCAGGGCGAAAACCGTATGCGCCCCGACGGCAGGCATCTCGCCAGAGCGGCGCGCGGGCAGAACGCGGACCGGGGTGATGCCCATGGCGGCAAGCAGGGCCAGCGCCTGATCTTCCACCACATCGGGCAGCGCGCCGACCAGCAGCAATTCGCGCGCCTGCGTCTGCGGCAGGACCGGGACCATGGCGGCCAGACAGGCATCCTCGCCCTGGGTGAAGGTCGTCTCGATGCCTGAGCCGGAGAAGTTCAGCACCCGCACATGCGGCGCATGGCGCGCGCTTTGCCGTTCGGCGGCCTTCGCAAGATCGAGCTTGATCACCTCGGACGGGCAGGACCCCACGAGGAACAGCTGCCGGATATCGGGACGGCGGGCCAGCAGGCGGTCCACCTCGCGGTCAAGCTCGGTCTGGGCATCGGCCAGCCCGGCCAGATCTTTTTCCTCAAGAATCGCCGTGCCGAAGCGGGGTTCGGCAAAGATCATCACCCCGGCCGCCGATTGCAGCAGATGGGCACAGGTGCGGCTGCCCACCACCAGAAAGAAGGCATCCTGCATCTTGCGGTGCAGCCAGATGATTCCGGTCAGGCCGCAGAACACCTCGCGCTGGCCGCGTTCGCGCAGGACCGGCAGGTCGCGGCAGCCGCCGCCGGGCAGGGCGGTCATGCCGTCACCCCGGCATCACGCCGGGCCAGGCGCAGCTTGTACAGGAACTGCCCGGCATTGATGACATAGGCCGCATAGGCGGCAAGGGCGAGCATCAGCATGTCCTGCTGCGGCAGGCCGCCATGCCAGAGTGCGGCAAGATAGGCGGTGTGCAGCCCGATCACGACAAAGCTGACGACGTCTTCCCAGAAGAAGGCAGGGGCAAAAAGATAGCGCCCGAATACCTGCTTTTCCCAGATCGCGCCGGTGATCATGATTGTGTAAAGCAGCGCGGTCTTGACCAGGATCGACAGGGTCGCAGCCGCATAGCCGTCGCCGGTGACAAGGCAGCGCAGCACCAGAACCAGCGAGACGGCAAAGGCCAGAAACTGAACCGGTGCCAGAACCCCCTGGATCACCGTCCAGCGCGAGGCATCGCGCCGCGCCCGTTCTGCCGGTGAATACAGCCGGGCACGTGGCCTTGCCTGGCGGTTTTCCTGCGGCATCTGGCGCCTCCCTTGGACGTCTTCCTGCGTTGACCTTGCTCTGCGGTCCCGAAGGTGTCAACTAAAACTTACACTCGTGCAACATGCTTTTTCGGCGGGGGGTGACGCGGCGATCCGGCGCAAAGACCCAGGAAAGACGGCGGATCATGGCAGGCTGTCGGCAGCGTGATGCCGGAAGAAAAGCAGGGAATGGTCAGGGTGTCAATTTTCTTTGACATTGCTTCGGCTATGAATGAGTGTAAATCAGCGCGCAAGGACGCGACTTTCGACCGGTCGGGCGGCCACGCCCCGAGCCGCAGGGGGCGATCATGGGTGACACTCATGTCAGGGACGACAGGGCGCGCCTTCCCGACGGGGGCGATCCGATTGCCGTGTTTGCGGCGCGCGTCCTGGATGTGCTGGTCGACCGCAGCCGCAGAACCTCGTCCACCCTGCGCCCCGACCTTGTGCTGGCCCTGGCCGAAGGCATGGTCACACCGGACGGCGACCGGGTGGAAGAAACGCTGGCCGCCTTCCGGCGGGCCTGCATCTCTCCGGAAGCCATGGCCGATGCCTACATCCCGGCCGCCGCGCAGCATCTTGGCGCGCATTGGGCCGCCGACCGCTTGTGCTTTGCCGAAGTCTCGATCGCCACGGCCCGCCTGCAGGCCCTGGTCCGGGCCATCGGCACGCGCTGGGGCGGTGACCCGGCGCACCTGCCGGGGCGCCGGTCTGTCCTGATGATCGTGCCCGGCGCTGAGCAGCACACGCTGGGCGCGGTCGTGGTGACCGGTCGGATGCGCCGCATGGGCCTGTCGGTCTGCCTGCGGCTGGGGCCGGAGCACGCCGAGGTGATCGCGCTGCTGCGTTCGCGCAGCTTTGATGCCGCGATGCTGTCGATCGGCCATGGGGAACGGTTTGAGGTTTCCGCCGCATTGGTCGAAACGCTGCGCAGATGCGGGTCCCGGGGCATGCCGGTTGTGGCGGGCGGGGCGGGTGTGGCCGGACGGTCAGATGTGGTTGCCCGGACGGGTGTCGATTATGTGACGCAAGACCTTGGCGAGGCTTTGACTTTCTGCGGCTGTGCCCCGCTGGTTCCGGTCGCGGCGGCAGGTCCGGCCAAGATTTCCTTGCGGGGATGACGCAGCGGTGACCCGAAGGGGCCGTCGGCCAACAGGTAAGATGATTTTGTGAAAGCCATCGATCACAACAATGCGACAGATGGGTCGATTGCATCCATCCCCCCCGACCTGATGGGGCAGATCATTGCGACTGCGTCCGACATCGCGCTGATCCTGTCGGCCGACGGTGTGATCCGGTCGGTGCTGGTGAATCCGCACCACCGGTCTTTCGGCACCCTCAACAAATGGGAAGGCCAGCCGCTGCGCCAGGTGCTGACCGTGGAAAGCATCGGCAAGTTCGATGCCCGGCTGCGGGAACTGATCCAGCAGGGCGGCACCCGCGCGGTCGAGCTGAACCACCTTGATGACCAGAGCCTTGAATTTCCGGTCCGCTACGCGCTGCACCGCGTCGCTGCGGACGGGACCATCCTGATGCTGGGGCGCGACCTGCGGCCGGTGGCCGAGATGCAGCAGCAGCTGGTGAAGGCGCAGCTTGCGCTGGAGCGTGATTACGAAGCCCAGCGCGAAATCGATACCCGCTACCGCGTTCTGATGGAAACGACGCGCGATGCCATTGTCGTAGTGTCGATGACCACGGGCCGCATCGTGGACCTGAACCTTGCGGCCGCCGTTGTTCTGGGCGGGTCGCGGCAGGACATGATCGGTGCCGCCATTGCCCAGGAATTCGAAGGGCGCCGTCGCGGAGAGTTTCTGGAATCGATGGCCAATCTGGCGATCACCGACAGTTCGTCGCCGCTGGAACTTCAGGCGCGCCGGTCGCACAAGCGTCTTCTGGTGGTTCCCACGGTCTTCCGCGCGGCGGGCGAGCGGCTGCTGATGTGCCGCCTTGAGTTGGCCGATGTCGGCGACGCGCAGCGCGACGAGCTGACCGAGAATCTGTTCGGGCTGTTCCATGAAGGGGCCGACGGCGTGGTGTTCACCGATGTGGATGGCCTGATCCGCAGCGCCAACGAAGCCTTCCTGAACCTGACTGATTCGGCCAGCCTTGCCGCCGTCAAGGGCCGGTCCTTTGGCGAATTTCTGGCGCGCGGTGCGGTGGATCTGCGCGTGCTCAGCGACAATGCGCGGCGCGTCGGCCAGATGCGCATGTACGGCACCAAGGTGAACGCCGCCTATGGCGGGCAGATTTCGGTCGAGATTGCGGCAACATACCTGAATGATCGCCCGCAGCCCTTCTTTGTCTTCGTTGTCCGCGACACCAGCCGGGCCGAGGCCCTGCGCCGTCCGGGGCTGAATGTCACCGAAGATGGCGGCCGGTCGATCATGGAACTGGTGGGGTCCTCCACGCTGAAGGACATCGTGGCGGAAACCGCGGATGTCGTCGAAAAGATGTGCATCGAGACGGCGGTGGAACTGACCCGCAACAACCGCGTCGCCGCCGCCGAAATGCTGGGCCTGTCGCGCCAGTCGCTCTATGTGAAGCTGCGCAAATACGGGCTGGTCGGGAACGAGGGCGATCAGCCCTGAGCAGCCCTGTTGCCCGGACACGGCATTTTGGCCCGAAGGGCCGCCAATTAAATGCCCCGCGCTGTGCCATGCAGCTTGCCAGACCCGGACTGTCATGTTTAATTGACAGTATGAGTGTCAACCTGCACATAAATGCCCCCCGCATCCCGCAGCCGTTGGTGGTGCTGGAACTGCTGAAACCGATCACGTGGTTTCCGCCGATGTGGGCCTATCTCTGTGGGGTCGTCTCGGCAGGGCCGCTGCCCGACGGGGCCTGGCCCAAGCTGGCGCTGGGGCTGCTGCTGGCCGGTCCGGTCGTCTGCGGCATGAGCCAGGCCGCGAATGACTGGTGCGACCGCCATGTCGATGCCATCAACGAGCCGGGCCGCCCGATTCCCTCGGGGCGGATGCCGGGCCGCTGGGGGCTGTGGCTGGCGCTGGCGATGTCGGTACTGGCCCTGGCGCTTGGCTGGCTGCTGGGGCCCTGGGGCTTCGGGGCGACCGTGGCCGCCGTTCTGGCTGCCTGGGCCTATTCGGCGGAACCGGTGCGGCTGAAGCGGTCTGGCTGGTGGGGGCCGGGGCTGGTGGGGCTGTGCTATGAAGGGCTGCCGTGGTTCACCGGGGCCGCCGTCATCGCCACAGGCGCGCCGGGGGTCGAGATTGTGATCGTGGCCGCGCTTTACGCCCTGGGCGCGCATGGCATCATGACCTTGAATGATTTCAAGGCGCTGGAAGGGGATCGTCAGCTTGGGGTCCGGTCGTTGCCCGTGACCATGGGCCCCGAAGCGGCGGCGCGGCTGGCCTGCATCATGATGACGGTGCCGCAGCTGATCGTGATCTGCATGCTGGCCGTCTGGGGCCGCCCGCTGTTTGCGGCGGCGATTCTGGCCGGCCTGATCGCGCAGATGGCCGCGATGCGCGTGCTGCTGGGCGATCCCAGGGGCAAGGCCCCCTGGTACAATGGCACCGGCGTTGTGCTTTATGTGGCCGGGATGATGGTGGCGGCGGTGGCGCTGCGCGGGATCGGGGGGGGCTGACCATGCTGTCCTGGGTGTCGATCCTGCGCCTTGGCCTGGCCCAGATGTCGCTGGGTGCGATCATTGTGCTGATGACCTCCACGCTCAACCGCGTCATGGTGGTGGAACTGGCGCTGCCGGCGCTGGTGCCCGGGCTGCTGGTGGGGCTGCACTATGCGATGCAGCTGTCCCGGCCGGGCTGGGGGCATTGGTCTGACCTCAGCCGCCGCCGGACGCCCTGGATCATCGGCGGAATGGCTGTGCTGGCCCTGGGCGGGTTTCTGGCCGCCCTTGCCGTGGCGATCTGGGCCGCGATGCCCGTGCCCGGCCTGGTCCTGTCGGTGCTGGCCTATGCGCTGATCGGGGCCGGGGCCGGGGCCAGCGGCACCTCGGTTCTGGCCTTCCTTGCGGCCGCGACCGCGCCGCGCCGCCGGGCGGCGGCGGCCACGATCATCTGGCTGATGATGATCTTCGGCATTGCGGCAACCGCAGGCATCGTCGGCGCGCTGCTGGATCCCTATTCACCCGCCCGTCTGCTGGGAATTGTCGCCTGCGTGTCCGCCGGTGCGGTCGTGCTGACCACTCTGGCCCTACTTGGCCTGGAAAAGGGCGGGTCAGCGCCAGTGGTTGAGGCGCGCCAGCCGCTGCGAAAGGGCATTGCGGAAATCTGGGCAGAGCCGCAGGCGCGCCGCTTTACCCAATTCGTCTTCCTGTCGATGACCGCCTATTTCATGCAGGAACTGATCCTGGAACCCTATGCGGGCCTTGTCTTCGGCCTTACGCCCGGTCAGTCCACCTCGCTGTCGGGGGCACAGAACGGCGGGGTCTTTCTTGGGATGCTGGCGGTGGGCATCGCCGCAACCGGGCTGGGCATCGGATCGCTGCGCGCCTGGGTGGTGGGCGGATGCGCGGGCTCTGCGGCCACGCTGCTGGGCATCGCGCTGATCGGCCCCCTGCAGGTGAACCTGATCCTGCCGCTGACCATCCTTCTGGGCTTTTGCAACGGCGTCTTCGCCGTGGCGGCGATTGGCGCGATGATGGCGCTGGCCGGGCAGGGCCGGAGCGATCGGGAAGGCACCCGGATGGGGCTTTGGGGGGCGGCGCAGGCCATTGCCGCCGGGGTCGGCGGCCTGACGGGGGCGGTGGCCGTTGATGCGCTGCGCCTGCTGCTTGCGCCGGACCTGGCCTTTGCCACTGTCTTTGCCGCCGAGGCTGTTCTGTTTCTTGTTGCCGCCGGGCTGGCGCTGCGGGTGATCGACCCGGGGCGTGAACGCCACCTGTCCGCCACCCTGGTTCCGGGAGAGTAAGCATGATCCATGACGTCATCGTAGTGGGCGGTGGCCCGTCCGGGGCCACGGCGGCCGAGGATCTGGCCCGCGCCGGCGCGCGCGTGGCCCTGCTGGACCGCGCCGGGCGGATCAAGCCCTGCGGCGGTGCCATCCCGCCGCGGCTGATTCAGGATTTCGACATTCCCGACAGCCAGATCGTGGCGCGGATCAACACCGCGCGGATGATCTCGCCCACCGGGCGGGCGGTCGATATTGCCATTGAGAACGGCTATGTCGGCATGGTGGACCGCGAGCATTTCGATGCCTTCCTGCGCGACCGTGCCGTGGCTGCGGGGGCGCAACTTCTGACCGGTACCTTCACCGCGATCGAACGCGACGCGGAGGGGACCCATGTGATCTACCGCGACAAGGCCAGCGGGGATGCGATGCGCGTCACCGCCCGGCTGGTGATCGGCGCTGACGGGGCGCGGTCCGGCGTTGCGCGGGCCGAGGTGCCGGGCGGCGACAAAATCCCTTACGTCATCGCCTATCACGAGATCATCGCGGCCCCGCCTGCGACGGCAGAGTATGACCCGACCCGCTGCGATGTCATCTACGACGGGCGCATCAGCCCCGATTTCTACGGCTGGGTCTTTCCGCATGGCCCCCAGGCCAGTGTCGGCATGGGCACCGGGCTGGACGGGGTTGACCTGAAACAGGCCACGGCCGATCTGCGCGCCGCCTCCGGGCTGGCCGATTGCAGGACGATCCGGCGCGAAGGCGCGCCCATTCCGTTGAAACCGCTGGATAAATGGGACAATGGCCGCGACGTGGTGCTGGCGGGCGATGCCGCCGGTGTGGTGGCGCCCTCGTCCGGCGAAGGCATCTACTATGCCATGGTCGGGGGCCGTGTCGCCGCCACGGCGGCGCTGGCCTGTCTTGCCTCGGGGCGGGCGGCGGACCTGGCGCTGGCGCGCAAGCTGTTCATGAAAGAGCATAAGACCGTGTTCCGCGTGCTGCGCTCGATGCAGGATGCCTATTACAAATCCGACGAGCGCCGCGAACGCTTCGTCAGCCTGTGCCATGACCGCGACGTGCAGCGCCTGACGTTCGAGGCCTATATGAACAAGCGTCTGGTGAAGGCGCGCCCGATGGCGCATCTCAGGATCGGCTTCAAGAACCTGGCGCATCTTCTGCGCCTGATCCCGGCAGCGGCGACATGACAGGGATGATTCCGGCCTTTCTCGACGGCAACCTGGTGCCGGTGGAAAAGCTGGAGGTTCACCGGCGCGGCCTGCGCCATCCGGCGGTCTCGGTCTTTGTGATGCGGGGGGCGGACCTGCTGCTGCAACGCCGGGCAGCGGGGAAGTACCATACGCCGGGCCTGTGGACCAACACCTGCTGCACCCATCCGCACTGGGGCGAAGACCCGGTCGCCTGCGCCGGGCGCCGCCTGCGCGAAGAACTGGGCATCAGCGGCCTGCAGCTGCGCCTGCGCGACAGGATCGAATACCGCGCCGATGTCGGCAATGGCCTGACCGAACATGAGTTGGTCGATATCCTGCTGGCCGATGCCCCGGCAGACCTGTCGGTAACGCCCGACCCTGATGAGGTGGAGGCGGTGCGCTGGATCGGCCTGCCCGAGCTGGAGCGCGAATTGCAGCGCTGGCCGGAGTGGTTCACGCCCTGGATGCGCATCTACATGGCGCAGCACCGCGCGCAGATCTTCGATCTTGGGGCGGCACGTTAACAGGCTGCTGAAGAAGTCGGGCCGGGAGAACGGTTTCCCTGCCAGGCCGGTCTGATGCGGGCCTGTTCTGCGCTTTGGCGTTTGCTGGTTGGACCTGCCCCCCGATCACACGGCCGGCAGGCG
>Ga0315902_10000176_pt1 | contig 107314 bp, 97 predicted proteins | sample LakEriMetagenome_9_FD_203523 | JGI IMG/M metagenome (GOLD analysis project Ga0315902, IMG submission 203523) | Freshwater fungal communities from buoy surface, Lake Erie, Ohio, United States - Buoy 12 MA117 | ecosystem: Environmental > Aquatic > Freshwater > Lake > Lake biofilm | place: USA...
TTTTTTTGACTTCGAAAACATATGTCCAATTATCAAAACGCTGTCTTTCCTTTTACCCAATCTCTCAAAGAACTTCTTTTGAATCTATTCCTACTTTTTTAAGTATTTACTAGACTTTACACATCTTAACCAAAACATTCCGCTCATTTGCGGGGTGCAAAGATATATACTTTTTTCTTTTTAACAATGAAATGTAAAGATTTTTTAAAAATTTATTTAATACTACATAAATTACAGTCAAAAGGTTTCATATAAAATCAGAAAAGTAATACTAAGTTTTTAATAAATAAATTATCAATTACTATTTTACATATCTTTGAATAAACTAATAACATAATTTTTATGAAAAAACTTTTACTTTCTTTCTTCGCATTTGGATGTGTTGTTTCAAATGCATTGGCTCAGCCACAAGGTGGGATTTGTACTCCAGATCCACAATATACTGATTCAATATACGGCGCTTGGCCAGATACAGTTACTAATTTTCCTCCGGGATTAGCCAATGTATATTATGAAACTGTTTTAAACTTTAAGGCTCCAGCAACAGTAACCGCTGAATTAGATCCTACTGGTCAATTTGTTGGATCTCCTATTCAATCTTATGTAGTAACGTCAGTAGACGGCTTACCGGCGGAATTTCAATACACATGTAATGCAGCTCAATGTTCTTACACCGGTGGCGTTCAAGGTTGCGCTACTGTATATGGAACAACAGCAACAACTGGCACATACAACATTACCATTAACATTGATGTAACGGTTCTTGTTACTTTATTTCCAGGCCTACCCCCAACACCAGTTCAACAATCAACGTCTTTTACTGGTTATAAAATCGTAATTGGAACGGCTGGTACAATTGAACAAATCATTACTCCTTTGAAGGTACTCCCTAATCCGGCAAATAGTCTAATCACAATTCAAGGTATTACAAATACCATGAATGCAAACTCCATCACAATTACCAATTTAGAAGGTAAGGTTGTTTCAACAAGAGATTTGACTACCAATTCGAGTAATGCTTTTGATATTTCAGAATTGCAATCAGGAATTTATGTGGTAAATGTTCATCATGCCAACGGAGTTGAAAAAGTTAAATTCGTTAAGAACTAAATAAAAAATCGAATTAAGTTAAGGGGCTGTCTAATGAATACAGCCCCTTTTTTATTCCATAATACAATCTTTACTGAATTTAAATAACAAACAATTATTGAAATTAAAAAGAGTTACTAATTTTTTAAAGGATTTTCCTGAGGAATTTGATCAATTAACTTCTCGAGTATTCCATCAATGCGTTTTCTTTCCTCCTCCCATGATGATTTGAAGTTATTTGAATTAATTGAGAAAATTGCCACACCGTTTTTTAACTCATAAAATCCTGTTAGTGCGATTGTCTCTTTTAAAGTGCCTGTTTTAGCGTAAACTCTTTCTTGGTGATTCAATAGGCGTTTTTCAAGGGTACCTGGCTTACCCGGTTGAGCCATTAGACTTTTAAATGTATGATATTGTTTATCAAAATAAATTTTTTCGAGTAAAGAAACTTGTAAATCACAGGTAATTCTGTTATTTTTATCTAATCCTGAACCATCAAAAACCACAAAGTTCTTATCATTTACATCTAAAAGTTGATCGTTTTTGAAAAAAGATATTAATACCGAATCTCCACCAATTGCATTATAAAGACTATCGGCTTTTTTGTTATCACTTTTCATTAATACTTCTCTTAAACAATCCGAAGTGGAATAACCTCTATTAAAACTCATCCAAGAAATAAATAATTTTAGCGTTGATGCAGGAGCTAAAGGTAAATCTGAATTTTTTTGCGTTATTATTTGTGACGACTGATTAAAAGGAATATACTTTAATAAATATGCTGTCGTTTGTCCAAATAGAATATTCTGACAAATTGAAAGATATATTGCAACGAATAAAGTTTTGTTCAAACTCAGGTAGACAAATAGTTACTCAAAAATAACAAAATAAAATAATAAATTGTGCAAAATAATTAAGTTTTGAACCCTTATATTTCACAAAGCGATGAGATGATTTTAGGTATTCAGATAAATTTTTGAATTATTTATTGGTTTCCATATTCGACGAAAAATTGTTCTATAACACATTATTGCCGAATACATTGTGAAAATAACGAAATGTATTTCATGGCGTGGTGTGAAGGAAAACCCTTTGATTTCGCACGATTTAACAATGACCGAATTCCTACATAAACGCATACGAATGATTGTTGCAAGTTTCCATTCAAATCACTTTTTGATTGATTGTTTTTTGGAAGAAGGGTATTTGGTTTAGCAACTACCAGATTTTGATCTAGCTAGAAATTATGTTGGTGTTCAATGGCGACAGGTTGCTATTGTTATGGTGCACCCTATTTTCGCGTGTTTATCCCCTCTTCTCAGTAAGAAAATGTTGTAAAAAATTCGAATACACTAAAAAAGGTATGCTAATTCGGAACTTGTAATTATCCTAAACCCATTATTGACCATTGAAATTGACCGATTGCTTAATTTTTTAAGATATGAGAAAACTTTACAACCTATTTGATACTTAATTTTCCAGCGATTATTCCTTGTATAACATCAGACTTATTTATTTCTGTATCACAAAACGAATTTGTTTTCTACCTATTTGGAAGATGTAGGTTCCATCGGCAAACGATTGCACATTTAAAACTGACAACCCATTTGTTAATATGCCAACTTGTAACTTACGACCTTCCATGGAGTAAATTACAAAGTTTTGATCTAAAACACCTTTCGCGTCAATAACCATTAATCCGTTACTTGGGTTTGGATAAAGAATAATTTCCTCTGAATTATCATTCTCTTCCAAACTATTTTGTCCTTGACAAAGTGATGTATCAGAACCACATACATTTGAAACAACAACAGCATAGTTACCATTATCCGTTGGGTTGTAACTAGAATTAGTTGCCCCAGGTATTAAAATATAATCGGGACAAGATAACCATTGATAAGTTGCATTACTTTGAACCGGTGTAGAACAGGTAATTTGGCCATTCAAATTAGTTGAAACATTCACGATGGGGGGATTAGGTGGTAAATTAATCAAAAGATTCAATGTAAATAGACTATCGCAACCACTAGAAGACTGGACTTGATAAGTATATGTACCTGATTGCGAATATGTTTGATTATTAACTGACCAAGTAAACGCACCACAAGCAGAAGTATCCTGAATACTATTTGAATTATTTTCAATAGTTAAATTTAAAATAATCGTGCTATCGCAACCGTTCGTTGTAAATGTTTGGAAATTATAGGTTCCTGATTGCGTGTATGTTTGATTATTAACAGGCCATAAATATGCTTCACACACTGTTGTGTCTTGTAAACCAGAATAACTTTTAAAAATAGTTAAATTCAAATTTACAATGCTATCACAACCGTTCGTGGTGTAACCTTGATATTGATATGTTCCAGATTCTGTGTAAGTTACTCCATTCCAATTGTAAAAATCACAATTTGATGCGGTTACATAATTTAGTGTGGTAGAAGGGTAAACCGTTATTGAAAAGGTTTGAGAATTTCCAATGCATGTGACACCATTGTAGGTGTATTTTGGAGTTACAGAAAATACAATTGATTGCGTTGATGGTGAATTATTTATCAAATTTAACGACCCAATATTCCCTGTTCCGCTTGAAGCATAGCCAGTAACATTAACATTTGTAAAGGCAGTCCATATATATTCGGTACCTGTCCCGCTAAATACAATAGGATTCGTAGATGTTCCATTGCATATTGATTGATTTGGAATTGGATTTACAAACGGAGAAGGTATAGTTGTAATCATAAATGTATCAGCCAGACTAAATCCGCAAATGCCGTTGGATTGAGCAATGATATATGCTGATTGAGGAACCAATGAAGCGCAAAGAGGAGTAAAACTTTGAATATCTCCGCAACCATTAGCAGGCAAACCAATAGAAGTATTGCTATTGCTCCAGCAAACTTGAGAATTTGAACTGTTATTGAAGACAATTGGACTTGTGTTAGATCCACAACATATAATTTGATCTGGTGTTGGAGCTAAACTCGGATTAGGTTCTACCAATATTTGAATTGCATTTCCACCTTGACAATTTGAATAGAAGTAAATATCAACAACTTGAGTTGCATTCGTACTATTATAAAAAATTGGGTTAAAATTAGTACTCCACGGATCAATATATCCATATTCTGGACTTGTCGATGTAACACCTAGTGGTAGGTTCATATTGTAATTTATATAATTAGAAGGACAAAAAGATTGATTGAAATAAATATTTGCTGCACTACCACTACATATATTTTGGGTAAAAGGAGAAATCTGAATGCTTTGATAGAAAAATTGAATTGGCACATTTACGGGGGTACTTGAACCACATTGGTTGGATGCAATAACTTGAATATTAGTAATCCAGCAGTCCCATGGATTTGTGCATATCGTCAAATTTCCTCCAAATCCCCAACCATTTGCTCCAATAACAGATATTGTTGCAGAAGGATCTGAAACACTATAAGGTAGGTCAACACATGTACCTGGGCAAATCATCATGTTGGGTCCTAATAATGATAATACTGGAGACGCACACTCTTCTTCGTAATAACCATTTCCTCCACTCGAACCTCCCGGGCCGGTGTTTCCGGTATCACCGTCCTCGGCTAAAATACCTGGTTGGCAATTAGAACAAGCTGCGCATCCTTCTATTAAATTATAATTAACCGTCAAAATACTGTTTCCAGATAAATCTAGATTAGGTGTATTATTAACAACAAAATCAATGAGACTTGAAAGGATATTATCAGTTGTAGATGCAATGGGAGCGTGATAAGTTTCAATAATAGCACCTGCTTCTATTAATTGACCTTGTAAAAGTCCCATGAAGTAACCGTTACAAAAGGTCGCATTTGAAAAAACTAAATCTAATGTAGAATCACCATAAATATAAATGAAATGGGTATTTCCGAATGCATCAACAGAAACAGTAGTATTAGCATCTTCTAAATATGGAATTAGCAGTAAAAAACTACATGTATAGCCGGTGCCACAAGCACATGAACCTGAAGTGTTTGTTGAATTATCTCCACCAAAACCACCTACACCTCCCGATCCTCCACTACTACCAGATCCCCCTTGAATATTTACTAAGTTTGATAAAACGACGCCTCCACTTTTAACAATTTTAACTGCTCCACCAGCACCTCCATGCCCACCACCACCACCATCTCCACCATCTGCTCCGTTGCCACCACCACCACCGCAAGTACCGTCGCCACCATCTCCACCATTGGTTCCAGCTAATCCATTCGTTCCGCCTGATCCTGATACATTAATAGAAGTATTTCCGTGAACTATATTTCCAGCTTTAATAAAAATTATTCCTCCGCCTCGTCCTCCGTTACCGCCACTTCCTCCATTGCCACCTGATCCACCGTCAATTCCTGGTTGATTACATTTACTTCCTCCACCACCAGCACCGTGTTTTCCTTGTCCACCATTCCCTCCAAAACCTCCATCTCCCATGTATAATTTTCCTGTTGGGTTCGGCGAGTAATTGCAAGATGGCACTAAGTTTCCACAAGGTAAGGCAGTAGCCAATGAGCTAAAAAAAGAAGATGTTCCTGCAGAAGATGAAGTTGGAGAAAACCCGTTGTCTCCACCCCAGCCAGCACCTCCTATTCCACTTCCGCCATATCCACTTTGACCTCCATTAGGTGAAAAGTTTGTTCCAGAAAATCCTCCCAAACCACCATTTCCACCAACACCACCTGCTCCTCCTAATCCATTTTCAAATCCTTTTCCGGATGCATCTATTTGTCCATTATTCAAATTCAAAGTGTTTGAAACTAATAAACAAATAACACCACCTACTTCTCCATCCCAAGGTGGACAAGTAATACTTCCTGAGTTTATCGTTAAGTCAGAATATTGTGGAACGATTATCATTTGAGAATAGGATGAAAAATTAGAATTTGCAATTGAACCTGCACTAAGAGTAATATTAGTTCCAGAAACGGATGATACTTGCCTCAATTCATAATGACCAGATAGCATATTAATTACAAGTACAACATTTCCGCTTGAAAGTGAAAAATTCGTAGTGTTGGAAATAATAAAAGTATTACCAGAAACACTTTGAATCTTTTTGTACTTATTTACAATGAAATCAGGAGTTGTATTTGTATAAGAATCATCCGAACCATTACCAAATGATATTTGACCATTCAATTGCCAAACAAACGATAATACAAAAAAAGAAAATAAAAAATTTTTCATGTAAAATAAATAGATTTTAAATATAAGAAGAAATTACAACATTGTAAAATTTATAAACACATTATTTTCCTTACAACTTTGAAAAATTAAACTTCTTGAGTTCGAAATATTGATTAGATCTTAGCTTTTTAATGCGTTCAATTTAGCAACATAAATAATTTAGAACGGTATAAAACTATCACTGACTTTAAATATGATTGATTTTGAAATATTCAAAACTCATAAATTAGTTAGTCATCTAAACATTAGAACGCTTAATAGAATGAATACTTTTGTAGGCAATTTAAACCATACAACAATATATATTTAAAGTAAAAAATATAAATCAAAACAATCAATTATACAAGCTAAATCGGAAGAATAATTTGTATGCTCAAATAAAAAAACAACCAATTATTAAATGAAGTCGAATTTAGATTCCTTTAAACGTAATAGGCATTAATCATGATTCAAGAAAATCTGAAAACCAAGCTTCATTCCTACGTTGGAACCGCTGTATTTATCACCATTCATGTAGAAATTGTAATAAATGGCAGGATCAATTGCAACTTGTTTTGTCAAGAAAATAGTATAACCCATTTCAAATTCACCTATCAAGCCTGAAGTTCTTGTGGGAACTCCAGCAACATCCATGTTTGTTCTTCCGTACCCAACTTGAAGTTGGCCGTAGAATCTATCATGAAAATATGCTCTCATAAACGGAGAAACAGAAAGTGAAGATCCATTATTAAATGCCGAATATGACAACGAGGCGCCAATTGCCATATCAGGAACTATAAATAACCCAGCATTCGGGGAAATATTAAATTCAGAATTGGCTCCTCCTCCTTTAGGGAAATTATAATTAAAGTAAGTGGCTCCACCTACTAAGAATGCCCCTTGATTAATTTGCCCATGTAATACGTTGAATGAAAACAAACAAACCCCAATAATTAAATAAATATTTTTCTTCATAATTGCATTTTAAAATTCAATTCAATAAAGATAAAAATTTAAATGAAATATGTAATAATAATTCTAACAAAATTATTCTTGGTTCAATTTTCTAACCATCGTAAGAATGGTAGCTAATGCAACTGTTTCACCAGTCTCATCATAAACATCTACCAAAAACTTAACGATACCTTTGGCAATATCATCATCAGTTCTTTTTTCTTGGTCGATTTTTTCTTTTACAGTAAATCGAACACCCAAAGTTGCACCCGGATATACCGGTTTAGTAAATCTTGCTTCATCAATACCATAATTCAACAAAACGGGACCTTTTTTTGGATCAACGAACAACCCTGCAGCTTTGGATAAGACAAAATAACCATGGGCAACTCTTCTTTCGAAAATGGTTCCATCTAATGACGTAGCGTCCATGTGCGCATAAAAATTATCTCCCGAAACATTGGCGAAATTCACAATATCAGCATCCGTAACCGTATGTTTGTGTGTGAAAACTGTTTCACCAATTTGAAGTTCCTCAAAATGTTTTCTAAAAACATGTGGATTCGCCTCTGGCATTTCTGAACCAACTTGGAACTGTTTTGTAATTGCTGTTATCGTAGTTGGATGACCTTGAATGGCTGTTCTCTGTAAATAATGTAAAACACCACGTTTTCCTCCCATTTCTTCTCCACCTCCTGCCCTACCAGGACCGCCATGTGTTAACAGTGGCATAGGTGAACCGTGTCCAGTGCTTTCCTTTGCGCAATCCTTATTCAAGACAAGAATTCGCCCATGCATCGAGGAAGATCCTAAAACATATTCAACCGCCTCATTATTATCAGGAGTTACAATAGAGGAAACTAACGATCCTTTACCCATTTTTGCCAACGTAATAGCATCATCCATTGTTTTGTATGGCATAATGGTCGAAACCGGCCCAAATGCCTCAATTTCATGACATGCAGTTTTATTAAATGGATCCGAATTTCGAAATAGAATTGGTGAGAAAAACGCACCTCTTTCTTTATTAGCTCCGATTACCTCAAATTCATCTAAATTACCATAAACGATTTCCTGAGTTTGGCTTAGAATTTCCACATTTGCACGCACCCGATCAACTTGCAGCTTCGTGGCCAAAGCACCCATTCTGACTCCTTCAGCATTGGGATCTCCTATTTTGGTAGTGGACAATCTTGAAGAAATGGCACTTTGAACATCGTCAAGTAAATCTTCAGGAACTAAAATTCTTCGAACAGCAGTACATTTTTGACCGGCCTTGATTGTGATTTCTTTAACTGTTTCCTTGATAAATAAATCGAATTCTTCGGTTCCAGGAATTGCTTTTTTTCCTAAAATGGTAGCATTTAATGAATCTGCTTCTAAATTAAATGAAACACTTTCAGATGCAATTCTTGGATGAGCCTTCAACATTTTTCCAGTCGCTGCACTACCAGTAAATGTCACAACATCAGAAGTTTCAACATAATCAATTAATCCTCGACCTAATCCACAAATCAATTGTAAAGACCCCTCAGGAAGGATTTTTGAATCAATGATATCCCGAACCATTACTTCTGTTAAATAACAGGTATATTCAGAAGGTTTCACCACAGCAGGGACTCCCGCCATTAAATTAACGGCAATTTTCTCCAGCATTCCCCAAATTGGGAAATTGAAAGCATTAATATGAATGGCAACACCTTCACGCGGAACCATAATGTGATGTCCGATAAAAGTTCCCTTTTTTGATAATGGAGCAGCAACTCCATCGACATAAAAAGGAGCATCTGGAAATTGTCTTCTTAAAGATGCATTCGCAAATAGGTTACCAATGCCTCCCTCAATATCAATCCAAGAATCCACTTTGGTAGCCCCTGTCCAAGCACTAACTTGATAATATTTTTCTTTTCGCTCGAGCAAAAACATAGCAAGTGCTTTCAACATTCTACCTCTTTCTTGAAACGTCATTTTTCGGAGAACTTCTCCTCCTTTTTGACGGCCATAATTCAAAATTGATTGATAATCAAGCCCCTGACTTGAAACTTCACCTAATACCTCACCTGTAATCGCATGGAACAATTCAGTTTCCGTTCCTTTTCCATCAACCCATCGACCTTGAATGTAATTTTGATAACGTCTCATATTCAATTAATTAGGAAATAACCAACGGTATAAATCATTGAAGTTGGCATAAATCACTAAAGAAAGTAATAATATCATCCCAATGTATTGGGCGTATTCCAAAACTTTTTTGTTTGGTTCTTTTCCAGTAATCATCTCGTAGATTAGAAATACTACGTGACCGCCGTCTAACGCCGGAATTGGAAGAATATTCATAAATGCAAGAACAATAGAAAGGAATGCTGTCGTTAACCAAAACTGTTGCCAATCCCATAATGGCGGAAACATATTTCCGATAGCAGCAAAACCACCCATTTGTCCAGCACCTTTTTTCGTGAAAACATATTTAAATTGAGCAATGTAATCAACAATTGTATTGTAACCAGATGAAATTCCTACTGAAAAACTTTCTATTAACCCAAATTGTTTTTTATAAATTGCCGAAGAATCAACATATCCTTGAGATTTGGGCATAAATCCAATGGTTCCATCCGCTTTAACCGTAGCTTTTAATCTTAGGGTATCTTTAGATCGAATAACGGAAATATCTGCAATTTTTCCTTTTTTGTTGTATAGACCAGCTTGAATTTGATCAAAATACTCAATGGAATTGCTGTCTATTAATATAATTTGATCTCCTTTTTTTAACCCTGATTTAGCAGCAGCAGAATTTACGACTACCGAGTCAACTACCGTAGATTTATGTCTCAATGTAAACAATTGCATCGCACCTTCTTGAAACAAAGTTTGTCCAAAATCATCCGGTAAAGTAATTTTCTCTTTTGTGCCATCTATACGCTGAATCGTAAGATGTTTGGCATCCCTTAAAAAGATTTGCTTATTAATATCATTTGGACTTGTGACTGACTTTCCTTCTACTTCCAAAATATTATCTCCTGATTTTATGTTATACTTCATCAAAAATGGATGAACAGCCAAACCATGTTTGATTTCAGATGGTTTCACTTCCTCCTTACCCCAAAAAAATACAACACCGATGTAAATAATAAATCCTAAAATAAGATTTACAGTTACACCACCAATCATAACTATTAATCTTTGCCAAGCAGGTTTTGATCGAAATTCCCAAGGTTCCGCTGGTTTTGACATTTGTTCTTTGTCCATAGATTCATCAATCATTCCAGCAATTTTCACATACCCACCAAGCGGCAACCAACCCAAGCCCCATTCTGTGTTATCTGGTTCATCATCCCATTTCTTAGGAGATTCTTTTTTAAACCAAGAAAAAACTGTTTTACCTCTAAATTTTTTAAATCGAACTATTGAAAACCACGGGTTAAAGAATAAGTAAAATTTTTCAGCACGCATTTTAAACCATTTCGCTGGTATAAAGTGACCAAATTCATGCAAAGTCACTAAAATAGCAAGCGAAAGAAACAGTTGAGCGGCTTTAATCCAAAATTCCATATTTTATTATTTTAATGTAAACAAAGATAGTTTTTTCATGCGACAATAAAGAGTGATTTACTCACGGTAGTATTCATTCAGAATAAAATAATCAAGCATTGCTTCTTTAATTAGATGTTGTTGCTGTTGATCATTTAAAGGTGGGAGATTCTTAAGGAGCTTAAAATGAGGCCATTGATCTTTATCTCTTCCTTCAAACTCATAGTAACCATAAGGCTCTAAAACTGTACAAACAGCAATATGAAGTAAATCTGTTTTTTCGCTTTTCGAAAAATTCTTATGTCCAATCCCCAGCTCATTTACACCAATTAAAAATAGCATAGATTGAACATCCAACCCACCGCCAAAAGTTTCTTCAAGGTGAATTTTTAGTTTCTGAAATCGCAATTCTACATCATGATCCATAATGACAAAGGTACAGCACAAAGATTGGATTCATATAATTTAAAGATGGACTTAACAAAAATTACAGTATTCTTGATGCAGAATGAAATTTCTAAAACCAAAATTCCATATTTTATGTAATCTCGGAAAAATTTGTATGTAATTTCGGAATTTTATTTATGTAATTTTGGAAAAAAGCCTATGTAATTTCGGTATAAATAAAAATATATAATTGATTTTCAATTAATTATGATAAACTAAAAAATATTATCTATTTGCTTCCATGAAATTATTTTTTCATGACTTCTTTTTTGGTTTTGATCAAAGAAATTCACCAGGTAGTGATGCATTTGAAATTGACTTGCCAAAGAATCCAAATAATGCAATGACTTGAGGTGTTCTGGTCGAACTGTCTGCGAAGCTTTCATTTCAATGCAGTTCAGTTTCTTTCCATCGATTACTAATAAATCTATCTCGTTTTGATTGCTGTCTCTCCAATAGTAATAGTTCAGATGATTACCTTTTGCATTTTCATTTTTAATAATTTCTAACAATACATAATTTTCAAATACAGCACCTTTGTATGATGAAATTTGTAATTCTTCACCGCTTTTTATTCCCAATAAATAACAAAGTAACCCAGTGTCATAGAAATACAATTTCGGTGTTTTTACAACTCTCTTGGGTAGGTTAGTATGCCAAGGCTCTAATGTAAATGCGATATAACTTGATTCCAAAATAGACATCCATCGCTGAACAGTTTTACTGTCAACGTGTAATTTTTTAGCGATTTCAGATGCATTAAACTGTTGTCCGGCATAATGAGCTAGTATCGAAAGTAGTTTTCTGAAAAGTTTGATGTCGTGTACATTGAGAATGGTTCGCACATCTCGTTCGACATATGTTTTAATATATCCGGGGTAAAAATCCTTAGGCTCTATATTCATATTATATAACCGTGGATAAGAACCCGAAAAAAGTTCTTCTTCAATAGTTGTTTCTTTGATTTGATTAATTTCAGAATGACAGAGCGGAAGGAGTTCCATCAAATAAACCCGACCTGCAAGCGATTGTGTTATTTTTTCCAATAACAAAAAATTCTGTGATCCACTCAAAATAAAATGTCCGCACAAGTTTGAATCGTCTACAATTTCTTGAATGTAAGAAAAAAGTTCAGGAGCATTTTGCACCTCATCAATAATGACATATTTGTCATATATTTCTAAAAACCCTTTGGGATCATTGAGTGCAAATTCTAACATTTGCGGATTTTCCAGTGATACGTATTTGTATTCCGGGAAACTCATTTTGGCAAGAGTTGTTTTTCCTGATTGGCGCGGACCTGTAAATGCCAAAACAGGGAATTTTTCCGACATGGAAACTACCTTTTCAATTGCTTTTCGATGTATCATACATCAAAAATAAAACAATCTATGCAATTTTGGAAAAAATTATATGTAATTTCGGAATTTTATTTATGTAATTTCGGAAAAAAATCTATGTAATTTCGGAATATAATAATTTAAATAACTGAAAATTAAACTATTAAAAATAAATTATTTTACTAAATAATAATAAAAAAAAATCAAGTTATTTTTCCAAAGAATTATTGCGAGATTCGTACTGTTCAATCAGTTTTTCGGGGATATTAAAATTCACTTGACTATTCACAAATTTTCCGGATTGTGTAAAATTGTTGAAGATAAGATTGTCATCGAAAGAACTATAAAGTTTATCAATACAAAAAACCAAACAGCCAAAGCGGTATTTTTTCTTGAAAACCAATTTCGATATCATCTGCGGCAATGGCGGCGTATCGTAACAATATTGTAAAAACGCTTATTAAATTCATCAAAAAAAATGAAAAATTGCTTAATCCAATAAGCAAATCATGTAATGAACTGAAAATTATTTCTAACCTTATATACTCGGCTAAAGCGATTTAAAATAATTATAATACGCCACAAAAAGTGCTTCTGATTTTCTTTTTTCTGTCACGAAATTCGATACGTCATAAAAATTTTCTAGATAGCGCTTTGAATCGAGATTGTATAAGCAAGAGCCTTTTTCCGAAACAAATCCGTATCCACGTATGGTGGCATGAAACGCAAATGATTTCACATTAGGACTGAGCAAATCTTTACTGAATATGAATCCTTTATTTGATTTTCTCAATTGATACAGTAAAGTAGCAGCTATATCTGACTGAGAACCAATAATTTCTGTTTGCCTTCCTCGGTGTTCCGCTTTCAGTGGTTCGCCAAATATCAGGAGTGGAATTCGAAAAAACAAAGACTGATTAGGACTAGAAATAGTATGGGAATGATGTCCATGATCTGCTACTAGAACGAAAATCGTATTTTTATACCAAGGCTCTTTTTTTGCTCTTTCAAAAAACTGTCCTAAAGCTTGATCAGCATAATATACCGAATTCATATAATCTTCTTCTTTGCCTTTCCATTTTTGCCACCCTTTCCGTTTTGGATAATCAAAAGGAGAATGGGTGCTTCCAGTAAATGCACAATGCATGAAAGGCTCTTTTGTTTTATTTATTTTCTTGTGAAATAAATCGTAAAGGTCTTCATCAAAATAATTGAGTTTCCCTTTCGTTAAATGAGAAGGGAAATCTTGTTCATCTGCCAACTCATCAAAATCATGTTGGGAAAGATAACCTTGAATGTTTCCGTATTTTAGATCGCCACTAAACAAATAGTGAGAACTGTAACCATCTTTTTTTAACACTTGATTGATCGACAGTAATTTACGATTTTTTTCAGGTTCTAACGATATTGCAATTTCAGGTAAGGCTGGATAACCCGAAAAAATACTCGTATTTCCTATTTCTGACGTTGTATTGGTTGCATAAATATTTTGGAATAAAAATCCATTCTTCGCTAGTTTATCAAAATTTGGAGTAATCCCTTTTGTTTCACTCATAGATCCAATAACGGAAGCAGACCAACTTTCTAAAATAATAAATACTATGTTGGGTTTTGTATCATTTAATATATAATTCTGGTGATTTCGCTGAAAACTGTATAGTGAATCCGTAATTAATTGAGCCGTATTTGGTGACATCTTAGGTAGATGATTTTCGAGATCATTCCTTTTAAAAAGCAAATAACTATTCCCAAAATAATAAGTAGAATTAACTGACAAATCATTTATTCTTGAATTTTTAGAAAAATAAGCGGAATCGACATTAATTGGTATTTGCTGAAAACCTCCCCTAGCTAAAACAAGAAAAGAGGTTAAATAAAGTATACTTGAAGGTAAGAAAATCCATTTTCTTTCTAGATCAACTGAATTGAATTTGAACCAACGTAAAGTCAATATCCCGAGGAAGACCTCAAGACAAAAAATGAAAAAGAATAAGATCTGAGATGTCCATTCTGCAGTTCGTAATACCTCATCCGGATTACCTAAATGCATAAAAACACGAGACGTAAGTTTATGATTCCATTCGTGATAGACATTTACTTCGCCGCTGTGTATTAACGAAATCACAATTAATTCCGCAACCATTACGGACAAAAAAATCATTCTGGAAGTATTGGATTTCACATAGCACCAGAATAACCAAAAAAGCATTGGAACCGCAGAAAGTAAGGATGCCGTAGCAATATCTAATCGGAACGATTCGACCAAAATTTGTATTAATTCCGTAAATGAAACATCAGAAAATTTTGAGGAATGAACAATAAGAAAAATAATTCTCTCAACATGAAATTGAATCACCCAAAAAAGTAAGAAGAGAAATATGGGTTTAAGTAATTCTAATGCTGATTTCCATTTCACACGCCAAAATTAGACAATAATTTCAAAACCTATTTTAATAAAACATACCGAATTGTTTTGAACATTTTTACCCCAGATATCATCGATAAATAATATACTCCAGAATCTAAATTCTCGGTATTAATAAAAAAATCATTAAATCCGGAATGAAGAGATATTTTGATTGTTTGAACTGTTCTGCCCAAAAAATCTTTTATAATAAATTCGGGTTGAATTGGTCCGTATGGATTTATTACCGAAAGTTTAAAATTCGTCTGATTAGGAATCGAATAGACATAAAAATTTATCAAATCGCTAAAATTACTATGCGAGCTAATTGGACCATAGGTTTTCGTTTTCCCGTCTAAATCAATCTGTTTTAATAGGTAATATACATGATCAACATGCATGGTATCAATAATTTGATATTCTATTTTCTCATTGCTCATTCCTGCTGCAAATTTTGAATCCACATAAAGCCATTCCTCTCCATCAAACGACCGAAACAACTCAAAAAGCATACTGTTGAATTCAGATATAGTTGACCAATGCACATACATTTTGTTATGTGTTTTCTTACAATAAAAATCAATTAACTCAACAGGTAACGGTTGCTCATCGCCAGCAAATCCCCAATTACTCCATCCTGTTGCATCAATTCGTTGGACCAAAGGTGATGAGGCGCTCCCCTGATTATCTACGTGAATTCCAGTCGATGACCATGGTAAAACACCTTCTTTTTTTAAGCTCGTAATATGACAGGCATTCGAAAAATCAGTTATTCCATCTGCTTTCAACGTGATTTTATATTTCTTATTTTCATTTGTAGTTATTCCATTTGATGGATTAATATTCCAATAACCTGAAGCTGTTTTGTTGATGGTAAAGTTTCCATCACAATTTGTTTGAACTGGGCCCTGATCAAAATCATTTCCCATAGGATTTGTAATCCACTCAGCCTGAAGTGATCCTCCAACTGTATTCTCTATATATTCAATTAACACAAACCGAAAATACTGACTTGACAAATCTGATAGAGGAAACAAGCCAGATGAATTTCCACTATTTGTTCCAGCAAACCAACGTTTAAATTTACCATTAATCATTCCTGAAACATGATTTAAGGCCCCAAGATTGGTTGTTGAAGTTCCTAATTCAAGAATATTTCCATTTGTTTGAATAATTCCCGTATTCATAGTAAGCGTTCCTCCAACCGAAACCGTATTGTTTAATTCTAGTTTTCCAATATTCCCAACCGATAGGATTAAATTATTTAGGTACAACGATGGAATGTTCATGCTGCCAATTAATGAGGAAGGATGGGTGAACTCAATTGTACTTGCACTACCAATTGTTTTAATACCTGTCATCGCGAAATGTTCATTAAAAGTCGAAGCTCTTAACGTGGTTTTACCATTCAGAATCAAGCTTCCTGAACCGGTGAATTGATTTTGTTCCGAATCGAAAAGCAAATATCCATCAACTACAACCTGACCAGGATCTGTATAATTTCCTTGAGTAGAAAAATTAGATTTTAATGTAACTCCAAGCATATTAGAAATAATTAATGAACTAGTAGCATTTCCATTTCCAATCATTCGAAATATGCCAGAACCGTATATAGATTGAGGGACTACCCCATTCAATTCAATGGATAAATCGTATGCATTGTTTGTTCCATCCGTCAACATTTCGCCATGATTAATAAAATTTCCCCCAATTTTTATCGTATTTAATCCACTTTGAATCCAATTACGTTGTCGCAAAAATCCACCTGAAAGTATTGTAAAGGAATTTTTAACCGTAAAAACAAAACCATTACCATGTGCTGGAGAAAAATTCGCATTTGACTCAATTTGAATCGATTTAATAGTGGTGTTTCCCGAAAATAAAACAACATTACCAGATGAAAATGCACCATTATATCCTCGGATAATAACATCAGCAGTTCCATCATTCGGTGGTACTAATCCACATTCCCATGTACTATTCTGATACCAATCCAAATTACCCGATAAATTTGTTACGGTTCTATATAATCCTGATACTAATTGTGTTGAAATGATATTTCCAGTAAGTTCCGTATTATTAGACATTCCATTTATTATTGCATTTCCTCCATTTCTTTTCATTATTGTCGTTCCTGAAGTGTTTACAGCGCGAACAGATAACCCAGAAATGGTCAGGCGATCAATTTTGGTTTGTGCTGAACAATTAAATTGTATGATTACATTCAGTGCTGAAACGGTAGTAACTACAGATGAAATATTTCCGCCACTCATAGCAATTGAAAATCCGGTATTCGGTTGAAACTCAATATTCATAGGCGCTGGAATATGAAATGAGACACTCGTTCCTGTTGAAAAATCAGCCTTGTTGGATTCTTGAATGACAATATCGTCCAAAATATGGTAGTTCGATGGTAAATTACAAAAGCCAAAATCCAAGGAGGGTTTCGTTATAGCAACTTGAGAAATTATAACAGAAAAAAAAGTAATAATGACATGAACTAAAATGAGAACCCAAATAAGAATTTTTAAATTTCTCTTCGTACTTTTTCGTTGCATTTTATTTAGTTTAATATGTTTCTTATTCGAATTATCGAGACAAAATTCCTTGAAACTCAATGCAGAATTATTACAGAAAAACCGAATAAACTATCAACAATGAAAGAAAAAGAAGGGAAATGAAATATTTCTCATTTATTTGACAATAAGAAAATAATAGAGCTAGAAAAATGATGTAAATAGAGGTTTTTTGGTTGAATCGAAACACTAACCATATTGTTTGATTAATTTTACAAGCAGATGAAATTAGTCACGGGAGGAACAGGTTTATTGGGCAGTCATTTATTAATTGAATTGACAAAAAAGAACGACTCTATTCGATCAATCTTCAGAGATGAAAAAAAAATTGAATACGTTCAAAATCTCTTTCGCTATTACTATCCTAAAAACTGGACACATTATTGGCAAAAAATAGAATGGATTAAAGCCGATATTTTGGATATTGAAAGCATGAAAATTGCCATTTCCAATGTAAATGAAGTTTACCACTCAGCTGGTTTTGTATCATTTTATAATGAAGATTTTAGAAAATGTATCCAAATAAATCGCGAGGGAACGGCTAATATCGTAAATCTCTGTCTTAAATACGGAATTAAAAAACTTGGCTATGTCAGTTCAACTGCGGCAATTGGAGGAACAGAAGGAAAACCTATTACTGAACAGGATAAGTGGCAAAAAACAGAAAACACGAGTGGTTATTCAATTAGTAAATATTTAGCTGAAAAAGAAGTATGGAGAGGAATCGAAGAAGGTTTAGAGGCGGTAATCATCAATCCTTGTGTTATTCTTGGCCCTGGAAATTGGAACGAATCTTCTCTTAAGATTTTTAAGAATGCCTCAAAAGGAATGACTTTTTACCCCACAGGATCAAATGCAACGGTGGATGTGAGAGATGTAGCGTCATGTCTTATTAAATTGGTAGATAGTTCAATTTGCAATAAACGATTTCTGTGTATTGGATCAAACCAAAGTTTTGAATCCCTACTGGGAGAAATAGCAAAACATGCTGGCACAAAACGTCCAACTAAAAGAATTTCAAAAAGCAATTTGTTATTACTATATTATTTATCGCTGCCATTTTACTGGTTATTCAGAATTAAATCACCATTTAACCGAGATACAATCAATTCAGCTTACAAAAACTTAAGTTATAGCCGATTTGAAATTGAACAAACTACGAATCATTCGTTCTACTCGCTCGAAGAAACCATAAAAAATACAATTAATGCCAAGAAATTTGAACTAGAATTCAAATAAACTGTTTTTTAAATCATGAAGTTGGATAAACATTTCTTGTTCATTTCCATTTTAGCAATTCTACATGTAGTAGGAATCCTTGGAATTTCATTTGACGAGACACGAGAACTCGTTTTGTCTCTTTCCTTTGTAAATCTGCTTATTGGATTCCTGATTTTAATCTTTTCGACACTTGACCAATCGAAGCGATTGTTAGTTATTTTATGTGTGGCTTTTGTGATTGGCTACGTAGCTGAGTTAATTGGCGTACATACAGGACTTTTATTCGGAGATTATTGGTATGGTAAAAACCTTGGTCCTAAACTAGCTGGTGTTCCTCTTATTATCGGAATAAATTGGGGAGTTTTAGCACTTACCTCATCGGCATTTACTGAATCGATAAGTGTCAATAAATGGGTGAAGATTATGATTAATTCAGCCTTGATGGTAACTTTTGATGTAGTAATGGAGCCTGTAGCTATGAAAAGTGATTTTTGGTCTTGGTCAGGTAATGTAATTCCAATTTACAATTACATTTGTTGGTTTTTTGTAGCAATCATAATTCAGTTTATTTACTTGAATTGGTTTAAAGTACAAACGAACATAGTTTTTAAATCATTGTTTATAATTCAGTTTTTATTTTTTATTGTATTAAATTTGATATAATGTATTGGTGGGGACCGTTTGTATTAATTGCAACATTCATTGGAATGGAGTTCATGGCCTGGGCAACACATAAGTTTGTTATGCACGGATTCATGTGGTATTTTCATGCAGATCATCATGTGGAAGAACCAGGTTTTTTTGAACGAAATGACGTATTCTTTCTGATTTATGCTATACCATCTTGGTTGTGCATAATGCTTGGCATGATGAACGAGGCGTATGTTCCAGTTTGGATAGGATTTGGAATTGCTGCTTATGGATTTGCTTATTTTTTAGTACATGATGTGTACATTCACCGCAGGTTCAAGTGGTTGAGAAATATTGACAGCGCCTATTTTACAGCTATTCGAAAAGCGCACAAAGTACATCACAAACATCAAGGAAAAGAACACGGAGAATGTTTCGGAATGTTATTTGTTCCCCCAAAATATTACAGAGAAGCCCGCAAGGCGTTTCAAAATAAACACAATTAATGTTGAGTCTCTATTTTTGGATAATTCTCCTTTCTTTTGCCGGACCATTTTTTCTAAGTTTTGATAAAAAAGTCCAATATTATAAAAAATGGACATATGTAATGCCTGCTATTTTACCAGTCGCAGTTGCTTTTATATTCTGGGATGATTACTTTACGACAAAGGAGATTTGGGGCTTTACACCGGAACATCTGCAAGGAATCTATCTAAGTAAATTACCTATTGAAGAGGTTTTGTTTTTTATAGTAATCCCCTACAATTGTGTTTTCATTTACGAGGTTCTTCAAGCGTACTTCCCAACAATCAAACTTGAAAATATTACCAAAGCCTTCGCTTTCTTTTTTGCATTGTCTGGGCTGATATTAACCACATGGTTTATCGACAACTGGTACACCAGTGTAGCTTGTGGAATAACAGCCATGCTTACCATCGGTTTTTATTTCATATTCAAAGTGAAATGGTTTCAGTGGTATGCCTTTGCTTATATAATTGCATTAATTCCTTTTTTAATTGTGAATGGAATACTAACTGGAATTGCGACTGAAAACCCTGTTGTTTGGTATAATGAAAATCATATCATTGGGATTCGAATTTTTACAATTCCTTTTGAAGACTTGTATTATAATTTCGCATTGTTCCTGCCGATTGTGGCTTTGTATGAGTTTTTTAAATCCAAGTTCGGATAAATTCATCGCACATATATTACTTTCTTCGTATCAAAAAAGTCTTCTTTAAACCATTCTGAGATTTCGTACGAGCGAATATGTTTCTTCACTTTACTTAACTCATCCGTTAAATCACCACCTTTTAAGCAAATCCAACCATTCGCAAGTTCATTATTATTTTCAGGATTTAATTTGTCTTTGGTCCAAAAAAGTAAATCCGAAAGTGGAGCAACTGCTCTTGATAGAATAAAATCAAATTTTCCTGGTATTTTTTCTACACGCTCATGAATTCCAGTAACATTTTTTAAACTTAAAGAATTAGCCACTTCATTTACAACCTTAATTTTTTTTCCAATTGAATCAACAAGTACAAACTGTACTTCAGGAAACATAATTGCCAAAGGAATTCCAGGGAAACCACCACCGGTACCAATATCCAAAATCCGAGAATGAGGAAGAAAAGTGATTAATTTTGAAATAGCTAAGGAATGTAGCACATGATGAACATAAAAATTACCTTCGTCCTTTCTTGAAATTACATTAATTTGTGCATTCCAATCTTTGTAAAGTGCAAAAAGTTGAGAAAATTGTTGTTTTTGAATTGGTGATAAATTCGGAAAATAAAATTCAATCAACTTGCTATCAAGCATCAAATCGAATCTTTGGTTTTTTCCATCATATTTGCCAAAAAGTCACGCGCTCTAAATAATTGAGCTTTTACAGTACCAAGTGGCAACTGAAGTTCTTCTGCAATTTCTTCATAGCTTAACTCATCAAAATAGCGTTTTTCAACTAAAACACGGTATCTGGGTTTCAACTTACTCACAAGCATTCGCATGTGTGTCACCTTTTGACCATGTATTATAGTTTCTTCTGGATTCATACTCGATGCTTTAGCATCAACTTGCATTCTTTCTCCATCGTCGTTCAAATACCCTGAATCCATAGAAGTTACCTGAATTCGCTTTTTTCGAATAAAATCGATTGAATTGTTAGACGCGATCTTGTATAACCAAGTGGAAAAAGCAAAACTAGGAGAATATTGATCCAAACGGCTAAATGCTTTACCAAACGCCTCAATCGTTAAATCATCTGCATCATCTGCATTTCTGACCATTTTAAGCATCATAAAATAGATAGAATCTCGGTAACGATCCATCAATTCAGCATAGGCTGATTGTTTTCCATGACGAGCCATTTCAACCAGTTCCAGATCTTGTTTCGCTCGATCGGATAAATGTTGGTTTTCTACCATTTAGTGTTTCTCTTTTGTTCAGTTAACAGAAACATCATTGGCGCTAATATTGCGTAAAACAAATCCCAAAATGGTAAAATGTACACAAAACTTTTTTCTTTCAATTTAAGCATGCACTTACCTTGTATCCACCATTTCAAAAGCACAATTACGCTAAAAACGACACCACTGATAATTCTGTAATCAGCATTAAACAACAAAGTAACAAAGGAAACCCAAAGTATTAACAAGCTAATTGGATATATTCCTAACAACAACTTTTTAATAACCTTATAGTGATTAGATGTAGAATAATGTCTCGATTTCTGTCTTACCCACCTCTCCCAGGAAGGTGCTGCTGGAGAAAAACAAAAAGCTTCCGGATCTATATTGATAATATAATTTGATTGTTGCGCCGCTTCTTGAATAAACAAATCATCGTCACCAGATGGCAAATAATAATGTGACTTAAAACCACTCACCGAGTTAAAAACTGTTTTCGTGTAAGCCAAATTTCTGCCTACCCCCATGTATGGAAGTTTCGCTAGAGCCATCGAAAAATAATTAATACCAATCCATGCCGCATCAAATCGAATAATTCGATTCAACAATCCTTTGTTTTTAATAAAGGGACCATATCCCATAACAATTTGCTTTTTTGAAGAAAATGAAGAAGCCATTTTCTTCAACCATTGATTACTTGCTGGCTTACAATCGGCATCAGTCAAAATAAAGTGTTCGTACTTCGCTCCTTTGATGGCCATTGTGATTGGAAACTTTTTTCCCGCCCTTAGATGTTTATTTTTTGGAATATCAATTACCTTCAAATTTTTATACTGTTGCTTGAACGCAAATAAAAGCCAATTACTATCATCAATAGATTGATGGTTTACAACAATTACCTCAAATTCAGGATAATTCTGTTCAAGTATATGCGGTAAATTTTCATATAAATTGTCCGATTCATTCCTTGCTGCAATAATTACACTCACTGGGACCAATGGCTTATCATCCAAAATAGGATTCTTGTAAAATGATAATCTTGCATAAATGAACAACAAATATATTAACTGTAAAAATGCGGCAAAACACATTGCGAAAAAGCAATACGTAAAAAACTCATTTTCAAAAACAGGAATTATCTGATACATATTTATCGATTGCAAATTTCGTGTTCAAACCTAAATAGATGTATCTTTGCTTCGCTTATTTTTCAACATTTTATGCACTTTGATTTAATACCAACAGATAATTCAACAAGAGCAAGAGCTGGAATACTTCATACAGATCATGGTGCTATTGAAACCCCGATTTTCATGCCTGTAGGCACACAAGGAACTGTTAAAGGAGTTCATCAGCAAGAATTACGTGAAGATATTCAAGCACAAATCATACTTGGCAATACCTATCATTTATATCTGAGACCAGGAATGGATGTAATGGAGTCTGCAGGCGGTTTACACAATTTTATGGGTTGGGAGAGACCGATTTTAACCGATAGTGGTGGCTACCAAGTTTATTCGCTGTCAGGAGCACGAAAAATCACAGAGGAAGGAGTGCGTTTTCAGTCCCATTTAGATGGAAGCTACCATTTTTTAAGTCCTGAGAAATCAATGGAAATACAGCGCAGTATTGGAGCAGACATTATCATGGCTTTCGATGAATGTACTCCATACCCATGCGAATACTCATATGCAAAAAAATCAATGGAAATGACCCATCGGTGGCTAAACCGTTGCTTAGATTATATTGATTCAACGAAACCGAAATATGGACATTCCCAAGCGCTATTTCCTATTGTTCAGGGAAGTGTCTATAAAGATTTAAGAACGCAATCAGCCAATGAAATCGCTGCTGTTGATGCAATTGGTAATGCAATTGGCGGTTTATCTGTTGGTGAACCTGAAGAACATTTATACGAAATGACGGATTTAGTTTGTTCTATTCTCCCGAAAGATAAACCTCGTTACCTGATGGGTGTAGGAACGCCTGCGAATATTTTGGAATGTATTAGTTTGGGAATCGATATGTTTGATTGCGTAATGCCAAGTAGAAACGCAAGACATGGACTTCTTTTTACATGGAACGGAACAATCAATATCAAAAACGAAAAATGGGCAAAAGATTTTTCTCCAATTGATGAAAAAAGTTCACTTTGGGCCGATCAAGTATATACCAAAGCATATTTGAGACATTTGATTAAAACACAAGAATATTTGGGTGTACAAGTGGCAACATTACACAATTTAACTTTCTATTTACAACTAGTTAAAGAAGCAAGAAAACAAATTTTAAATGGTACTTTTGAGTCCTGGAAAAATGCTTTAATCCCAACATTAAAACAACGTTTGTAATCGCATGATTAAACTTATTGACAGGTATATTATCGGTAAATTCTTGGGAACGTATTTTTTCATGCTCGGGATAATCATGTTGTTAGCTGTTGTTTTCGATATATCAGAAAAATTGAGTGAATTTATTGATAATCAAGCCCCTTTCAGCGAAATTTTATTGAACTATTATATGAATTTCGTTCTATTTTACGGAAATATGTTTTCTTCTATGATCATTTTTATTTCCGTGATCTGGTTCACTGCAAAAATGGCTCAAGAGACAGAAATTATCCCAATTTGGTTTAGCGGAAGACCGATCTCACGATTCATCAGACCATACTTCCTAGGAGCCACCGTACTTATGATTTTATCCCTTATATTGAATCATTTGGTTATTCCAAGAGCTAATAAAGTTCGACTTGAATTTGAAGAAAAGTATTATCGAGACCGCATGCATATTGAAGAATATCACGCAGAATTCCCTGGAAATGAAATCGTTTACTTTTCCAGCTACGGAAGTGAAGACAACTTAATCAATGAGTTTGTTGTTGAAAAATGGGGTGATGACAAAAAAATTAAGCACTTTATCAAAGCTAGAACAGCTAAAAATATTACTGGTACAAATCGCTGGATTTTAAACGACTATTATGAAAGACATGTGGGTTACCCAAATGATCAATTAATTCAAAAACACCAAAAAGATACCACTTTTCAATTTACCATTGAAGATATGGCTCAGCGAGATAATATTGCAGAGGCAATGACATTTACACAATTAACTAAACACATTGATCGTGAACGCAAAAAAGGATCTTCTAAAGTTCCCTATTTTGAAATAGAATTACATCAACGAACATCGTATCCTTTTGCTGCATATATCCTGACAATTATAGGGGTTGCTGTTTCTTCTCAAAAGAAAAGAGGCGGAATCGGAATGAATATAGCTATTGGACTTGGAATAGTTTTTATCTACATTTTCGTAATGAAAGTAGCAACTGTCTCAACAATCAAAATTGGTTTTCCGGCTGTTGTCGCTGTATGGATACCAAATATGATATTTGCAGTAGTTGCCTTATTCATGTATCGTTTTGCACAGAAGTAAAATTACGGTCTCATTTGATTGGTGAGTAAATCTCTACAATACCTTTGATATGCAGCTTTCAGTTGCTGGATCTCCATAAATTTCGGATGGCTTGACGGGTAATTTTTTGATTCATTCCAGACCTCCGGTTTGCCTGGAGTACAAAATGAAATTAAATTTTGTTGAGAAAATGCAGCGCGAACTTTTGGACACGTTGAATAAAATGAACTGCCGATTGCGTAATACTTCGTCTGTATATTTAGTAAATCTAGAAGTGTTGGGTAAATATCAATTTGCTGGAAAGATAAAGTTGGTTTTTGAGGTTTAAGTTGTCCTGACGGATCGTAAAATGCAATAGGGATTCGATATCGCAAATCTAAAGTTGCTTTCTCAGGACGTGAAGTCGGTCCAGTATGGTCTGCACAAATAACAAAAACAGTATTATTAAACCAAACTTGTTTTTTTGCTTTTTCAAAAAATGCACGAAGAGCCAAATCCACGTAACTTAAAGTAGCACAAAGGGGTTCATGTCCAATTTTTACTTTGTTTTTATATTCTGAAGGAATTGTAAATGGGTGATGCGATGAAAGAGTGAAAATCATAGAAAAAAATGGTTTTTTTAATTGATTCATTTTATCAATAGACCAATTCAACATGTGATGATCCCAAATTCCCCAATTTCCATCAAAGTGTTTTTCATTATTGTATTCCTTTCTTCCGAAGTAATTATTAATTCCGGTAGCCTTGCAATAACTATCAAAACGCATCGATCCATTAGTCGCTCCGTGAAAAAAAGCCGTTTCATATCCATTTTTTCGAAGAATTTGTGGTAATCCAGAAAATTGGTTGCTGCTATAGGATGACAAAATGAATGGCTCATCCATCCAAGCTGGAATAGAGGATAAAATAGTGGGCAAGGCATCCATGGAGGTACGTCCATTGGCATAACCATTTTCAAAATACAGCGATTGATTCAATATGGAATCCAAAAATGGTGTATAACTTTCTGGATTTCCAGGCCCCACATAAGCACTTCCAAAACTTTCGAGCAAAATAAAAACGACATTTTTGGGACTCGAAAATATTTTCTGAGGATTTGAAGTATGAACAGGATTAAAATATTTGAGCTCGTCCTCTTTTGTAAAATAATTTTTAGGCTGTACACCGCGAAATTCAATCGTTTTTATAACAGTAAATGCTGAATTCAAAACAATCGGTGATTTTTCGACTGTAGTATATATCGTTGCCTCTAATATTCCGATTGGTTTTAACTGAAATCCACCTCTACCCAAAACAATAAATAATGCAAGCAAAAATGGAAAGGCTACCCAACCATTAATTTCTTTGATAAAAAATGATTCAGCTTTAAATTTGCGCTCGGTCCAAATTAATAATCCAACACTGAGTAATACCATTAAAATCAACCACCAGAATTCTAATAAAAATACACCAGCTAATGCATTGGTTTCAGTTGAATTAAGCATGAACAAAAGATAATCATAACTAATTCGCTTAAAAGTATAGGAATAATAGGCAATATCCCAGGCATTAAATGCAAGAATTACAATAACTGTTATTACAAATAAAATAGAGTTTATTCGGTGCTTCCATGTAAACCATGTTTCAGGGGTAGGAATTAAATAAATAATAATCCACGGGAATAACAACAGACTCAATGTAATCAAATCAAACCAAGCTCCAACTAAAAAGTCGAAAATGGTTACTCCGTCAAATAAATTCAAATTGAAAAGATAAAGAACCAGACGATAAATAAACAACAATACCAAAACAATTCCGATTTTTTTCAGAAATGGCATCAACACATTCATTAGTCCATTTGAATTATTGGACATATCTCGTGTTATTTCAATTTTGAATTAGTCCGATGACGATCAGCATCTCGGGAGGTTTTTTTATTCAGATTTTTCTCGAGAGCACTCTCCAAATCAACTCCTGTTTGGTTCGCTATACAAATTAATACAAACAATACATCCGCCAACTCATCGCCCAAATCTTTATTTTTATCAGACTCTTTCTCACTCTGTTCACCATAACGTCTTGCAATGATTCTAGCTACTTCACCTACTTCTTCTGTAAGCATTGCCATATTAGTTAGCTCATTGAAATAACGAACTCCCACAGTTTGAATCCATTCGTCTACGATTTTCTGAGCCTCTTTAATTTCCATGGTTATTCTACAACGATGATGTAGTTGTTTTTCTTGCCTTTACCCAATAAAATATACTTATCGTTAATCAAATGACTAGAATTGAGTATCAATTCTTCGGTTACCTTTTCCTTATTAACACTGACTGCATTGGCTTTTAGTTCTCTTCTGGCTTCACCATTGGATGCTAAAAATCCAGTTCGATTCCCTAATGCTTCAACTATTGCCAATCCTTGAATAAACTCGGATTTAGGTAATTGAAACATAGGTACCCCGTCAAATACTGATAAAAAGTCATCCTCGCTTAATTTTTCTAAATCTTCGAAAGTTGATTTACCAAATAATATATTACTCGCTGCAATTGCTGCCTCTAAAGCTTCAGTTCCATGAACTCGAATCGTAATATCTTCAGCCAATGCTTTCTGCAAAGTTCTTAAATGAGGTGCTTCCTGGTGTTTTTTTTCTAATTCTTCAATTTCAGATTTTGATAGTAAAGTAAAAATTCGAATATAATTGGATGCATCTTCATCACTCGCATTTAACCAATATTGATAAAATTTATAAGGTGAAGTTCTCGTTTTGTCGAGCCAAACATTTCCGCCTTCTGTTTTACCGAATTTTGTTCCATCTGCTTTTTTAATCAAAGGAGTCGTAATAGCATAAGCCTCTCCCCCATTCTTTCGACGAATCAATTCAGTTCCGGTAACAATATTTCCCCATTGATCAGAACCGCCAAGCTGAACTGAACAATTTTTTTCTTGATTTAGGTAGTAAAAATCATAACCTTGGAGCAACTGATAAGAAAACTCAGTAAACGACATTCCTGTTTCCAAACGATTTTTAACTGAATCTTTCGCCATCATGTAATTTACTGTAATGTGCTTTCCAATATCTCGAATGAAGTCCAAAAAAGACATGTTTTCGAACCAATCGTAATTATTCAGGAGCTCAGCAGAATTTGAACCACAATTAAAATCTAAGAATTGTGACAATTGAGATCGAACACCATCAATGTTTTTCTGCAAAGATTCTTTGTCCAACAAGTTCCTTTCTTGAGATTTACCTGAAGGATCCCCAACCATTCCAGTTGCACCTCCCACAAGTGCAATAGGCTTATGACCAGCTCGTTGAAAATGAACTAGTGTCATTATCTGAACCAAACTCCCAATATGCAACGAATCTGCCGTTGGGTCAAAACCAATATATGCTGTTGCCATACCTTTTCTCAAATGTTCTTCTACTCCAGGAGTCATATCATGAATCATCCCTCTCCAGCGCATTTCTTCAATAAAATCCATGTAAATCGATTGTTTTAACAAAATTACTTTTTTCTGTGAATATTTGCGTGTTTCTTGGGCTAGTTCTTCTTGATAACAGAATGTATCTTACCATTTGCCAATATAGTTTCAATGATGTCACCGTCTTTCACTTGATTAACATTGTCAAGCGATTTACCATTTAATAATGAGATAGAAAAACCACGATTTAAAACATGGATTGGATCCAATAATTGAACGTTCTTTTCCATTTCATTTAGCGCTCTGAAATGTTCTGAAAATATATTAATTATGCGCGTTTGCATGTTTTGTTTTGATTGAAGTAGTTCAAAATTCGGTTGAGTAAGCACTAATCTTGAGGTTTGTTGAATTTTTCTTTGCAATTCTATCAAATCGGATTGATTTTTCTGAAAATAATTTCGAATAGAATATTTGATTGACGAGTGTATTTCTTGCAAATACTGTCTAGAAATTTGAAAGCTATGTTTTGATAAATGATTGAACAATCTTAAGGCTGCTTCAAATTGCTGATTTGCATTAAAGAGTAAATCGAACGATTTAGTTTGAATAATATGCTTTCCATAATCAACCTCTTGATCAAATTCACGAAATGTCTGAATCAAAAATTCCGCTAATTTGGTTGGTGTGATAGCATTCCGATACGATATCATTTCGGCAACATTCATGTTTGTGGAATGACCTATTCCGGTCAAGATAGGCAATGGGAATGTGGCAATAGCTTTACATAATTCATAGTGATTGTAACAGGTCATTCCTACTTCAGCTCCTCCCCCTCTAACTATCACAACAATATCAAAATGCTGTTGCACTTTTCCAATTTTATTCAATGTTTGAATAATAGAATCAACAGCTTGATCTCCTTGCAAATAGGCATTGAATAAAAAAGTAAAATAGGTATATCCTTCTTCATTCCCTTCCAAAACCTCCATAAAATCAGAAAGTCCTTTACTAGAATCTGCAGAAATTATTGCAATCCGTTTAGGTAAAAGAGGAAAAGGGAGTGATTGATTGAGGTTTAAAATTCCCTCCTGCTGCAATTTCTTCAAAGTTTCCTCTCGTTGACGTTGCACCTCTCCAAGCGAAAATGAAGGATCTATATCTATAATTTGCAAACTCAAGCCATACAATTCACTGAATGTAATCTTGACTTGTAAAAGAAGATTGCTTCCATCTTTCAAAGGTTCTTTAACCACATGAATAAACTGCTGATTGATTCGATCATAATTCTGTTTCCAAATTGTTCCCGAAATTTGAGCGACAATTTTGTCATTTTCACGTTGTACAATTTCTGGAAATGCGTGACCACTCGGAAAGCGATTGAATTTATAAATTTCTGCCTTCACCCAATACATTTGCGTGTATCGATCCTCAATTGTTTTTCGAATTGAAGAAACTACTTGTTGAAGCGAAAATATTTGCCGATCGTTGGACATGGGGGATTTGTAACTTGAAGTTACGAATTATATCAAACCCAATCGTTCTATGAGTAAAATAAGTTCTATTTGAGAGACTCCTCCTTCAAAGATAAAACTAGGATAAAATCCTTTAATTCCATACTCGTCAAATAAGTATACTTTATTATTTTCAACACTCAAAGATGGATTGAAATTTTTAGTTCCAAATTCATTGCACAGATAAAATTTCCCATTTTCAATGACTCCCAAAGGATTAAACTCTTTCATTCCAAATTCATTACAACCATAAACTTTACCGTTTTCTAAAAGTAAACTTGGTTGAAAATCAGGAAATCCAGACTCGTTGCATTTGAATATTCCATTATTCTTTAACTGACGGATGGGATTAAAATTTTGTATCCCATTTACATCACAAGTATATAATTTATTACCTGAAATAATAAATGATGGTCGAAAATCTTTTATTCCAAATTGATTACATGAATAAATAGTAATCTGACTAAATAGATTTTTGAATAGTAGAAGAAATAAAAGGAAAAATAAATAACGCATTATTTATAAAACGGTGATATCATCAGATACACAATGACACCGGTTACAGCTACGTATAACCAAATCGGAAAAGCAAAACGCGTCCACTTTTTGTGTTTATCAAACTTACCTTCCCAAGCAAAAAGATAAGTAAAAAGTACCAAAGGAATTACTGCTACACTTAAAAAAATATGAGAAATCAAAATGGAATAATACAGAAATTTATACTCGCCCTCGTAACGGGTAGAATCAGATGTCATATGATATGCCACGTAACATAATAAAAAAAGTAAGGAAAGAACTAAACAAATTTGAATTAATCGTTGATGCAAATTCATATTTTTATTCTTTATAGCAATCAGTGCTCCTATCAAAAGAACCGCCGTTAATCCATTGATTCCGGCATAAAATGGAGGGAGAAATGAAAAATCTACCCCGTCAACTTTTATACCAAATAAAGCTGCAACCGCTAAAGGAATGACAATTGAAACAGCGATTATCACTTTTCGAAACTTAGCTATTTGAGTTTCATCTTTTAATGTTGTATTCATCATTTAATAATTTTAAAATTTCTATTTTCAATCTTTTGTACTCTCCCTCATCCGCTTTACCATTATCGTTTGTCATTTGATAAACTCCGCGAACGTGGCCTTCCTTATCCACTAAAGTAAATGAACCTGAATGAGCATAACCTCCTTCGGCATCCTCATTTTTACCTGCAAAAGTTAAGAAACTTTTGATACCAAGAATATGTGTTTCGGCTTCATCTCCCGTAAGGAATGTCCAATTTTTTGAGGTTATTCCTGCGTCAGTTCGGAATTTTTTAAGAACACTTGGCTTATCATGTTCAGGATTAATCGTAAATGACAGAAATTGGATATCATTTTGATAAGATGCCAACTCCTGATTCAATTTTTTCATTTTGGAATTCATGATTGGACAAATCGTGGGGCAAGTGGCAAAAAAGAACTCAGCAATCCAAATTTTATTTTTGAAATCCTTATTCGACCTCCAAGTTGAATCTTCGTCTAAAAATTTAAAAACAGGGATTTTATGGAATACTGTATCGACCGTTTTCTCACCATTAATGTTTTTATATTCCAAATCGTAGTTTCCAAGAATAGGAAGTACACGCTTTTTCTTCTTGTCGTCTTGACAAGAAAATAATACAAAAAACAGTGTTACACAAACAATTAAAAACCGCATAGAGTTCTAAACACGAAACAATTAATTTTGTTTGCCTTCTTTATCATATTGCTTTTGTAATAAAGCCAAATGCTCCTTCATTCGACGAATCATTCCTTCTTGATTTCCTCGTAAAGCCATGCGAAGATGATTGTTCTTATCCAACAAAAGAAGAATTTCTTGAAAATACTCCCCCCCAAAATATTGATTTCCTTTTTCGAGTAGAGACTTTCCATTGTTCGAAAAATCATATAAGCTACGAACATCTCCCTTGGCTAAAATCCATAATTCTGGATCGTAACCTTCTACATTTTCCTTAAGCATAGCTTCGGTCAATTTAAGATCAGTTACTGGATTACCTTTACCATCCGTAACGAAGGAAATTAATTTTACTTGCTTCAACTTTTTCGATTTGTTTTTGCGAATGTGCTGATATAAAATTTGATTTAAATGCCAGAACGAAACCGAACAAGTATCAGGGCAAGACTCCTGAAGTATATTAACAAGAACTATCGTATTTTCAAATTCTTTGAACGTTCTTTTCTTCCCGTTTACATCCAAAAAAGAATATGAAGCCGCAGCTCCATAGTCATCTAGTTCCTTAAAATTATGATTACATCCTCTTGTTCCTATAAATATGAGCAAAAGCGCCGGTCCAAAAACTAGAATAAGGGCTAATAAAGATCGAGATTTAGCCTTTCCAGTCCTTTGATTCATTCCAATTAAATTGCATTAAGTTGAAGTGCATCACTTACTGCTAGTGCCTCCCAAAGTGCAATGAAAATTAAATATAAAACAAAAATGAAGTAGGGTATTAAAATGATATTTCGTAATGTCTTTTTTTCATCCCCTAAATGCATAAATACCATTACTATGTAACCTGCCTTGAACAATGTCATAATAATGAATGACCATTTCACAAGTGGCCAAATATTAGAACTCTGCTTGATGTATGCTCCCATAAGAACCTCAACAACAGTTATAGCTGTAAGGAGAGCAGTAACAAACCAAATTTTCTTTCTTATTTTCTTACCTTGTTCCTCATCATGATGACCATGCAACGAGTATTCAATAACATCATCTCTTTCCATATCTTGCGATTTAAACGATTAAACTAAATAAAAGAAGGTAAATACAAATACCCAAACTAAATCTACAAAGTGCCAGTATAAACCTGTTTTTTCAACCATTTCGTAATGACCTCTTTTATGATAAATTCCCAACATTACTCCAATCAAAATAATAATGTTTATAACGACACCAGAGAAAACGTGAAATCCGTGAAATCCAGTAATGAAGAAAAAGAATTGAGCATATTGTTGTGGACCGTATTCATTTTGTTCCAAATTAGCTCCATAAATAACTCGATTAGACTCACCACTGTACAAAGATGCATAGTACATCTCTTCAGCTTTCTTACCTTCGATTTTAGTACCAACTTTGTTAAGCTTACCTTTTTTCTTAACGATTAATTCCATGTGATCATCAGCTTTCTTGTTGATTTTGGCGACAGAACCGTCATGAAGCTTAATCATTCCATCTTTTAAGTTTCCTTTTTCAGCTGCATGTTGAAACTCATGCATTAAATCCGTTTTTATTACATCTCCTTTTTTATGATGATGTCCAGGCGTTACTACGGTGAAATTCTGAATTTCACCAAAATGGCCACGAACAATTGCTTGCGAACCATCCGCTAATTCGATTTTACCAAACTCTGATCCATGTATGAAGTGATACCATTCCCAAGCCTGAGAACCCACAAAGAAAAATCCACCTATAATAGTTGCTATCATCCATTTAACAACTCCATTTTTGTCCATTCGATGACCCGCTTCAACAGCAAGAACCATAGTTACAGAGGAAACAATAAGTATAAAAGTCATTAATGCAACATAAAGAAGCGGATAACCATGACCTAAGAAAGGTAAAGAATTAAATGTTTCTTCACCAATTGGCCAAGCTTCTAATGTAGCATGACGCGTTGAACCGTAAGCAATTAATAATCCTCCAAATGTTAATGCATCAGATACCAAAAAGAACCACATCATTAACTTTCCGTAGCTGGTTTGAAAAGGAGATTCTTTCCCTCCCCAAAGTGTAGAATTATCTACTTGTGCTGAATGACCTGCCATAATAGAATATTTTTTTTTGCAAGTTTAATGAATAAAAAGCAAAAATAATAATAAATACCCCCAAAGAATACCTAAAAAATGCCAGAATATTGCGCCAAGCCTGAGACTAAGCACATCTCCACTGTCATACATCCCTGAGAATGAGTTAATTGTCATTTTTATTAAATAAATTAATGTTACTAAAATATGTAGTAGATGAACAAAGGTCAAAATATATAAATACGAAGATGCAGCGTCGGCAGTTTCAAGTGCTTTCACTTGTAAATATTTCGACAATTTCTTTCCTTCAAAATAAAGGTTTCTATTTTTGTATTGTAATTCTTTTCCCTTGAAATAGAGTTTGAAATCTTTACCATACGTACCTCTCACAAAAAAATCAACCCGTTTGTCAATAATGTTTCGTGACAACTGAGATAGTCTAAGTTGATCTACATATTTTAACTCCGTAGAATCTTCAAAAACGAGTTTATTATTAATAATGTAAACTGGCTTTTCGCTGTAAAACAATTCAAAATCCGAATTTTTAGTAGCTTTAATTAACTTAGAAGGAGACACATTTTGAAACTGATTCATAAATGAAGACATTTTTTCATAATCTGAATCTGGCAAAACCTTTCCTTTCCACAAGTAATTAGTTCCATCTACCTCCAATAATTCCCCTTTGTATTTAACCGTGTAATAATGGCCATACCGTCCATCAACCACCATCACGTGATTATTTACTGCATGAACTCCATTATTTGTTAATTCTCCATATCCTTTAAATTGAAAAAAGACAAATAAAATACCTGAAAAGAGCGTTGCTAATACAAAGATTCTCAATCCAAGTTTATTACCGGATTTTGCTTTTCTAATTGCTAATTCCAATAAAATACTACTTAAAGCAATCACAGCAGTACTCAACCAAAAATAAATTGGTAATGGGTATTTCAGCCAAAATGAATCCCCCATCGAAACTATGTAAGCTGAGGTAAATCCGGCGAACAACATAATTACACTAAAAATCCCTACATAAACGAGATTTTTTTTCATTTTAACCCGAACTACCGGATCAAGTTCTTTGCTGTAATCTGGTCTCATGTTAATTGTATTTAGTTAGGTATTAAATAAGCAAACTGAATTATTGGTAAATAAACAAATGAAGCGAACATTAGTTTACGCGCATCTTTATCTTCACAAGTCAAATATAGTTTATAGGAATAAACAAAAAATATTACACCAAGTATGGATGCAATAATCATCGTAATATTTCCACACCACCCCATAATCCAAGGAATTAAACTAAAAGGTATCAAAGCCAATGAATAAACCATAACTAGAAATGCTGAAAACTTGGACTTTCCGGACTTGGATGGAAGCAGATAAAATCCCGCTCTTTGATAATCCTCATGTAAAATCCACGCTATGGCCCAGAAATGAGGAAACTGCCACGTAAATTGAACAAAAAACAAAACACCAGGAAGTAAACCAAACTCATTTGTTGCAGCAATCGCCCCTAGAAATGGTGGGATCGCCCCGGGAAAAGCACCTACTAAAACAGCCCAAGGTGTTTTTTGCTTCATTGGAGTATAAATAAAAACATAGGATGCAAATGCAAAAACACCAAGCAATGCTGATTTTAAATTAATTAGATATAAAAGTCCCGTTCCTACAATTAGGCTTAAAACAACAACCCAGTACGCTTCATTTGTCGTCATCAAACCTTGTGGCAGAGGACGTTTACTGGTACGATTCATCAATTTATCAAGATTCTGCTCCCAAATTTGATTAGCTCCATTTGATGCCGCAGTAACTAAAATACCACCCAGTACAAGGAAACTTAGATCTTTTGTTGAAACTCCTCCAGCAAATAGATAACCCGAAATTGCAGAAAGAATAACTAATGCTGACAACCTGAACTTGGTAAAAACCAGATACGTTTTAAATTTACTTTGCCGAATAACAGTTAGGTCCTCCATTTCAGAATACAAATTTAATCATTCTGTACGGGAAGAAAGATAAATTTTAAAATGATTTGGATAAATTATTATTAATATTCCAAAAGTTCTTGCAATTTCTCCTTGACTTTTTCAGAATTTGTTAAAACTTCAGTTTCTAACAAAGAATTCAATGGAATTGCTGGCGTATCAACAGAACCTACAATTAAGATTGGAGCGTCCAAATACTTGAAATTATCGCGCTGTATTCGACCGGCTAACCCCAATGTAAAGGATGCCTCAACGGATTCTTCTGTAACCAATAATACTTTGTTGTGCTTGCGAACACATTTGTTAATTAATTCGCTATCAAGAGGATTCAAGGTTCTTAAGTCAAGGATTTCAACCTGACCTTCAAAATGTTCAGACGCCGATTTTGACCAGTAAACACCCCTTCCGTAGGTTATCACACAACAACTTTTTCCTTTCTCAACATGCTCATTTGATGCTTCTTGTACTATTCTTCCTTTGCCGAGGGGAATGATATAATCTTCATCTGGCTCAATGGACATTGCACCTTCAGTTCCTGAAACTTTTGACCAATATAATCCTTTATGCTCGAGCATAACCACAGGATTAGGATCGTAGAATGCTGCTTTTATTAATCCTTTTAAATCAGCGCCTGTTGATGGATATACAACTTTAATACCTCTTATATTCGTTAAAACAGATTCGACACTCGATGAATGATAAGGTCCACCGGAACCATAAGCTCCAATAGGAACACGAATCAGACAACTTACAGGCCATTTACCATTTGACAAATAATAGGATCTTGAAACTTCTGTAAATAATTGATTCAATCCAGGCCAAATATAATCTGCAAACTGAACTTCAACGATAGGCTTCAATCCAGTAGCCGACATTCCGACGGTTGAACCGATGATAAACGCTTCTTGAATAGGAGTATTGAATACCCGATTATCACCAAATGTTTGAGCTAAGGTAGCAGCTTCACGAAAAACACCGCCTAATCTTCCGCCGACATCTTGACCATACAACAAAGCCTCCGGATGTTTTTGCATAATTTCACGCATCGCAAATAAGGCAGAATCAACCATTACAGTTTTTTTCTTTCCTTTTGGTTCTCTTTCTCCCTTTTCTTCGGTAATCAAAGTTGGCGCAAAGATAAAGTCAGTTATACTTTTAGGATCCGGATCTTCTGCATTAATTGCTTGTTCATAAGCTTCATCTACTAATTTTCGAATTTCAGATTCCTTTAGAATAATATCTGCCTCCCCAAAACCATTTTTCCTTAATAGCTCTTTTATTTTTGGATAAGGGTCCTGAGTTGCAGCTTCATCCAAATCATCTCGATACCATTCTTTTCTAACCCCTGAAGTATGATGACCCAATAGAGGAACCTTAGCATGAACAACAAATGGTCTCCGTTCTTTACGAATAGTTGCCAATACTTCAGCCAAAACTTGATAGGATTCCTGAAAATTGCTTCCATCTATTGAACGCACTTCAATACCTTTAAATGCTGCTGCATATTCGGCCATATTTTGAGATCTCGTTTCCTTGGCATTTGCAGAAATATCCCAGTCATTATCTTGAACCAAATATAGAATCGGGAATTGTCGTAAGGAAGCCATTTGCAATGCTTCAGAAACCTCCCCCTCTGTACATGATGCATCTCCCAACGAACAAACCACAACCGGATTATTTCCTAAATAATCCTCGGAAAGCCCTTGTTTTTCTTTGTATTGAATTCCCATGGCAATTCCAGTGGTTGGTATAGCTTGCATGCCTGTTGCTGAAGATTGATGAATAATTTTTGGCATTTCATCACGATTCAATGAAGGGTGAGAATAATAAGTTCTACCTCCAGAAAACGGATCATCTTTCTTAGCAAAAACCTGTAACATTAGTTCGTATGGACTCAAACCAATTCCCAATAAAATACTATCATCCCGATAATACGGAGAAACCCAATCCTGCGGATTTAATTGAAGTGCAAGTGCTAGCTGAATAGCCTCATGTCCTCGCGAAGTAGCATGTACATACTTAGAAGTAATTTCTTTATTTGCTTCATACTTCTCTGCCATCAATTTGGCTGTACACATTAATTCAAAAGCTTTCAATAAAAGATCTTTTGAAATTGACTTTGATTCTGATTGCACGTGCGTTTGAATCATTTTTAAAATTTAGGATAGCAAAGATAACTGATAAAAAGAAGAATTCAATCTAATTAATAAACCATTTCAATAGTTAACTCCATGTTTTGAGTTACTTTGAATGAGCAATCTGAAAAATCAGGAGCTGAAAGAAATGGTCTAAAATCGTTTGAGAAGGCAAAAGCCTCAGTTGGAACGCCTAATAAATTTGTATTACATTCGTTATCATTATTTTCGTCATGATAAGTGGCAATAGCGTACTCACCAGCTGGCAAATCTTTAAATTCATAGATAATTTCCGATTCTTTTGAATCAATTCTTACCATTTTATATGTTTTACCAACCTCAGGAAAAACATTAGCATCATTATAAATTGATAGTTCAATTTGACCCTTTGTATTCTGAATCCCATGAACTTTAACCAATAAATTATACTGAGAAAATCCTTTACTCAAATAACTTAGTATCAAAAAAAGTATCAAAAAAGATAATAATTTCATTTATCAGATGGTTTAAAAGTTGTTCCTAATAATTTATCCCAAATTAAGAATGTAGAGGCATAATTACCATTTAGTTTGGAATGATGTAAATCGTGGTGCTCTGTTTTGCTTAAAAATGGAAAGGCGCTTAACCCAGGTAATTTCAAATCGGAATGAATATGAATTTCATGTAAATTTCTTAAAAGTCCAAAAATCCAAAATGAATAGAGATTAATTTTCATGAAAATTAAAATTAATGCAAATCCAAAAACTACGCCCAAAGTCCCCATCATCCACTCCAAGGGGTGAGCGTATAAATATTCCAACGGAAATGGCTTTGTCGCTCGATGATGAATTGAATGAATATGTTTTAAGAGAAACTTATTTTGATGCAAATAACGATGGTAAAAATAAAAAAATAAATCGTCCACCAAAAAAGCTACTAAAACCTGACCTAGCACAACGTACCAAACAAATCCTGATGTATCAATAAAATCAAAAAGGAAATATGCTCCAGTTCCCGAAAAGACCAAAAGCGTAATAAAATTAAATAAAAACAAGGGCATTCGACTTTTAAACAAACCGACTTTATATTCTTGTTTTTGAATTCGAAATGCTTTAAAAATAGATGTTTTTAAAACAAATAAACTATATACTAATCCAAAAAGATTGGAAAAAACCAAAATTAATACTGTTCCTATTGCGACCTTTTCGGCTGTCATGAGCGTAAAGCAAAGATATTAAACATGGCTGTTGATTCCAATCCTGATTCACTTTCGGCATGAATACGCGTGAATCCTTTTGAAGCCAACAATTCTTTAACTTTTTGAAGACGTCCATTTGTATCATGCACCTCAATTACAAGGGATTTTATTTTTGGCCAATCCGTATCTGAAATACCCTGAAGAGCGCTCCACTCTGCTCCCTCACAATCAATTTTAAGAAGGTCAATACGATCTAACTTTTGTTCATCTACAAAGCTAGATAAAGTACGAAGAGAACATTTTACTTGTTTCCTTCCTTTTACAAGTTGTTTTGCAATAATACCTGAAAAAATTGTCGGTATCCATTTCATCCACTTCATATTCTCAGGGGGATTTCGCATTGTACCTTTTACCGCTCTTTGAAATGCCTTTGGATCAATATCCCATTGCTCTGGATGAAGCGTGGATAGCGCGGGAGTATTTGGAAAATATGTAAATTCTGCAACTGAATCCTCATTTGAAATACCGTATTTACATACAGTAATTTGATTGTTTCCTATTAAAGATGCATTCTGTTCTAGAGTTTCAGCTATTTCAGGAATTGGTTCAAAACAATAAACTTTTACATTTTTACCCTTTTGAGCAGCCCGAATCCCAAAAACACCAATATTTGCTCCAACATCCAATACAACATCCCCATCTTTAATCGAAATTCCATTCGTTAGATAACCTTCTACATGATGATCTAACATGCGTGCCTCAGGAGCACGAAGTGCAAAAACAGGAGTTCCATCTACTAATTTTATCTTTTTCATGATTCAAAGCTAAAGATAAGGAATTTTAGTTTGGATAATCATGTATATCAAAATAAAACTTATTGTTTTTTTACTTCAATATCAAGAAGAAAACGAACAGCACTTTCAGCATTAATTAACCCTGAAGCAATACAAACATCATTCATTTGACCTTTTGCTTTACCTCCGGATAATCCAGGAATTCTTATTTTTTTATTTGTTTTCGTCACTGTTTTCATTAAGACATTTCGAACTTCCTCAGCCGATAATTCGGGAAAATATCCACGGATAATTGCAGCCACTCCAGCCACAGCAGGAGAGGCCATGCTTGTTCCTGAAGCATCTTCGTACTTGGAATCCGGAACTGTTGAATAAATGTCGACACCGGGAGCAAATAAGTCAACTGTTTTAGAACCATAATTTGAAAAATCTGCTATTAATCTTCTACCTTTTTTAGAAACACTACTGGCACCAACTTCCAGCCAATTTGCAGCTATTGTTCGATCATTTAATATACGTGTAGGATATGAATCCTTTATGTTCTTATCTTTTGCATCATTTCCTGCTGCATGTACAAAAAGTACATCTTTGCTTTTGGCGTAAATTATAGCTTCATCTATTATTTCCTTTGAAGGAGTGTAGTATTTTCCGAAGGACATGTTAATTATTTTTGCACCATTATCGACCGCATAATAAATCGCATTGGCGATGTCTTTATCTCGTTCGTCACCATTTGGAACAGCTCTCAAAACCATAATTTTGGCATTTTTTGCAATACCATTTATCCCTATACCATTATCATTTTTTGCCGCGATGATTCCAGATACATGTGTACCATGCATGGCATCAGGACCTTCATATCGATTACATCCATAATATTTTTCTAATAAATTATCAGGATTATCACCAACCATAAGAATTCTTATGCTATCTACATTTGATAAATTGTTCCTAATTAAACCGCCTATTTGTTTATCTGCTTCTTCAATTTGTTGCTCTAAATTTCGAGCAGAATAAAAAATCAAAGCAGTCTTCAATCCTTTCTTGATCTTCAATTCCTTTTCATCCGAGGTTTGATAATTTTTATTTGCTTTCTTTGAAAACTCACCTTGTTGTTTCTTGACATTAGTAATGTATTTAACAACAACTTCAATACCCTGGTATTGGTCTATCAATTCGCCTTGCTCCTTGTTATAGTCTTTTTTTATCTGAAGAAATCTATCATATCGCGCTTTATCTGATTCGGCGATGGTAGAAATATCCTTACCTAGAAAATATTTGTTTTCTTTCTGAAACATTCGGGCTATTTCCATTGCCTCGCCATCAATGTCTCCTCCATGACCTCCTAAAAATGACCATCCATGAACGTCATCAACGTAACCATTCTTATCATCGTCAATTCCGTTTTCTGGAATTTCATCCGAATTTATCCAAATTACCTCTTTCAAATCCGGATGATCTGTTTCAACACCACTATCTATAACTGCCACTATAACTTCCTTGGGCGTTCGACCATTCAGTAATTTATATGCTTCGTCGGCACCTACTCCAAAAACTTTATCTTTTATTGGGTGTTTCAAGTACCAATTAATTGGTGCTTTTTGAGATAATGAACAATTTGTTATAATAAAAAATACAAAGGGTAATAATATCTTATACATGGTATCAAAGTTGAAACCATAAATATAATTAAATATTAATTCAGGAAATGAAAAATAAAAAACAGAAAAGAACTATTTCTTTTTCTTCTTCTTTTTCGTGTCAGTTGATTTAGTTACAAGACCATATTTAAAATACAGTTCAATTGCTCCTATACTATTTGAGGCACTGTTTAGGCTAGATACGTTTGCATCAAACGAAAGACCTGCCATGAAACCTTCAATGTTAACACCGAAAGTTGCAATTATGGCGTCATTCCAACGATAATAGAAACCATACTGCAAGCTCTTATATTTCCTCAAGGTCGTAACCCTTGCACCTTCATCCAGTAAAGTTTCTGCAGAGCTTCCAAAAACTACAGATTTATTCGCCCCATTAGAATAATACACAACATTCGGTCTTACTTTGAGGTATTTCTTTTTTGAGGTAAATTCAGCTCCAGCATGAATAGTGTACAGAGGATACAACTTGTCGCCATTAAAAGAAAAATCAATTTTTGGCCTCGTTAAATGCTTCGCAGAAAAACCTGCAAAATATTTTGAACGATCGTCACGTTCAATTTGATAAAACATTCCTGCTCCCATATCTAAGGCCACATAAGAACGGTTTAGATTTTCGCCTGAAACAGCATCCGGATTGAATGTTGTACCATTCCATTGAGATTCCCATGTTTGATAATTTGGATTATATCCTTGAGTGTAAAACCCAGGTGACAATCCAATCGAAAGTTTATTTTGATAATCTAGGTTTATTGTATAACTTACTGGAATTGCAAATGAATTGGTCATAAACCTACCATCTCCAGTTTGATCATTGTAAAAATTCAATCCCATGCCAAAACTGTTGCCACTACCTGATTGATCAGGCATTTTCATCTCTGCACTCAACGAATTTGTTCTCATAGGTGCGCCTCCAAGTGTGAAATATTGAAGTCTAAAATTGGTATAAATTGAATAAGTTGAACCGTCTGTTGCTACAGCGGCTGGATTAATTAATGCATTTGCATAATACCAATTACTTGAGTGAATATCTTGCTGCGCATTCAATGATGTAATACCAAAAAACAAGCTTGAAAGTAGAATTATTTTAGTTTTCATTTTATCTAAATAACGTAACATTTCCTTTAATTGAACTTGATCTTCCATTTATTAATCGATAGTCAAGTATATATACAAAAGTTGCTGGGTTCTCTGGCTTACCATTGAAGTTTCCATCCCAGCCTTCATTCGGATCAGAAGTTTTGAATACCAATTGACCAAAACGATTGTAAATCCTAAAATCGATTTCCGCTATAGCACCACCTTCAGTAAAACCGTTGGAGAAATTATTGTCTGCATCCACATTTGTCAAAACCTTCAGAAAGTCATTTGAACCATCACCATTTGGAGAAAATGAATTTGGAACAGCAACTACTTCGTTGTAATTGACTCTAACAAAAACAGTATCATAGGATGTGCAGCCCCCTAAATTGGTATAAGAAACAACATAGTAAGTATCATAAAAAGGCGTAACCGTTAATGAATCACCAGAATTCATAGGAATACCATCTTCTATAACCCCACTTGGATACCAAACCAATTGACCACCAGGAGGAGTCGCTTCTGCCCACAAATATGCCTCTCCAAACATATTTACTGTCGTATCATCAATAACAACATACGCACCATTCACTGTATCGGATAAGGTTGCTGTAACCACAGGTAATTCAGAAACAGTTACAGTTTGGGTGGTAGTATTGGTTCCGAAAGTATTGGTTACAGTTAGTGAAATTGAAAAACTTCCCGGTGAGTTAAAACAAACTGGCCCTGGATTAGGACCTGAAAACGAACTTGGAGTAGCCCCGGTAAAAGTCCAATTCCAACTTTGCGTATTACTAGACGAGGTATTTGTAATCGTAATACATTCACCAACACAAAGAGAGTTCTCAGAAATCAAAAATCCGGCGGTTGGAGATTGAGCAAAGAAACTAGTACATGAGAGCATGAACATTAATAGAGAAATATAGCGCATTCTAACAAATTTTCGAAAATGTTTTACGAAAGTAGTGAAAAAAGTTTCAAAACAAGAAAAAATATTAACATCTCGAGGACAAAGATCGAATTTCGAACATTTCTTTTACATCATGAACACGCACAATTGACGCACCTTTATTGCAAAGAATAGTATTTAATATTGTGGTTCCATTTAGCGAGTCTGAAGGATTTAAATTCAATGTTTTGTATATCATAGATTTTCTAGATATCCCAACAAGTAATGGACATTCAAAAATATGAAGCATTTCAAATTTCTGAATAATTTCAAAATTTTGATCGACTGTTTTCGAAAATCCGAATCCAGGGTCGATGATTAGATTTGTAATTCCCAAATTTCTACAATGAGCTACTTTTTTAGCTAAATGACTTAATAACTCCAGCATGAAACTATCCGCATCAAATGGAATCGTAGCCCGAACAAAACCCGGAGAATGTGTCAATACATAAGGCACTTTATTTTCTGAAGCAACTCTTAAAATGCTTGAATCTAATTCACCACCACTTACGTCATTAATCAAGTGAATTCCATTATCTATTGCCTCTTTGGCAATTTCTCCACTCATTGTGTCGATTGAAAAAAGAACTTTTGGAAACGTCTTCACTAAATTTTTTATAATTGGAATTACCCTATCTCTTTCCTCCTTAACACTTGGAAATTCGGCGCCAGGTCGAGTAGATGCTCCACCAATATCAATAATATCAACTCCCTCCTCTATCATTTTCTCCACTCTATTTCTAACTTGATCTATATTGGATATTCTACTTTTTTCATAAAATGAATCCGGCGTACAATTAATAATTCCCATTATCTTTGGGGTTGTAAATTGATAAAGTATTCCTTTACAGTTGATAGATAATGAATTAGAATATTTTTGATTTTCCATTAAATTATGAACAATACCTCTTTTGAATATACAAATGTAATGAATGTTTGCCGAGATATATTTATAAATAAATCCAAAGACTACGGCACATCATGGAGAATACTCAGACCAAGTTCACTTACAGACCAAATTTTTATTAAAGCTCAGCGGATAAGAACCATTCAGGAAACTGGAGAAAATAAAGTAGGTGAAAGTATTGAAGATGCTTTTACTGCTGTTATCAATTACTGCATCATGGCTTTAATTCAAATTAGAAAAAAAGAAGGTTTATCTGTTGAATTAACAATTGAAGAAGCGTCGGAATTGTATGATGAAATTGTTCATGAGGCATTTAATTTAATGGAGAAAAAAAACCATGACTACGGTGAAGCTTGGAGAGATATGCGAGTAAGTTCTTTAACCGATTTGATATTAACTAAAGTTCTAAGAATAAAGCAAATTGAGGATAATAGAGGTAAAACTATCGTGAGTGAGGGTGTTGAAGGTAACTATTTCGATATGATAAATTATTCAGTATTTGCCCTTATTCATTTATCGAAAGGTGTTAACTAAGTGTTAAAAAGAAAATTTCTAATAGCTGTTCTATTAAATTTGATTGAATCAACAAAAATATGAAACGTATGCAATCTATTGTTAAATTTTTACCTTGGAGTTTTCGGGGCATATTATCATTTTTATTTTTGCTATCAGCAGCAGCAAAACTATACCCAAGTCCTAATTTTGGAATTACCATGTTTGAGGTAAAACAATTGATGCCGTTAGGATTTGATGCTTGTTTTGCCCCCTATTTTTCAAGATTTATTATCGGTGCAGAAATTTCTTTGGGTATTGCATTGTTACTTCCTCATTTTTTAAAATCAATTGTAATTCCGTTGAGCACCTTGATGCTAGCCATATTTGTTGGACATCTCTCGTATGAAATTATTCAAACTGGGAATCAAGGAAATTGTGGATGTTTTGGTTCTCTTTTACCCATGACACCTTTGCAAGCCATTCTGAAGAATTTAGCCGCTATTGGAATGCTCGTTTATCTATTTTTCAAAGTAAAAGATAATGAATCCGGTAAAAATAACTTTTTCGTCCTTTTATCTATTTTCTTCGGAGCGACCCTTTTTATGTTCGGCTTGACTCCCATGGAAAAATGCAAAAAAAATGAAATCACAAATTCAAAAATCATTATTGTAGACGATACAAGTAACGTTTCATCAAGTGAAGAACAATCAGATTCTACGAATACAAAAGTGTCAACGGGTGAATCAAATAAATTACCAGTAGAAAACTTAGGTCCCAAAAAAGTTAACTCAATATATAGCAAATTTGTACCTGGCATAGATGAAGGTAAAAAATTACTTTGCTTCTTTGCACCAGGCTGCGATCATTGTCAAGCGGCGGCAAAATCAATCGTTCAATTAAGTAAATCTATTCCAGACTTCCCGAAAGTTCATATCATTTTTATGGATGAAGAAACGGAAAAAATACCAGAATTCTTTAAAATTGCCGGAAAATCATTCAATCATCAAATTATGGATATTCCTAAATTTTATGGCGCTTTAGGAAGCTCAAAAGATACCCCAGGGGTGATATTGATGTGGAACGGAAATGTACTTAAATTCTTCGATGGCATAAATGCGAATCAATACGATGGTACTAAATTGAAAGTAGAAATAGAAAAAATGAAATAAAATTTATTTTATTACTCTATTTCGATACTTGTATAATTTAGATTAGAAGTATTTTTGACAAAAATTTGTATGCTCAAAATCGTTATTTCTTATCTTTTATTCAGTTCAATTATTGTAACTATGGCTCAAAACAACATTCCAGTTGCCCCGAAAATTAAAAAAAATCTAACCATTCATGGTCATACTCGAATTGATGAATATTATTGGATGAACGAACGAGATTCAAAGCCAGTGCTTGACCATTTAAAAGAAGAAAATGATTACACTCGGAATTATTTCAAACCTCTACAAGGATTAGTTAGTGGGTTGATGAGGGAATTTGATGAAAGAATCAACCCTAATGAAGTCAGCGCTCCATTCAGATTAAATGGGAAAACATATCAAATAAAAAATATTGAGGGCAAAGATTATCAACAAATTACTTTAATTGAAGGAAAATCGATCTCCGTATTTATTGATGAAAATGAAAGGGCTAAAGGGCACACATTTTATGAATTAGCCGATTGGACACCTTCACCTAACAATGAAATATTAGCATTGAGCGAGGATTTTGTAGGAAGAAGAAAATATTCTCTAAGCTTTAGACAAAATAATACTGGAAAATTTTTAAAAGACAAAATTGCTGATGTTAGTGGAGGAGTTGTTTGGGCGAATGATAACAAAACAATTTTTTACGTAAAAAAAGATCCTCAAACATTGCGAGAGTTTCAGATATACCGGCATGAACTAGGAACTGATTCTAAACGAGATGTACTAGTTTATGAAGAAAAAGACGAATTATATGCCGTTGGAATCGGAAAAACCATTACCGATAAATATATTGTCATATACTCTTACAGCTCAACAACCTCTGAAATGCAGCTCATAGATGCTGACAATCCATCGGAAAAACCTTTCATATTTCTAAAAAGAGATAAAGGTCATATTTATGAAGTTGCCCATCACGAATCAGGTTTTTTCATATTAAGCAATAAAAATGCTAAGAACAAACAATTGATGTTTTCCTCTACTATCCCATCTTCGATTGAAAATTGTCAACTTATTAAAGCCCATGATGAGCAAACGTTGCTTGAAGGAATTAGTGTTTTTAAAAACTTTATGTTAATTGAAGAACGGAATAATGGTTTACTCAAAATAAAGTTAAAAAATATCCAATCCGGAAATGAAAAGTACATTTCAATAGATGAAGAAACATATTTTCTTGGACTTGGTCTGAATGACGATTATTTCTCAGATGAGATTTTTTTTACATACAATTCCCTAACTACTCCCTCAACTGTTTACAAATATAACATGCAATCAGGTTTCAAAACGGTATGGCATCAAAAGGAGCTTCTGGATAAAACCTTTAAGCCTGAAGATTATGAATCGAAAAGAATTTGGGCCATTGCTAATGATGGAACAAGGATTCCGATTTGTCTTGTTTATAAAAAAGGTCTTGACTTAAAAAACGCTCCCTGCCTATTATATGGTTATGGTTCCTATGGTTATACATTGCCAGATGTTTTCAGCGCCACTAGATTGAGTTTATTAAACAGAGGTTTCGTTTATGCTACAGCTCATATTAGAGGCAGCAAATATATGGGAGAAGAATGGTATGAGAACGGGAAATTTCTAAAAAAAATCAACACTTTTACTGACTTCATAAATGCTGCTGAATTCATGGGTAATATGGGTTATTGCGATAAAAGTCGAATATACGCTCAAGGTGGTAGCGCTGGTGGTTTACTAATGGGGGCTATTACAAATATGGCTCCTTATCTGTGGAAGGGAATAATCTCTCAAGTTCCTTTTGTTGACGTCGTAACAACTATGCTTGATGAATCCATCCCATTAACTACAGGAGAATATGAAGAATGGGGAAATCCAAATGAAATTGATTATTATCAATACATGTTAAAGTATTCTCCCTATGACAATATTCACAAAATGGATTACCCTGCAATTTATGTGACAACGGGATACCATGATTCGCAAGTTCAATACTGGGAACCGATGAAATACGTCGCTAAATTAAGAGAATTCAAAACTGATACTAACCCGCTTGTTTTTGAATGTAATATGGATGCTGGACATGGAGGTGGATCAGGAAGATCAAATGAAAGACTTGAAATTGCAAAGGTATATGCATTTATCCTTGGTTTGGAAGGTATTTCTAAGTAGTATCTTATTTATCACATGTAATTTTTGTAAGGGGCAAAAAGATAGTTCCTCCAAAATCATGGATTTCAGGAACAATTTTGTACTTTACTCAGATCTTGGTTATAATTCTGCGCCGTTTAGTGTACGTTATCCTTTTAATTCTGAAATAAATAGTATTATTTATAAAAATAATTTTAAAACTTTTCTTGGACTGGGAGTATCTTACAAATGGTTTTCATTGCGCATAGGTTTCCCAATACTTTCCAGTTATAGATCGATCGAAAAATACGGAAATACCAAACAATTTAATTTTGGTTATGATTTTTCAATTAAAAAGATTTATTCTGATTTTGAATTCAACTATATAGAAGGATATGCGATACAGAAAGCTAATCGCTGGGACTCTGCAAATAATCCGAATGATATTCAACCCGCATTAACCTCATTCAACTTCACTTTAAACAGTTGGTATTTTCATGATAAAGACTTCAAAATGAGCGCCCTATTGGGTAAAAGGGCTCATTATCAAGAAGAAGTTAAAACGTGGTACTTTAAAGGAACCGCAAATATCTTTGGATTAGACAATAAAGGAAAAAACATTATTCCTGATCAGCTTCAGAACACTTCAAATTCAAAAACAACATCAACAGCAGTTTTGTCTTTTGATTTTGGCATTTTACCGGGTTACGCATACGTAAATCGGATAAAAAACTGGCAATTTTCTGGTTGGTTTGGATTTGGGCCTGTTATTCAATCAAAATTTTATCATTTTAGCGGAAATTCAAGAGGAATTCTCGGATTGGCACCTCGTTATGATATTCGCATTATGGGGGGATACTCTCGACCGGAGTATTTTATATTTCTTGTTACTGATTTTGATAATAAATCAATGCGTTTCTCTGATTTAATATTCAGACAGTACTTTTACAGCATAAAAATTGTTGGTGGCTATCGATTCCTAAATAAGAAGTAGCTTATTTTTTCTTGAACAAAGCCTTAATTTTTTCCGTTATTTTTGAAAGAAGTGATTGTTTCTCGTCCGTGTAATACCCTCCTGTATAGCCATACCCGTAGCCATATCCGTAGCCATAACCATAGCCATAACCGTAACCATAGCCATAACCTTTAGAGCCATAAGTACCATTCAACAAGACTCCCATATTCGTTAATCTTTTTTCCTTATATAAATCTAGGGCTACATTTAACATCTTTCTCGGCAACTGATGAGCCCGAACTACATAAATTGTAGCATCAGCATAATGAGATATTAATAAAGTATCTGTTACTATACCAACAGGTGCCGTATCAACTATTATGTATTCAAAGTCATTCGAAGTTATTTCAAATAATTCTGAAACTCTTTCATTGAGTAATAATTCAGAAGGATTTGGAGGAATATCACCAGATGGAAAAATATATAAATTATCGTTTAACTCTGTTTGATAAATGTAATCATAAATGGTCGTTTCTTTATTTAATATAAAGTTGGTTATTCCTTTCGATTTATCATTTTCTAGATATTGCTCCAATTTCGGAGCTCTTAGATCCATACCAAGTAATAAGACTTTTTTGCCTGTTAATGCTAAAGAAAGAGCAAAATTAACAGATGTAAACGACTTTCCTTCCCGTGCGACAGTTGATGTAATAAAAATAAACTTACCACGATTTGATAGGGAATTACCCAACATGAAATCAACATTCGTTCGCGTGGTCCTAAAACTTTCTGAAATAGCAGTTTTACTTCCCTTTGTGATTACAATATTCTTATTTTTTTCACCTAATGGTATATTTCCAATATATGGTAATTTCAATTTTTCTATATCGGATTTACTGTAAACTTTATCCCTCAAAAGATTTTTTACATAAACAAATAAAAAGGAAAAAATGAAAGCTAGTGAAATGCTACCTCCATAAATCATCGATTTATTCGGAGAAACAATTTTACCCCCTGAGTATCCAGCTTCAATAACTTTTGCATTTCCAACTCCTACAGCCAAGGCAATTTGAGTTTCTTCTCTTTTTTGAAGTAAATACAAATAAAGCGATTCCTTTATTTGTTGTTGCCTTTCAATGGATCTAAATTCTTTCTCAAATTTAGGCATACTTGAAAGTCCAACATTAATTCTTTGTTCTTCACCGTTCAAATCTAAAAGTGCTCTTCTCTTAGAATTCATTAAATTTTGAATACTTTTTTCAATATTTTGCTTGAATTCACTGATTCTCTTAGTTAAGTTTACCACTTTCGGCGCTTTTTCAGTGGTAGTTTTAAGCTCTTCTAATCGCTCCATAACTAATGAATTATGAGCTTCAATGGTTCTATCAATAGTGTTGTCAGCTAATCCTAAATTTACTGGAATCAAATCATCTGGTGCATTGTTTGAAATCAAATGTTCAAGCATCATTCTGCTTAACTGTACCTGGGTTTCTGCACTAACTATATTATTTCGAATGTCTGCAGCAGAATTAACATCTGTTTTCGATTCATACTCAATATCAACTAATTTATTTTTTTCCTTGAAATCTTTAATATCTTGCTCAACATCACCTAATTCTTTGGAAATCAATTTTATACGATCATTAATGAAATCAGAAGTGTTTTTCGAAATTAAATTTTTATCAAAAATGGCATCTTCATTATATTTAACAATAATCATATTTAAAATGTCTATAGCCTTTTCCTTTGAGGGGTTTTGCAAGAACATTTTTAATATCGCCGAAGTGTTACCACTTTGAACAATTTTCAAACCTGACAAATACTTGCCAATACAGGATTCAATCGGTAAAATTCCAATCTCATATTGCCTGCCAACTACCATGTTGGAATAAAATTTACTCTTCGTAATTCGATAACTAATGTACTTATTAACTTTAATTTTTTGATCGAATGAATATCTGCTTATAACATTCCCATTCATATTTTGAAATTCGAATGTTTTATTGTTTAACACTTTAATAATAAATCGATTAGAATGAAATTGCCGAATAGAATCAGTGCCTAGCATTTCTAATTGTATGGGAGCTTCCTTGTAAATTTCACTTCTTTTGAAACCAGTAACATTTCCTAAAGCATAATACTCCACTTTCAGATTCAAAGCAATTACAACCTTACGCATCAAATCTCTTGAGCTCAATATAAATTTCTCATTTTCAATGGAGTTCCCATCCTTGAAAATAGTTAAATCATCAAATGCAGATGTTTCAGATATTCCTGATCCTCCTTTTTGATTGTCCTTAATTTTTATTGCAGCGTTGGCCTCATATATAGGTACTGAATATCTCAAATATAAATTTGCTGAAGCTAAGGAAACTACAACTACAAAAACATACAGTTTCCAATATGATAAGTACTTGAAAACTATTTCCCCAAAATTAGATTTAGAATCTTGTTCAAAAGGAACATCTACGTTCATGTTACTTTCCATCTAAAATCTTAAAAATAAAGTAATTGTACTAAGAACAAATGATAATCCTGTAATGATAGTCATATACAATTGACTGTAACTTGTTAAGTTGATTTTAGTACTACTAGGACTAATGTAAATAATATCGTTCTGCCTTAAAAAATAACAAGGTGAATTAAAAATTTCTGAAGAAGTCAAGTCGATTATATGTTCAACCCGTTTGTTCTTTTCTTCTCTAATTATTTTAACTGTTTTTCTTTTACCAGCTAGAGTAAGATCTCCTGCTATTCCAAGTGCTTCAAATATTGTCACTTTTTCATTGGGAATATTATACGTACCGGGTCTATTAACCTCTCCGAGTACAGTGATTTTAAAATTAACGATCTGTATTTGAATCAATGGATCTTTCAAAAATTCACTTAATTTTTGTTCAATTATTTTTTCCACTTCCATTCTACTTTTTCCGGCTACTTCAATTCTTCCAATATATGGTAACGAAATAAAACCATCCAAACCTACAAGATAACCACCTCTTGCTGCAATACCTGAAGAGTATGAAACGGCAGACTTACTATCATAAGTAGGCGTAAATAACTTACTAGCTTCATCGTTAGCTGATACCAATTTAATATCCAAAATATCATTGGATTGTATCAAAGGAGTGTAATCCGTATGTAAAACAGTTGTAGAATCTTTAAGTTGTCCTTGAAAATATAAAATTTCCTGAGCTCTTTTATTGCAAGAAAAAATTAATAGAAATACCCCGCAAAAAAAAAGAAGCTTTAAAGTGATTCTGTAGTTTATCATTTTTAGGAAGATCTCCTGCCTTTAAGTAAAATATTATTAATCGCTATAACAGTATACTTGATATCTCTCCAAAAAGTTCTATTTCCTGCACATTTTTTCAAGTATTTAATTTCCGATTCTACAACTGCCTCTTTGCTTGATCCGTTAGAAAACACTAGATAAGGGGGAATGCAACCTGGTTTTTGATCATTCCTAATTTCCTGAAAATCTTTACTTAAAGTGTTCAAATAACTTATGCTAACAGGCCTTACTCCAAAAATTTTCATGTCTCCTTTCAAAAGATTAATAATTTGCGGAATTTCATCAATCCATGTTTTACGCAAAAATTTTCCCCACCCGGAAGTTCTAAAGTCATTATTAATTTTTCCTTTTTCGTTAAACCCATGATTTTCTATCATGTAATGATGAATAAATTCAGAATAAGGGTGCATAGTCCGAAACTTGAATACATGAAACTTTCTTCCTTTTTTACCAATTCTTACTAACTTAATTAAAAATCCTTCTTGCACCTTGTGTGTCAGAGGCTGCTCTTCTCTTTTTGCGATGAAAAAATGAATGTTGTTTTGAAGCTTATCGAATTCTAAAATACGAAATCCATTGTAATGGAGACGCCCCATAATTTCCGCCTGAGAATAAACTCTAATCGATTCAAAGAGTCGGGATTTTCGTACTATGGAAATCTTTGGAAGTAATCTTCTAAAAACAAATAAATAGAAGAAAAAGAAATTTCTAATTAATGGAACTTTGAAAAATACACTGGATTTTTTAATATCTTCCGTAGTTTGAACAAATCCAATATAGAAATCTTTACCTTCACAGGTCATTTGATAATTTAATTTAGCCAAAAACTTGTTCAGGGCTGACTGCTTATTCAGTGGTCTTAAATCAAAATAAACTTCTGAATTACTGTTGATATATAATGATTCCTTAAAAGTTTCTATGAATTTTTGGGTATCGTATTTCAACGAATTAACATCAACCTTCTCATTTAAGACTTTAAGTATTTCATTAAATGAGTAAGTTTCAAAAATTTCTTTCTTAGAAGTAGCTTTCAAAGATTAAACTTTTTAGTTTTGTTTTAACGAAGTTACAAAATTCATTACGTATTTCAAAAACAAATATTGAATCCAAAGGTCAGAAATTATCTAACAAAATGATTATCGCTCAAGGCATTTCTTTTTTGCAAGGCATTTATAAAAGATTTAGAAAAAAAGGATTCTTTTCTACTCTGAATGAAATGTATTCATATTCAAAATATTACAACGGAATACTTACACTAAACAAGTTCGATTTAAGCTTAAAAAGAAAACTTTCACATTTAACATTCTATTCCAGAATATGTAATTTATTTCCGGAAATAAATTCTCAAGAATTATTTCTCATTATTCCTAGAAGTCTAACTCATTCAGTTTATGAAAAATTTAATATTGATCGTAGAAATTTAACTTTCGATAAGTTAAAAATGTACCAAAAAATGATTGAAAATGACATTCGCATTCCTGAAACTTACTATATGGATAATGGAATATTAAAAAAAATAGGCCATGAAAATGACATAGAAGCGGCTGATTTAGATCAAAAAATAATATTAAAACCCCGTTTTTCGAATGGTGGGGATGGCATAAAAATGATTCACAAAAAAGAAATTGATCAGAATGACTCTTTCCTATATCAAAAAATCTTGTTGAATCATTCAATTATCAGAATAATTCAAGGAAATAATTTTTGCAGTACTCTAAGATATGTATTCTACAATGCACAAGAACCCCAACCAATTGGAGCATCATTTCAATTCAATACGGGAAAAGTTATTGATCAAATGATGAAAGGTGGATCTATTAGTGTGCTCGTTAATACGAATACTGGAGAGTTAATGGGTAAGGCTTTTGATTCTAAAGGACATTCCTTCGAAAATCACCCCATTTCGAATTTTAAATTTGATGGGTTTCAACTTCCAAATTGGGACCTAGTTCTCCGCGAGATACAGAAAATCAGTCAAAACTATCCTACACTACCAATTATTGCTGCAGATATTTGCATTAGCCAATCCAATTGTTTTGTTTTAGAAATAAATGCAGGTTGTGGAACGGTGGCAGGCCAACTAAATATAGGTTGGTTAAATCATCCTTTTTTCAAGGACTATTATCCAAAAAGGCCCATTTTGAATGTAAAAGATTAAATGCGCTTATTAAATTGTATTTTCAATTTTTTTGCTTTACCTTTATAAGTCTTAATTAATAAATTCACGTCAAATGAAATCATTAATCATAATAATGAGTTTGGTTATTACAAACTTTATAAATGCTCAATCTACCCAATTAGCAGCTGTTTTTTGTCCTGGAAGCGTTGCAAGTTTAGGAACAAATATAAATTGCAGCGTCAATCTCGGACAAGGTCATCGATTTGAGGTGAGAAGAATGGATAATTCATTGGTCGGTGTTTATGACGGAGTAGCAGCAAATTTAATTTATCCAGGTCGCTCAAAATATTTGTTTAGATTCTCATGGATGTCTGGCTGTGGAATTGATTATGGAACCACATACAGAATTGCTGTTTCTTGGTTTAATGGAACAAGCTGGAGCGCATACGGTTCTCAGTGTCAAGTTACTACCCCAAGTAATACACTTCAGATAAATTCAAGTTTTTGCAATACAACTGTGGCAAGTATGGGAACAAGTATTACAACCAATGTCAGCAGAATGTGCGGCCATCGTTTTGAAATTCGCGAAACAGATGAAACACTTATTGGTGTTTATGACGGTCATGCTGGAGCGCAAGCCAATCCCGGTAGATCACCCTATGAATTTAGATTTACCTGGGTATCTCCTGGATTAATTCAATATTCTACAACTTACAGAATTAGAGTAGCATATTATGATGCTGCTACCTCTACATGGAGTACCTATGGTCCCTATTGTGATATTACAACACCGAATCTACCTCTAACACAATTAACGAGTGCTTGGTGTAATAACGCAAACGTAGCAACATCTTCAACCAATATTTATTGTGAAACAGTTGCAGGAACTTATCAATATCAGTTTGCGATTTCCGCTACCGGATATGGGCCTATAATTGATTTAGTAAAAGGTTCTAATACTTTTAAACTATCTGAATTACCTGCTCCTCATCCCCTTCCAGGTCTACAATATGATGTTCTAGTTAGTACTAGACAAGTTGCTACAGATCCATTTGGTCCAGAAGGGAATTCTTGTTTTGTTAAATTAAAAGTGCCCACTACAGTTATTTCAACAAATGATTGTGGTACAACAAAAAATTACTTGCAACAAGACACAATCCATGCACTTCCAATTTCAGGGGCGCAAGGTTATCGTTTTCGAATTGTTGACGGAGCAACAACCATATTAGATACAGTTGCAAACTTATCATCCTACAACGGAATAACATTTCGAAAATTTCCTGGTATCCAATATTGTAAAACGTATAACATGTCTGTTCAGGTCTACATGAATGGAACATGGAGTGATTGGGGATCGGCGTGTAACATTTCAACTACTTGTTCACCAACGACTGAATTAAGGCCATTTTTTATTTCTAATCCTACAATTGAGTCATGTGGAACAAATATTTATGTTAATTCAATACTATTTGCGACTAATTATGAATATGCTGTTTCGGGAGGAACTGTAAATGACATATTTCAATCAGTAAGCTCAGGATTCAAATTACAAAACATTCCCTCTGCAGGGAATGTCACCTATAACACAACCTATTCGGTCAGTTGTAGAGTTTTTGTGAATGGAGCTTGGCAACCATGGGGACCTTCCAATTCAGTTACCCTTTCTAAACAAACACAATTATCTGGTTTTTGTAATGCTGTAGTTCCAACCATGGGTACGAATGTTTATTGTACTAGCGTTGGATGTGCAAGCGATTACCGTTTTCGTCTAAACGGCCCCGGATTAATAAATTATGTTCATAATCCTTCTACAATGACTAATCGTTTTCAGCCAAGTCAATTATTAGGAGCGGGTATTCAATACAACCAAACTTACACAGTTGAAGTTTCCTATTTAGCAGGTGGCACTTGGTCTGCCTATGGCAACAGTTGCTCGATTACAACTCCTGCTGCTCTATTACCAGATTCAGATATAAATTATTCAGAGGACAAAAAAGATGAAATTAATAATTCTGAAAACGAATTAAGTTCTTCAGGAATTTCATCAATGGAGAATCATAAATTAGGAGATTTAACAATTTATCCAAATCCTAGCATAGATAATTTTACAGTTAAAATGAATAGTGATGAGGTTAATGAAAATAAAGTTACAATCATTATTACTGATTTTACGGGTAAGATTGTGGAGGAATTCAATATTATAATAAACAAAGAGTTTTCATTTGGTTCATTATTGCCACCTGGACTTTACTTTATACAAGAGAAAAACAATTTATTTTCAGTTCCGATTCGAATAATAAAACAATAGAATTTTAAGTTTATCCCGAAAGACTTTGTGTAGAGTTGCTATTTTACAGTCTAATTACATTCCGTGGAAAGGGTATTTTGATTTAATTAATTCTGTTGATATATTTGTTTTCTACGACGAAGTTCAATTCACTAAAAATGATTGGAGAAATCGGAATATTATCAAAAACTCAAATGGCATTCAGTGGCTAACAATACCTGTTTTCCATCATCACTTGGATCAAAAGATTCAGGATACGAAAATTGCGAATAAAATATGGATTAGGAAACATCTTCAATCCATACAATTAAACTACAAGAAATCAAATTTTTACAGCGAAATTTTTCCATTTATTGAGAATCTATACCAAATAGATAGTGAATATTTATCAATTATAAATCAATCTGTAGTTCAAAAAATAAATCAATTGTTGAAAATTGAAACTCGTATAATTAATTCAACCGAATTAAAATTGGAAGGAAACAAAATTGAAAGATTAGTAGATGCGTGTAAAAAACTGAATGCCACAACTTACGTTTCCGGACCTAGAGCTAAAGAATATCTTGACGAAACACAATTTAATCAAAATAGAATTCAAGTTGAATGGAAAGATTATACGAAATACGATTCTTATTTACAACTCCACCAACCATTTAGCCACAATGTGTCAATCGTAGATACACTTATGAATTTGGGAATTGAAAAAACGAAACATTATATCAAAAACGGATGTCGAAACATAAATTAATTTCAAATTCAAAAAATCTTAATTTTTGGTTTCTTTTAAAATTGCTGTTTTCAATAGTGAGCATTGGAATAATCTTCCGTTTTATATTAAAGTATTTTGAATCATTCTGTGAAGGAATTCAAGATATTCGCTTCTTATTCATGGCATTTCTGATTCCTATAGTTATTAATCCTGTTTTTTCAAACCTTCGTTGGCGTGTATTTTTAATACTTTTTAATGTTCAAATAAAATTTTTGTCTCTCATCAAAATAAGCTTCAAAGCATTTTTTTTATCCCTCGCACTCCCTTCATCATTGGGTTATGATCTAACTAGATTAGTATTAATAGAAAAGGAAACTAATGTTAATATTTCAAATAATGGAGCCTCCATTTTTTTTGATCGTTTGATTGCTCTTCTTGTATTATCTATTTCTGCTTTTGCTTCTTCAATTTTGATTCTACGTAATGAAAATCTGTATTCATTTACTCTTTTTACCTCAACCGTATTAGTGTCGATTAGTCTATTTATTTACTTTTTAAGAACGAATCTATTTATTTCTATTATTAAAAATAGTCTTTTAAAATGGAAGAAATTCTTCAAGTTTGGTGAAGGATTGATTCATTTTTTTGAACTTGTTAGAAAAGAACACTTCAGTAGAATTATTAATCTTAAAGTTGTTGTTTTCATATTTCTTTTTCAATTTTCTAATATTATCTGTACCCTTTTAATATTCAAATCATTAGATATTAACATACCCTATTATTTTCACTTCGCGATATTACCTATTATTTGGATCATAACAATTATTCCAGTTACACTTTCCGGTATTGGATTGCGGGAGGGGGCTTTTGTTTACTTTTATGGAACTGTAGGTGTAGGAAGTGACAAAGCTCTTATTGCTTCGTTACTTACATTTTTATTATTGATTGTTACACCTGCCATAATTGGATCATTCTTACTAATTACAGACAAAAAATGAGATTTTTCAAGTTGACATATTTCTTGTACATTTGAGACATGAATTTTGAGAATGTTACAATTCACCAGACTGCTTGTGTCGAAAATGGCGCAAAAATCGGAAAAAACACTACAATAGGTCCATTTACTATTATTAAAAAAGACTCGGTTATTGGAGAAAACTGTACAATTGGTGCCTATAATGAAATTCACGAAGGGGTGGTTGTAGGAGATTATTGTGAAATAAAAAGCCACGTTGAATTGCGTTCAGGAACCATAATAGGAAATAATTGCTATATTGATTCCAAAGTAACCTCTTCTGGAAATTGCACGATTCAAGACAATGTTACGTTAAGATATGACGTCATCATAGCTCGAGGATGTGTTATTGGTCTCGGTTCATACTTATGTCCAAGAGTTATGACCAATAATCTTGACACAGGAAAATCCGCAATTGGAGGAGCAAAAATCGGAACAAATTGTTTCATTGGAACAAATGCTGTGCTCAATCATGGTATCGAATTAGGAGACAATGTTGTAATCGGTTCTCTATCTTTTGTAAACAAGAATATTCCTGCAAATGAAGTTTGGTTTGGAAACCCTGCAAGGAAATACGAAAAAAAATGAAAAAAGTACTCATTATTGGAGGCAAAGGCAACGGAACCGTTTTAGGTGAAGCTATAATTGATGCTAACAATAAAGGCTTTCATGATTTTCATTTTTCTGGGTTCGTCAACGATCGAGATAATTTGACCACAATAGACGGATATCCTGTTTTAGGTGGAATTGAAGACATTCATGATTTGTGTAAACAAGATTACTATTTTGTCTATTCTATTTATAAATTTGATGATCAGGTAAATCGAATTAATTTATTTCACAAAGCAGAAATACCTACTGAAAGATTAATAACTTTTGTGCATCCAACAGCATACGTAGCACCCAGTTGTGTCTTAGCTCCCGGTGTTTTTATTATGCCGAACGTCTCAATAACCTCTAATACAAAACTTGGATTAAATTGTATTATTAGACCAGGTTCAACAATTGGACATGATAACCTTATTGGTGATCACGTATCTATTTCAGCGGGCGTTAGTATTGGATCATGTAATAAAATCGGAAATGGTTCTTCATTTGGTTTAAAGTCTTGCGTTAGAGAATATTCAGAAATCGGTGAAAATTCAATGTTGGGAATGGGCGCAGTATTAACCAAAGATTTACCTGCTGGAGAATTATGGCTAGGAAATCCAGCTAAATTTTTTAGGAAAGCATTCTATATAAATGATTGAAAATAAAATAAATACTTCTACTTCTATTATCGTTCCTTTTTATAATGATTACGAGGTTGTTGAGGAACTATGCTCTCGATTAAAAAGTGTATTAGATTCAAATTTCTCAACTTATGAAGTGATTTTCATTGATGATTTCAGTAAAGATAATACTTGGTCTAAAATTGTTGAATTTGGAAGTTCTTTCGAAAATCATCAGTTAATTCGTTTGCACAAAAATGCAGGACAACAAAATGCAATCACTGCTGGATTTGATCTTTGTAACGGCGATTATATCGTTATTATGGATTCAGATTTACAAGACCGTCCTGAAGATATTCCAAAACTTGTTAGTGCCTTAATATCAAATGAAGATTGTTACATGGCTATTTCAAGGTGGGTTGTTCGGAAGGATTCCTATTTCAAAAAGATTGCATCCAAATTTTTTAATCGGCTAACTTTAAAAATAACAGGAATAAAACATCATGAAAATCTAGGTGTTTTTCGAGTAATCAAAAAGGAAGTTTTAATTGAATGTTCAAAATACAAGGAAAAAACTGCACCTCCACTTAGTTTGATGTATTGGATCGGATTCAAATACATACCTGTTGATTTAGAAAGAGATCCAAGATTCGCTGGAAAATCGGGATACAGCATAAATAAAATGATTGCAATAGCAATGGACAGAATTTTTTCCTATTCCATGCTACCCATCAGATTAGCAATTTATTCAGGTGTCGTTATTGCATTATTAAGTTTTCTATTCGCTATTTATCTCATATTTCAAAAAATATACGGACGAGTTGTTCCAGGTTGGACTTCAACTACAACCCTAATTTTGTTTTTATTTGGTATGAACTTTATTTTCATGGGTATTATTGGAGAATATTTAGGTAGAATTTTCCTTGAATCTAAAAATCGTCCGAGATATCACATTGATGTAAAAAAATCAAAAGGGGGAATTATCAAGCCATCATAGTGGAATATTATGCAGAACATTCCTTTTAATAAACCCTATTTTTCGGGAAATGAGCTTCATTACATGAAACAAGCTCTTGATAGAGGAAAAATTTCTGGTGACGGATATTTCACGCAAAAATGCCATGATTTTTTTTACAATCGATTTGGATTTAAAAAGTGTTTATTGACTACTTCTTGTACCGATGCACTCGAAATGGTCTCCATTTTACTTGATATTCAACCTGGCGATGAGATTATTGCTCCAAGCTACACATTTGTAAGTACAGTTAATGCTTTTGTATTAAGAGGAGCTAGGATTAAGTTTATAGATAGTCATCCAAATCATCCAAACATTAATGAACAATTAATTGAAGCAGCAATAAGTCAAAAAACCAAAGCTATAGTAGTCGTTCATTATGCGGGAATGGCATGTAATTTAGATTATATTCAATCATTAGCAGCAAAACACAATATTGCACTTGTTGAAGATGCAGCCCAAGCAATGGATTCTTATTATCATTCTCATAATGGAAAAATGATTCCACTCGGAAGTATTGGTGATTTTGCAACTTTTTCATTTCATGAAACAAAAAATATCATTAGTGGAGAGGGTGGAATGCTCGTTATTAATAATAAAAATTATTATGAGCGAGCAGAAATTATTCGAGAAAAAGGAACAAATCGATCTAAATTTTTTAGAGGTGAGGTGGACAAATACTCATGGGTAGATGTGGGAAGTTCCTTTCTTCCTTCAGAATTAATCGCAGCATTTTTATATGCCCAATTAGAAAATTTAGAAAATATTCAATCCAAAAGAAAAGAAATTTGGGATTCCTATTTTCAAAAATTGAATGGTAAACTACCTTCAGGTATAGAATTAATGAGTATTCCTGAACATGCAACCAATAATGCTCACATGTTTTACCTCGTATGTCAAAATGATGAGCAGAGAGATTTGTTAATCATGCATTTGAAAAAGCATAAAATTCAATCCGTTTTTCATTATTTACCACTTCATTTGAGTTCTTACTATCTTAAAACCAATAATATTGAATCTTTGCCGAATGCGGAAAAATTTGGTTCTACCCTTTTAAGATTACCTTTCTTTTATGAGTTAACAAAAGATCAAATTGAATATATCTGCCAAACTATAATAAGATTTACCTAAATCCAAATTGTTAAATACCAAATGAGCCATTCAAATAATATTCTTCGAAATATTTGGATTTCAGCCATACTCATCTATCCATTATTATTTATTTGGCAGTGCGGAGACTTAACAGATACTGGTTTTCTAGCATTTAATTATAGCAATTTTTCAAATTCACTAACAACAGGAACATTTAATAGTGAAACTTTAATCACTAACTTTTCGGGATTCTATTGGATGTCTTTTTTTCCTGGATATGAAATACTTAGTCTGAAATTTCTATTTATTCTTTTAACCTACCTATCACTCTTTTTTTCTTTTCAAATCCTAAAGAAATTTTCACAAAACACCAACTTACTTTTACTTTCATTATTTATGGGAGAATTACTTTTTGTAAGATACACTTCTTTCATCTTCAGCAAGGACATCATGTCCTGGAGTTTGATTTTAGCATCTCTTGCTTGCATAACCAAAGAAAAAAATGAAAAGCTCTTTTTGTTTATCGGTGGTGGAATTATCCTTCTGGCTACTTTTTCAAGATTACCTAACATACTATTAATTCCCCTTTATTCCTTATTTATTTATTTGGAATCAAACAAATACGAGTACACTTTCTATCAAATCATAAAAAAACGACTATTTTTTCTCTTTTCCGGATTTTTAGGTGGATTTATATTATTTAATCTCCTCTTATGGAATTCTTCTATTTTAGATGATTTTTATCACAATTTTAATCTTGTCAAGAAAACAGTTAGTGAGGATTCCAGTTCCTATTCTCTTAGTCAATTACTCAAAATTTACATCAAAGAGACTATTGTTTTTTTAAAATTAGCATTTGTATTTATTTCCTCTATGATTTTACTTTCTTGGGTTTCGAGTAGAGCCGAAAAACATTTATTTAAGGTAATTTTTATCCTAGGAACGTTACTTTTTATAATAGGTAATTTTTACTACTATTTTGGATATAATTATTCGAGCAAATTCAAATATTTACCTGCGATTTTCTGCTTACCACCATTGATTTGGGCTTTGTTTAAAAACAAAAAATGGAGCTTTTTTATTTTGTTGATTTTGTCTTTGTCTTTTCTTCAAGTTTTTGGATCGAATACAGGACTTTTCCTAAAATCTTCATTCAGTATGACCTTGTTAATTCCAATGACGGTCATTATCCTAATTAACAACGAAAATTTTTTACAATGGAATATAAGTCTAAATAATAAAATATACTTAAATGTATCTTTAATCACATTAAGTCTTATTTCAATAACGTCCAGAATAGGAGGAGTTTACCATGTAACCGAAGGTATTGATGCCAGGCTTTCATGCACATATCCAATAAAAACATCTAAAATGTATGGTCTATATACAACAAAAGAAAGGAAGGAACATATTGAGATGATGCAAAAAGCGATTCATGAAAATTGCCCTCAATCAAGAACAGTTTTTATTTACGGACACCAGCCGTTGTTTTATTTTCTCACCGATACTTATCCACCGGAAGGAATTGCATGGTTAAAAAACAAAGTTGTATCTAAGAATCTAGTTTTTAAACAATTAAATAAAGAAATTAAAACTCAAGAAATACTTGTGGTAGATACAAAAGAGAAAATTTTTGGAGATGAAGGTGAAGCGGAATTAAGACAATTCCTTCAAGAATATAATTTCAGAAAAGTATCTGAAACATCCACCTTTGTAATTTGGAGAATGAATAACTAAGAGGTTGCACGTATTCTTCGTAAAAAATACTTCGCCTTATTTTTTAATGTTTGAAAAATGAATTCTTTCAACCATTCTTTTTTATTTTCGGTCCAACGCTGTGGATGAAAGGTTAGCATCGCTTGTAAAGGAAAATTACCTGAATTTATGCAATAAATTAAATCTTCAGAATTAGAAATGTTTAGTTCATTCGCCCAATTCTTCGATACTGAATCCCTCATGCTATATTTCGCACCATTCCAGGATCTTCCTGTGTCCGTCAAATAAGCGATTTTTGTAAAATCTATGTCAAAATATGGCTCACCATTTAGCTTATAATCGCGGTAATTCAAATGTTTCCATAAATCCTTATTATCTAATGAACTGATTGGACTACCATGCATACAAATTGTTTGAATATCAGCTAACTCACGAAACATACTTAAATTTCGTTCAAAATCTTCCACTGCTTCATGAATTTTTCCCTTACAAAAACTCATGTTTTCATAATGATATCCTATTTCATGATTCATATCACGAATTTCTTTTAAAATTTCACTATCCAAACTTTGAGGAACCGATCGGAAATAATATGTCCCTTGAATACCAAGTTGGAATTGAATTTTAGCAAAGTCAAGTGAATTGGCAGGTTTGTCGTCGACATCATGGCGAAGAATAATGGATTTATCCTTGGGATTTTTCAAAAAATCAGCGAAAGTTTGAAATGAATATCCATTTTCCATTAATGCTTTTAATATCGAACGATATGTCTCTAAAGTAAAATCTTTCACTTGAATTTATTTTGAAATTCAGGATTATTAAGCATAATAGATTTCGCTCTAGAACCTTGTTCAATAAACCAAACTAAGAAAGCAGAACCATCAATTTTATCTTCTAAATAGACATCGAGTTTTTTACGAAAGTTAGTCTTCGACTCTCTGTTATTTAAAATTTCTTCAGCACAATTTATGGCTTGCTGCTGTTCCTCATCAGAAGATGTGAAAACTTTCAATATTCCATGTTTTTCCATATCGTCTCCATTCCCTGATTTAATATCGTTCACTAGAATCGAAGGCGTACCCAGAAGTGATGCTTCGGCAGCCATTGAAGCCCCTTCACCAACATAGATGGAAGCAAAATACAACAATTCATGCATTAAATGCGAAGGAATTTTCAAGGCATGAACTTTTAATTCATTAGGCAATTCAGACTCTCCTGAAATATAAACAGTTGTGTATTTTGCCAAGGTTGAAATTAATTCCAATTGATTTTGGTAATTAAATCCACTTTGACCTTTGTCATGATAAGCATTCCAAGATACAAAACGAACAACAGAATACGGTTTTGAAAAATCAATTCCATGAGCTTCTAATTGTTCTCGATTTGGCTGGAAATGATTTTTATGCAAATAAAAAAGCTCTGTATTAGACTTTATGCGAATCTGATCTTTTCGCAATGTGCGCCTAAATGATTCTGCAGTGATAAATGCATTCAAGAGTTTTGTAAAAAGAGTATCGTAAACCCCTGATTTCTCCGTATCAGAAATTCCAAGATGATATACACCTCGAACTTTACAAGCCAATGAAACAAACGGGGATACACGAGAAACAACGTATTGAATATTTTTATCCTTAATAAATCTGGCCAGTTTCCAATTATTAATAAGTAATGTCTTGATTTTAGAAAAAATCCCCTTACCGGGTTTTAAAACTTCAATAAAATCTATGTTTTCATGTCTGAGTAATTCAAAACTGATTTCTTTGGAACTTGCTGCCCAAAAAACAGAGTGTCCTCGCTTCTCAAGTAGCATTTTCACATTTTTAAAATGGTGAATTTGAGCTGGATGACCGGTAACAAAAAGAATATTCACCGACGTTTATAAAATGAGAATAACAATAAAAAATATGCAAAAAAAGGTTTACTGTCACTTGATGAATAAAGCGCATTCACTTTTTTTGACTGAAACCATGTTTGGATGATATTCCACTTTGTTTTTCCTGTAAATAAATGAATTACAGTAAACACAGAAAAGGTAAACGGATTATACCACAACAATTGCTTGCTCGAATTTCTTGGCGATTCAAAAGTTTGTTTTTTTAATCGAAAAAATAAAATGGATACCAGATCAATTCCACAACGTTTGGCCAATTCAACCCAGAGCCAAGTTCTAGCATTGATTTCAATGAGATTGAATTGATCCGTTTGATCATCATATAGGAATTCAATTTCACAAACTCCTGAATAATTTAATTCGCGCAAAATTTTTTGTGCTAGCTCTTCCAATTCAGTAATTTGAACGGATTGCGCTACCGTTGCTGTTCCAAATCTTACTGGGTGCTCTGCTAATTTTTCGCCACACCAATAATGTTTAATTATACCTAATTCACTGTAACATGCAAATGATACCGTATGATACTGGTCATCTTTGTTGATTAACTCTTGAAAAAATATATTATTATCAGAATCAGTATTATTTTTTGAAAATGCAACGAAGTCTTCTCGTGAATTTAGTAATACGACCTTTTTACCATATTTTTTATAAAAATCAAGCCCACGTTTCCCTTTTACAAGTATCGGAAAATTAAGCTTTTCAATAGAACCATCAACAAATTTGGGTGTACTAACCCCTACTCTCACTGCCAATTCACAAAGTTCGAATTTGTTGTAAATCGTATTAATTTTAACCAAATCATTTTCTGGAAAGAGATAATACTTTTTTAACTTATCTGCATTCGAGTATAGAGACAAAACAGCATGATCATTAGACGGAATCAAAACACAATTTTCAATTCCATTTTTTTCAGCCAAATCAATTAAAAAATCAATAAATTCAGTAGAATTATAGTTTGGACAAAGAATGAACTTATTACAATACTTTGAATACTGAGCAATACAAGGGCTTGTGTCAATGACCCAACAAGATAGATTCTTTTCACCCAAGGAACGCAAATTTGATAAGCCTTGAACATGGCCTTCAATAATTATTGCATCCGGTTTAACTGACATAAACTTCCATTAGTTTTTTCGCGACTGACTCACTATCCAATTTCAAACTAATAATTCGCTGTCTACCCCTTGTTTCGGAGTTGTTATTCACAAAATCAAGTGCTTTTAGAATATTTTGAGCAAATTCATCAACTTGATTAGAACTAATAAAATAACCATCAGTTGGTCCAAATAACAACGATACATCACCAACGTCTGTTGAAACAACTGGTCTATTTAATGCCATGGCCTCTTTTACAACATTGGGAGATCCTTCCCAACGAGATGTTAGCATCAGAACGGATGAACTAGCAATTTCACGAAGTAAATCTGAATGAGAAACTCCATAAACTACTTTCATTTTTACATCCGGATTCTGTTTTTTGACCTCTTCAATAGCCGCATGAGCTAAATCAAAATTTTTGGATTCCCTACTTGGATCCGCAGGAAAAATGAGCGTATCCTTTTCTATTTCAAGAGTTTGATTTGCGATGGTCAGATCAACACCATTTGGAATAACATGTATCTTATTCATCCCAATGACACTCTTCATTTGTTGTGTTTTTACTATGGTACTTTTCCAATTATTTTTAATAAAAAAACGAAGAAAATAGCGACTCGTTGATTTTCGATGAACATCACTGCCCATTAAAGAAACAACAATCTTTGGTTTATTAAAACTTAAAATTTTGGCAAAAAAAGCAACATACCCACTTAACGAATAATGAGCATGAATAACATCCGGCTTTACTGAGTTGATTATCTTCGCTAACTTAAATATATGAGTGAAATAACCAATAAATCCAGGAGAATCAATTAAATAAATATCTATTTCGGCAAAAGATTTCAACGAATTAGCTTGATTTTCAATTAATATGCTGGGCTTACCTTGCGATCTATTGCCGCTTGAAACAAAAAGTATTTTCACCTCAAATTACCTGATTGATACAATTCAAGAGCCGTTTTCAATCTTAGATTAAAACACTGATTCTGATTAAAATCGCCTTCTTCAAATTTCCATGAATTTTCAACATTAACATACCTTCCAATTCTGTTATCTACCTTCATTTGAAACGAATCACTTTGTCCGAAAATGCATTGCATTTCATTGATTACAAATTTTCCATTTCTCTCGAAGCAATCAATTGCCATACTTTGAAAAGAAAAACGATCTGTTAATTCTTTTGCAAAATCAAATAATTCCAGTGGTGGATTATCATAATTTTTAAGTAAGGTTCCACTAGATAATTCATTGGATTTCATTTTTTTATGAGCAAAAAACGAATCGCCGATTCGAACTATTCTCCATTCAAAATCATGCGGAATATACTCTTGAAAAATAACAAATCCGACTTGGGGATCTTGTGAAAGCGAATTGTAGATTTTTAATCTATTTTTAATATGACTAGGATTACGGAATACTTTTAAAATCCTCTTTAACGGATTAATTCGCAACGATTTTGGACCGACTTTTTTCGAAATACCTTTTGAAGAAAATGCTTTCGTACAATAACTTAATAATTCTTCTTGATTTCGTAGTATTTTCACTCCACTACCAGAGGCCCCCATGTTGGTTTTGGCCACAATCGGAAAAGAACATTTTGAAATAAATCCTTCGATTTCAGCTTGATTATAAAAGATATTGGTTTGGGCCATCGGTAAATCGTTTACCTTCAACCAGGAATAAAAATATCGTTTGTTTTCGTGTAAACGAATTTCATCTAAGCTAGGAAACATCGGGATTTTCAAGCAATCATGAATCAAAAAAAGCCTTTCATCAAACATTTGCTTGAATTGACTCGTAAATCCAGAAGGCATTACCAACAGTAAATCAGGATTTAAAAGTTGAAGTTCCTCTAACCATGAATCTTTGGTTAGATCGATAACATCAAACGGTAGATCAAAATCTTTACATGCCTGAATCCACAGTCGTTCAGAATGAATTATTTCATTTTTAAGAATTACTATTTTCACGATTCAATTTTAGTAATTCACTGAACATAAATGGATTTGAGAATTTATGCCAGTAACCTTCATTTGTTTGATGATTTCCAAAAAACAAGGATTTTTCATAATTATCCTTGTCATAATAATTCCAAATCTCAGTGTCAAGATTCTCAAATTCTGATTTAAGAAAATTATGAAACCAATCACCGTACTTGAAAGTTGGATTGGATTTTTTTTTGTTCATGTATTTCAGAATAAATTTATTCATTCCATACACAATTTTACCTTTTCCATAGTTATTCGGACGATATCCATTTGACAATTCAATTTCTAGTAAACTAGGATATACCGTTCGGATAAATTGGTAATAAAAATCTAGATAATGTAGCGATTTGAAAGTTCTATCTAGATTTCTTTGAGCATGAAATTTACTCTTGGAAAACAATTCCTGTACCTCATCGAGCATAAAAACCGGATAAACACTGTTAATTTGTTTTTTATATAAGTCAATATCTTGCAGATGGTGTATGTCCTTAACTAAATTCTGCAAGTAAAAAAAGATGTTTTCATCAGGTGTTCCTTGAAGCCATGGCAATTGGAGAATTTGATTTTTTACTATTTCAAAATCTACTAATTCAGTTTGAACGAAGTACTTTTTAAGTTCAATTTCTAAATTATCTTTTTCTATGTTTATCGATGAATTTAAATTATTTAAAATCGATGAAGTCATATAATTATTTGGGCTATATCCTCTGATTGTTTCACTCCCAAAATGTCCTGTAAATAAAACTTGGATTTCAAATTTTTCTTTCGCTAATTTAATAGCTTGATAACGGTGTGCTCGATGAAGATGAGCTTCTCCTTCTGAAATTTTAAGTGTTTCTTTGGTCCATTCCTTGTATAAAACGACATGTTCATCAGCTTCAATTGGGTTATAAAAAACAAGACCAAATCTCGAACAAATCTCTCGTGCTATTTGAACATCGCGGCTAGTTGAATTACCATAACAAATACATATTGGTTTTATTCCTAAATGTAAAAGTATAGCCAATAAAACTCTTGAATCCAGTCCACCTGTTAATGTCAAACCAATTTTTGTTGAATTAGATTCAGTTATTTTATTCTTAATAATTTGAATTAATTGTTGATTTAATTCTTGTGAATCGATACTGATTTTCGAGTTTGTATTGGATAAAAGTTGTTTTGAAAAAGCAATTTTATAAGAGTCCAATTCAGAAACATCATGATGAAAAAGAGAAAATAAAGAAATATTATGCGGATTTAACTTCACTTTTCAACGTTATATATTTCACATACATTATTCGAGTTATTGCACCCAACAGTAATAGAATGTATCCTCTTAAAGTTACTCCTTGTAATGTTCCTCCAATCGAAAGAAATGCTTGAATGGCAATCAAAGATGCAGAAACGGCAAAAAATTCTCTCATCAATACAATCGATTTGAGTTTCAAATATAATTTTCGAATATTGAATAAACTATTTAGATATCCTATAATGAACAGAAAAAGCCCAAGTATTCCCGCTCCTCCTAACATATTCGTATAGTCAACATGCAACATACGTTGATGCCCGAGATAATCTTTTTTGAGGAATACATTGTATCCTATGAACAATTTTGAAAAATTACCTGAAAATGATTCTTGCAGCGTTAATTGTAATTCTACAACTCTTCCCTCCGTTTCACTCTCCCTTAACTGATTATATGTCATGGATACACGTTGTTGACGTGCACTAAAACGCTTTTCAATAATTGGAAATATATATGGTGAGGCAAGTACTAATAGCCCTAAAACTATTGGAATAACACTAACTATTCTACCTTTATAAGGAGTTAAAAGAAAATAAAAAAAGAAACCCGAGAGTAAAGCAAGAATTGAAGAACGTTTCATCCCCAACAAGACAAACGTAGCTCCTATAAAAATTAGATAAATGGCAATTAATCGAAAAATACGATTTGTTTCGAGGCGTATATACAAAGGTAGAATAATGAGGAAAATTGTTAGCGATTTTGTTATATTCACTCCGGTTTCGCCGAAATAGACAGATTCATCTTTGTAAGTTTGAGTTCCGATATTAAAAACATTTGATATTCCTAAATAGACGATTAATAAGATTAAACCAACCATGAAAGAACGGAGTAAATGAAGAAATTTTAGATTCGTATTGATATATGTGATGCCTACAAAAAACATCATAGTACAAATAAAAAACTTATTATAAATGTACAACGAGGTTAATATATCATCAGATAAAAAACACAAAACAAGAACATATAACATGTAAATAAAATACAGTCGATTGAATCTGTTAAGTTTAAATTTGGCGATTAAAAACCAAACAAAAAATAGTGTTAACACGATTCCTCGGAATACTCCTGGATTGAAAGATCCTGCAAAAAATGGAGTCAGAATAGAGGCCAATACATTAAATACCGGCAAGAAAACAACAAATTGAATTTGTCTTTTCTGAAGTAAACTAACGTTTTCCAAATTTGGTGATTTTTAAATTTGGAATATTCCACGTTTCCATTTGTTGCATAATTTCATTAATCCTCATACACTGATGACTAACCAGATATTCAGAGATATCGTGAAACTCAAACTTTACATTCTGATCTTTTAAGGTCAGCGAAAGATTAATAATTGCAGAGGAATAGAAACTTGAAAATATGGATGGAATGCTATTTTCGAAATACGGAAGTAATTCTATCGGATAATTAATAGTTTTGATATTCCACTTAGCATCCATATAATCTGTTGTTGTGGAACGATGTGGAATATAATAAAATTGATATCCTAGTTTTTCGTAATATCCTTTGAGTTCATTAATCAAAAAATGATAATCATCTATAGCAATGAATTTATGAAAAACAAGTGGCTGAGCTACAAAATATACAGAATATTCTGTATTCACCTTAGCAATTTTAGATCTCAAATTATCAAATTTATGGAGCTGACATTTTTGTTTCGTATTTAATTTAGGATATACAGTATAAAATAAAATCTTTTCTGGATTTAATTTAGGATCTCTCAGAACTAACCTCTCGATCTTTGCCATTCGACTTGAATAATCAAATTTAAAGTTGTTATTGTCAAGGGTATTTAAAATTGAAATTGTATTCATACCATCTTCTAATGCTATGAATTGATTATATTTCAATCTGTTGGTAACATGGGCGAACCAATGCGTGTTAATGTTTCCCCAAAAAACTCGATCCTCTTTTTCAATATTGTTTGTAAAGGTTTTAAAATAATCTTTCCGAAATAAGATCATTTTAACTTTTTGAAAGAAATTCAACGTATTTCGATCATAACTTTGAAAGGGTTTGGAAATCGTATTCCATTGTTTTTTATCCACTATTTTCTCGAGTTGAGAAATCGATTTATGATAATCTGTCAATAAAATTAAGTGATGTTCATGTGCATGAAAAACCTCTTCATTTCTTGCCTCTAAAGCATGCAAATAATGAATGGGTGTTGTAACTAAATAATAGTTTTTCAAGGAAAAAGCCTAATTGGTAATTCGATAATTTTTAAATACCGTTGGTGTAATGAATCCGCATGAAATCAAATAAAATAATCGAATAAATGCATTTAGTTTATCGCCAGTCATATTTTTTCTTCGCATCTCTGCAATCCAAATTGTTTTTCGAATATAACGCCGATCCTTCCATCCGAGCGGATATTTTGCCTTAATTATTTCTAATAATTGTGCATAATTCTCCAGGAATCGTTGTTTTTTTTCCAAAGAGGAAGATTTACTGGTCGACTCTTGTTGAATGCGATAAACCCCGGTAGATTCATGAAAATACATAATTTTACCCTGCTGTAAAGCAAAAAAGATCCACTGTGTATCTCCTGCAGCTTGTAAATAAATAAAATTAAATTTCTTTAAAACATCCGCCCGGTAAACCGAAGTTAGTGTACGTAATAATCGAATATCTTTTGAAAAAAAAGCTTTGTTCGAAATTACTTTATTGGAAATGGAATTCAATGATGAATTCACATTTTTTTTCAATACCCCTGACTCCTGATAATATTTATCATAATCTGTAAAGACCGCAACAAAATCATTATTCTGTTCTAAAAAATCAATTTGTTTTTGAATTTTGAGCTCATTTGTCCAGTAGTCGTCTCCTTCGCAGATTGCAATATATTTACCCCTACATTGAGAGATTGTATAAAGTAAATTGAACTTTCCAGTTGGATTTCCAAATGAATCTTGTACCTTATTTTCTGTATTATGTAACAACAAGCGAATTGTCGCTGGATATTTCTTGGCCAGTTCTTCGCATATTAATCGTGTTTGATCGGTAGAAGCATCTTCACCTATTACAATTTCTATTGTATACTCTGTTTTTTGATTCAGAATTCCTTCAATACATTGCTGAATGTAATTTTCTTGATTGTATGTTAAGACAACAATACTCACATCTGGATTATCAGAACATGAATTCGGAAATTCAAATACTTTTTTTCGAATTGAAAAAGGAAATTCGGTCAAGATACTTGATTAATTCATTTTATTACTTGGAACTCCGTGATGTGTTTCTCCTATTTCACTGACTTTCTTAGCAGGAGAACCAAGATAAACACCGGATTCATGTGTTTCACGAGATAAATAGCTATTGGCTCCGAGTATGATTGGCGAATGAATCTTTGTATGAGAGCCTGCAACAGAACCTGATCCGAAGAAACAATTATCAGAAGTAATCACAGATCCTGCAAAAGCCACATTATTTCCAAAATGGCAATTTTTTCCAATCTGACATCCATGTCCAATTTGAGTTCCGTGAGCAATTAAAGTCCCTGCTCCTATTTTGGTCGTTTCATTTGCCGAACCACGAACAATAGTTACATTGGCCCCAATAAAAACGTGATCCTCAATTTCCACATTCCCTAGTTGATGCAATTTCACTTTCTCACTGTCATTCCAAACCCACATTACACCTTCAGCACCGATAACACTATTGGATTCAATAATGGAATTGGCTCCTATAATACTTTCAGCATAAATCACAACATTAGAGTGAATGATTACATTTTCTCTGATTGTACTTTTTCCGATAACACATCCTGGATGAATGATTGCACTTTCATGGATTTGAGCATCTTTATGAATATAGGAATGGTAATTAGGATGCATAAATAAATTAGAGCGATCGAGGTAGTCTTTTTTATATCGTTCAGATAAAGTATAGAACAATAACTGAGGATTTTCAACTGGAATGCAAGTAACATCTGGAAGATTAAATGAACAATTCTTGTCACAAATCAAAATAACATCTTTCAAATTCTTTAATGGCTCGACTGAATCGCCCGTGTAATATGTAATATGCTTCGATGAGGCGTTCTTTAAAACCGACATTGTATAGTCGTATGGGAATTCATATTTTTCGATATCTTCTTTCATATTATCTTTTAAGAACTTTTATTATTCTTTCAACATCCTCTTTCGCTAAATCATGGTATAAGGGTAAACACAAAATGCGAGAAGCAATATCTTCTGATATTCTGTTAGTTTTTTGCGGAACAAAACGTAATGTATTCAAAGAAGGATAAAAATACCTACGAGGAAAAATACCTTCCTTTTCAAATTCAATTAGCGATTCTAACAATTTGATTTCAGTTGGAAAAATGATTGGAAAATAACTGTAATTGTAATTCGTTAAAGGCCTTATTATTTGAAATTCAAAATGACTGAATAACTCGTTCTTATAAATTTCAACGATATTTTTTCTTTTTTCCATATTTTCTTGAACGTAGGGTAATACAGCTAACCCCATTGCCGCATTTAGCTCACTCATTTTTCCATTGATTCCAAGTTCGTCAATATCAACAAATCCGTTATGTCCAAAATTATGACGTGCAAATAATTTATCGAACAGTTTCTCGTCTTTGCAAAAAATGGCTCCCCCTTCAGCGGTGTGAAATAGTTTTGTCGCATGAAAACTACATGTGCTCACATCTCCATACTCAAAAATGCTCTTTCCCTGATATTCAATGCCAAAACAATGAGCAGCATCATAAATCACGTGTAAATTGAATTTTTTTGCAATTTGATCAATCGCATCAACCTCACAAGGATTTCCAAAAACATGGGTAGCTAAAATACAGGTTGTCTTCTCTGTTATGGCGTCCTCTATTTTTGTTTCATCTATGGTTAAATATTCCGGGTGAATATCCACAAAAACAGGTGTGCAATGCTCCCAAATGATGGAGGAAACTGTTGCAACATAAGAAAATGGAGTTGTAATTACCTCACCTTCTTTACCTAATTCCCTAATTGCCAGTTGCAATGGAATCGTGCCATTATTTGTGCAGAACATTTTTGTGTCCTCAAATCGAAGAAATTTACTAATTTGATTTTCAAGCTCCTTCACCAACATTCCACGATTTGTCAACCAGTTCTTTTCCATGGCCCTTTTCATATGGTCAAATACCTCTTGATGAGGAGGGACAAAAGTTTTGGTAACAAAAATTGGATCCATCAAATTACTTCATTAATATTGTTCAACTTTCTTTTTAAACTAAGTTGGATATCACTAACTACTCCAATCAGCAAAGGAACACTGGGATTCTTAAAAATCCAATTAAGAAGGAAATAAATCACAGTAAAAGCTGCAATATAGGCAATTTTAATCGCTGCTAATTTTATATCCAGCCATTCAAATAATATAATGAATGGAATGATAATAAGAATACCATTTACTAAACTAAAACCCTGTTTGACAAATGAAATAGATAATAACAGATCAAGATAAATCATGTTAATAAATGCAGTAATATAATTACAAATAACCCATAAAAGAATAAAAAAATGAATATCATTTTTCCAAAAAGCAACACCGAAAGGTATGAGCAAAATCGTTTTTTTCAGAATACCCAAATAAAAATTTTCTGCTGATTTCCCTATACCCATCATCGCATTCCACATAAGTGAATTCAAAGGAATTACACAACTTGCGAAAACCAAAATCTGAAACATTGGAACAGAAGGAAGCCATTTCTTACCAAATAAAAAAAGGATTAAATCTTCACTGGCAAAAAATAAAATTGCCGTCAACCAGAATGAAATAAACGAAATTATCTTAAATATTTTAAGATAAGTTTGATTAAACCGTTCTTTATCTTCCTGGATTTTTGCAAACATTGGAAAGAAAACTCGAATAATTGAATTAGAGGAATACTTTGTTACCTGCTCTTTGAGCGTTGACGAGCGTGAATAATATCCAATAATGGAAGGATTAAACAATGTTGACAATAGAAGAACATCCAATTTCAAAAAAATTGAATTAATAATTCTCTCCAAAAACGCAAAAACACTAAATTTCATCAACCCTCTCATTTCATTGAATGAAAAATAGAACATTGGTCTCCATTTAGTTGCTGACCAAAGAAAAATGGTGCTAAAAATCGCAAAGGATAGACTTTGTCCTACTAAGCTATACACTCCGAAATCTTGATATGCCATGAGTACTCCAACAGTTCCACTTAAAACAGAAGCGAATAAAGTTCGAATGGTAATCAATTTAAAATTCATTTCTTTATTCAGAATAGCATTTTGTACCCTGTTAAAAGAGTTAAAAATAAAAATAAGGGATAGCCATTTTAGTAGAATAATAACTTCAGGTTTATCATAAATTGATCCTACTAGTTCAGCTCCAAAGAAAACAATTAGCGTTAAGCTGAAACCGGCAACAATATTAAAAAAGAAAACAGAAGAATAAGTTTTCTCCGTTACCTGTTGATTTTGAATCAATGATGCTGAAAATCCGATATCAATAAAAACAGAAGAAATACTAATAAATGCAAGAGCCATTGCTACCAATCCAAATTCCTCAGGTGAGAGTAATCTTGCCAAAAATATTGAAACAATAAAACTACTAATTTGGGTAAGGATTCTTCCTAAAAAATCCCATGAAAAAGCCTTTACAGTTTTTAGTCTTAAAGTACTCAACGTTCTTGTAAAATTCTTTCAGCCATTAACCAATCCAATTCATCATCAATATCAATGGATTCTTCTGGTAACATAATAAATTTCTTTATTCTTGGAAAATGAGATAGTTCCTGCTTCTCAATACTTTCAAAATTAATGATGTAAATTGCTCCATTAAATTGAAAAACTTCTGGGGTTTCCTGTCTGCTTTTACTAAAATGCTTTTTGGACAGTACCAAATTGGTTTGATCATCCTCTTCAAATAAATTGAAATACGGATTGGCCTTGGATAATTTAACAGAAACTAACATGTCCATTTTAAGCGGATCGTATTGTTCTACAGCGTCTCTCAAATTTTTAAGCGTTCTCAAAGGTGATGTAGGCTGAAGATAAACTATTGTATCAATGATGCGGCCACATTGCCTTACCTCATGTAAAATCACATCTCTAGCAGAAGCTTTATCATCTGAAAGAAAATCGGGTCGTAAATTTGGAACATCCAATCCGTTTTGAATTCCGATTATCTGAACATCCTCATCATCCGTGGAAATACAAATTGATTCTCTAGGAAATAGTGCTAAAGCAACATCAATAGAATATTGAATTAACGGCTTTCCATTTAGTAATTTTTTATTCTTGCCAGGTAGTCCCTTGGATCCTTTCCGAGCAGGAATAATTACAATCGTTTTATCAAAATTAATCAAAACTTAAGATGTTTTATGTCTATCTGTGCGCGTTCAAAATCAGAAGGATTACCTATATCTAGCCAATATTCAAGCAAAGAATAGGTTATGGCCTTTTTCTTTTTTAACACCAATTCTTCAATGAATTCTGTTGCCAAGTATGGCTTTCCTTTCGGGATTTGTTGAATAAACTCAGACTTAAAAAGATAAATGCCTCCATTTGAAAAATAGGTATAAGTTGGCTTTTCATTGATTTTAATGATTCGATCATCATTCAACTCAAAAATCCCATAAGGAATATCAACTTTATATGGAATTCCAACTGCACTTAAATCAGCTTTTTTGTTTAGAAAATCCAAAAAATAATCTTCGTAATCAATTGCAGTTAATAAATCAGAATTCAATACCAATGTATAAGGACATGAAAATGATTCTTTTAAAGCCAAAGCTCCCATGGTTCCTAATGGAACTTCCTCTTCAATATACCTGATATTCAAACCTTTGGATGAGCCATCTCCAAATTCGTCCTTGATAAGGCTTCCTAAATAGTTTATTGAAATATCAATGTTTTTTACTCCATAAAGAGCTAGACCATCAATAACATGTTCAATAATTGACTTTTCTCCGACTTTTAATAAAGGTTTAGGAACTTTTTCCGTTAATGGTAATAAACGACTGCCTCTTCCACCTGCCATAATTACCACATCAATAGGCAATCTGGTTTTATTTAAGCGAAAATTAAGAAGATCAACAATCTGATTTTGATTATTAACAATAGGTATTATTTTATAGTTTTTCTCACGATATTCTTTCGTTTTTTGAATGTCTAATTCATTCTGATGAAGCCTTTTAGGTTCACTATTCATCACTTCAAGAACGCGAGAGTTAATTTGAATACCATGAATCAAGCCGCGGCGAACATCTCCATCCGTAATACTACCAAGTAGCTTATTATCCCCATCCACAACAAACAAAAGAGCGTCAACTGCAAGATTATCAAGTCTTTTTATAGCTTCTTGAATGGTTGCGTTTGAGTCAATTAAATGATTTTTCATGTTAACTTATGGATTGTTTTAGTTTTTGTGAGATTCGTTGAACTCCATTTTCCATTTCATACATATTTCTACCAAGAAATTCAATCTTTGAAAATTTGTGGGTTGCTAGAATAATTTCTGTTTTATCAAATGGTAAATGAACAACGTTCTCTCCTGTTTCTCGTCCCAATTGACGAGAACCTAAATTCAAGGCATACTTTTGAAATGACGCAGCTTCTAAAATTGAACTTGAGCTATTTCCAATAATCAGTTTTGATAATTTCATGCATGAAAAAAAGGATTGAGAACCAAAATGCTCAATCAATTTAATGTGAGGAAATTCATTGCCTAATTTATTCCACATTTCGCGGTAAATACTTCCATTCGTATCAGAGTTTGGAAGCGATACAACTATCTGATAATCTTTAACTAATTCAATACAAGCTTCTTTTATAACCTCAGCATTCGTTATATTGTCCGAATAATTCTTTGTCTCAGGATGAACGATAAAAAAAAGTGTGGGAATAGTAAGATCAATTTCCCATTTCTCAAAAAATTCTTCCGAATTTAAGAGTTTAATTGATTTTAAATTTTCTAATCCAATAGCTCCCGTAACACAAGTTGTTGATGTTTTTTCGGTAATTTGATGTACTCGCTCTTCATATTTTTTTATACTCACAAAATGAAGATCAGATGCCAATGTTATTTGATGACGATATATTTCATCAATTGCTCCCATTGTTTTCTCGCCAGCATGAAGATGAGCAAAACGTATCTGAAATGGAATTCCAGCTTGAACTGCCGCAGCCATTTCATATCGATCTCCCAAAGCAAACACAAAATCAAATTGATTGTTATTCCAAAATGTAACAAATTCCTTTAATGTACTAGCAAAACTTAAGGCAATCCCATGAGGGGTATCACTCACATACTCTGTATAAATTTTGTGATTTACAACAAAACCCTCACCTTCAATTTCATCCACAGTATTTCCAAAAGAATGAAGTAAATGCTGACCAAAGGCAATAATTTCAAATGAAATTTCTGGGTCGGTTAACCACAATTTTAATAGCGGTCTATAAATACCGAAATCAGCTCTTGAACTTGTTAAAACTCCTACCTTCATTCTAAATCAGTCCATTTTAATTGCTCTCCTATTGAAAGATCTCTTGTCACTATTTTATTCAAAACTTTATCATACTCCATCGGAGAAATTCCGTTACCGGGTCTTTTCATTTCCAAATCATCAAAAGAAATAATTTCTCCTTGCTTCTTTCCTTTAATCAGATGAATACTTTTTCGAGCTATCTCTTTGTTTTTCAATTCTGAAGAAGATGGCTCTTTTATGCCAGTCCCTGAAATCAATAATTCCGTATTTCGAATAGACTGAATGAAGCTCCGAAGTTCCTCTGGTTCAAGAGAAGCAATATGATCTGGCCCAGGAAGATTTTTATCCAATGTAAAATGTTTCTCTATTACGCTCGCGCCTAAAGAAACAGCTGCAATTGCCACTTCCGCTCCCAAAGTATGATCAGAATAACCATAATTTAATCCCAAATTGTCTCTAAACTGCAACATTGCTTTTAAATTGACGTCTTCAAAAGGGGTAGGATATTCGGTATTACAATGAAGAACAGTTAATTGATCACGTTTCAACCCTTTATCAAGGAATACATTCACTGCATCCGATACTTCACTCATGGATGCCATTCCCGTTGAAAGAATTACTTGCAGATTTTTGGATGCTATTCGTTCTAAAAATGGTTTGTTCGTTATTTCGCCTGAAGGAACTTTGATAAATGGAATTCCTAAATCACATAAGAAATCAAGAGCAACCTCATCAAAAGGAGTAGAACAAAATGAAATTCCTAAATCAGAGGCAAACTGTTTTAATTCAAAATGCCAGCTCAACGGAAGTTCCAATTTCTTCAACATTTCTAATTGGCTACTCGTTTCATCATTCAAATTTTGTTGCTGATAATCGGCTAGTTTTGCTGATTGACTTACTAATTTATCAGCATTGAATGTTTGAAATTTTACAACATCTGCCCCGCATTCAGCGGCAACTTTGATAAGCGCTTTCGCCATATCTTTATCCCCATTGTGGTTGACTCCTGCTTCTGCAATTATCAGTGTTTTTTTCATTATTTTGCTGGATTTCCTTTCAATACCGAATTATCATTTACGTTTTTTGTTACAACTGAACCCGCTCCGATTATACAATTTTTACCAATAGATAAACCCGGTAGAATGGTTGCATTTGCTCCAATAAATGTATTTTCACCGATTGTTACATTTCCTGTTACTACAGCCCCAGGTCCAATGTGTACATAATCTCCTATAATGCACTCATGCTCAACAACCGAACGTGTATTTACAATGACTCCTTTGCCTATTGAACATTGTGGTTGAATAACTGCTCCGGCATTTACTAATATTCCTTCCTTACTAATCACTGATCTCACGATTGAATTACTATCAATAATAGAAAAAACGGCAACCCTTTCATCCAATTTTTCTAGTACTTTCCTTCGTAAATAATTATCTCCAATTGCAACAAAAATTCGATCTAAATTAGAAAAATGAAAATTATTCTCGTTTCCTAAATATTGGATTTGATATGGATTATTTCCTTTTTCCTTTCCTTCAAAATATCCATCAAATTTAAATCCAAATGCGTGCAAAGCTTCAATTATTGGATAGCTGTGCCCGGAATATCCAACCAAATATCTCTTAATATTTAGGGGTTCATTTTCTAACACTACTTGGTATATTTACAATTTGATTGTATAATTTTTCTGCATTTTCCTGTTCATCCTTTTGACAGTCTTGATACATTGGCAATAAATAGGTCAGTGTCCAAATTGGACGACACATAATTCCCTGTTGATTTGCTTCTTCTAAAAATGAATTTCGGTCTTCTAAATTCTTGAATTCCAAGCAATTTAGCCAATAATTAGACTTAGTATCATTTAATTCTGTTCTAAAAACCGGATTGTCGTTAAAAAATGTTGCATAAGTTGCTGCTAATTCTCTCTTATTTTCAATAAAGCTATCTAATTGTTCTAACTGCGCATAAATTAATGCTGCATTAATATTTGGCATTCTAAAATTATATCCTGATTCATCGTGAATAAACTCGTAAGGATGAGGTAACTTAGCGGTCGTCGTTAAATGTTTGGCCTTCCTAGCTAAATTCTGATTATTTGTAACAATTACCCCACCACCTCCGGAAGTAACAATTTTATTACCATTGAAGGAAAAAACAGCTAATTCACCAAAAGAGCCAATTTTCTTGCCCTTGTATTCACTACCTAAGGATTCTGCTGCATCTTCCACTAATGGAATTTGCCATTCTTTGCATATTACTTGGATTTCATCAATTCTACACGGAAAACCAAAAGTATGCATTGGTAAACAAGCAGCGATTCTTCGACCGGTAAACTTATTGAAACACTCATTATTTTTTATTTCCGCATTTTTCAAAAGAAAGTTAGTCAAACTTATGGGAGACATACCCATTGTATCATAATCCACATCAATAAAAATAGGAACTCCACCTGCAAAACGAATAGCATTTGAAGTTGCAATAAAACTAAGCGCTTGTGTAATTACTTCCGTACCATACTCTACCCCTACCAATTGAAGCGCTACCTGCAATCCTGCGGTACCATTTACAACGGCCACAGCATACTCTGTTCCAGTAAATCGAGTTACTTCTGATTCAAATCGATCTACGAATGGTCCAACGCTCGAAACGAATGTACTATCTATGCATTCGATGAGATATTCCTTTTCTTTACCGCCAAAGCATGGCTGATGAAGTGCGACTTTATCTTGACCACTAAATTGATTGCGAATAAAATTGATTATTTCCTGATTTTTCATTATTACATCTTTTGATCGAGGTATTTTCCCTTATCCTCATAATTCAATTCAGGAATAATTTTTCTGTATGCCTGAACGATTTCCTGTTTCGTCCAGACTCCATTTGATTTCCAAGTTTTGTAGGCATTTTGAAATTCTTCAATTTTATCGAGTTCATAATCAGCATTATTTTTCACAACACCAAAATTTTCAAATCGATCCAAATCTAAAATCTCACCGTCCATAAAAAATTCTTCCGCATCTTTTTCCCCTGTTGTATCAGAGGCAGTAAATAAACAAGGCCATTTTCTTTTTGGAACTAATTCTGAAATTCTAGATCTTGCCTCATCTTCGTCTTCACAAAATACAGGCTCATAATTCAACTCTTCGAGAAATCTTATGGCAATATCAGTAAATGAAATCAATCTGAAATTATCGGTTAATTTAGGAAAGAAAATATCTCTGTTTTCACCAAATAGAGCCGACATCAAACATAATTCACCGGATTCTTGAGGAGTTACAAAATATCGCTTAACATCATTCGGTGCGACTAAAGGCTGTTGTTTCTGAATGCGTTGGTTAAACCCGTGAAGCAAAGATCCATCAGAAAAAGCAACATTGGCAAACCTCGCAGTTGAAATGGGAATTGATAGACTTCGATACATCAAAAACTTCTCCATGATCCGTTTTGATCCTCCCATTAAATTAACGGGATTGGCAGCTTTATCTGTAGAAACACAAAAATACTTTCTGCAGCCGAGTTCGATAGCTTGAGAGACTGTTTGATCTGTATTGAACACATTCACTTCCAACATTCTCATTAACGTAAACTCATCCTTTTCACTTCGAACATGTTTCAATGCGGAAAGATTCAAAATATAATCGTATCCTTTTTGTGAACGAATAAATGCATTAAAAATTTGACTATTTATATCAAGAGCAAACGTTTTAAATTCGCCAGAAGTATAACCTAATGAACTTCTAACATCTCTCACCAATTCGGCAAGATTGTTTTCACTAATATCGACAACATGCAATAATTTAGGGTCACGTTTGAATAATTCTTTTACTACTGCTTGACCAATTGAACCTGCACCTCCTAAAACTAAAAATCGGGAATTATGCACCAATGAACCTATTTCTTTTTCAAAAGAAGAAATATCATTGATAAACAATGCTTGTTGTCTTCCTATAATTTTTAATATATCCAATTTTTAAACTTTTAATTATTCCAATACCACTTAACTGTTTCTTCTAATCCTTGTTTCAAGCTGTAAGATGGATTATAGTCTAACAATCTCCTAGCTTTCTCAATCGATGCCAATGAATGGGGTATATCTCCCATGCGATTTGGTCCATAGATACAGTCCACACTTCCAATTTCCGAATCAAAATCAGATAAATTTCGTCGGATTTCAAAAAACAATTCATTTAAGGTCGAACTTTCACCAAATGCCACATTATAAACCTGATTAATAGCGGCATTATTTTCTGTAAACAAAGCCAGTTTATTAATTTGAATTACATTGTCAATGTACGTGAAATCACGTGAATAACTTCCGTCTCCATTAATTACAGGTGATTCTTTCTGTTTCAGACTATCCACAAACTTAGGTATCACTGCTGCATACGCCCCCGCAGGGTCTTGCCGTCTTCCAAAGACATTAAAATAACGGAGACCTATACATTCCATTCCATAAGTCTTTGCAAAAACATCCGCATATAATTCTCCGACATATTTTGTAATTGCATAAGGCGAAAGTGGTTTACCTATTACGTCTTCCACTTTGGGTAAGGTTTCTGAGTCACCATAGGTTGATGAACTGGCAGCATAAACAAATCGTTTAATTCCTTCATCCCTTGCAGCGAGAATCATATTCAAAAAACCATTAATATTAATGTCATTTGTGGTTACTGGATCAGCAATTGATCTTGGAACAGAACCCAATGCGGCTAGATGAAGAACCACATCCGCATCTTGAACAGCCTTTTTACAATCTTCTAAATTACGTATGTCTCCGATAATTAAGGTGAAATATTCAGAATCCAAAAGATGATTAATGTTTTCTTTTCTACCTGTTAAGAAATTATCCAAGCAGACAACTTGATAACCATGTTGAACCAAATTCTCACATGTATTTGAACCGATAAAACCTGCTCCACCTGTAACTAATATTCGTTTTTTCATTTATTATTGTATAGCTTCGCTTATCGTGAGTCCCATTGCACAACGCGAGAACCCACGTTTAATCTATTGACATTTAACTAATTAACCTTCGAACATACGATTTTGGAACATGAATTACAAATCGTTGCTCGATACTTTCAATTTCAATAATAAGTTTATTTGTACGTCCTATCTCCAAAGAAGTTGCAATCAATCCTTGGAAAGGCCCCCGTATCACTTCTACTTTATCACCGACCTCTAATTTTTGAAATTCTTCCCGTTCAAATTCAACATTTTCTTGTAAAAGAATTTTTAAATTCCGTATTTCAATATCTCGAACAATTGCCGGTTTTCCTAAATAATGCATAATGGAATGAAAACCCTGAGTGTGATACAACTTTTTCAAATCTTCTTTGAAACAATGTACAAACAAGGTACAAGAAATCAATGGCATATCGATTTTCTTTTTCCGATCACTCCACTGTCTAATAGTTGTAATCAATGGTAAATATACCTCTAACCCTAAGTTTTGAATTCGTTCTTGTACTTTTTTTTCAGTCCTTGAATTTGTTTTTACAACAAACCAATTCATTTCAGGGACAGAATAATTCATTTATTGAAAATTTCTAAAAATAACACGAACAAAGATATTAATTTAGCAAGGTTTTAAATAAATTTTCATGTTAAAAAAACAAGCCAAATTCCGCATTTTACTATTCCTTGTTATTAGTGTAAACATTTTAACATCTTGTTACAAAGGAATTGAGGTTGATATAGTTGTCCACAATGCAAGAATACACACAATGAATGAAAAAGATCTCATCGTAGAAGCAATGGCGATAAAAGACGGAAAAATCCTTGAAATCGGTCCGAATCAACAAATTCTAAATAAATACAGGAGCGAAAAAACAATTGATGCTGGAGGTCGAGAAATTTATCCTGGACTTACAGATGCACATGGGCATATTCTGGCATACATGAAACAAAAACTAAGCGTTGATCTCGTTGGATGTAGATCCTATAAAGAGATGATCGAAAGAATAAATAAGTATCAAAATTCAAAAAATAAAAATATTATTGTCGGCCGCGGATGGGATCAATCCTTATGGGGTGAGAAAGAACTGCCAACCAACGATAAACTAAATGAAATGTTTCCGAACATTCCTATTTGTTTATATCGGATTGATGGTCATGCAGCACTGGTAAATGATGCAATGCTCAAAAAAGCGGGAATATTGGGTTCAGAAAAAATAGATGGTGGTATAATACATTTGAAAGAAGGTAAACCGACAGGACTACTCGTAGACAATGCCATGAATCAAATTTCTTCTCACATACCCGATTTTAGTGATAAAGAAAAAATTGAAACAATAGAAGAAATACAAGAAGAATTGCTCCAATATGGAATTACAGGAGTTCATGAGGCCGGAATTGAACACAAAGACATTGCCTTTTTTCAAAAATTAATCCGAAATGGAATATTAAATTTGAATGTTTATGCTATGCTTATGCCATCAAAGGAAAATTTTGAATTTGCCATAAAAAATGGTCCATATAGAAACAAAAATCTTTCTATTCGATCATTTAAAGTTTATGGAGATGGTGCCTTGGGATCGCGCGGCGCATTTTTGAAAAAACCGTATGAAGATGATCACAATCACTATGGTGTACTTACTTGTTCTCAAGAGGAAATGATGAAAATTGCCGGTATCTGCGAACAGACAGGATACCAAATGAACACACATGCTATTGGTGATTCAACGAATGCAATTTTACTGAAACTCTATCAGACAATATATGCTAAAAACAAAGACCATCGCTGGAGAATAGAACATGCTCAAGTAGTTGATTATAAAGACATTGCCTTATTCGGTAAATTTGGAGTTTTTCCATCCGTGCAACCAACTCATGCTGTCAGCGACCAGCGATGGGCCGAAGATAGACTTGGCAAAAATAGAATGAATGGTGCCTATGCATACAAATCTCTCTTGAATAGCTATGGAATGCTAGCGATTGGAACTGATTTTCCAGTAGAGCTAACAAACCCATTTCTAACCATTCATGCAGCAGTGCAAAGACGAGACAAACAAAATCAACCATCTAAAGGATTTTACGCGAAGGAAGCCATAACGTTAATCGAATGTTTGAAAGGAATGACAATATGGGCTGCATTTTCCTCTTTCGACGAAAATCATCTTGGAAGCTTAGAAAGTGGAAAAGATGCAACATTTGCTATTTTTGAAAAACCCATTCAGTCAACTTCTACTTTCACAGATAATTTTGCTTGGAAAACATTTATTTCAGGAAAAAATGTTTACGCATCCGATGAGCTATAATTAGCTTAATTGATCACACAGTAATCGAATTTCAAGCGCTGGTGGTGTCTTTTTATACAAAATATTATATACTGATTGTAAAATAGGCATATCAGCTTGAAACTTTTTATTCATTTCAAATAAACTTTTTGTAGCATAATATCCTTCAGCGACCATATTCATTTCTAGTTGTGCTGATTTTACTGAATATCCCTTACCGATCATAAATCCAAATGTTCGATTTCTTGAAAAGTTAGAATATGCCGTTACCAATAAATCACCTAAATAAGCACTTGTTTTGGTATCACGATGAACTTCATGAACGGAATCTATAAAACGTTCGATTTCTTGAATTGCATTTGAAATAAGAACGGCTTGAAAATTATCCCCATAACCTAAACCAGCACAAATTCCTGCTGCGAGTGCATATACATTTTTTAGAACCGCTGAAATTTCTGCACCGAATAAATCGTCTGAAATAGTCGTTTTCACGTATCTACAAGCCAAAAAATCGGCGACTATTCGAGCATTTTTTTCATCACTACAAGCAATAGTTAAATATGAAAGTCTCTCAAGCGCAATTTCCTCCGCATGACAAGGCCCACAGATTATTCCAATGTTTGAATAAGATATTCCAAAAGATTTGTGTACATATTGGGCAGGAATAAGATGAAATTCAGGAATTATTCCTTTCACTGCGGAAAAAATAATTTTATTTTTAAGAATATCTTTAGATAAGCTATCAAAAACTTGATTTAAAAAAGCTGCTGGAGTAGCCAAAATTATAATCTCTGAACACTGGATTATTTCTTCTAAATTCGTGCTGACATGAACTTTATTAAGATCAAATTCAACGGATTGCAAGTATCGTGGATTATGTCTAAAACGAAGAACATGACTTACGGCTTCTTCACTTCGCATCCACCAATGAACTGTCGATAAATTGTTTGATAAAAGTTTTACAAGCGCTGTAGCCCAGCTACCTCCACCAATTATTGCAACAATGTGATTTTTATTATTTCCAGATTCCATTATTTAAGAATGAGGATTTGCAAAAAGCTTGACATCTGAAGCACTTATCGACTGCCCACACAAAATAACTAAGCGTTCAACTATATTCCTAAGCTCTCGAATATTTCCTGTCCAATCTATCTCTTGCAAAGCCAATAATGCACTTGTTTCAAATTTCTTTCTAGGAATTCCCTGGTCGGTACAAATATGAGTTAAAAAATGTTCTGCTAAAAGCGGAATATCCTCCTTTCGCTCGTTTAAGGATGGAACGTGAATAAGTATTACAGCCAATCGATGAAATAAATCTTCTCTAAATCTACCCTCATTTATTTCTTTTCTCAAATCTTTATTCGTCGCTGCGACAACCCTACAATCCACTTTAATATCCCTCTCACTTCCAACACGTTGGATCACATTTTCTTGTAATGCTCTCAATACTTTTGCCTGGGCACTTGCCGACATATCACCAATTTCATCTAAGAATAAAGTTCCACCGGATGCAATTTCAAATTTTCCTTTTTTATCCTTGACTGCTGAAGTAAATGCACCTTTCTCGTGTCCAAATAACTCACTTTCAATTAACTCTGAAGGTATTGCAGCGCAATTAACTTCTATAAAAGGCATTTTACTGCGATTAGAATTCTCATGTAATGCTCTTGCAACTAGTTCTTTTCCTGTACCGTTTCCACCGGTAACCAATACCCTTGCATCGGATGGAGCAACTTTTTCAATCATTTCTTTTATCTTTTGAATACCTTCTGTTTCTCCAATGATTGTTCCTCCCTTCAATCTTTTAACTGTTGTTTTGAGAACTTTGGTTTCTTCCACAAAACGAGTTTTATCTTTTGCATTTCGAATGGTTACCAAAATACGATTCAAATCGAGAGGTTTTTCGATAAAATCAAACGCCCCTTTTTTGATTGATTGAACTGCAGTATCTATATTTCCATGCCCACTAATCATAATAACTGGAGATTCACACTTAGCTTTTATTAACTCATCGAGCACCTCCATTCCATCCATCAAAGGCATTTTAATGTCACAAAAAATGATATCATACGCTTTTCCTAATGCTTTTTCAACTCCCTCTTTACCGTTTTCTGCCTCATCAACTTCAAACTCTTCGAATTCTAATATCTCTCTCAATGTTCTTCGAATAGCCCGCTCATCATCAATTATTAATATCCTACTCATTCATGTATTTTTGAAATGTAAAGATAATGGAAAAATGCAATTTATACTTTTGTAACCATTGATACAAAAGAAACTGAATTCAATGCTTAAATTTGTAATCTAACTAGATAATAATGCGAAAAGGTACTAAAGAGTTTATTCTAGCTGTGTTGGGAGCTACGATAGGCCTAGTTTCTGGATATGTTTATTACAAACTTATTGGATGTGAAAATGGTTGCCCTATCAAATCAAATCCATGGCTCATGATGGCATATGGTGGTATTATGGGAGGTTTGTTATCATCTCTATTATTTTCTTTACTTAAACCAAAAAACAAATAAACATGAATGAATTTCAAGGAACAATCATCGATGTCAGAACCCCAGGTGAATATATGGGCGGGCATGTTATAGGATCTATTAATATTCCTTTACAAAATATTTTAGAGCATGTAGATGAAATCAAATCCATGAAAGAACCTATCATTTTTTGTTGTGCTAGTGGAAATAGAAGTGGTCAAGCTTCACAATACTTCAAATCACTCGGAATTAATTGTGAGAACGGAGGATCTTGGATGGATGTGCAAGGGAATTTGTAAATTCACTACATCTAAATAAAAAAGACCTTAAATTAAGGCCTTTCCTATTGAATCCTATTTCAAGTTAGAACTATATTCTAATTTTCTTACTGTAAACTTTACTCCCAATTTGCATGGTTGCAATGTAAATTCCTTCTCCAATATTTTTGTCTAATTCAACAGATAATTTATTCGAACCAACATCAGACATACCTAGTTTAGAAAAGAAAACTTCTTTTCCAGTCAAATCATAAATCTTTATGGATGCCGCATTCACTGCTAGTGAATTAAAAGTGGTTACAAGAGTATTTGATTTTGAATCAAAATATAAGTCAAAATTACCGTTATCGTTATCATTCAAACCAGCAGAACTGACCTCAGAAAAGACATGTTGAGATAAATAGATTACATCTCCATTATCATTTCCATTATTGTTTGCTTTATTTGTAGCGACATAAAAAGTTACATCTCCGGAACCCGCAGCAGGAGCTGTCCATGTCCAAGACCAAACAGGAGCTGAAGATGAGGTATTGCTAGCGGATGTATGATTTGCATATTTTTTAGTTGTTCCGTTAATTGAAGTATTACCAGCTTGACCTGTAAATGTTCCCGCCATTGTATTTGAAGCAGTTAATGCTGTTGATTGAAACCCTTTCTTAGTAGGATTAGACGACATTGCTAACGTAACAGTGTATTGCTGTCCAGGAGAATATTGAGTCACCGGATTGGAACCATTCAATAAAGTTAATACATTTTCATTTGCTCCGTTTTGAGCAGTTCCAGCGTGACAAGCCGTACAATTTTGTTCTCCTGGTGCCCCTGTCCTTCCGGCTACAGCTCCTCCGCCATTTTGAGGCTGGAAGTGATAAGAACTAATTGATCCCATTTTAACATGCTGCAAAGAAACAATTAGAGTCAAAAAAGCACATGAACCAATAGATAATATAACTTTTTTCATAGTTTAAAGATTTAATTATTAAGCTTTCCCTGATTTACCCAACATTCAATTCTAGTAATTATGCTATCATGTAATGCCGGTCCTCCTTGTGGCATCAATTGATAACCATTGTTTCTCATTGAACCAATAATTGCCGATGCATTGGAAGAAATATTTGAATGATTTGTAAATGTATAACCATTTTGATTATCATGACAACCCGTACAGTTATTCTGAATAAGTGGTAATATCTCATTATTAAATGAAATTGTGTCACCGCAGTTTGCATTTGGATAATTTTCTACTTTATCCTTTTTACAGGATAGCAAAAGAAAAATGATTCCCAAAAAATAAAGTTTCGACTTCATAAATTTGAATTAAGTAAAAGGGGTGATAAAGTCAACCAAACCATTGGAATTATAAAATGAAGTGGAACAGCGAAAGCCGGAAAAATTTCAGGACTTTCAATACTGCTTGCGAATTGAGGTGGAAATAAGGTTGGTAATATTACACTTAAAAAACTCAAAACACATATCAATCCAGAAAGAATCATAGATCCAGCTTTTTTAAAGATTAAAAAAAATAAGATTGATAGCACACCTAAAATTAAAGAAATAAATGTAAACAATACCACGATATTCCACAATGGTAAAAATGAGGAGAAATCAAAAAGTTTGTAATATAGATGAGCATAAAGCATTCCTAGAATCGATGAGACGAAAGCAACAATTATTGAAAAAAATAGTGTTTTTGTTACCAATATTTATTTTTTAATAAACGGAACACTAACTTTAATGGACATCACATCTGGTACTACTTCACTCTTTTTACCAACTCCATAATGTATTCGGTTAACTTTGAAAGAACCTTTAAATGTGAATTTCGATTGATCTTCCTTATAAGTTAAAGGAATTGTTATTTCCTTTGTTTTTCCTTTTATTGTCAAATTACCTGTCACTTTTAATGTATCATTCGATTTGGCAATGGAATTTGAAACGAAAGTAATATTAGGGTATTTCGTTGCATCAAACCACTCAGCTGTTTGAGCCTTTTTATTTTTTAAAGCATTACCAGTAGAAATGGAACTAACCGGTATTTTTAAGTCAAATTTACAATCAGTAAAACTGGTGTCACTAAATGAAACATTACCATTTATTTTAGTGAATGTTCCAGATGGATCAGCACTGGTAAATGAAATAGAATGACCAGAAGTTACCTCGTAATTACTTAAAATATGAAAGGTAGCTGCTGACGAAACAATTAAAAGAATTGAGAAAAGGGAAATGACGAATATTCTTTTCATATAAAATTATTCATTGATTACAAATTTTCTTCCTACACAAAACCCGAACCGAAATTGACCTTTGGTCAAATCTTCAAATGTATAAGGTATGAATTGTGTTTCGCCTAGACCTCCTGAATTGGTGAAGTTAATCGTAAAATTATGACCGAAAGTTTGCCATTCCAGTGCTAGTGCCATACTTGGTTTGTAAATATCTGTTGGTCTTAAATTATCAGTATTAAATACATGATAATATTCCCCAATTAGAGCGAATGTATGGTTTATTTTCAATCGAAAAGCAGCTCCCATTGAAAAAATGGAATTCATATCATCAGCAGCTACATAGTTTCGGTGCACAAAAGTTGGCATAATTGCAACTGCTAATCTATCACCAAAACGATGGGATGCATTCGCTTGAGCAAAATACGCCATTCGATGACTTGCCTCTGGAAAATGATTGACTTGTGATTCGTCAGAAGATGATTTCATATATGTGAAAGAGGAACCACCAATGAATGCCAAAGATATCGGCATTTTGTTGTTTTGTCTTAAATAACGGTATTTCACAAATCCATCTAACAATGAACGATACGGAGCACCTGTACCTTTACATCGACCAAATCCGACCATTAAATCATTTGTTACACCGTACTCAAGGGCAATTCGCATGTCAGAAAGATTATCAAATCCAAACATATTTTGATATCCACCATTAATCCCGGCAATATCACCAAATCGATGCTCAATCCGCATTTCCATATAACCTTTCATCAATGTCTCAACACTATGACCATTGATAATACGAGTAGCGAAAAAAGTTTTTTTATTAGAATTTTCACTATCAGAATCTGACGTGAGAGAGGAATCAACATCTATATTCTCTTGAGAATAATGATTAGAATTACCGATTCCAAAAAATAATAACACACAAAAACTGAATCGTAAAATCATATTATTTTTATTCTTTGTTGACGTAAAACTAACTATTTTAGTTGCAATTTACTAATATTTACAAGAATGAAAATACTACTATGTGCCGCTTTGATTTACGTCAGCTTCCAATCAAACGCACAACTTTATCGGTATTCAAAAATTAAACAAATAAAGAAAGAAAATCAAGTAACAAAAATTTCAGAAGATTCACTTTATTCAACATTCCTCATCGTAATCCCTAAAAAAGTTGCATTGCATTTTCACAAAACACATAGCGAAAACATTGTGGTTGTTGGAGGTAAAGCAATTATGAAATTAGGAAATGATACCCTCGTAATTCAAAAAGGAGATCAACTAACCATACCCATGAATACTCCTCATGAAGTTATAAGGGTTATTTCAAAAAAACCTTTAACAGTTTATTCAATTCAATCTCCAAAATTTGATGGAAGTGACCGTTTTTTTATCAAACCTTAGATGCCTTCAATCGATTCAGAATTCATTTTCTGAAGACTGACAAGATGAGCATAAAACCCTTTTTCTTTAATTAATGAATCATGGGTTCCTTGCTCTACTATTTGACCCTCTTTCAATACTATTATCTGATTCGCTAATTTTATGGTTGACAAGCGATGAGCAATAACAATCGAAGTTCTACCTTTCATCAAATTATTCAGTGCTTCTTGCACTAATCTTTCGGACTCCGAATCCAGAGAGGAGGTTGCTTCATCAAGTATTAATATTGCAGGATCTTTCAACAGTGCTCTCGCAATTGCAATGCGTTGTTTCTGACCTCCTGATAACTGTATCCCCCTATCCCCTACCTCAGTATCCAGTCCATTTGGAAAACCTTGAATAAATTCCCAAGCATTAGCATTTTTAGAAGCATTAATAACTTTCTCCTCAGAAGCGTCTGGATCAGCGAACAGAAGATTTTCACGAATCGTTCCAGCAAAAAGCATTACTTCTTGAGGTACAATTGCAATATTTTTTCGAAGATGTTCCAGCTCGATATTTTGAATTGAAGTGCCACTCATCAAGATAGATCCTGAGTAACTATTATAATAATTCAATAGTAAATTAGAAATGGTACTCTTTCCTGATCCGGAAGCTCCAACCAATGCAACTGTTTGATTTTCATGAACATGAAATGTAATACCCTTCAAGACTTCAACATCTTGCCTTTGGGGATACGAAAAATGCACATCTTCAAATCGTATTTCGCCAGATATCGAAGGTTTATCTTTCCCTTCTGAAAGCATTACCTCCGTTTGTTCTTTTAATATTTCCAATAAATTTTCAGTTGCTCCGGCTGCCTTTTGCATACCAGCATATAATTCGGGAAGCGATCCAACGGAAGCCCCCATCATTATTGTAAACAGAACAAATTGATAAAATCCTTCCGGTTGAAGTTCGGGATTTGTACCTTGGGTCATTAATAATCCCTGCCAGATAATAAAAACGATTGCACCGAATAAGCAAAATATAATGAAAGAAACAAACAATCCCCTCCAAAGCCCACTTTTCACATTCAGATCACGAATTTCACCCGAGGATTTGTTGTACTTATTGATTACAAACCATTCTTGTGTAAAAGATTTGACATTAGCAATTCCACTTAATGCCTCTTCGACAACTGAATTTGCTTGAGCTGAATAATCCTGTGCTTGTTTGCTTAACTTTCGAATAAAACGACCGAAAATAACTGCAATTATAGCCATTACTGGTACAGTTCCAAACATAATCAAGGCAAGCTTCCAAGAAATAAAAAATAAGAATAAAGTTCCACCGGCAACAATGACAATTTGACGAAAAAATTCAGCCACGGTTGTACGCATTGTCTCTTGAATTTGAGATATGTCATTAGATAGTCGACTTGTTAATTCCCCAACCTTATTGCGATTAAAAAAATCCATCGGCATAAAAACCAATCTGCTAAACGCCTGATTGCGAATATCTCTCAATGCATTTTCAGTAACATTCGTAAATGTTATAACACGTATAAAAGAAAACAAAGCTTGTAATCCAAAAATCGCAAAAAGAGCAAGGGCAACGGAATTGATGTTGTCTAAATTAATTGCCTTTAATGATTCTGTTGAAGATGTTGAATTTCCAGATGCCCCTAATAATTTACCCAATAAATAGGGGAACAACAAACCAATGGCGCTGGATAAGACCAAGAATAACCAACCAATTGAATATTGAACCCAATAGGGTTTTAGATACAGATAAACTCCAAAAAAAGAAGAAAGTTTCCCTTTTTTTACTTCCGCATTTGTTTCAGCACTTCTTCGTTTAGCCAAGTTGATTTTGTTTATGCAAAATTACGATTTGTAGATGAATTAACAGTTTCTTTGATGAAAAGGTTTTAATCAAGAACTTTCAAATCAATTCTTTTTTCGAATCATAATCTTTATGAAATGACAAAAATAATTAGCTCCGCCAGAATATTAATCCAACGGAGCTTTACTTATAAAATATCAACCCTAAATCTATTTTATGTCAAAACGATCTAAATTCATAACCTTTGTCCAGGCAGCAACGAAATCTTTCACAAATTTTTCTTTCGCATCGTCACTTGCATATACTTCAGCTAAAGCTCTTAATTCAGAATTAGACCCAAAAATTAAATCTGCACGAGAAGCTGTCCATTTCACTTCCCCTGTTTTGCGATCTCTTCCCTCGAACGTTTCTTTCGTATCAGATGTGGCTTTCCATGACACATCCATACTTAATAGATTTACAAAGAAATCATTCGTTAATTTTTCAGGACGGTTTGTAAATACACCTTTTTTCGAATCGTCGTAATTGGTATTTAATACACGCATTCCTCCCACCAAAACGGTCATTTCAGGTGCTGTCAAAGTCAGTAATTGAGCTTTGTCAACCAATAATTCTTCGGTAGGAACAGTGTATTGTGTTTTGGTGTAGTTTCTGAAACCATCCGCCATTGGCTCTAGAACCGCCATTGAGGCTACGTCTGTTTGAGCTTGAGTGGCATCCATTCTACCCGGTGTAAAAGGAACAGCTACTGTTTGACCTGCATTTTTTGCGGCCATTTCAACTCCGACATTTCCCGCTAGAACAATCAAATCAGCCATGGATACTTTTTTTCCGTTAGTAGCTTTGGCGTTGAATTCTTTTTGGATTTTCTCAAGAACTGAAATAACTTTCGCTAATTGTTTAGGATTATTGACTTCCCAATTTTTCTGTGGTTCCAACATAATTCTTGCTCCATTCGCTCCTCCTCGCTTGTCTGAACCTCTGAAGGTAGATGCTGAAGCCCAAGCCGTTTCCACCATTTCACTGATTGTTAATCCTGATTTTAAAATTTGAGACTTTAAATTCTCAATATCTTTTGCATCAATCAAAGTATGATTAACTGCAGGAATTGGATCTTGCCAAATCAGGTCTTCTTTTGGCACTTCAGGTCCAAGATACAAGGCTTTTGGTCCCATGTCACGGTGTGTTAATTTAAACCAAGCGCGAGCAAATGCATCCGCAAATTGATCAGGATTTTCATAAAATCTTCTAGAAATCTTTTCATAAATCGGATCAAAACGCAAAGATAGGTCAGTAGTCAACATCGTTGGAACGTGTGTTTTTGTTGAGTCAAAAGCATCTGGAATAATCGCTTTACCATTTTTTGCTTTCCATTGATTTGCTCCGGCAGGACTTTTCGTTAATTCCCATTCGTTATTGAAAAGTAGTGAGAAAAATCCATTGCTCCATTTTGTAGGAGTTGTTGTCCAAGTTACTTCCAAACCGGATGTAATTGCATCTTGTCCTTTACCGGATTTGTACGAACTTTTCCATCCAAAACCTTGTTCCTCGATAGGAGCTGATTCTGGCTCAGGACCAACATTGGAAGCAGGACCTGCTCCGTGAGCTTTTCCAAAAGTATGACCACCTGCAATTAAAGCTACTGTTTCTTCATCGTTCATCCCCATTCTTCCAAATGTTTCGCGAATATCTTTCGCTGCGGCAAGAGGATCGGGATTTCCGTTAGGCCCTTCCGGATTTACGTATATTAATCCCATTTGAACTGCTGCTAACGGATTTTCTAATTTTCTTCCTTCCGAATAACGTTGATCATCCAACCATTTTTTCTCTTTTCCCCAGTACACATTGGATTCGGGTTCCCAGACATCAGCTCGACCACCAGCAAAACCAAACGTTTTGAATCCCATATCTTCTAGGGCAACATTTCCTGTCAGAATCATTAAATCGGCCCACGAAATTTTTTGACCATATTTTTGTTTGATAGGCCACAATAATCTTCTGGCTTTGTCCAAGTTTCCATTATCCGGCCAGCTATTCAAAGGTGCAAAACGCTGTTGCCCTGCACGAGATCCACCTCGTCCATCACCTGTACGATAAGTTCCTGCACTGTGCCAAGCCATTCGAATGAAAAATGGACCATAATGTCCAAAATCTGCTGGCCACCAATCTTGCGATTGAGTCATTATTGCTCGTATATCATTTTTCAGTGCTTGGTAATCCAAACTTTGAAATGCTTTGGCATAATCAAAATTATTACCCAATGGATCTGAAAGCGAGGAATTTTGTCTTAAAACAGATAAATTCAATTGATTTGGCCACCAGTCACGATTATTGGTTCCACCTGATTTTAGTGGATTTCCTTGAGGTAATTCTAATTCCGAAGGAGATTCTTTGGGTGTGTTAGACGCATTCGATTGGTCTGTTTGTTGAGTTCCTTTTTTGGACGGAGCATCATGACCAAATGGGCATTTTCCACCGCCTTCAGCAGATGTCTGAGCATTCAAATAAACGGCTTGACTGAATGTGAAAACAAAAAACAAGTATTTCATAGTAAGTGATATTAGATTTCATCAAATATACCGAACCAAGGAATTTGTTTCTTATCAATAATATTTATTTAGTTATAGATTATTTCTATAAAACAAGAATGTAGATCCTACAACTTATTCTTCAAGCTGCTCCAACCTCCTCCGTTATGGACTTCTTTAAAACCTGCAGATACTAAAATACCTTTTGCAGAAGCACTTCTCATTCCACTGGCACAGCAAGTAATTACAGGTTTGTCTTTGTTAATTTTAGAAAGATTTGATGACAAACTTTGCAATGGAATATTAACGGACCCTTTGATGTGTCCCGAATTAAATTCGCCTGGAGTTCTAACATCAATTATTTGAGCTCCATCTCTCTTTAATTGAGCAAAATCTACTTTAGGTCCCATTCCTAATAGGGATTTTAATGTATTTATCATGTTATTTCATATTTAAATTTGATTACGATATGTTGGTACGAAGATTTTAATTTTGATTCATGAGAAATGCAACTTAGATTACAATTTGATAAAGTTCTTTCGAATCACTTTTTGATTATTCAAAATAAATTCAATGGTATACATTCCATTATTTAAATGATTAATATCTATTTTATTCAGAATCGGGTTAAATCCCTGAAATAGCAATTGTCCATCCATTGAGCGTATTTTAATTTGTGAGATTTCTTTTTCTGTTATGTAATGAATAAAATTTGAAGTTGGGTTTGGAAAAATTGAAATGAAATTAGCTTCTAACTCATCTACATTACTTAAAGGATCAAAAACAACAAATTGTCCCATCATTCCACCATCTTCATGTGTTAGCATATGACAATGATACATGTACGGCACCGAATCATTTGCAAAATCTTCAAATTTTGTAATAAATCTAACCGTTCCTTGTCCACCTGGGACCAAAACAACGTCTTTTCTGCCAGAAAGTTCAGGTGGTGGAGCAACACCATTGATATCCAAAATATAAAAAGGAACATTGTGCAAATGAAATGGATGAGCAATAGGTGTATTATTCTGGAGTGTCCAAACCTCAATATTGTTTAATGGAATTTGATAATTTATCACATCCATATTAAATGTTGTATTATTGATTAAAAATGGTCCAACAATGGCTGAAGGACCCATGATTTGAGGGCTAAACGTTAAAGTTTTTGTAGCATTCGCAGAATTCTCTGTCCAAGGTGTATTTTGACTCAGAGATGTTGGTATGGATATAACTGGATTATTCGTCGCAGGGATAACTTGAATTTTAAGAATTTCAAAATTCGATCCGTTTAATGGATTTAAAGTGTAATTTGGAATACTTTGTCCAGGTCCCATTCCTGGTTGCGCCGCTCCGTATATCCCATTTGATAATTGAGAACCATAAGACATGAGTGATATGGTTTGGTTCAAAAGCCCTTGAAGATTAACCAAAATTTCAGCTCGTTCTCCCGGTGAAAGTTTAAGTCGTGTTAATTGAACCGGAGCATTGAGTAAACCACCATCAGATGCTATAAAATGAAAATAATTTCCATTTGAAAGACCAAGATTATAAACTCGCTCAGAAGAACCATTTAGAACTCTCAATCTAACAATTTGCTCCGGAAGTTGCACATAAGGATCAATTGTAGCGTTAACCATCAACGTAGTGTCCAATGCTGTTTCAACAACAATTTGATTATTTGAATCAAATCCTTTTGTTTGTATAATTAATGGAATGTCATCAATTCCATAGGTTCTTGGCAAATCCAAGTTTCCTTCCTCGTTATCCCGAACAATGATCATTCCGGCAACTCCTTTTTGAACATGCATATTCGTCATATGATGTAAATGCGGGTGATACCAATAAGTACCAGCTTTATCCATGACTTCAAACGAAGGAGACCAAACAGAAAATGGAGTAATGGGAGTATGTGGCCCTCCATCATCCTCTGGTGGAACATGCAAGCCATGCCAATGCATGGTTGTTGAGTCAGTAGTAACATTCGTAACTTGCATTGTTACTTGTTGGCCTTTGTTCAAAATTACCGTTGGACCAAGAATAGGTCCATTGATTCCCATAGTTTCTGTTTCTGTTCCTGGAAAAAAATGCATGTGATTATGATTGATTTCAAGTGGAATTAGCAATCCAGAAAGTGTATCTGGAATAAACAGAAGATTTTGACCCCAAGAAAAAAAGGGAATTGCAAAAAGAATATATTTTATCATCCGGTATTTTGCCGAAAATTAATTCAACTTTTTATTATAGGATGTAACAAAGGTTACCCAACACTGACTTAATCAACCAAAACCTTTACGTATTCTTTTTGACCATTTTCTTTGTCAATTCGAATAAAATAGGCGCCTACTTTTAAAAGTAATACTTCATGATTGTTCAACTTTTCTTTATTCTCCTTTACGAAAGCTCCTTCTATGTTGTAAATAGAGTAAGAAAAACGAATCGTTCCAGTTAATGAAAAATTACCTCTGCTTGGATTTGGATATACAGTAATTGAATTGTTTAGAGTTTCTTCCAGGCTGGAACTTTGCTCGAAATTAGCAACTAAATTTCGATCTTGATTGACTATAAAAGAATAAGATGTTGACGAACTTACAATATTGCCGTTTTCAGTCCAATTAGTGAATGTGTAGCCTGCTGCAGGAACTGCAGTAACCGTTGCATTAGAACCTATTGTGAACGAACCACCTCCGCTTACAGTTCCTCCTATTGCTGGATTTGCAGTAACTGAAATTGAGAAAGGTACTGATCCTCCTAATATTACTGTATCTGAAATTGCGTAGCAACCGTTATATGTTTCCAAATAATAAATACCAGATTGGGTAGCTGATACACTTGAATTCGTTGCTCCTTGAATCGCCACATCATTCAAATACCATTGATAGGTACAACTCCCACAATTTGAGCCTGTTAAAGTCTGAGGGACTTGATAATTTGTCGGTTGATTAATAATTGCGATTGGCTTTGGATTAACAGTAATCACGATCGGATCTGAGATGGCAGAATTAGGGTTAGGAGACAAGGAGATTATAACCGTATAGCTTCCTGATTGTGTTGCATCATAAAAATAATTTGTTGCTCCTGCGATATTGTTTCCATTTAGCTTCCATTGATACGTATATCCAATTCCTTGAATCGTTTTTAAACGAACAGATTGACCTTCACAAAAAGTTGTGGCGCCCATTGGGATTATACGTTTATCTATGATGGCGTATTCATCACCTGCTTGATAGGGGGTATATGCAAAAAATACCGCCATCATTTCATCATAAGTACCCTCTCCTGTGGTAACATTTTGAGGAGGTGAGGATGGATTATTAGGATTTGAAGCAGTATTGTCATAAAACGCTGTTGCACGAAGAGTCGAGCCTGCAGGTATTTTAAGCGCGTTAGGAAAAACGTAATTGTCTTGCCAATTAAAATCCCATTCTGGTACATTTACAAATCGAATAGTATCGTTGGTAACCGGTTTATTCGCCCATGAGCGAATACTTTTACCAATTTTGTGCATGTGCGGAAAGGCGTACAAAAAGGTTAGGTTATAATTTAGGAGGAAGGATTCATAAAAAGTTCTGGTTTCATTGGCAGGAATTGATAACGGACCATTATCAATAGAAGTAATATTGTTTAGAATTGCATTGACTTGAATTCTTCGCTGAGGAATTGTTGTTGTTTTAAAATTAACCGTTGTGTTATCAATTAAACCCAAACTTCCCGGTGCATAATGCACTTGGAGAATAATCCTACAACCTGCAGGCATTCTAAAACCTGCACCTACTGGAGTATAATAAGGAACAGCTCCAGGTACATAACTATAAACTAATTCTGATTGAAGACCAGCTCCAAGTGAATTTGGTGGGACAGAAGTGGAATTAGAATCTACATAAACTAAAACGTGATGTACAATTTCAGGGTTTCCCGGAAGAACTTCTACTGCTGTTGCGTAATTAGCTTGAGTTAGGCCTGTTGGCAAAACAAAGTTTCTATAAACATCCCCACTTTGAGTAATTGTATAGGGAGAAATTTGTAAAGATAGATTTGGCGTTCCTAATTGCGTTCCATTTGAATATTGTGGAATAGGAGGAGCAAATCGCAAATCTCCTGAAGGTGTTCCTGCTGCCACCCAATCAGAAAATGTTTGTTTATCCTGTTGTGAAAGTACACGCTCATGAACGAAAGATTTATAATTTTCGTCTGCTGGCCACGGAGGCATATTTTTACTTGTAATATTCTGCTCAAGCCATGCAGCCATCGGTGATACATCGTCATAAGTTGTTAATGAAAATGGAGCCATCCCTCCTGGACGATGACAAGAGGTACAATTACCGTACATAATTTTGGCAACATCGTTTGACCATGTTGGAACTTGAGCTATTACAAGGCTCTGAACGAATAAAACAAGTATTAGAATGACGAATCTCATTTGCTTGAAAATTTTACACTAATTTATCAAAAAATTAGAATATTATTTCACGAAATAAAAAAAGTCGCCTCACTGAGACGACTTTCAATATATTTAATCTTTTTAATTACTTCAAATGACGACCGTAACGGTTTTTAAATTTATCAATTCTACCAGCTGTATCAACAAATTGTTGAATTCCAGTAAAGAATGGATGAGAAGTATGAGAGATATCCAATTTAACTAAAGGATACTCATTTCCATCTTCCCAAACAACTGTATCTTTTGTTTGAGCACATGATGGACATACAAATGAATATTCGTTAGACATGTCCTTAAAAACAACTAATCTATAATCTTCTGGATGGATATCTTTTTTCATAAATTCTGGTTTTATTCCCAAATAGGAGTGCAAATTTACAAGAAATATTTTAATTAGAAAGAAAGTAAGTAAAAAATATAGCTACTTTTTTCATTTTCTGCTAACGAAAAAGGAGAATCGAATGATTCTCCTTTCACGATTCGTTCTATTTGAACAGATTAATATCTGTAATGTTCTGCTTTGAATGGACCTTCCACTTTTACTCCAATATAATCTGCTTGATCTTCAGAAAGAGTTTCCAATTCCACACCAATTTTTGCTAAATGCAAACGCGCTACTTTCTCATCTAAATGCTTCGGCAACATGTAAACATCATTACTGTATTTGTCTGAATTTTGCCATAATTCCAATTGAGCGAGTGTTTGATTCGTAAATGAATTAGACATAACAAATGACGGATGACCAGTAGCACATCCTAAATTCACCAAACGTCCTTCCGCCAAAATAATAATTTCATTACCATTCACATTGTAAATATCCACTTGTGGCTTCACAGTATACTTGGAAGATCCGTGGTTATTATTCAACCAAGCCATATCAATTTCATTATCGAAATGACCGATGTTACAAACGATTGCTTTGTCCTTCATTTTTTCAAAATGACGACCAACCACTATATTTTTATTACCAGTAGTTGTAACAATGATATCACCTAAATGAACAACTGAATCCAATCTTTTTACCTCAAAACCATCCATAGCCGCTTGAAGCGCACAAATTGGATCTATTTCAGTAACAATAACCCGTGCTCCAGCTCCTCTTAAGGATGCAGCAGAACCTTTTCCAACATCACCATAACCACAAACAACAGCTACTTTTCCTGCCATCATAACATCTGTTGCTCTACGAATTGAATCTACCAGAGATTCCTTACATCCGTATTTGTTGTCAAACTTAGACTTTGTAACTGAATCATTTACATTGATTGCGGGCATTACCAAAGTGCCATTTTTCTTACGCTCATACAAACGGTGAACACCTGTAGTAGTTTCTTCCGATAACCCTTTAATTCCAGCAGTTAATTCTGGATAGCGGTCAAAAACCATGTTGGTTAGATCACCACCATCGTCTAAAATCATGTTTAAAGGTTTTCCATCTTTAAATGTAAACAACGTCTGCTCTATACACCAGTCGAATTCTTCTTCATTCATTCCTTTCCAAGCAAAAACTGGAACTCCTGCCGCTGCAATTGCTGCTGCTGCGTGGTCTTGTGTGGAAAAAATGTTACAAGATGACCAAGTTACTTCGGCTCCTAATTCAACCAAAGTCTCAATTAAAACGGCAGTCTGAATTGTCATGTGCAAACATCCAGCTATTCGAGCACCTGCTAATGGTTTGGATTGACCATATTCATCACGTAGGGCCATTAGACCTGGCATTTCAGCTTCTGCCAATTTGATTTCTTTTCTTCCCCATTCAGCAAGACTAATATCTTTTACTTTGTAGTTTAGTTTTTCGGTTGTACTCATTCTGTTTAAAATTTCTTAAAATTAAATACAAATCTACAAAACTCCTCTGACAGTGAGAAATAATCTTCTAAAAACAAAACGAAATATTACTATCTTTGCACCCAAATTTTCAAAACAATAAAAAATGGCAACCAATCGAACATTTACAATGCTAAAGCCTGATGCAATCGAAAACGGGCATACGGGAAAAATTCTAGATATGATTATTCAGGCTGGTTTTACTATCAAAGCGATGAAATATACTCGCTTGTCTGAAGAGCAAGCAAAAAAATTCTATGAAGTTCATGCTGAAAGACCTTTCTATGGAGAATTGGTTGAATACATGACTTCAGGGCCAATCGTTGCTGCAATTCTTGAAAAAGAAAATGCCGTTGCTGACTTTAGAACATTAATTGGTGCGACAGACCCAGCTGAAGCAGCTGAGGGTACGATTCGAAAGTACTACGCAGAAAGTAAAGGTAGAAATGCAGTTCACGGATCAGATTCAGATGAGAATGCTGAAATTGAAGGTAAATTTCATTTTTCGGCAAACGAAATATTTTAATCAATTTTACGATTTATAACCAAAGACTGCCAAGTGCAGTCTTTTTTGTTTGATGTGCCAATGAAAAACATAGAAGCAATCGAAAAAAGAAGAACGTTTGGAATTATTTCCCATCCGGACGCAGGAAAAACCACATTGACCGAAAAATTATTATTGTTCGGTGGAGCCATTCAAACTGCAGGAGCTGTAAAGAATAATAAAATTAAGAAAACAGCCACTTCTGACTTCATGGAAATTGAAAAACAACGTGGAATTTCGGTTGCTACTTCGGTAATGGCTTTTGGATATAAAAATAAGCAAATCAACATATTAGATACGCCAGGACACAAAGATTTTGCGGAAGATACATTTCGAACATTGACTGCAGTTGACAGCGTTATTTTGGTAATCGACTGCGCAAATGGGGTGGAAGAACAAACCAAAAAATTGATGGAAGTTTGTCGCATGAGAAAAACTCCTGTAATCATTTTTATCAATAAAATGGACCGAGATGGTAAAGATCCATTTGAACTTTTGGATGAACTTGAAAAAACCTTAGATATAAAGGTGCGGCCACTTACTTGGCCAATTGGAATGGGAGATCGTTTTCAGGGAGTTTACAACATCTATCAAAAAGGATTAAATCTATTCTCAGCTAATAAAACCAAAATTTCCGATGATATTGTGTCTATTCAAGATATTAATGATCCTAAGTTAGATGAAATTATTGGTCAAAACCCAGCAGAAGAGTTAAGAGGCGAACTAGAAATGATAGAGGCGGTTTATGATCCTTTTGAACAATCTAATTACTTGTCAGGAGATGTTGCGCCCGTGTTTTTTGGTTCTGCAGTGAATAATTTTGGGGTGAAAGAATTACTCGATACTTTTTGCGAAATATCACCTTTTCCTAGAGGACGTGAAACGGATAAACGAAAAGTAGAACCAACAGATAGTCAATTTAGTGGTTTTGTATTTAAAATACATGCTAATTTGGACCCTAAACACCGCGATCGAATTGCATTTTTGCGCGTAGTCTCTGGTAAGTTTGAGCGTAATACTTTTTATCAGCATGTACGATTAGATAAGAAAATCAAGTTTGCAAATCCTACTTCGTTCATGGCTCAAGATAAAAGTGTGATTGATGATGCTTATCCGGGTGATGTGGTTGGACTGTATGATACGGGTAATTTTAAAATTGGGGACACATTGACGGAAGGTGAAACAATGATGTTCAAAGGAATACCAAGTTTTTCTCCCGAAATATTTATGGAATTAGAAAACCTTGACCCCATGAAATCAAAACAATTGGAAAAAGGAATTCGACAACTCATTGATGAAGGAGTGGCTCAATTATTTATTCAGCAACCCGGTAATCGAAAAATTGTTGGTACAGTAGGGCAACTTCAATTTGAGGTAATCAATCATCGACTAATAAATGAATATGGAGCGAATTGTCGGTTTGTTCCGCGAAATTATTTCAAAGCCTGTTGGATAACGACTGAAAATAAGGAGCAACTTGAGTCATTTAAACGCGCAAAAGGAAATCATTTAGCTATTGACAAAGACGATCATTTGGTTTTTTTAGCAGAAACAACATTTTTATTACAAATGGCTGAAAAAGATTATCCTGAAATAACATTTCACAAAACTTCTGAATTCATGTTGGAAGTTTGATTCTGAGTTGTTTTTGCGTTGTTACATATTTTTAATATTTTTGATTGAAAATTAAACAAACATGAAAAATTTGAATATGATTTTATTATCTGCATTAACCTTGGTAATGACAAGTTGTGGAGGCAATGATTCTAGCGTTGAACTTGAAAAAGAAAAGTTAAAGTTGGAAAGGGAGAAATTAGAACTAGAAAAATCAAAAACAACGAATTCAGAAACAGAACCGTCTGGTGCGAAACAAGAAATTGATTCAAAGAGTGAAGCCAATGCTCAAACGGAAAAAGAAAGAAGGCAAGAGGTAGCTGATCGTGCAAGTCAAGCAAATCGTTTTCAACCCTACACTGACGCTGTAGTTGTTGTTAGAAGAACTTATTTTTATTCTTCTCCTAGCGAAGATACAAAGAGAACAGCTTTTCTTATTGAAGGTGATCGAATTACTGTTGAAAAATCTCAAAGAAATTTTGTTAAAGTTACTTTTACCAATGAATCGAATGGTAGAATCACTTCCGGTTGGATAAAATCGGATGATTTGGAGCCAATTTATGCAGATTAGTAGGATTTAAACTAGCAACTTTAGGAAACGAACCTATAAAAGTTTTAAGCATTAAAAAAGGCCATTCATAAGAATGGCCTTTTTTAATCGTTTTGAGATTTGGTTAATCCTTTTTATTTTCTTTAACTCGTTCTTTCATCTGTTTCTTATTCTTCATCTTTTCAATTTTTTTCTCGGCAATAATTAATTCCAATTTGGTGTATTGCTCTGAAGTAAGAACATTTTTCAACATTGCCTTTCGTGCTTCATTATTCGATTGCACTATGCCTCGTTTTTCAGAATCTGACATTGTAGCATTGCTCATAATACTTTCATTTTTTTGAATAATACCTAAGTTAATTTCTTTTACTTTAGGTACTTGTTCATCTGTCAAATTTAATTCTGTTTTCATTTTTGTTGTCTGTGCAGACGCCTTTTCTTCAGCGGTTTTCTGACCAAAAACCAAAGTTGAACTAAAAATGATAAGTCCAAATGTGATAGTTTTAATTGCTTTCATAAAAAATTATTTTTCCGTGAATGTACAAAGAATATACCAAAATTAGAGATAGAAAATGAAATACACGTGATAAATATTATGATTAATTGCGTTTAAACAAATTAGCTAACTTGTAATAATATTGATTTAAAAAAACAATTTTGAAATATGAAAATAAATATGAAGAAAGACCAGTCTTTTAGCACTTGCTTAGTTAGAATCCGCGATTTACCTTCATGAATAAAATTAATAAAAAAACGATCAAGTTTCCTTGATCGTTTTCGTGTTTTGTTTTAAGTATTATCACCTACCTCATTCCGCCCTTCCACCTAATCGGCAGACAAGCTATGGGAGAAGTAGATTATTTTATTGCATGGC
>Ga0315902_10000178_pt1 | contig 107027 bp, 70 predicted proteins | sample LakEriMetagenome_9_FD_203523 | JGI IMG/M metagenome (GOLD analysis project Ga0315902, IMG submission 203523) | Freshwater fungal communities from buoy surface, Lake Erie, Ohio, United States - Buoy 12 MA117 | ecosystem: Environmental > Aquatic > Freshwater > Lake > Lake biofilm | place: USA...
AGCAACAGCAGGCCGAACTCTGTGCGCACGTGGAGCGGTATCCCGGCTGGGTTCTGGCGGTGGTGGTGCCGATGTGGAGTCTGTTGGCCGGGTTGTCCACGTCTCTGGCGACCCGGCTGGGAGGGTCAGGGGCCGGCTGGGTGCTGCGGATGGCACTTTTCGCCGCGGTCCTGTCGAATGTGGCGATGCTCCCCTACCCGGGTTGGTTCCGGGGCATGGCGGTCGTGGGGGTCAGCCTGGCCACCTTCTGGAACGGCTGGAGCATTTCCCGGTTCGTGCGGCGAGAGTCCTCCGGGGCGTGACGGGTCACTTCCTTGTGGTGCTCTCCGGGTGGGCCTGAGCCGGAGTCGCCTGATATGATCCCCCCGGATTTGACTGGAAGTTGTCGGATGATGGTCTGTTCTGAAAAAGGCTGAGAATTCCCGTGACGGCTTTGAAGAACCTGCTGGATCGCAGTATTGCGTGGCGGCTGCAGTTGTGGATTGGTGCCGCAGCCAGTCTGGTGTTGGCGCTCGCCCTGTGGTTGAACTACCAGGCGTCGCGCCGGCAACTGATCCAGCAGACGGATCGACTGGCCATGCAGGCCGTGAAGAACGCCGCCGGCCGGCTGGATGATTATGTCCGGCGGGTGGCCCAGTTGCCCCTGACCACCGCGGCCCGCCAGCGGGTCGCCGGGCGCGAACCCGATCCGCGGATGGTCGAGTACCTGCGGGCGCTGTTGCCCGAGACTCCCGAGCATGAAGTTTATGGAATCTATATCGCGTACGAGGCGATGGCGGCAACGACGCTGGGCTCGATGCCCTGGATGGATCGTCGTCACTGGCCCGAGATGACCGTCGTCCAATACGACTACCACGATGAGCAGCAGGACTGGTATTCCGGTGCCCGGAAGAATGACCGATTGCATGTGACCGAGCCCTATTTCGACGCCGGGGGCTCCGACATCACCATGGTCAGCGTGACGGTTCCCGTGAAGACGGCGGAGGGGGAGTTTGTGGGGGTGGCGGGAGCCGACCTGTCTCTCGAGCTGATCCGCGAGATTGTGGCGGGAATCGAAAATGAGTTCGAGTTTGTGGAACATGCCGAGGGAACCGCAGCCGAATTCGCCTTCCTGAGCAGCCGGCAGGGACGGGTGGTGGCACATCCCGATTCGAGCCTCATGCTGTCCGAGACCAATCCCGGGGCGTTGCTTTCCGAGTTGCCCGAGGGGGCCGTGGCGGGGAACTCGGCCGAGGGAACGGCCGTTGCCGACCTGCGGGAAGGAACCCGCAGAATCTACTGGGCCACCTCCACGGTCACGGGGTGGAAACTGGTTTTCAACATTTCGCAGAACGAGGTGCTGCGCCCAGTGGGTTTGCTGTTTCGGCAGTCGACCATCATCGCCGGTCTGGGACTGGCGTTGATGGCCGGGCTGTTGGGATGGCTGTCGCGGCGTCTGACCGGGCCGATCACGCATCTGACCGATGTGGCCACCCGCATGGCCGCGGGAGACTACGCCGCTGCGGGGTTGGATGGTCTGGTGAACCGGTCCGATGAATTGGGGGCCCTGTCGCGCACACTGCGACAAATGGGGGCCGAGATCGAGGATCGCGAAAGAAACCTCAAGGACTGGAACGCCAATCTGTCGGAGATTGTGAACCAGCGGACGGCCGACCTGGAAGCGGCAGCCGTCGACGCCCAGCGGGCCCGGGAAGAGGCCGAGAACGCCAACCGGACCAAGAGCGCATTTCTGGCCAACATGAGCCACGAATTGCGCACGCCGATGAATGCGATCATCGGCTACAGCGAGATGCTGATCGAGGATCTGGAAGACAGCGGGCAATCGGAAATGACCGAGGACCTGAGGAAAATCCACTCGTCGGGAAAGCATCTCCTCGGATTGATCAACGACATCCTCGACCTGTCCAAGATCGAGGCGGGTCGAATGACCCTGTTCAACGAGACCTTCGATGTGGCCCGTGTCATCACGGAGGTCAAAGACACGGTCCAGCCGCTGGTCACCAGGAACTCGAATCAGCTGAAGCTCGAATTCGGGCCGGGGCTGGGGGTCATGCACAGCGATCTGACGAAGTTCCGGCAGATCCTGTTCAACCTGCTCAGCAATGCCAGCAAGTTCACCGAGCAGGGAGAGATTCGGTTGCGTGTCCATCGGGAACGGGACGGATTGACCTTTTCCGTACGGGATTCCGGCATTGGCATGACGGCCGAGCAGCTCGGCAAGATCTTCGAGGCGTTCACCCAGGCCGATGCGTCGACCACCCGCAAATATGGCGGTACAGGATTGGGACTGGCGATCACCAAGCGGTTCTGCGAGATGCTGGGAGGGAGCATCTCGGTGCGCAGTGAGCCGGGGGCGGGGTCGGAGTTCACGGTGCAACTCCCGGCGATCGCTCCAACGGAGGCGGCACCGGGGGGGGCCAAAACAGCGGAGCCGGCCGCCGCCCCGGCAGCCACTGCGGGATCCCAACCCAAACCCCACGATGAACGGCCGCTGGTCATCGTGATCGATGACGATCAGGTCGTGCTCGATCTGATGGAGCGTTTTCTGACTCGCGAAGGCTACAACGTGCGCACGGCCCGCAATGGGCGGGATGGACTGGAATTGGTCCGGGCGCTGCACCCCATGGCGGTCACCGTCGATGTGATCATGCCGGGGATGGATGGTTACTCACTGCTGAGCGCCCTCAAGGAAGATCCGCGGACGAGCGAGATTCCGGTGGTCCTGATTTCGAGCACCGAAAATCGTGATCTGGGGCTGTCTCTCGGGGCGATCGAGTTTCTCTCGAAGCCAATCGACCGCTCGCGGCTCGGACAGGTGTTGCAGCGGATGAAGGTGGGAGACCGGGCCCCAATTCTGGTGGTCGAGGATGATCCCCCCACCCGGGTTCTGGTCTCGCGGATGCTGCGTGACGACGGTTGGCAGGTGACCGAGGCCGAGAACGGACTGCGGGCCCTCGAGGCCCTGCCCGCCTGCCGGCCGGAGGTGATCCTGCTGGATCTGATGATGCCCGAGATGGATGGCTTCCAGTTCCTCGCCGAGTTGCGGCGCATGCCCGACTTTGCGTCGGTGCCGGTGGTGGTGTTGACCGCGATGGATCTGACCGACGAGGACCGCCGGCTGCTGCGCCGCAACGTCGTTTTGGTCTGCCAGAAGGGGAGCCTGCGGAAAGACGAATTGCTGGGGGAACTTCGAGCCTTGCGGGAGCACCACCACCCGTCCAATCCGTCTCCTTCGGGACAGATGTCGATTGCCCCGGCCGAGGCCGACCCCCGGCAGGGTTGATCACACGCATCGACACTGATGATACTTGCCAAAAACGGGTGAAACGGGGCCAGTCAAGTCCCGCGCCCCCAGGCCCTTTGACAACGCGGATTGGCGATGCCCCGGATTCTGCTGGTGGAAGACAACGAGATGAATCGCGACATGCTGTCGCGACGGCTGGAGCGAAAAGGCTTCACGGTGCTGGTTGCCGTCGATGGTGCCGAGGGAGTTGCCAAGGCGCGGGCCGAACTTCCCGATCTCATCCTGATGGACATGAATCTGCCCATTCTGGATGGCTGGGAAGCCACCCGGCAGATCAAGGCGGATGGACAGACAGGACAGATTCCGGTGATCGGCCTGACCGCACACGCGATGGCGGGAGACCGGGAGAAATGCCTGGCCGCCGGTTGCGACCAGTACGACACCAAGCCGGTCGACTTCAACAGCCTGCTGGGGAAGATTCGCGAATTTCTGCCTGAGGCGGTTTGATGTCGGACCAATCACTTGCGACACAACCGGCAGACCCGCAGTCGACTCCGCGCTCGGACGACGCCCAGTGGGCCCAGATCCGGCATGATCTGCGAACCCCACTCAACCAGATCCTCGGCTATGGCGAAATGCTGGAGGAGGATGCCCAGGCGGCTGGCCAGGACGGCGCGGTGAGCGATCTGCGCAAGATCCAGCAGGCGGCCCGCCGCATGCTCGATCTGATCAACCAGCATCTGGGAGCACAGAGCGTCAAGCCGGCGGCACTTCCTCCGAATGGAGGACACTCCGCCACGGTGAGGTCTGCCGACTCGCCGGGGGGCACTTCCGGAGGCCGCGCCGTGGCGGCAATGCCGGTCGAGCCGGAAGAATCCGCCGATCGCGAACCGCTGCAGGGACGGGTGCTGGTGGTGGATGACAGCGCGCCCAATCGTGAAGTGCTCGCCCGCCGGCTGGAACGCCGCGGACTGACCACCCGGCTGGCCGAAGATGGTCTGGCCGCCCTCGACTGCCTCGCCGCCGAGCCGTTCGACCTGGTTCTGCTCGACGTGCAGATGCCCCGCAAGGATGGCTACGAGACCCTGCTGGCGATGAAGCAGGACGAACACCTTCGGAACATCCCCGTCATCATGATCTCGGCCCTCGACGAGCTCGACACGGTGATCCGCTGCATCGAGGCGGGGGCCGAAGATTATCTTCCCAAGCCGTTCAACCCCACGCTGCTGCGGGCCCGCATCAACGCCTGTCTCGAGAAGAAACGGCTCCGCGACACCGAGCGCCAGCATGTCGCCGAGATCGAACGGACCCAGAAGCGGCTGTCACGCGAGTTGCGCGATGCCGAGGCGTATCTGCGGTCGTTGTTCCCCGCGTTCCTGCGGGCTCCCGTGGCGGTTGAATGGTTCCATCAATCCTGTTCGGAACTGGGCGGTGATGCCCTGGGGTATCACTGGCTCGATGACGACCACCTCGCCCTGTACCTGCTGGATGTCTGCGGACACGGTGTGGGTTCGTCGTTGTTGTCGGCCGCCGCTATCAACGTCATTCGGACGGGGTCGTTGCCCGGGGCCGATCTCCACAATCCCGCCGGGGTCCTGGCGGTTCTCAATCGCATGTTCCCCATGGAACGCCAGAATGGGTTGTACTTCACCATCTGGTACGGAGTCTGGCGGGCCTCCACCCGCACGCTGACCTACTCGGCCGCCGGGCATCCTCCCCCGGTTCTGACCATTCCCTCCGCAGCGGGGGTGACCGCGCAGCCTCTCGACGCCAGCGGCCTGATGATCGGAGCCTTCGACGACGCGGAGTACGAAACGCATGTCGTCGGTATTCCGGGACCGGCCCAGTTGTTCATCGTGACCGATGGCTGCTTTGAAATCCGCAAGACCGACGGGTCAATGATGACCGGCGAAGATCTGCAGGAGTTCCTCGGCCGTTCATCGGGTGAGGCCAGCGTGCTGACCGACTGGTTTCAGCACTGCCAGGCGGCGCTGGGACACAGCAGTCTGGATGATGACTTCACCATGGTCCGGGTTCACTTCTGATCGCCCGGCTCCCCGGACTTGGCCGCGGGCATCGGGCTGCTGGCACAGAAACCCGGGGAAGAGCCCTTGTCCCCTCCCCGGGAGCCGCGGTTCATCGACGGCATGACGCGACGTCTCTCAAGTGTGCGTATGGGCTTCGTCCGGATAGGACCCGTCGCGCACCTCCGAGAGGTATTGTCCAATTGCCTGGGAAGCGATCGTGCGAAGCTGGGCAAACTGCTTGACGAACTTGGGGGGAGTGCCCGGGGTCAATCCCAGCAGATCCGGAGTGACCAGAACCTGGCCGTCGCAATCGGGACCAGCCCCGATGCCAATCGTGGGAATCTTCACTTCGCGGGTGATCTGGGCGGCGATGGGACCGGGAATGCATTCGAGCACCAGCCCAAACGCCCCCGCCTCCTCGGCCGCGCGGGCATCCCGCAGCAGGCGCTCCGCATCCCGCTGGATGCGGTACCCCCCCAGTTGCAGCACGCTTTGCGGACGCAGTCCCACGTGGGCCATCACGGGAATGTCGGCATCGGTCAGCGCCCGGATCGTGTCGGCCTGCTTCGCCCCGCACTCCAGCTTCACAGCGCTGGCCCCGGTTTCCTTCAGCACCCGGCCGGCGTTCCGCAGGGTGTCTTCGAGGCTGACGTGGAACGACAGGAAGGGGAGATCCACGATCACCAAGGCCCGCTTCACCGCCCGGACGACCAATTCGCCGTGGTAGATCATCTGGTCGAGAGTCACCGGCAAGGTGGTCGACTTCCCCTGCACCACCATCGCCAGACTGTCCCCCACCAGGATGGCGTCCACACCCGCCTCATCGAGCAGACTCGCCCAGAGATGGTCGTATGCCGTCAGAACGGTCAGCCGACGTCCCTGCTGCTTCGCCTGGACGAACCGCGGAACGGTCATCGGGCGATTGGCGGCCGTAGCCGGGGAGGAAGTGGCCGATTCGGCGGGACGTGTGGACATGGCGGGCGAAGGGGGAGGAACTCGCGAGGTGCGGGAGGCGGTCAACCGGCGATGGGGGGGGCGGCCAGAAACCGCGGCATCAGTTCGCACCCCTGGGGAAACACGAGCCGACCCCGGGACGCCTGAACTTCATCATACGTGGTGGCGTCGTCCGGGGCGATTCCCCGTCCGCACATCGCGAACGGCACAAATCCATGACTGTGCGTCTTGGTGCGCAGAAACGTGGGGTGATCGGGACTGACCAGCAGCCGGTACTCTCCCTGCTCCCGCAAGTGAGCCAGCAGGGGCCCCACGATGTCGCGGTCGATCCGCTCGAGCGCCTCGATTTTTTGATCGACATGCCCTTCGTGCGACGCCTCGTCGGTCGCCTCCACATGCACCACCACGAAATCATGCCGCCGCAGTGCGTCGATGGCGTAATGCCCCTTCGCGGCGTAGTCGGTGTCGAGATAGCCGGTGGCCCCGGGGACCACGATATTGGTCCAGCCCAGCAGGGCGGCCAACCCGCGCAGCAGGTCGACCGCGGTAATCATCGCCCCGGTCACCCCGAACCGTTCCCGAAAGTTCTGCAGCGCCGGACGCCGCCCCTGCCCCCACAGCCAGATCTGCGTGGCGGGCTGCGTTCGCGCGCGGTTGAGGCCATGCTCCGACAGCAAGGGTACACTGCGCCGCATGAAGTCGAGCAGCAATTCGGCTCCTGTCCCCCGGGGAAGCCCGGTGGCGACCGGATGGTCGGTCAGGTCGTGAGGCGGGGTGGTCTGGGTGCCGGTGTCGAATGGTGACGGCTCACCGCCGCCCCGGTAAATGAGCAGATTGCGGTAACTGACCCCCGAGTGAAACTCCCACCGGCTGGTCCCCAGTTCCCGCTGCAGCAGCCCCACCAGCTCGCGAGCCAGCTCATTGGGAATCTGCCCGGCGGTGAAGCTTTGCATCAACCCCTGGGCAATCGTCACGAAATTGCAGCGGATCGCCCAGTCTTCGGCCCCCAGGGCAATTCCCTGGGCTGCCGCCTCCAGCGGGGCCCGCCCCGTATGGAACACCAGCGGGTCGTACCCGAAGAGACTCATCGTGGCGACGTCGCTTCCCGAGGGCATCGAGACCGGGACATTGTCGGCTCGTCCCACCAGCCCCAGGCGGGCGACTTCATCCATGTGGGGCGTGTGGGCCGCCTGCAGCGGCGTCCGTCCTCCCAGTGAGGGCTGGGGTTCGTCGGCACAACCGTCGGGAATGATCAGGGCGTACTTCATGGCGACACAAAGCGGGCGACAACCGGGGCGGGTCGCCTTCCGGAGAAATTCGGGAATGGGTTCAGCCCGCGACGGGCATGCGGACGTGCGGCGGAGTGATCGCGCTGAGCCGGGCCAATTCGCGCTCGGCCTCGCGCAGCTGTCCCTCGGTGGTGCGGTGGGTCATGATGATCAGCGTCACCGTGTTGCTGCTCGCAGAACCGGTCGGATTCTCCGGCGGCTCGTGCTGGATCACTGATGCGATACTGATCTGGTTCCGCCCCAGAATGTCGGCGATGTCCGCCAGCACATGCGGCCGGTCCAGCACTTGGAACCGCAGGTAAAACCGGCTTTCGATCTTCTCCCGCGGCTGCAGCGAGAAGGGGGCGGGGGAACGCCACAGTTCCAAACGCTCGAAATTGATGCGCGTCCGGCCCGCCACCGTATCGATCAGGTCCGCCACCACCGCCGAGGCGGTTGGCATCTGGCCGGCACCCGGACCCGAGTACCAGGTTTCGCCCACCACATCTCCCACCAGTCCGATCGCGTTGAACGGACCATGGATCTGCGCCAGCGGGGTCTGGCGCCGAACCAGAGTGGGCTGCACGTGCAGTTCGATCTGCTGATTGACCAGCCGGGCCACCGCCAGCAGCTTGATGGTGTAGCCGAGTTCGCCGGCAAACCGCAGGTCAGAAAGGTCGAGACGGTCGATTCCCTGGCGATGCACATCGGCCAGCTCTGCCCGCACTCCAAAGGCCAGCCAGGTCAGCAGGATCAGCTTCTGGGCGGCATCGCTGCCATCGACGTCCAGAGTCGGATCGGCTTCGGCGAACCCCAGTTGCTGAGCCTGATGCAGGGCCTGGGCATAGTCCCAGTTCTCCCGCGCCATCTGCGTCAGAATATAGTTGCTCGTGCCGTTGAGAATGGCCGAGATCGAGGTGATCTGATTGGCCGCCAGCGACTGGGCCACCGTGGCGATGATGGGAATACCCCCGGCGACAGCCGCTTCAAACGCAATGGTACGCCCCAAGTCGCGGGCGGTGGTGAACAATTCTTCACCGCATTCGCAGAGCAGCGCCTTGTTGGCGGTGACCACATCTTTGCCCGCCTTCAGAAGATCGAGCAGAATCTCCCGCGCGGGATGGATCCCCCCGACGAGGTGGACTGCGACGTCGATCTCGGGATCACCAACGATGGACGAAACCTGGTCGGTGACGGTCCCGGGGGGCAACTCAATTCCGCGTGGTTTCGCGAGATCGCGGACAACCGCCCGCCGCAGTTCCAGACGTCGCCCAGCCCGGCGGGCGAGGCGTTCGGGATGTTCCGTCAGCACGCGGGCGACACCGGTCCCCACGGTTCCCATGCCAATGATGCCAATGCGGATGGGTTCGGAGGCGCGGGAAGAGGAAGAGGTCACGAGCTGGGTGAAACGAGGAGGCGAAATCACGGTTATTTCAGGAGAGTCCTGACCAAGCGACCATCCTACGGCCACTCCCCAAGGTTTGACAACGTCCACTGTTTGGGATTGATCGCCGGGTTGGCTAAAATGTTCCCAGTCTGGATTCTCCGGACTTTCCCCTTCCGCGAGCCGGCGTTCCTGTCAAATCATGCACGATCCTCATTTTCAGTCGGGCGGGCGGCGGCTGCGGATCGGAGCGGTCAGCTACCTCAACTCGAAACCTCTGGTCGAAGGCCTGGCCGATTTGGCGCCGCAGGCTGAGCTCTGGCTGGATTTTCCCAGTCGACTCGCCGACCAACTGCAGCGGGGACTGATCGACGTCGGTCTGGTCCCCTCCGTTGCGACGTTGCTCAATCCTGGCTACGAAGTTGTCTCCGACGCCTGCGTGGCGACCCGGGGACCAGTGCTCTCTGTGAAATTGTACAGTCGGGTACCGGCGACGAAGATTCGCCGTTTGTCGCTCGATGAGGGCTCCCGGACCAGTGCGACACTGGTGAGGATTCTGCTGGCCGAGCGGCACAATGTCTTTCCGCAGATCGAGAAACTGCCTCTCGATTGCACTCTTGAATCGAGCTCGGCCGATGCCATTCTGCTGATCGGAGATCGCGCCATTTTGCCGCCGGCGGAGCGGTTCGAGTTCACCTGGGACCTCGGCGAAGAATGGACCCGGATGACCGGATTGCCGTTTGTCTTCGCCCTGTGGGCCAGTCGGCGGGGATCGGATCTCGAAGGGTTGGAAGAGGCACTGAGTGCCGCCCGGGATCAGGGAGTGGAGCGGCTGGAACAGATTGCCCGGCGTGAGGCCCCCCTGCTGGGCCTCTCTGAGCAACTGACACTCGATTATCTCCGCGACAACCTGTACTACCATTTGGGAGATGCCGAGCGGCGCGGCCTCGCCCGGTTCCAACAACTGGCCGTGAAGCACAACCTGGTGCCCGGAGGAATTCCCCTTGTCTTTCGACATTTCACCGCTGCTTGACAAGGCGGTCGCCGGTGAGCGACTGACCCCGGAGGAAGGGGTGCGGCTGCTGGAGTCGCACGACCTGCTGGCGATTGGCCAGGCGGCCGACGCGGTGACCCGGCGGCTGCATCCCGAGCCGTACCGCACGTTCAACATCGACCGCAACATCAACTACACCAACGCCTGCACGGCGGTTTGCGATTTTTGCGCGTTCTACCGGCCCCCCAAGCACCCGGAAGTTTATGTTCTGAAGCGGGAGGAGCTGCACCAGAAGATCGCCGAGACGATCGAACTGGGGGGAGATCAGATCCTGATGCAGGGGGGCCTGCATCCCACCTTGCCCCTCGAGTGGTACGAAGAACTGCTCCGCGACATCCGGGCGACGTTCCCGCAGATCAACATCCACGCCTTCAGCCCCCCCGAAATCCACCACTTCACCAAGATCAGCAAGCGGCCGCTGCAGGAGGTGCTCGAGCGGCTGAAGGCCGCCGGCCTGGGAAGTCTTCCCGGGGGCGGGGGTGAGATTCTGGTCGACCGCGTGCGGGCTGCCATCACCCGCGGCAAGGTGATGACCGATGACTGGCTCAACGTCAGCCGGGTCTGGCACCAGTTGGGGGGCAAGTCGAGCGCCACCATGATGTTCGGCCATGTCGAAACCCTGGCCGAGCGAATTGAACACCTCGACCGCATCCGCAAGCTGCAGGATGAAACGGGGGGCTTCACCGCCTTCATCTGCTGGACCTTCCAGCCCGAACACACCGACATGGCCCATATTCCGCCGGCTGGCGCGTTCGAGTATCTCAAGACCCAGGCAGTCGCACGGCTCTATCTCGACAACGTCCCCAACATCCAGTCGTCGTGGGTGACTCAGGGAGAGAAGACCGGCCAGGTGGCACTCTTCTTCGGCGCCAATGACATGGGCAGCCTGATGATTGAGGAAAACGTCGTCTCGTCGGCCGGCACGGTGCATTACCTGACGCTCGACTCGATCAAGCGGTGCATCCGCGAGGCGGGATACATTCCCCGGCAGCGGAATGTCTTCTACCAGTACATCGATGACGATCCGTCGGCCGATGCCACCGTCCCGGGAGAACCGGTCCTCGCGTCGTGAAGAACGCTGTCGTGCCAGGCCTGCCGGGCCTGGCCTGATCACAAACACCCAGGCCCGAAGTCGAAGTCGACTTCGACTTCGGGCCTGGTTTCGTCTCCGGAATCTGGGGCCGCGCCGCGGCGGCTCAGCGGTGCTGGGCCGCCAGTTTGGAGGCACAGTCGGCAATGACTTTCCCCTGGATCGCGTCGACCTCTTCGGAGGTCAGCGTGCGATCGGGGGCCCGATAATGCAGTCGCACCACGTACGACTTCTTGTCAGCGGGAATCTGTGGACCGCGGTACTGGCTCGCGAAGGCCACCTCCTCCAGCAGGCTCCCCGCCGAAGTGCGGATCACCTCCGAGAGTTCGGTGTAACTCACCGACTCGTCCAGCACGAAGTTGATGTCCCGGTTGATGGCGGGGTATTCGGGCACCGGCGTGTAGGGAGGCGAGAGCTGCACCAGCGGTTCAAGCACTGCCAGGTCGATTTCAAAGAAACTGGCGGAATCGTGCAGCGACAGCGCTGTTCGCACCTCGTGGGAGATTTCCCCCAGCCACCCCAGCCGTTGGCCGTTGACCTGCAGTTCGGCACCCCGTCCGGGCTGGAACCACGGACCCTCGGCGGGAACCGCCGTCAGCCGCACCTGGTGATTGATGGCGTCGAGCAACTGCTCGACCACCCCCTTGAGTTCGCCAAACGACCGCCCACTGACGGCCGACAGCACCTTCGGTTCGGCCTGGCGGTTCCCCGGATCGGCGGCGAGGAAGACCCGTGCGATCTCGAACAACGGGGCGTTCAGCGTTCCCTGGCATTCGTTCTGCCGCCGGGCCGCCAGCAGGCTGGGAACCAGCGACTGCCGCAGGATGTTGGTCCGTTGCCGGGAGGAGTGCTCCACCCGCAGCGGGTCTTGCTGGGACCACGGGCGAACCAGGCTGTTGAGGGGCTCGTCGACGAAGGTCAGGGTCACCGCCTCGAAGAACCCGGCTCCCACCAGGCTCTGCGCCAAGCGTTCACTCAGCCGGTCCTGCAGGGTGGTGGTGCTGATCGCCAGAGGGACCGCGGCGTCTTCAGGAATCTTTTCGTATCCATGGACGCGGGCGGCCTCTTCGATGAGGTCGATCTCGCGGGTCAGGTCGCGGCGCCATGAGGGGGGGACGAACAGTACCTCTCCCGGCTGGGTCGAAGCGTGCTGCGTCAGGCCCAGGACCTTCAGGATGCGTTCAACTTCCGCCTGGGGAATGTCGATTCCCAGCACCCGGCGGATCTGCGAGAGCCGCAGCGTGATGGCAGCCCGTGCCGAAGGATGCACTTCGCCGGCGGTCAACACCCCGGGCGCGAGTTCTCCCCCGGCGGTTTCGAGAATCAGTTGCACACAGCGCCGGCTGGCCCAGTCGATCTGCGAGCGATCGACACCCCGTTCGAACCGGTAGGAGGAATCGCTGTGCAGATTCAGCTTGCGGGCGGTCGCCCGGACCGTCATCGAGGCGAAATCGGCCGCCTCGATCAGCACATTGCGGGTTCTGTCGCCGATCTCGGTGTCGAATCCCCCCATCACCCCGGCAATCGCGACCGGGCGCTGGGCGTCGGCGATCACGCACATGTCCGCCGAGAGTTCATAGACCTTCTGGTCAATCGCGGTGATTTTCTCGCCCGCGCGGGCCCGGCGGACGACAATCTGCCCGCCGTGCAGTTTGTCGAAATCGAAAGCGTGCAGCGGCTGGCTGCATTCCATCAGCACGTAGTTGGTGGCGTCGACCACATTGTTGATGGGACGAATGCCCAGTGTTTTGAGACGCCGCTGCATCCAGACGGGACTGGGGGCGATCTTCACCCCGCGAACCAGGCGGGCGGTATACAGGGGGCAGAGGTCGGCGGCCTCGACCGCGACCTTGGCGGCCGTCGCGATGTCGGCTCCCCGGGAGGGGGGTTGGGGATCGGGGGCGGTCCAGTTCCGTCCAAACAGCGCGGCGGTCTCGCGGGCGACCCCGAGGTGGCACAGGCAGTCGGGGCGGTTGCTGGTGACCTCCAGGTCGATCGCGATGTCTCCCTCGACATCCTCGATCGATTCGAGATTCAGCCCCGCCATCATCAGACGGTTCCCTAGCTCTTCGACCGGCATGTCGAGCCGCACGTATTCCTTGAGCCAGTTCCAACTGACAATCATCGCAACATCCTCGGCGGGCACCGGGTGACCGGGGCCGGAAATGAGTACAGGCGGTCGCGGAATCCTCGGTGATGCCGCGGCGCAGACCTGAAAGGAATTCGATCGTAGACAACCGCTGCCAAAGGGGGAACCCCGGGGAATTCGACCAGAGGGGTAACCCCGGGGAAATAGAACAGCCCGGCCGCCGAGGGGCGACCGGGCTGCGGAAGCAGAGCGCCGCGGTGGGGCAGGGCCCCAACGCGGCTCAGACCGGCACTAGGCCTCCATAGGCCCTTCGACCCCACCGGTGTACTGCTCGCCCGAGTGGGGAGCTCCACCGACAATTTCTTCCACCTTGTAGCCACCCTTCGAGGCGAAGTACCCGACCAGTGCCAGGTAACACAGCCCCATAATGGCGGGGATCCAGGCGGTGGTGCGCAGGGCGTACTTGCCGCTGGCGAGGTTGGCTTCGAGGACTTTCGTCTCTTTGTCGGTCAACTTGATTTCTGTGTCCTTCTGGGATTTTTTCTGCTTCTCTTTGACATCGCCGAGCTTGGTTCCGTCAAAGCCAGCAATCTCGGGACTGATCAGGAAGCCTTTGGCTTTCTCCGCCTTATATTCGTTGTACAAATCGGGATCCGACTTCTGGAATTCGGTCGCCACGTACTTGTCCTGGTCATAGCCAATTCCAGGCCCCCCCAGCCAACCGGCAGACATCATCCCAATGCCACCCATCAGGCCCATGGTCAAGGCACCGCCGCGGGGGAAGCGTTCCCCCACAACGCCCAGCATGGTGGGCCAGAAGAAGGTCTTGCCGACACCGTAGATCGTGGCCATCAGCAGGATCGTCATCGGGTTGACATTCTCGGTTCCCAGGCCCCGCAATCCGATGAACGCCAGAATCGCGCTGATCAGCAACAGGCCGATGGGATTGATCTTCTCGACGATCGGACCCGCGAAGAACCGCAGGGCGAACATCAGCCCCGAGGTCCAGATGAAGAGCCAAGTGGCTCCCTTGCCCAACGACGCCTCCATGATGTTCTGAATCCAGCCATCGGTCCCCAGTTCGACGTACCCAACCATCGCATGGATCACGAACAGAAACAGCAGAATGGGGCTGGCCAATTCAGCCAGCATGGTGGCAAAAGGAACACCGGCCGACTTGGTTTCCGACTCGGGAAACTTTTCCTTCAGGATCACAAAGCCATAGTACAGCGTCGGAGGCAAGAACATCGCCATCGCCATTTCCCAAGGCAGACGGGTTACGTAAGCGTCCTCTCCCACGAACAACAAGCTGATGATCCCTCCCAGAATCAGACCCCCTGGCCAACCGGCGTGGAGGATGTTGAGATAGTGGGTTTTCTGCTTCGGGAACAGCGTGGCGGTGAGCGGATTGATGACCGATTCACACACCCCATTGGCCAGCGAAAACAGCATGGCTCCCCACCATAGCAGGTCGAAAGCCGATTTTTGGGCCGCCACGAGGTCCATCTCGGATTTCGAGTTGAAGACCGGTGTCGCCGCGAATGTGACCACGGCCGATCCCACATGCAGCAGGAAGGCCAGCACCATCAGCGGCTTGTAGCCGATCATGTCGGCGAACAGGCTGCCGATGATGATCGTGATGCCGAAGCCCACCAGCCCCGCGCCGGTCAGATCTCCCTGTTCGCTCTTGGTGAATCCGAAGTCGGCTCCCCAGTCGTCCAGGATGGCCCCGCGGACGGCGAAGCCGATGCCCGCGGCGATGAGAGTAAAGAAACTGGCCAGAAACAGGGCCTTGTGCCCGCTGCTGATCGTGGGGGGGGGAGAGTTGCTCATAGTCCTGCCGGGAAGTGAGTGCGAAGTTCTGAAGCCAAGACCCTGAATCTTCGATCCAAGCGCTGCGCCGGTCGCCGTGGTTCCACGGACCGGCGTCGGCCGGATACTAACGGTGGTTCCGGGGGATTTCCACCACGTCGGGGGGCTTGGGGGTCATCTGTCGCCAAGGCGAACCGCCCGTCGCCCCCACCCGGCGGAACCGTCCACGCCTCCCCAGGGGATCTGGACGTCAGGTTTCGTCCAGTCGACAGCCGCCAGGGGATTGCCCGTTCGCAGGGAAGTCGGGCGGGAATTGTTCATTTTTCTGCGGTTTTCCAGGTTGCAAATCGGTTGTCTGAGGGGAATTCGCGTCCCCTCCGGCCCGCGAAGCGCCTCCCTGGCTGCCGCGGATTCGGAAAGACGGGGACCACGTGTTGCGAAGCGAGTTCGATTCTGTCGAATTTGACAGCCGGGACACGCAGATCAGTTCCGCCGGCATGCGCACTGCAGAGAGGAGACTCCCATGGAGACGAGGCCTTGGTGCCGCGAGCCACGTTCTGTGGTATCTTGGGAAATCCGCTGGATCGTCGGGGTTCGGTTCGTGACAGTGGTGGTGGCGTCCGCGCCATCGCGGTTCGATTTGTTCCCCCGCAAGTGTGCCTCTTCTTCCTCAGCCCCTGCGTGGGCGAATGCTACGACGGGAGTCGTGAATCATGAAACACTTTGCCCTGAGCCTGTTGTTCCTGGCGTCGCTGGCGCTGCCTGCCCGGCCTGCTCCGGGGGCCGAGAGCCTCGATGACCTGCTGAATGCCGTCCCGGCCGACGCGAATGTGCTGATGGTCGTCCGGGTTCAGGATGTGTTGAAGTCTCCCAAGGCGGTCAACGAAGAGTGGGCCAAGAAACAGGGAGAGGCGTGGCAGGCGGGAGCCGACGCCATTCCCCCGTTCCTCACCGACCTCGTGCGGGCTGCCCACCTGCATCTCGAAGATTCGTCCCTCGGTTGGTCGCTGGGTGTGGCACGCACCATTCCCGCCGCCAGCCTCAACCGGGTCGCCGAGCATCACAGCGGCGTTCTCGAAAGAATTGGCAAGAACCAGGTGGTGAAGACCCCCAAGAACAGCTATTTCGCCCTGTTGGGCCCGAAAGTGGTTGGTGTGCTGACTCCCGCCTATCGGCAGGATGCGGCGCGATGGCTGCGGTATGCCACAACCAACAAGACCCCTCAGTTGTCGGCCTACCTCGCCGGGGCAGCGAAGAACAGTTCCCCCATCGTGATCGCGGTCGATACCGAAGACATGCTCGACCCCGACGCCCTCAAAGGCTGGCTCTCGAACACCAAGTCGCTCGAGGGGAAGCCGGGGAAGGTGACCTCGGTCGCCAGCATTTACAACCAGTTGCAGGGGATTACTCTCGCGGTGAACATCACCGACCAGACCACCTTGACCCTCACGCTCAACTTTGGCGTTCCCGTCGGGATCGAAGGTCCGGAGATCAAAAAGACCCTGATTGAGTATCTCAATGATTCGGGTGCCGGGTTCAGTGAACTCGATCAGGCCGAAGTCTCGGCCAAGGGGGCGGTCGTGACCCTCACTGCTCCGCTGACCGACGTTGGGCTGCGGCGGATCTTCTCGCTGCTGGTCACCGCCAATCCGGGCGGGGGCCATGCCGAGACGTCGGCTGCTCCCCCAGTGCCGCAGGCCGAGTTGGATGCCAAGAAGGCCAAGTCGGCGTCGCAGCGGTACATGGCCTCGCTGGAGCAGATCGTCAATGATCTCTCGACCCGCAATGCCCGCGCGACCGACTATCAGCGAACCGCGGTGTGGCACGACCAGTCGGCCAAGCAGATCGACAATCTCTCAATCAAGGATGTCGATCCGGCGCTGACCGAATACGGCCGCACCCTGGCCCAGCGCTTGCGGGCTCTGGCCGCCTCCCTGCGGGGAGTGGCGGTGAAGGTGAGTACCGCCCAGGGGCAGTTGGTGGTCGACTACACGGTGACTCCCGGCCAGGTGGGAGGTTGGGGAGCCGGCGGCTGGTGGTGGGGCGGTGCGACGTACACCCCCTCGACCTGGCGCGCGACCAGCAACCTCGAACAGGTTCGGCAAAAGCAGGCCGAAGCGATCGAGCAAGGATCCGACCAGCGGGAACAGATCTGGCAGGCGATTGAAGCCGACCGTCAGAGCATCCGGCAGAAAATGATGACGGCCTACGGTGAGGATTTCATTCCTGCCGCGAAGAAGTGATCTCTCCGCAAGAGTTTCCGCGACTCCCCCCGGCATCGGGTGTCGGGCGGGGTCTCGCTGCAGGATGTGTTCTGGCGTGGTCTGGCGGTCAGTCGGTCCACGCCCGTTTCCTTGAAACCTGTCCATGAGCCGACAACCCGCCGTGGTTCATTCGCGGGCAGGTCAGCCCGAACCCACAGTGCGGCTGGCGACCATCTCAACAGGCCCCAGGCGAAATTCCCCATGATGCGTGACATGAAACCGTGGATCTGTCTGGTTCTGGCCGTTCTGGGCCTGGGATGCGGCCGACCGGGCGGGGCACCCGTGGACCCCTCCCCCGAGGTGCAGGCGGCGGAACCGCTGGCGGCCGATGCCGTCGCTGTCTTCGAGCATTCGGCCGATGACTGGCCCGGCTGGCGTGGGCCCCGGCAAGATGGGGTGGCCACAGGTCCCGCGGTCCCCTGGGAGTGGTCCGAGACGAAAAATGTGATCTGGTCGGCACCCCTGCCTGGTCGGGGACATTCCTCCCCGATCGTCGTGGGGAACCTGGTCCTTCTGCAGTCGGCTATCGAAGGGCCTTCGTTCTCGCAGTTGGTGATCGCTCTGGATCGAACGACCGGTCAGGAAGTCTGGAAGACGACACTCTTCAAGGGAGGTGCCGAGGCCGAGGTGCACAAAGAGAACACCCAGGCCTCCAGCACGTTGGCCTGGGACGGTCAGCGGTTGTTCGCAACATTCCTGAACAACCGCAAGATCTGGGTCGTGGCTCTCGACTTGAAGGGAGAAGAGCTGTGGCGGCGGAAGCTGGGGGGCTTTGCTTCGAAATTTGGCTACTCCGCTTCTCCGGCCGTCCATGGTCCCCTGGTGCTGGTGGCGGCCGATCATCAGCAGGGAGGGTGGCTGGCCGGGCTGCGGCGTGATACCGGCGAGGTGGTCTGGCGGCGGAACCGGGCGGCCAAGTCGAGCTACGCCTCCCCCCGCGTGATCTCCCTGGGAGGCAAAGACCAATTGGTGATTTGTGGCTGCAATGTGGTCGCCAGCTTCGATCCGCTGACCGGCGAACCGAACTGGGAAACCCCCGGCTCGGCCGAGGCCGGGGTGGGAACGTTGGTGACCAGCGATGGCATCGTGTTCGCCAGCGCGGGTTACCCCGAACGGGAAACTCTGGGGGTGAAGGCGGATGGAACCGTGGCCTGGCGCAACAAGACCCGCTCGTACTGCCCCTCTCTGCTGGCCTGGGAAGGGCATCTCTACCAACTGGACGATGATGGCATCGTGCGGTGTTTCGAGGGGGCGACGGGCCAGGAGCGCTGGACCCACCGCCTGGGAGGCCGGTTCCGCACCTCCCCCATTTTGCTCGATGGACACATCCTGGTGACCGATATGTCGGGGAAGTCGACCGTGTTCCTGGCCAGCCCGGAGAAATTCGAACCGGTCGCCGAGAACCAGTTGGGAACCGAGGGATTCGCCAGTCCCGCCATCAGTGCGGGACGGCTGTTTCTGCGCACCGCCGCCGGGGAAGGGAATGCCCGTCGCGAGACCCTGTACTGCATTGGGACCAGGGAGTGAGTTCCTGAATCCGTCGTTTGAAGTCGCTGTCGGGCCGCTGATCGGCGACCCGACCTGCACGGATCGGCCAACCTCCCCGGGCAAAAGGGCGTGATAAGGTCCAGTCAAATGGGGCCTGAGCCAGTCCGCGGCTGTGCTGGTCCGTCGGCGGACCAGGCCATCGGCGGATGGCAGCCGTGGAGGGGACCGTTGACGCTGCCATCGCGCGGCCCACGGTTGAGTCCCGCTGCGGGGTGAGTCTCCGCCGGTTGGACACCCAGCGGGCCTGTGGACGTCTGTGCGGGGCTGCGTCCCGGGCAGTTGGCCGGGGCAATCCACGGAGACTGCGGGAGCCCTTTCGCCAGACCCCCTGAATTGCGGGGTGGGGACTCATCTTCACCAGTTTGCCGTCTCTTGCTATGTTTCGGCTTGGGTCAGGATGGTTCCATCCGGGGGATGGAAGGCCCGTTGGCAGTGCGTTCGTCGGGGAAGGGATCTCCCATGAAATCCGCGATCATGAAAATCACCGCGCTCTCAGTCGTTTTGGGACTGGGGGTGTTGGTCGTACTGCAGGCGAATCGTCCGGCGGGAGAAGGCTCTCCGTCGGCGGTCGGCGATACGACCGAAGAGATCCAACCGGCGGGAAAGCCTGGTGATGCGGAAGAGTCCGCGGCTCCCCAGGCTTTGGTGTCGCGTGTCTCGGGAAAAGAGACGCTGGGCGATGCTCTCGACGAAGACACGGCGGATGTGGTCCCCGCAGACCGTAAGCTGGCCCCCGCGGTCCGTCCCCAGCCACGCCGTCCGGCTGCCAGCTCGTCTTCGGCTTCGAAGCCGTCAAAATCGGCTCGGCAGGAGGAGGAACTGGAGTCGCGTCTCGACCGCCTGCTGGACGAAGAGGACCCCGATTTGCCGTCTGAGACGCCCGACTCAGAGTCGGTTGCCGGACGAGGTCATTCCTCGGCAAAGCGGATCATGGCCGACGAGTCGGAGGAGACCGGGACCGAGGTCTCGACACGGTCTGCACCGGGCCGGCCGGCCCGTCCGCGCCCTGCCGCGGCCAGCCGCCGTCAGGCCGATTCCCGGGAAGACGAAGAGGAAAACGAACCGGCAACAGCCTCGTCGCGCCGCAGCAGCGGGGGGCGCAGTCGTGTGGTCTCCGGGGGACTGAGCCTGCCGGACGAACCCGAGGCCGACGAGCCCGCCGCCAACCGATCGGCGGCTCCTGGTCGCAGCAATAAAGGCCCCCGGGGGACTGGATCCACCCGCCGGAATTCGGCCGTCATTCCGGCCGGACAACTGGAAGAGTCTGACGATGCGATCGCGTCGCCGGAAGAGGAGACCCCAAACACCGATGAGGGGGCCAGCCCGTTGGGAAGTGACCTCGAAGATCCGGATGAAGAGTTCCAGCCGCGGGGCAATGCGTCGCGCTCCAGCCCGGCATCCGCTCGAACCCAGTTCGCCGGGGAAAACGAGACTGCGGAGCCCACGGAGGAGCCCGCTGAGGAGGCCGAATCGGCCCCCGCGGTTTCCCGCCGCCCGCGCGCTGCCGCAGCCTCTGTGGATGGAGGGTTCGAGGGAGTCGATGAGCCGGGACTCGTCCCCTCGCCCCGATCTCCGGCCGAGAGTCGCCTGATGGCCGACGACGAGCCGGACGGTGACGAACCGGCGAGTGCGGTCGACGACGAAGAATCCGGCCCGGCAGGTCCCTTGTCCGAAGATGAGCCGCTCGTGGCGACGGAAGAATCGTCCCCCCCGGAGACTTCTGCGGCCCAACCCCGTTCGCAGATGACCGATGAGGATGAAGAAGACGTCCCGGTGCGGCCCCAGCCGGAACAGCCCCGCGGCGCACCCCCCCGCAAAACCCCCACCGCCTCGTCGAACGGGGAGGATGATGATCCGTTGCAGATCCGTCCGGGGCGGGTATCTGGGGGAAGTGGTGCGGGGAGCGAGCCGAAGCAGGAATCGTTCCGGCGGGATGACGAAGGGAACTCGGGCGAAGATCCCCAGCCGGTCCGCAAGGCCCGACCCCGCCTGACGATCGACAAGAAGGCCCCCGAGACGGCTGTCCTGGGGCGTCCGATGATCTACGAGATCGTGGTCAAGAATTCGGGACTGGTCGCCGCCCGGGGGGTGGTGGTGGAAGATGTGGTTCCCGCGGGGATCCGCATCGAAGGATCCAAGCCACAGGCCCAGTTGGAGGGGCGCCGGCTGAGTTGGCGGCTGGGAACCCTGGAGGCGGGAGCCACGCAAACCATCGCGGTGCGGGTGACTCCCGAAAGCGAAGGCACCCTCAGCGGGGTGGCGACGGTCCATTTCGACAATGAGCAGTCGGGCGATTCGCGGACCGGTCCCCGGCTGCAGGTGTCGGTCGACGCGCCCCGGCGCATCACGGTGGGCCAGACGGTCAGTGTCACCTTCAAGGTGCGCAATCTGGGCAAGACGAATGCCAGTGGCGTGTTGATTCATGACGTCCTGCCGGCCGCCTTGAAGCATCCCGCGGGGGATGACCTCGAATACGAGATTGGCGACATTCCCCCCGGCGAGAGCCGCGAGGTCACCCTGCAGTTGACCGCCGCCCAGTCGGGCCAGGCAATCAACCGGGCAGTGATCACGGCCGATGGGGCCGTCACTGAAGAGACCGTGGTCGTTCTGGAGGTGGTGGGTCCGGTTGTGAATGTGACCCGCACCGGAGTGAAGCGGCTGCTCCCCGGACGGCGGGGCCGGTTCACCAACGTGGTGACCAACCCCACCGCGACCCCCCTCGGCAATGTGATGCTGGTGGAGACAATCCCGGCGGGAATGGACTTTCTGGATGCCACCGATGGCGGCACGTATGACGACCGCAAGCGGACCGTCACCTGGGTGCTGGGGCCGATGGATCCCCGCGAGTCGAAAAGCGTGAGTATTTCTCTGAGCGCGAATGGCCGGGGATCGCTGATCAGTGTCGTCCGGGCATCCGATCCGTCGGGGGCGAGTGGCGAAGCGGTCAGCACGACCCAGGTCGTCGGGCAACCGGCGTTGTCGATCGAGGTCCCGGACCTCCCCGGAGCGGTGGATGTGGGTCAGGAAGTGACCGCCGTCGTGAAGGTCTACAACCGGGGGACCGACGCTGCGACCAATGCGCGGGTCACCGTCTCGCTTCCCGGGACACTTGAGGTGGTCTCGGTCGATGGGCCGGTGAAATACCAGCGGTCCGCTTCGACCGTGGGGGGACGCCCCCGCACCGAGTTGCGGTTCGATCCCGTCCGCTCCATCGATGTCAAAAAGTACGGCGAATTCAAGCTGAAGCTGCGGGCCCGCAATGCGGGTTCCGGTCGGCTCAAGGTGCAGGCCGCCTGCGACCAGATCGCCGACCCCATCCAGCGCGAAGACGACCTGAGTGTGCTGGCCGAGTGAGAGGCCCGATGTCGCCCCGTGATCCGGCGATCCCCCGATCACGATGGCGCGGGAGAGTCACACACACGACTGTGCCCGAGGGGTTGGGCCGGCGCGTTGCCGCAGGAAACCGGCAGAGCCGCATCCGCCCCTTCGACGTTGACGCCCGATCTCCACTCGGGAATTCCGCCCGTTTCCACGTGCGGAAGGGGGGCTGGCCCCGGTATACTCCGCGATTCACGACGAACGCTCCTGGCTGTGTTGCGGAGGGGAGGGTGGCGGGATGAATCAGAAGGTGCTGGACACAATCGAACGCCTGGGCAATCGCCTGCCCGACCCGGCCTTGCTGTTTGTGTGGGCGCTCTTGTTCGTCTGGGGACTCTCGGCCCTGCTGGCGCCGGTGGAATTCACCTCCGTGGACCCCAGCACGCAACAGCCGATCCGCATCGTCAACCAGCTGCAGTCGAAATCGCTGGTTCCCTTCCTCGTCAACTCGGTCAAGACGTTTGTCGAGTTCCCACCCCTCGGGCTGGTGTTGGTCGCCATGCTCGGGGTGGGGGTCGCCGAGCAGGCGGGATTGATACAGGCGGGGCTGAAGGCCCTGCTGAAGGTGACCCCCAAGTCCCTGCTGACGCCGGCGCTGCTGTTTGTGGGATTGCTGAGCCATGCGGCGGGTGACTCGGGCTATGTGGTGGTGATTCCGTTGGGGGCGGTGATGTTCGCGGCCGCCGGCCGGCATCCCCTGTTGGGTCTGACCACCGCCTTCGCCGGGGTCTCGGGAGGCTTCAGCGCCAGCCTGTTGCCGGCGGGACTCGATCCCCTGCTGCAGGGATTTACCCAGAAGGCAGCCCAGATCATCGATCCCTCGGCGGCGGTCAATCCCCTCTGCAACTGGTTTTTCATGAGTGGCTCGGTGCTGGTCATCGTGCTGATTGGCTGGTATGTGACCGACAAGATCGTCGAGCCGCGCGTCGCGAACCTGGCCATCGACGGCAGCGGGGCCCCTCCGGCGCTCGAGCCGCTCAGCCCGTCCGAGTCGAAAGGGCTGCTCGTCAGCCTCGTGGTGCTGGGGCTGATGTTCCTCGGGCTGGCCGCGTGGGTGACCCTGGCCGGAGAATCGTGGCGCGGTTCGGACGGCGGGCTGATGGGGCACGATGCCCCATTGATGAAAGGAATTGTGCCGCTGTTGTTTCTGCTGTTCCTCGTTCCCGGAGTGACCTTCGGCGCGATCGCGGGTTCGATCCGCAACCATCGGGATGTCATCCAGGCGATGAGCAAGTCGATGGGAGCGATGAGCTATTACCTGGTGATGGCCTTCTTCGCCGCCCAGTTCACCGCCGCTTTCAAAGACTCGAAACTCGGGGTGCTGACCGCCGTGAATGGGGCCCTGCTGTTGCAGCACCTCAATCTGCCTCCCCAGGTCACGATTGTGGCGATCATTCTAATGACTGCCCTGCTCGACTTGCTGGTGGGATCGGCATCGGCCAAGTGGGCCCTGCTGGCTCCGATCCTCGTCCCCATGCTGATGTCGGTTGGAATCTCTCCGGACCTGACCCAGGCCGCTTATCGGATCGGAGACTCCACCGTCAATATTGTGACGCCCCTGATGCCCTATTTCCCGCTGGTCGTCGTCTATGCCCAGCGCTATGTGAAGTCGGTCGGGATCGGCACCATGGTCTCGCTGATGCTGCCGTACTCGCTGCTGTTCCTCGTCGGTTGGACGGTGCTGTTGCTGTCGTGGTGGTTTCTGGGATTGCCGCTCGGTTTGGGGGCCTCGTACACGTGGCCCAGGTGAACGAACTGCTGGGCTTTCTGCGACAGGTCCGGCAGTCTCGCCTGTTGACCGAAATCCAATGGGACCGGCTCCAACAGGCCGTCTCCGACGAGCACCTCCGTTCTCCCGCCGAGATTGTCTCCCGTCTCGTCTCCCGGCGCGAGATCACCCCCTGGCAGGGAGAGATGCTGCTGGCGGGCAAAAGAAACTTCCAGTTGGGCAAGTACCGGCTGGAGGATCTGCTGGGGACCGGGGCCTCGGGAACGGTGTTCCTGGCCCGTCAGACCGGTTTGGAGCGACTGGTCGCCGTCAAGGTTCTGGCGTCCGAACTGGTGCAGGATCGCCAGTTGGTGGCCCGGTTCCAACGCGAGACCCAATCGCTCGCCGCAGTCACCAGCCCGCACCTCGTCACCGCCTTCGATGCCGAGAGTCATGGGGCACTGCATTATCTGGTCATGGAATATGTTCCGGGAGAGGACCTGGGGCAGGTCTTGCGCCGCGAGAAACGGTTGCCGGTTCCCCTGGCATGCGAATGCATCCGGCAGGCGCTGTTGGGCCTGCAGACTGCGTCGGAAGCGGGCCTGGTGCACCGCGACCTCAAGCCGGGCAACCTGCTCTTGAGCCGCAGTCCGGAGACTGGTGGGCCGGTGGTCCGCATCCTCGACTTTGGATTGGCGCGGGTTCGGGCCGAGGCGGCACGACGGAACTCTCCGGCCCCGGCCCCCGCCCACAGGGACCAGGAGCTGACGCATGATGGCGCTCTGCTCGGAACGCCCGATTACATGTCGCCCGAACAGGCCCGCGAGACCCTGGCTGCCGACACCCGCAGCGATATCTACAGCCTGGGCTGCACGCTGTACCGGCTGCTGACGGGCGAGGCCTTGTTTCCCGGGGAACGGACCCGGGCCGAGATCCTGGCGCGTGGGCCCGGTGCGGAACGCAATCGCCTGGAGAGAGGAGAAATCCCGGTTCCCCTGCGGCCGGTTCTCGCCAGATTCCTCGCGGTCGACCCGCACACCCGATATCCAACTCCCCGCGAGGCGGCCCGGGCGCTCGCCCCCTTCGCCCAAGGAGCACGTCTGCCTTCCACCGCGGACCAGCCGCCGGAATCTCGCGAGGAACCGCCCCCAGCAGTCCCTCCACCCAACCCCCCCGACCAACTCGAAGATTTTTTCCGCCGGCTTGAGCTTCTGGGAGAGCCGGTCGGAGACGATCCCGCCCGGCGACGGGAGGTCTCCTCCGTCTGGGTTCGTGTCTGGCAACGCGTCCAGCTCTGGCGGCGACCCCTCTGGGCCATGGGGGTGGCGGCGGCAGCCCTGCTGGCGGTCCGCTGGCTGATCCGACCATCGCTGACCATCGAGTTCGCTCCAGGTTTTGGTGTCGAAGGAGAAATCCAGACCAGGGCTCGGGTTTGGCAAGTCGCGGACCAAACGCTCCGGAAGACGGGCCAGTTGCGGATCTTTCCCGGGGCCGGTCGGGTGTGGGGGGAACTGCGGCGCGCGGGATTTGAGCCGGTCCCCATCGAGGTGGATCTTGGTTGGTGGGGGTCGGTGGTGGTGCGTCCCGATTGGCAACCCACGGCGGAAACCCAACGCCAGGCGCGTGTCGCCCTGGAGATTGACCGGTTGGCCGTCCACTCCTCGGTGGTGGACAACGAACAGATTCTGCAGGGGGCCCAGCGGCTGCTGGAAGAGATCCGCGGCACCCCCGAGGTCCGTGACTTGAAGCGGGGGCTGGCCCGGTTGCGGGTCCCCTTCGACTCGCTCCACTTTGCGGTGAGATGGTCCCGCCAACTCGGGAGTGTGGGTTTGAGAGACGCCGTCCGCGAGGTGGTGCAGGTTGTGGGGAGCGGCGAGCGACAGGCCTGGAATCGGTCCCTGGGCCTCGTCAGATCGCAACGCGGTCCGCTGGTGGCAGCCGTATCGATTGATCAGACAGTGCAGGTGTGGAATGCCGAGACGCTCAGCCTCGTCAACGCCTGGACCTTGAATGCCAGGCCCTTGGCGGCGGGTTTCAGCGATGTCGTGCCGAGGTTGCTGGTGGCTCTGGAAGATGGCCGAATTGAGGTGCAGGGGACCTCGCCGGGAATCATCCCCGTGACCTTGCAGGGAGCCCGGCCGCCCTGGTCCATCACACCGGAGGGAACGCTCGTGGTCGCAGTGCGGCAGGGGGAGGAGGGAGTTCCCGAACTGGGGGTCTGGGAGCTCTCGACCGGCCGTCTGCGGCATACCTTTCCGGCCAGCGACCCGCGCCCCGTGCAGGAGTTGTTCTGCCTCTCGGCCGACCAGGTGGTGGTGGCCCACGAGCGCGGGGGAGTGGCGGTGCAGGAATTGCCTACGGGGCGGCGCGTGGTCTTCTGGCCGCGCGCTTCATCCCCCCGAACCGACGAGAGACGGCGCTGGTTGGCCCTCGCCGAACCGGTGGAAAACGTCTTCGTGTTCGACCTCTCCCAGCCGCTCTCCGACACCGCATCCGGCCGCGAGCTGGAATCGGCGGGAATACCGCTCGGATTTGTGGAAGAGACCGACCAATTGTTGACCCGCAACGCCTCCCGGGTCCTGGTGTGGGACCCCCGGACCGGGGAAGAGCAGCGGACCCTCCTCGATGTGCCGGCGGTCAGCGCTGTCACCGGCAGCCCCGTCACGCTGGTGGCCGCCGATGAGTCGCTGCCCGAATGGTGTCGCTGGGACCTGTCAAGCGGTGCCCGCCGCTGTTTCGATTCTCCTTTCCGGCTGAACCAACTGGCGACCCTCAGTCAGAAGCCGGGGCCAAACTCCGTGACCTGGCCAACCGGCCTGGCACTGCGCGGAATCCTCTGGGGGGCGGGGGACCGGCCTGGTTTTGAAGTCTGGAACATGGCCACCGGGGAACGCCGGGAACGGCCGGGGGAATGGCTCTGGCCCGCCACGCTCGACGAAGAGGGAAAACAACTCGCTTGCCGTCGGGGGAACGCCATCCATGTGCTCGATATCGCATCGGGAGAAACCTCGGCCCAACTTCCCCGCGGGGTCGAAGAACACGATGTGCTGACCTTCAGTCCAACGGGGCGTTACCTCGCGATCCGCGGCGGATGGGGGGTGTTTCGCTCGTCGCTCGAGGTCTGGGATCTGAAAACCGCCACCCGGGTTCCCCTGGAGGAACTTCCCTCGGGACGAGTCTCGGCACTGGGGTGGAGTCCCGTGGATTCGTCTCTGGCACTGGCCCACGACGACCGCCAGATCTGGATACAGGATCTCCAGGGAGGGGCTCCCCAGCCCATCTCGGCCGACTTGCCCGGGGTGGTGCGGGGGGTCGAGTTCTCGGCTGATGGAGGCCTGTTGGCGATTTCCTGCGAAGATCGCAGTCACTGGCTGCTGGATCGGCAGACTGGGGAACTGCAACGGCTGCCTGGTTCGGTCGCCCGGGTCGAGCGGTGGCGATTCAGTGCCGACGGCCGGTTTCTGCTGGGAGTGGTCAATGACCGGGTGTTGCTCTACAGCCTGCCGCGCCGCCGATTGATCCGTTCGTTCACCTCGATCGAGGCCGGGGTGAATGATGCGGTCTTCAGCGCCACGGGGGAGGCTCTGGCGATCGCGACAAATGCCGGACGGATCGAGATCTGGGATGTCTCTGATCTGAAAAAGGGGGTCCCTGCGCAGCGCACGGAGTTGTCCATCGGGCCCCCGGGGGCCCGACTCTGGGAGGTTCGGTTGACCCCCGAGGGGCGGCATGTGGTGACCCTCAATGGCAATTCGACAGTCAGTGTGATCCGCCCCCGTGCGGGGTTGCCGCCGTCCCGCTCGACGGACTGACCGTCCCCGGAAAATCGCCGTGGGGGAGACCGCTCACCGCGTCCAGGCAAACCAGCGTCGCAGCAGCGACTGGATCCAGGGAGTCAGTCGGGTGCGGTTGCGGGCGTCAGCCGCCCGCTTGAAGGCCTCGGCCAACGAGGGATAGGGCACAATGGTTTTTGCGAACGCCGACAACCCCAGGCCGTTGGTCATCGCGAGGGAGATCTGGCTGATCAGATCGCCGGCGTGCGGACCGACCACCGTGGCCCCCAGGATGCGGTCTTTGTCTGGGGCGACGTGGACCCTCACCAGACCGGACGCGACGCCATCGACCACTCCCCGGTCGAGTTCGGCCAGGTTCACCTCAAACGTCGAGAGAGGAATGTTCTGCCGGGTGGCCTCCAGTTCGGTCAGCCCCACCTGCGCCAACTCGGGATCGGTGTAGGTGCACCACGGAATCAACAGCCGGCTGACGCGGGTTTTACCGGGGAACAAGGCATTCCGCACCACGATGCGGGCCATGGCATCGGCCGCATGGGTGAATCGCCAGGGAGAGCAGACATCCCCCGCCGCGAAGATGTTCCGGTTGCTGGTCCGCAAAAAGTCATCCACCTCGACGCCCGACTCCGGGTTGAACCGCACGCCCGCCTGCTCGAGGCCCAGTCCCCCGGTGTTGGGAACGCGTCCCGTCGCGACCAGAATCACGTCGGTGTCGACCACGCCACTTCCCGTACGAGCCTCGAAGTGCACCCGTTTGGCCCCTCCAGACACGTCAATTTGCCGCACTTGCGATTCGCTCTGGATTCGGACTCCTTCCGCCACGAGTTGCGCCTGGACCAGCCGCGCCGCCAACTCGTCGTCCCGGGGAAGAACGCGGGGCCCCGTGTCGAACAATGTCACCTGGCTGCCGAGGCGAGCGAACGCCTGGGCCAGTTCGCAACCAATCGGGCCACCGCCGAGAACCGTGAGCCGACGGGGAAGTTCCCGGAGCGAGAAGACCGATTCGTTGGTCAGGAATCCCGCTTCCGCCAGGCCGGGAATCGCCGGCACGCGGGCCCGGGCACCCGTGCAGAGCACCGCCCTCGCGAATCTCAGACGCTGCCCCGCAATGACAAATGAGTTCGCATCATGGAATGCCCCCTCGCCGAAAAAGACATCGACTCCCAAATCGCGGTAGCGGGCCGCCGCGTCGTGACGACTCAACTCCGCCCGCGATTGCCGCACATGGCGCATCACGGCGTCGAAGTCGACTTGCGGTAAGGTTCCGGCAGAGACTCCAAACCGATCCGCCGAGCGGATGGCCGCCGCGGCTTTCGCGGCCCGCAGCAGGCTCTTCGAGGGGACACACCCGACATTCAGACAATCACCTCCAAGGCGGTCCCGTTCGACCAGTGCCACCCGGGCCCCCAGTCCGGCCGCCGCGATCGAGGTGATCAGCCCGGCGGGCCCCCCCCCGATGACCACGAGGTTGTACCGCTCGCGAGGCTCGGGATTGCGCCAGTCTGCCGGGCGGACATTCGCGTCGAGCAACCGGTCGAAATCGTCGGGTCCGGAAGTTCCCGGGGACTCAGCGAAGGGAGTTGTCATTCGACAGGACCGCGGGACAGAGGACGGGAGTCGGTGGGGGGGGCCTGGGACGGGGGCAATTCGGGGAGCGCCTGATTGGCCAGTCTTCCCAGCCAGGTCGCCAGCCCGACCGAGGCCACGACTCCCAGTCCCAACAGCCAACCCTGCGCGGCCGAAGGGGGGCGGCGTTCGGTCCAGATCTCGGCCAGATTGCCCAGAGCGCTCCCCACCGAGAGGAACATGATGGTGCCCGGCAACATCCCCAGCCAGGAACCAAGCACAAAGTCCCGCAGCGAGACTTGGGTGACCCCAAACGCGTAATTCAACAGGTTGAACGGCAGCAGGGGAGAGAGTCGGCTCAGGAAGACGATCCAGAAGCCCTGTTGGCGGACCCCGGCGTCCAGCCTCTGAAAGCGTCGATTGTCTCGGACCCACGACTCAATCGTGGTGCGAAACAGCCAGCGGCCCACGAGAAAGGCACACGTCGCACCCAGTGTGCTTCCCACCGACACGCACGCCAGAGTGAGCGCAAAACCGGACCAGCTCTGTCCGAATGCAAACCCGGCGAACAGCGTCAGCCACGACCCGGGCAGGAACAGCAGACACACCGGGACGAACAGCAGGCCCACAATCGGTGGGCCCCAGGTTCCCCAGCCGGCCAGATTCGCCAGCCACAGTTCCAGTTGTGGAGCGACCGTTCGTCGCCACGCTGGTAACCCCGCCGCAGCGAGTATCAGCAGCGACAACACCCCCGCAACCCAGGCTCGACGAATACCACGGCGATCGAGCATGGGGAGGGACCGGTGAGAGGCAGGCTGGCAAGGGGATGGAGGATTGGCCAAGGCAAAAAAAATGGCGGACTGGAAGTATCCAGTCCGCCGTGAGATCTGTTCAGAGGAGTTGGTCCTTCACCCAAGACCATTCCCCTTCGAGAAGACTCTCAGTTCTTGCGTGCGGCGAACACGGCATTATAGACCAGTCCGGCCAGAATGGCTCCCAGAATGGGAGCGGCCCAGAAGAGCCACAACTGCGGCACATAGTCACCTCGCAGCAACAGGGCGGGGCCAGTGCTGCGGGCCGGGTTGACCGAAAGATTGGTCACCGGGATTCCGATCAGGTGGATCAAGGTCAGGCCCAATCCGATCGGGATACCCGCAAATCCAGCCGGGGCCCGCGAATCGGTCGCTCCCAGGATGATGATCAGGAAGAAGAAGGTCAGCACCACTTCAGCGATGAAGCAGGCCTGCAGACTGTACTTTCCGGGCGAGAGATCCCCGTAGCCATTGGTGGCGAAAGCCCCCGCCCCGCTCGGAGATTTCCAGTCAGCCCCTCCCGAAGCAATGAACCACAACAGGGCCGATCCCACAACGGCACCGATCACCTGGGCGATGATGTAGGGCACCACCTCAGCCGAGGGGAACCGCCCTCCCACAGTCAGTCCCACCGTGACCGCCGGGTTCAGGTGGCAGCCAGAGACATGCCCGATGGCAAACGCCATGCTGAGCACGGTCAATCCAAACGCGAGCGAGACCCCGACGAAGGCAATGCCCAGATTCAGGGTGGTGCTTCCCGACGTATCGAGGAACTTGGCGGCGAGCACGGCACTGCCGCACCCTCCAAACACCAGCCAGCAGGTCCCCAGAATTTCCGCAATGAGTCGATTGGCGAGAGGCATGTTTTCCTTTCTCGAAGTGTTGCCGCAACTCCCTTGCGGCGGGCGAAATGAACGCAACTCAGGGCCCCATCTTAGTGGTCCTCCCCGGTTGTACAAGCGTCGCGAAAGAGATCCCCGGCGTTTGTTTTCGATTTGGCAGAGAACCACTCGCGCAAGGGCTCCAGCGGCAGACCCACCACATTGCTCAGGCTCCCCTCCACCCGGCTGACAAACGCACTGCCAGCCCCCTGGATGGCATATCCCCCCGCCTTGCCGCACGGCTCCCCGGTTGAAAGGTACCACTCAAGTTCCTGCGGCGGAGGGTGAAAGCTGACGGCGGTCCGTACCACGCCGCTCTGCCGTGCCTCCGATGGCCACTCGACACACAGGCCCGAGAGGGCCCAATGCGTCTGACCGAGGTAGTACCGGGTGAACCAGTCCCGGACCACGACGGGCCAGGTGGGATCTTCTGGTGGTTGCCCCAGGACCCGCAGCTGGTCTGCCCCCTCGCGCACGACAATCGCGGTGTCGGCGGCGATGAGGATTGCCTCGGCGGTCCCGCCACGGGCTCGCAGCAGCGCCTTCACCGCCTCGAGTTTCTCGCGGGCGATCAACTGGATTCGTGTTTCGATCGAGGGCCAGTCCCGGCAGTCTTCAAAGTCCCGTTCTTCGGTGCGCGGAGGAGGCAGGACTTCGATCTCCGCCAGCGGACAGAGTGCCGTCAACAACTCTTTCCGGCGAGGAGATCGGGAGGCGAGCACCAGTTTCTGTTTCATGATCCCGGAAACAACTTTTTCAGCGGCGACTGGAGAGAATGACTCGATGCAGTCTCCCGGCCAGACCGTTTTTGGGGTAGGAATCCAAAGGTATATGTGGACGGGCGATTAGTTTGGGAATTGTGGTTGCGAGTCGAGGGCTCTCGCATTAAAAAGCCATCAGAGCAAGGTTTTGGGACAATGTTTCCATCAGCCCCGCACGTTGCAGGAGGGTGTTGCCGTGTTGAACTGCTACGGTTCGCAGGTGTCCGGAGATTGCACCGGAGTCTCTCGTCGCAATTTTCTGCAGATCGGAGCGGTGCCGGCCCTGGGGCTCAGCCTGCCCGGCTGGCTGGCTTCGCGCGCCGCGGTGGGCAGTCCATCGATGGCAGTTCCTGGCACCTCGGTGGTGTGGCTGTGGCTGAATGGTGGTCCGTCTCACATCGAAACGTTTGACCCGAAGCCCGAGGCTCCCCGCGAGTATCGCAGTGTCAGCGGTTCAGTCGCCGCCAGTCTTCCGGGAGTGGCTCTGGGGGGCAACTTCGAGCGGCTGGCCACCCGTCTGGACAAGCTGGCCATCGTCCGCTCGTTCGCTCACCAGAACAGCGGGCATGGTGGCGGGACGCATTGGGTGATGACCGGGTATGACAACCGCCAGTCGGATGCCGGCGGGAAGCCCACCCGTCCCAGTCTGGGATCCATCGTGGCCCGTCTGCGGGGTGCGAATCATCCCCAGACCGGCATGCCGACCTACGTCCGGCAGGGATCCATTGGTGCCGACGGCCCCGCCTTTCTCGGGGCCTCGTGCGCCCCGTTCGATCCGCAGGGCCCCGCCCGCAAGAACCTGACGGTCGCGGTGAAGCAGGAGCGTCTGGATGATCGCCGGTCGTTGTTGTCGCAACTCGACCGCTTCCAGAGGGATGCCGACGCCACCGGCTTGATGGAGGGGCTCGACGCCTACGAACAGCAGGCCTTCAACCTGGTGCTGGGGAGTGCCCCCGCCGCCTTTGATCTGTCGAGGGAAGACAAGGGAGTGGTGGAGCACTACGGGAAAGACCTGGGGCAGCAGTTGCTGGTCGCCCGGCGCCTGTGCGAAGCGGGCTGTGGATTTGTGACGGTCAGCTTTGGCGGCTGGGACATGCATAATGGAATCGAGAAGGGATTTGAACGACGGGGCACCATGGTGGACCGCGCCGTCTCGGCGTTTCTCGACGATGTGGCCGCCCGGGGTCTGAGCGAGAACATTCTGCTGGTGATCACCGGAGAGTTTGGCCGGACCCCGCGGATCAACCGCAATGCCGGGCGGGACCATTGGGCTCCCCTCAGCACCCTCGCCCTCGCGGGTGGCGGTCTGCGGATGGGGCAGGTCGTCGGGGAATCGAGCGCGAAGGCCGAGACTCCCAAGAGTGCCGCAGTCACCCCCCAGGACCTCGCCGCCACGGTGCTGCAGGTCCTGGGCATTTCCCCCACACTGCAGGTGACGAATTTCGCCGGTCGCCCGGTGAGCCTGGTCGAAACAGGGCGTCCCATCCGCGATTTGATCGCCTGAACCGGGCCCCAGCCAGTCCTGCGCCAAATCCTGTTGCGACGTTCGCTGTCCGTCGAAACCGGCTCCGGTTGAATTCGAGATCGGCCGGGATCGGACCTTTGGCCGAACCGCGCTGCGATGACAGAATCTCAGTCCACTTCGGGACCATTCCAGGCCAAGCGAGCCCGGTCGGAAGATGACATTCTCGCCCGGGATGGTCCTGCATTTTCGGGCTGACCAACACCGGACGAGTCGACAGATTCGCGCGGTCTTTTGGCGTTCGGTTACTTTTTGACCGAGAAGCGATGCGCCGTCGTCTGCCGATAGGTTTGCCCCGGCCGCAGGACCGTCGAGGGAAACTCCGGCTGGTTCGGTGAATTGGGGAAATGCTGGGTCTCGAGGCAGAACGCTCCGTGCTTCTGGTGGCCCCCATTTTCCGGGGCGCCGTTGAGGAAGTTCGCCGAGTAGAACTGCACGGCTGGTTCGGTCGTCCAGACTTCCATCACCCGTCCCGAGGCGGGATGTTCCACCCGGGCCGCCCGGGTCAGTTCGCCCGCCTTCGGCTTGCGCAGCACGTAACAGTGGTCGTACCCACCCGGGGGAGCGTAGGCCCGGTACGACTCTTCGATTCGCGATCCGATGGCGTGCGGCGTGCTGAAATCCATGAAGGTTCCCGCCGTCTTGGTCTGGCGCCCGGTCGGGATCATTCCCTCGCCGACTTCGAGGAACGTGTCGGCGTCGAGGGTCAACACATGCTCGAGCACGTTCTGTCCCGAGGCCGAACCCGCCAGATTCCAGTAGGCGTGGTTCGTGAGGTTCAGAACGGTGGGGCCTTGGGTTGTGGCCTCGTAGTCCAGCCGCAATTCGTTGTCGTCAGTCAGCCAGTAGGTCACGTGCGTGGTCAGTTCGCCCGGATAACCCTCTTCCCCATCGGGACTCACATAAGTGAACCGGACCCCCGACGCACCCGTCTGCCGGACTTCCTCCGCTTTCCACAACTGGCGATCGAATCCGGCTTTTCCTCCGTGCAGATGTTCGGCACCGTTGTTGGTCGCGAGGCGGTACTCTTTGCCATCCAGCACGAACCGTCCTTTGGCGATCCGGTTGGCAAAGCGGCCGGTGGTACACCCGAAATAGGCGGTGTGCTTCACGTAGTCTTCGGCCCGGTCAAAACCCAGGTTGACGTTCGCCAGTCGGCCGTCGCGATCGGGGCACTCGAGCGCGACCAGCCGCGCCCCGTAGTCGGTCACCTTCAGCACCAGCCCCTGGCTGTTGGTGACTGTCCACAGGCGGGCCGGCTGATTGGGAGCGATCTGTCCGAACGATGTCTGAATCACGCGGGAACCTTTCGATTTCGGTGCCGTTTGTCCCCGCGCGTCTTCCGTGCCCAGGGGGGACCACAAGGTCAGCACAACAAGGAAGAAGTGCCAAAAGAGGGGACGAGCCAACCAGCGGGAGGTCAGTTCTCGACGAATTTCGCAGCGGGATGACTGAGGCATGCCGCGATAATAGTGGTGGGCGAAAGCGGGGGCAAATGTGGCAAACCGACGTGGGGGGCGGTAGCATGCGACTGTCGGTTTCCACTCCGGAAACCCCGGGGGACAGGTCTCACAGGAAGAGGATTCCGCGGATGAACGGCCACCGCCGCGAAGCGCTCGAGAAACTCGCGGGCAGCCTGCTGCTGGTGGGCGGAACGCTGGGTGCGCGGCTGGCCTCGGCCCAACCGGGGGCGGATGGAGCGGGTTCAGCTCCCGCGGGGGCTGTGGCCGAAATGCGGTTGTTGGGCGTTCTGGCCACAGCCGCCCTGCAGAATGCCTGGTTGCTGTTGGATGTGACCACGCAGGCCTGGAAAGAGCAGGGGCTCTCCGCAGCCCGTGTGCGGGGAATTGCCGACGCCCAGTCGCAGCAATTGGCGTTGGTTGCCCGCGGCCTGCAGAGCCTCGATCCCAACCGGTTGACCGAGGACGATCAGGTGTTCGTCGAGCAGGCTCGCCGCTGCTGCCGCAGCCTGCAGTTGGCCGCCCGGTCCCTGGTGCGCTGGCTCGACCGCCCGTCGTTGGCCGAATCGCGAACCCTCGACCGGACCCTGCGATCCGCTTCCGAGGCGGTCCGTGAATTGACCGGTGAACCCGACCCGGCCGAGTCTCCGCCACCCGACGAATAAGTTCCCCCGATTCATGCCTCGGGTTCATTCCCCCGGTTCCGAACGGGATTCGGGATCGGCTGTTTGGCCCCGGCGCACCTTGACCGAAGTCGTGTTTCCGTGCAGACCGGTGCGGGTTGGCGCTCAGCTCTCCCCCGGCCACTGGGATGGAAAAGGGAGGGGGGATGTCACGATGCGGTCTCGGACTCGGGATGGCCCGTCAGGGGACTGTCGGCGGGGGAAGGCTGAGTGTCGGGAGACCGTCGACGCTGGGCGACGGGAATCGAGCGATAGAGCCGGACAATCCCCAGCAAGGCGGTCATGCCCCCGATGATCAGGATCGCGAGACCGGCCAGGGTGGGGGGGTGGCCAAACAGTTCGCGGGTCCGTTCCCAGATCGCGCGCCAGGTGAACAAGACCACCACGGCGGCACAGGCGAGGCACGGTCCATAGGGGAGGGCGCGACGTCCCTGCGAGAACCGCAGCAGCAGGGCGACCACCACGCCGCAGAGGGGCGCGATCAGGAACACACAGACCATCGGTTGCCATCCCAGAAAACTGCCGATCATCGCCATGAGGGTCACGTCACCCAGCCCCAGCGCCTCGAGACCCAGAGCCCAATCGGAGACAATCCGGGCCAGCCATGTCAGGCCGGCCCCCACCACCATTCCAGTCAGACTCCAGACCAGCCCGTGCCAGTGGTGCGACGTCTTGATCCACGCGGGAATCTCGGGGCCGACATCCGGCGCCCAGTGGTTCCAGTCGACCCAGACAGGAATCAGCTGCATGTTGCTGATGGCGAACGCCCCCACCACCCCCAGCACCGTTCCGGTGAGAGTGATCTCGTCGGGAATGACGTATTGGTCCAGATCAACCACCGTGGCGACGAACAGCAGCGTCACCAGCCCGAGGTGATAGAGAATGCGCCATTGCGCCCAATCGATCGAGCCCCCTTCGACCAGCGACTGACAGCGGCCGGCGATCACAGCGATCGGAAGCAGCGCGGTCAGCGCCAGGCACGACAGCAAGATCAGTCCCTGGTGCGCCCAGCCCATCCGCCAGGCGATGCCCCGTTCCCGGGACACCAGCCGCGTGCTCCAGCGAATGACCAGCCATCCCAGCAGCAGCCCCAGCGGCGCGAACAGCGCTGCATGCTGCCCAGACTCGCCGCGTGTCACAAACTCGAACCAGTACTGATTCAGCCGACTCAGGGTCTCGCCCACGGGGTCTCTCTCTGTTGCGAACCCATTACCAGTTGGTGAATGAACCATCCGCCCGCCGCCACAGCGGGCACCGCCCCTCGGGGATGGGAGGATAGTGCTGGACCCGGGATTCGTCGATCACAACCCCCAGTCCCGGTCGTGTGGGGGGCTGCAGATGGCCCCGGCTGTAGGGAACCTGCACGGGAAAGAGATCCTGCAGATAGGTGCCGGGAGTCCGGGGCAATTCCTGGACGCCGAAACAGCTGCTGGCCAGGTCGAGATGCAGGCAGGCGGCGGTCGAAACCGGTCCCAGAGGGTTGTGCAGGGCGAGCTTCAGCCCGTGCGTCTCGCACCAACTGCTGATCTTCAGGGTCTCGGTGAGGCCCCCCGCGAGGCAGACATCGATCCGGGCGAAGTCGCAGAGCTCTTCTTCAATGAGGGTCCGGAACTCCCATTTCGAAGAGTACTGTTCTCCAACCGCCAGGGGGACGGTGGTGCGGGCGGCCAGGCGCCGATAACTGTCGGGATTCTCGCAGCGCAGCGGATCTTCCACGAAGTAGGGTTGGAATTCCTCCGCAAGCCTGCAGAACAGGAGGGCATCGGCCGGATCGAGCCGGGTGTGCACATCGATCAGCAGTTCAATCGAATCCCCCAGGGTGGTGCGCAGCGCCCGCAGGTCGGAGATCGCCTCGCGCAGGGCGTGACGGGGCTCAAAAACCGACCCGTCGGCTCCCCCGCGGATTTCGGTCCGGATGAACCGATACCCTTCGGCCACCAGTTGCCGGGCATGGTCGACCAGCTGGGCCGTGCTCTGCCCGCGGGCATGGGGATAGCAGGCGACCTGGTCGCGGCACATCCCCCCCAACAATTGGTACAGCGGGACCCCCAGTGCCTGGGCCTTGAGGTCCCACAGGGCGATGTCTACGGCACTGAGGGCGGCGGCTCCCACCCGGCCGGGGGGGAAGAACCCCGAGCGAAACATGACCTGCCAGAGGTGCTCGGTCCGGAAGGGATCGGCTCCCAGCAGCAGGGGCCGCAGGGCATCGATGTAGCCCGCGGTCGCCCCCTCCCGCCAGGTCATTCCTCCCTCCCCCACTCCGACCAGTCCTGTGTCGGTTTCGACCACGACAAACAGGAAGTTCCGTTCGGCACCAATGATGTGGGATGTGACGCGGGAGATCTGCATGGTTGCCCCAGTGTCTTGGGCTGCGGCGATGAATTCAACTCCGGCCTTGGTACGGGGTTTGCTGTTCAGATTCAAAGACGTGTGGACAGCTGGAAACTTCACTTGAACTGCGGACGGGAGTTGTTGATGAATCGCGCTGCAAAAATCGCTGTGTTGGCCTTGTTGGCCAGCCTGAGTCTGGCCACGGCGGCCTGGGCCGAGGGGGGGGATGACCGTCTGGCGCCCGCCAAGCTGGACCGGGGAAACACCGCCTGGATGCTCACCTCATCGGCACTGGTGCTGATGATGACAGCACCTGGCCTGGCTCTGTTCTATTGCGGACTGGTCCGCAAGAAGAATGTGCTGGGGGTGATGATGCAGTGCGTCTTCCTGATGGGTTTGATGTCGCTGGTTTGGGCCGGCTGGGGTTACAGCCTGGCTTTTGGGTCGGATGTGCTGGGGGGAGTGATCGGCGGGGCTGACTTCCTGATGTTGAAGGGGGTGCTCCCGTCGCTGGCGACGGATGGGAAGTCGGTCACGGTTCCCATGATGGACGCCTATGGGATTCCCCGTTCGGTCCACATGGTCTATCAGATGATGTTCTTCATCATCACTCCCGGGTTGATTTGCGGTGCGTTCGCCGAGCGGATGAAATTCAGCGCGATGGTTCTGCTGAGCGTACTGTGGGGCACCTTCGTCTACTGTCCCATTGCCCATTGGGTCTGGTCGGACACGGGTTGGTTGAATCCGGCGAACACCGCCGCGAAGTTCCCGGCGTTTGACTTTGCGGGGGGGACGGTCGTGCACATCAGCTCGGGAATCTCGGCCCTGGTTTGTGCGCTGCTCATTGGCAAGCGATTGGGCTACGGACAAGAGCCGATGCCCCCTCACAACCTGACCTACACCTGCATCGGCGCCGCCCTGTTGTGGGTCGGCTGGTTTGGCTTCAACGCCGGGAGTGCCCTGGAGGCGAACGTGCTGGCTGCGAATGCGTTCGTGGCGACTCACATGGCGGCTGCGGCGGGAACGGTCTCGTGGGCTCTGGCGGAATGGTGGCACCGCGGCAAGCCGAGCATTCTTGGGGCCTGCTCGGGGGCAGTGGCGGGATTGGTCTGCATTACCCCCGCGGCCGGTGCGGTGACACCTCTGGCCGGGATCGCGTTGGGGCTGCTGGCTGGATTTGTCTGCTACCAGGCATGTCTGTTGAAGTCGAAGCTCGGCTACGACGACGCCCTCGACGCGTTTGGCGTGCATGGAGTCGGAGGCACTCTGGGAGCGATTCTGACCGGGGTCTTCGCGACCCAGCTGGTCGTCCCCGGCTCATCCACTCCCCAGGGGCTGTTGGAAGGGAATGCCCAGCAGGTGGTCAACCAGGTGGTCGGAGTGATCGCCTCAGGATTGCTGGGAGTGATCGGCACCTTCATCATTCTGAAAGTGATTGACTCGCTCGTCGGCCTGCGGGTGACCCAGGAAGAGGAGTTGATCGGGCTCGACGTGAGCCAGCACGGAGAAGAGGGCTATATTTTCGTCTGATCGGGACGATCCGATCGAAGTTGACTACACTTTCAGTCCGGGGGCACGCCAGTGCCGGCCCCCGGACGTCTGTTTTTGTGCCGCTGGCCGGCCTGGCCAGCCACATCCAGGAGCCTCTGATGAAAAAAATCGAAGCTGTCATCCGGCATTACAAGCTGGAAGATGTCAAGAATGCCCTCACCCAGGCCAAGGTGGAGGGGATGACCGTGACCGAAGTCCGTGGGTTTGGACGGCAGCGCGGTCACAAGGAGATGTACCGGGGTGCCGAGTACACCGTGGATTTTCTTCCGAAGGTCAAAATTGAGGTGGTGGTGACCGAAAGCCTCGTGAAGGAAGCGGTCGAAACCATCATGCGTGTGGCCCGCACCGGGCAGATTGGTGACGGAAAGATCTTCATCACCGATTTGGCCGAGGTCATCCGCATCCGCACGGGGGAGACCGGCGAGTCGGCGATGTGACCGGCTTGTGCGGTCCGCTTCCGCGTGGGAAGTTCCCCTCCGCAGTCACTTGGTCCCGGGTTCGATGACCACCGCTTCTCCCCTGTTGGATCCGGAATTCGAGCAGGGCTTGCAGGCCCGTAAAGAGCGTCTGCGGGCTCTGCGCGAAGCGGCGCGCGAGGCCCATGTCTCGGGTCGCTCGGCCCTGCAGACCGCCAGCCTGATGAGCCGCGGTATTGATCAGTTGCTGGTCGATCTGCTGGCTGGCAGCCTGAAGGGTTTGTCAGAGGCCGACCAGGAAGCGCTGCTGGAGGGGACGGCGATGATCGCCGTCGGTGGGAACGGACGGGGTGAACTGTCCCCTTATTCCGACGTCGATCTGCTGTTCCTGTGCGATCTCCGCTCGGACCTCACTTTTGTCCGTTCGATTCAGGCCATGGTCCGGGCCTGTTGGGATACCGGTCTGCAACTGGGACATCGGGTCGCCACTTCGGCGGATGCCCTGGAATTTGCCGCACAGGATCCCGTCTTCGCCACCGCGCTGGTCGAAATGCGGCTGTTGTGGGGCTCTTCACGTCTGTTCGATTCGTTCCGCGCCTCGTTCGTCCGGCGGATTTCCCGGGGACATTACCGCTCGTTCTATGAATCGTGTGTGCAGGCGCGGGAGACGGAGCGCCTGCAGTATGGAGGGACAGAGCGGCAACTGGAGCCCGAGGTCAAGCGATCCCCCGGTGGTCTGCGCGACATCCAACTGGTCCGCTGGTTGGGTCTGGCCCGGTTTGGCACTCCCGATCTGGATCTGCTTCGCCGCAGCGATGCGCTGAGTGCCGAAGACTTGCAGATTCTGCTGGATGCACAGGAATTCCTGCAGCGCATCCGGACCGAACTGCATTTCCACGCGGGGCGCGCCCAGGAAATTCTGACCCGCGACGAGCAGTTGCGGATGGCGGAACCGATGGGCTTCTCGGGGACAGCAGCGCAGCGCCCGGTCGAACAGTTCATGCAACGTTTCTTCCGTCACGCCACGGCCGTGGCAGATGTGGTCTCGCGGTTTGTCGAGCGGGAACGACCGCGACGGTGGCGGAAAGTGCTCGAGCGAATTGTCCTGTCCCGGCGCGACAATGAGGTCTTTCGAGTCACGGCTCGCGAGATCTTTCCCGCCCCTGGACAATTGCCCGAGGTGCTCCGCGATCCCGAGCGGCTGTTTCAATGGTTCGAGTTGGCCGGTTCGTACGGTCTGCAGGTCCCGGTCGAGTTCACCGATCGAATCCGAACCGCCTGCCAGTCGTTTCCGAAGCCCATTCCCGCCGCCGTAGCCCGCCGTTTTCTGTCGCTTCTGCAGACCGAGAAAGGGCTCGAGCCTCTGCTGCGTCAAATGGCGGGCGATGGCTCGCTGACGTATGTCCTTCCGGAGTTTGGGCAGATCCATTGTCTGCTGCAGTTCAATCAATACCACGCGTTCACGGTCGACGAACACACTCTCCGCACGATTGGTGAAGTGGAACAATTGCGCTCGCAGCCCACGGCACTGGGCCGGGCCGCCCGCGAGGTCAAGAATCCCGCCCTGCTGCACCTGTCGCTGCTGCTGCATGACGCCGGGAAGGGACAGGTCGAAGACCACTCGATCGTGGGAGAACGCCTCGCCCGTGAGGTGGCGATCCGACTGAGGCTCCCCAAAAGCGATCTCGACACGCTGTGCTTTCTGGTGCGTCATCACCTCGATATGACGCTGCTGGCCTTCCGGCGCGACCTGCAGGACCCCGCCCTGCTGATCCAGTTTGCGCGGCAGATCGGTAATGTCGAGACACTCCGACTGCTGTTTGTGCACACAGCCGCCGACATGCTGGCCGTTGGTCCCAACACCTTCACGAGCTGGAAGGAAGACTTGCTGACCCAGCTGTATCAGGGGACTTTCGAGTCATTGTCGGGAGTGCCTCCCGGAGGAGCCGGTGAAGAACGTCGCCTCGAACTGCGGCGTGCCTGGAACAGCACCGCTGCCTCCCCCTCGGCCGCGGCGACGGAGATCTCGGGAACGGGGGATCTGATTGATTCGCTCCCCGCGCACTACCTGGCCCATACCGCCGACGCGCAGGTGCTTTCCGACCTGGCGAGCGTGAGCCAGCTGGAGCTCGCTCCACTGCGGATTCGCGCCGTCTATGACGAAGAGTCGCGGTTGGTGGAGGTGCTGGTGATTACCCGCGACCGGCCTGGTTCCGGCGTCTTCAGCCGCATCTGCGGCACATTGACCGCCCGTGGTCTGTCGATTCTCGCCGCCAACATCTGCACCACCCACCGGCAGGTGGTCATCGACCGCTTCACGGTCAGTGATCCCGACTTCGCCGGACACATTCCTCCCTTCCGGTTGCGCGAGATTGAAGACAGCCTGCGGCAGGTGTTGGAAGACCAGGTCTCTGTGGAGGAGATGTTCCGGAGGAACCGCCGGCTGGGCGGAACTTCGTCGGCGGGACTGCTGTGCCATGAACCGGCGCGGGTCGTCATCGACAACCAGGTTTCTGAGTCCGCCACGGTCATCGATGTGTTCGCCAACGACGCACGCGGTCTGCTGTATATCATCGCGAAGGCCCTGTTCGACCTCGAGCTCTCGGTGATTCTCGCGAAGATCACCACGCATGTGGATCAGGTCCTCGACGTCTTCTATGTCACCACACGCGATGGGGGCAAGGTGCCCGAGTCGGACGAACCTCGGGTGGAGCGGGGCATTCTCGAGGCGATCCAGCAGTTCAACCGCCAGTACGGCGCATCGGCAGGACTGTAGGCGAGCGGCTCAGACCCCATCGTGGCGGGGATGATGCCGTGGCGGCTGACGCACAATGGGGCAACACATTGACCCCCTCGGCCCCTCAACTCGGCGCGGGATAGGGGGGGTTGTCCGGGGGAGGAGACGAATTGACGCCATCCGGAGGGGGAGACAACTCCACCCCCATTCCGGCTGCCCCAACCAGGGGGAGCAGGTCGTCTGGTTCGGGATGATTCCCGGTGAATACCTCGTCGAATTCATTCCCGTCCACACTGTGCCGCAGCACGAAGTAAATCACCGTCGCACTGCTCCAGAAAAAACTGTAGACGAATCCCTGAACCAGGGTCGCCCAGGCGTGGAGCCAGACAGAGAACAGGGAGGAGCCGAGCGCTTCTCCGGGACGAACGGCAAGCTGAGGAGCCGGTTCGGCATCGGACGCCTTCAACGGGGGCACCCAGTCGGAATTGTCGAGAGGAGGGGCCAGCAACTCGGGAGCGGAATCGGCAATCGACTCGACCCAACCGGCGGGAGCCGCCAATGCCAGCCCCTGCAGGGTCAACAGGCTCCCCAATTGCGCCAGGAACAACACACAGAAAATCGCGAACGAACCATAGATCAGGGAGAGCACAATCTGCCCCAGGTACAGCAGCGGGCGCTCATAGACGTAGTTGAAGGCCCGGCTCATCCCGTCGAAGCCATCCGTTCCCTCCACGCTCACGGTCGCGAACATGAGGGGCCAGCCCACGGCCAGTCCCATGACGAGAACCGACAGCAGCAGGCCGATCAGCAGCAGCAGCCCGCCTCCCAATCCCCCCAGAACCGGTCCCACCAGGGGCAACCGCGAAAACAACCCTGCGCCGGCCAGAAGCACACTGACGCCCACGACCGCGAGCAGTGTCAGAACAGGACCCACCAGGTACGAGAGGTAGTAGTTCCCCGCGAACCGGACCGCCCCCGTCAGATGACTGTTCTGGTCCCGGGCGAATTCAACCGCGGCACTGCGGGTGACCGCTCCGCCGAACAGGCCCCACACCACCAGCCACCACGCCAGCTTCAACAGGGCCAGCACCCGTTCCGAAGCCGAGGCCGTCGGCTCAAACAGGCTTTGCCCCGGAGTCAGCAGTTCGGTGACGGGGCCCAGCGTCACGCTCCAGTTGCCAAAGACCTGGCCGAAGAACCGTTGCGGTTCCCGCAACCCCGACGCCAGAGCCCACAGCGTATTGATCGGAGGTTCGCCCGAGAGCGAGTCCATTTCGGAGGCGAGCCCGAAACCCAGGTCCCGTTCCCAGGGCCAGGGGGTCAATTCGAGAACGACCTGACCCTTCTCTTCAGGAACATTGGAGACCAGCGCGGTCTCCAGCAGTCTCCAACCCAGGCAGGTGAGAGTCACTCCCAAAGCCCCAAGCAACAATTGCCGGATCCGCAGTGCCAGGCGAAACGATTGAAACACCTGGGTCCAGGGGGCGAGCCGCCGGAGATCAAATCCTGTGTTGAAGACGCGTTGGGGCATCGGGTTGGCCGGGGAGACCTGGGACCCGGTGCGGGGCCCGGAGCGGAAAAGTCTTGCAAGAGTATAACGGCGAAATGTTCCCGAATGCCACGCGTGACGCGCAGGCCGGGCCGGGGTTGGTGCATCGAATGCCCATGGACTAGACTGAGGCGGCAGTGAGCAAACTGGACACGCACCGAGTCTTCAAGAGGAGTGAAAGTATGGATCTGCTGACCACGCTGAACGGATCGTTGATGCAGGGGTTCTTTCCCGCGGGATGGGATCTGAAGCGGATCGATCGCTGCGTGGATGACGATCCGGCGACGATCACCCAACGGCAGAAGTGGTGGCATCGAGGATTCACCCCGGTGGCGTGCCGGGATGTCGCCGACTTCGACATGATGTTGGGGCATGAGATTGCCCTGCAGATCAAGAAATCGCGGGATGCAGGCGAGAAACTGGCGCTGATTCTGCCGGTGGGGCCGATGGGCATGTATCGCTGGGCGGTCTACTTTCTGACCGAGTGGGGAGTTTCCTGCGATCACTGCACCGGTTTCAACATGGACGAGTGGAGCGATGCCGAGGGTAACACCCTGCCACCCAGCAATCCCGGGGCCTTCCAGTTCGCGATGCAGCAGGCCTTCTATGGTCCGCTGGGGAAGCTGACCATTCCGACCCGGCAACGGTTCTTCGCCACCCGCAAACTGCTCCCCACGTATGCCGAACGGATTGGCGAACTGAAGGCCTCGGGGGCCCGACTGATTGTGATCTTCGGAATCGGCCGGGTCTGTCACATCGCGTTTTGGGAACCGCACTTCGCCGAGGAATTTGCGACCGAGAAGGAATGGAAAAGCCAGACCCACCGGCTGGGGGCCCGGCTGCATCCCCTGACCATCGAGCAGAACGCGATCACCAGTTTCAAGAGCCGCACGACGCTCGTCCCGGCGTTCGCCAACACGATTGGCCCGGGGCTGTTCCTGGCGGCGGACCGCATCATCGGTGGTGCCGACGGAACGCTGTCGCGAGGCATGATGTGGCAGGGGCTGAGTCTCTGGATGACGCTGCGGCATGAACCTTCGAAATGGATCCCTTCGACCTACATGCCGACACTGCCGGGGCGGCTGTTTTTCCTCCAGGAATTGGCCGGTCCCCTGGTGGCGGAGTGCAATTGAAACCCGGGCGTTCGGGCCCCTGGCAATTCAGTCTTCGGCATTTCGCTTCCCGGGTCAGAGAGCGCAGGTCGACGGGGGTCGGACTGTTCGCCCCGCCGACTGGACCGGTCGGCAATTCGGTGTTTCAAATCCGGGGTGACCGAAGATGAGAGTCGTCTGTTTTCCCCTGGGCTCTGCCGGAGATGTCTTTCCGTTTCTGGGGTTGGCGATCCAGTTGCGGGCGCGCGGTCACGAAGTCATCGTCGCGACCAATCCGCACTTCGAACCCCAGGTGCGGCGTGAAGGACTGGCGTTCGAACCGATTGGGACCGAAGAGGACTATTTCCAGATCACCCGGGACCCCGACCTGTGGCATCCCCGGCGGGGATTCCAGGCGATCGTGCGCCACGCCGACCGCATCATTCGCCGCCAGCACGAGGTGTGTGCCCAGTGGCTGGGGGCAGGGCAGGGGGTGGCAGTCGCGAATCTGCTCTCTTTTGGAGTGCGCGCGGCCCGTGATCGCCTCGCGTTTCCCCTGGTCACCGTCCACCTGCAGCCGGGGGTCATTCTCAGCCGCGAGGCTCCCCCCGCATTCGGCGGCGGGCCCATTCCGGTCTGGCTGCGGCGGTGGTTGCTCCCCCTGGGGGAGAAGTTGGTGATCGACCGGCAGGCCGGTCCGGCGATCAACGCCCTTCTGCGGGAATTGGGGCTGCCCCCCATCCGCCACGTCGCCCGCTGGTGGAACTCTCCGGATGGAGTGCTCTGTCTGTTTCCCGAGTGGTTTGCCCCCGCCCGTGGAGACTGGCCCCGTCCGCTCGTCCAGACCGACTTTCCCCTGTGGAATTCGGGCTCCGACAGCCCCCTGCCCGAGCCGCTCGCGCAGTTCCTGGCGGCGGGCCCCCCTCCGGTGGTCTTCGCCCCCGGCACGGCCAATGTTCAGGCCCGGCAGTTCTTCGAGGCGTCGGTCGACGCCTGCCGCGAATTGGGCGTTCGGGGACTTCTGCTGACCCGGTTTTCGGAACAGGTTCCCGCCGGGCTGCCCGAGACCTGCCGCCACGTCGACTACGCTCCTCTCGATCGGCTGCTGCTTCAGACGGCGGCGCTGGTCCATCATGGCGGTGTGGGAACCACCTCTCAGGCACTGGCCGCGGGCGTGCCGCAATTGATTCGCCCCCTCGCTCACGACCAGTTCGACAATCTCGAACGGGTGGTTCGGCTGGGAGTGGGCCGGGGAGTGTCCGTTCGTCACTATCGGCCATCCCGTGTCGCACGGGAACTGAAATCACTGTTGAATTCGGCCGGGGTGAAAACTGCCTGTGCGACAATTCGCGAACGGTTCGCAAGATCGCGTGGTCTCGAACAGGCGGCCCAGGCGGTCGAACACTTTGCCTCCCAGGCCCGTTGCGATCGACCCGGTTGATCCCCTCGAGACCATCACGTGGACCCGGCCGCCCGCTGAATGCCGGTGCGGCTGCTGGTGTGGCACAACGCGCAACCAGAAAGCAGAACGCCGCGGAGGAGCGAAGTCCCCCGCGGCGCTGTGCAGTTCAGTCGGCCGGTAAGCCGGGTTCTGTCGTGGGCGATCATTTCTCTGGACGAACGGTTGCCCGTCCGCTCTAGCAACCGACCCGAGGGTCAGACCGGGCCGAACCGACCCGGGCGCAGAAGGTTTCCCTCCAGCGCTCCCCTCTGCTTGGTTTTGCTCCCCGCGGGGTTTACCCTGCCAGCCTGGTCACCCAGGCCGCGGTGCGCTCTTACCGCACCTTTTCACCCTTACCAGGCGACCTTCCGTTGCCGGTTGGAACATCCTGGCGGTTTGTTTTCTGTGGCACTGTCCCGGTCTTTGCAGACGGTGGGCGTTACCCACCACGGCGTCCTGTGGAGCCCGGACTTTCCTCGATCTGTTGTCAGACCGCGATCGCCTGGCCGACTGAACTTCAATGATGATACGGACCGGCCTTCCACAAGACAAATGGGCTGCCGTCCGATGCCGGACATCAGCCCATTCCCTTACAAAACCGGCCTGACAGGCAAACGGTCGTCAGGCGGCCCGCCGCTGTCGTGCGGAGGTGGTCAGGCCCAATTGCGAGAGTCGACCCAGAGTCCACCCCGAGTTCTCAATCCACCGTGCCAGGTCGAGGCGGGTCAGCAGATGCAATTCTCCGGGACGCTCCGCACCCAGCGGGTCGTGCCAGCCATCCGCCAGAGCCGTCGATTCCTCGTCCTCGCTCCCCTGCACGCGCAGCACCGACGCGCTCTGGCCTGGATGCATTCCAATCTCGACAAAATGACCCCGCGCCGATTGCAGAAACGTCTGGATCACATCCGCCGTGATTCGGCCGGCATGTGCCGTGCCGAAATAGCAATCGGGAAACAGCAATCCCCGGCGGCTGGCCTGCACTCTCCAGCGGAAGGCAAACAGCCGTTTGACCTGGGCCAGTCCCCATTGCTGAGGCCCGGCCTGGAGCAGCAGGCTGCGTGTCAATCCGGGTTCCCAGGCGACGCGCACATGCCGCAGGCTGTAGAGGTGCGCCAACCGCGGTACAATCTCTGCAAGCAGGGGAAGGCACTCGACATACTGATGACCGTTGAGATGCCCCAACGGGGCGCCATGATCGAGCAACAATTCAATCTGGGCCTGCAGTTCTCGCTCGACGGCAGAGCGAATTGCCGCACGCATCGCGACCAGCGACCGGGCGAAGAGCTGCCCGACGCCCGGAAACCGCCCCTCGGAATCGAGCAGTTCGCGGGGATACCCGCTGGTCAGCGGCCGGCCCTGGGTCAGGTTGAGGTGGACTCCCAGATCGAATGGCAACCAGGGATCGCGCAGGGTGCGCCGCGGTCCATCACTCGGCAGCAGGCGGTGACGGCGTCGCAGTTCAAGTTCGTTCCAGAGCGCGAGGGCGTCGCTGACGGCCGGAGCATTCGCCAGCAGCGAAGTGCTGGTGAGCAACCCCCGTTGAAAACCGTCGATGATCCCCCGGTTGATCGCGGGACTGAACCCAAGGTCATCGGCGTGCAGCACCAAAGTGCGCGGAGGACCGGGAATCCGGCCCGCCACCGCAGGGCCCGCACTGGGACCAGCCGCCCCCGTGTATTCCGTCACGCCGCCTTCCTCCGTCGTTCGGTGAGGACGTCGACTACGGGCTGTTCCACCACCATCGTCTCTTCGGGCAACAGGGGAGAATCGAGCTGCATCCGGCCCGTCAGAGCCCGCCAGCGCATCGCCAGAACGTCACCCAACATGGGGAGCGCGTGGCGCGACAGCGAGATCGTTGACGCGTATTCATTCACCAGAGTGACCGGAATCCGGCTGAACGAGAGGCCCAGGGCATGGGTCAGAAAGACCACCTCGGCATCGAATGCGAATCCGTTGATGACACAGCGCGAGAAGATCTCACGCGCCGCGCGGCGGCTGAAGATTTTCAGGCCGCACTGCGTATCCCCCACTTCCCGGGAAACCAGTACCCGCATGCATTGCCGGAACACCTCGTGGGCGATCCGCCGTCCCAGCCGGCGCGAGACCGTGGTGGTCGATTCCCGCAAGTCACGGGCCCCGAAAACCACCTCGACCGAGTGATCGTAAATCTGGTCGTAACCGTTCCGCAGGGCATCGAGATCGTAGGGGAGATCGGCATCCGTGAAGGCCACAATCCGTCCGGTCGCCTGCAGCATTCCCCGGCGAACCGCCGAGCCCTTGCCTCCGTTGGGTTGCCGCACAATCGAGAAATTCCAGCCCCAGTCAGCCACCAGTTCCGAGGTGCGGTCGGAGCTGCCGTCGTCGACGACGATCACCCGGTAATCGACTCCCCACCGGTTCAGATAGTCCTGCAGTCCCTGAAGTGTCTGGGGGAGCCGTTGTTCCTCGTTGTACGCCGGTATGACAACCGTCAATTCATGATCAATGGGCGAATTTCCAGACAGGTAACTCGACCCCGTGGGTGACACACGAAAGTCGACAGCCCTCAGTGTGGGCCGGAACGGGGCGCCAGACGGGCCGTGGTGCAGAGAACCCGCGTCCTGGGGGGCGAATTCGGTCATGGGAGAGACCCGGGGGAGGGGAGAACCAGAGGAGATTCCGCGAGGGGGGGCGGACTATGTTCGAATCGTCACGTAACGTCAACGCCAATCGGTCTCACCCAGGAGCAACCGGTCACCAGTTGAGGGTTCCTCCGGTTGCCTTGCACTGGCGTCCCGGCTCCGTCTGACCTGTCTTGGAGACCTTGCTCAGAGACCCGCGAATTGGGGAAGTGGGGTAACCTGGGGGAAGAAGCCCCAGCGCCCGGCTGGTACCGCGGTGGTCTGGTCCCAGCGGAGGCGTTCTGCATTCTGGCTTGCCCACTGGCGATTCTGGTTGACATCCCGGCGGGTTTGGCGACGATGCAAGCCCATGTCTGCCTCCAACTCGGGCTATCAATACCGCACCTTTGTCGATCCCCCGGCGACGGGCCAGCGGCTGCTGGACTACCTCGCCCAGCGGTTCGATCACTCCGCCATCGCCGAATGGCAGGCCCGCCTGGAGGCAGGGGAAATCCTGCTGGATCGGAGTCTGGCCCAGGGTGACGAAAGGTTGCGGGCTGGACAGGAAGTCCTTTGGAACCGGCCTCCCTGGCAGGAACCAGACGCCCCCTGTCACTTCGAGCTGATTCACGCCGACGCCGACCTCGTGGTCGTCAGCAAGCCCAGCGGCCTGCCTACCCTGCCCGGCGGGGGGTTTTTTGCGAACACGCTGCAGACGCTGGTTCAGCGTGCGTTTCCCGACGCGCATGCCGCCCATCGTCTGGGACGCGGGACCTCGGGGTTGGTCCTGTTCGCGAGAAACCCGGCGGCCGCCCGGGCGATCGGTACAACCTGGTCAACCGCCCAGAAGACCTATCGGGCTCTGGCCCAGGGAGTCGCGGCGATCAGCGCCTGCGAGATTCGCGTGGCGATTGGTCCCCAACCTCACCCCCGGCTGGGAGAGGTCTTCGCCGCCCGGCCATCGGGGAAGCCGGCGCACAGCGTGGCCCGGGTCGTCGAACGCCGTGCGTCGACCACGCTGTTCGATGTCGAACTGCGGACGGGGCGGCCCCACCAGATCCGCATCCATCTGGCCGCCATCGGTCACCCGCTGGAGGGGGACCCCCTGTACGCCTCCGGAGGGCTGCCGCGCGGTGATGATCCCGGGCTGCCCGGTGACGGTGGCTACTGGCTGCACGCCCATCGCCTCGTGCTGACTCACCCCGGAAGTGGGGATCGCTGCGAGTTCATGGCCACCCCACCACAGATTCTTCGCACCGGACGGGAAGTCTCCGTCGGCGGAAGATGAAGCCGATTGGGCACTTCAGGAGCGAACCGGTTGCATCATCCTGACGCACGATGAGATCCCCCCTCAACCCCGTCCAACCGGCGTGCAGGAGGGGGCCCGAAAGCGCACGAACGGGCGACGAAGGAATCGTACGGAACGGCGAAACCCCGGGAGGAAGGACGTCCCGGCGGAACCGGGGGGCCTCAGGCGATCACTTCTTCGACCACGTTTCCCTCGACATCGGTCAGGCGGAAATCGCGGCCGCTGAACCGGAAGGTCAGCCGGGTGTGGTCGAGCCCCATCAGACGCAGGATCGTGGCATGCAGATCATGGACGCTCACCCGGTCTTCGACCGCCTTGTGGCCAATCTCATCGGTCTGACCATACAGCGTGCCTCCACGCACGCCTCCCCCGGCCAGCCAGTAGGTGAATGCGTGCGGGTTGTGGTCGCGCCCAGTCCCCCCCTTCTGCACGATCGGCAGGCGGCCGAATTCTCCACCCCAGATCACGAGAGTGGAATCGAGCAGTCCGCGCGCTTCGAGGTCGGCCAGCAATCCTGCGATCGGCTGGTCGGTCTCGGCCGCGAACCCCCGGTGATTCTTCTGGATGTCGGAGTGTCCGTCCCAACTGAGTTCGTTGTCCATGCCCCCGCTGTAGATCTGCACGAACCGCACCCCCCGTTCGACCATTCGCCGGGCGATCAGGCATTGCCGTGCGAAGTGGGTGCACTTCGAGTTGTCGAGACCGTACAGAGCCTGCGTCGCCTGTGATTCCGCTCCGACATCGATGGCGTCGGGGGCGGCCATCTGCATGCGGTAAGCCAATTCGAACGACTCGATGCGCGCGGCGAGTTCCGAGTCTCCGGGACGGTCGGCCAGTTGCCGGCGGTTGATGGCCCGAACAAGGTCGAGTTGCGACCGTTGTTGCCGGTCGGTCTGCCCCGCCGGCCGCAACAGGTCGTCGAGCGGTGCCCCCTGCGCCTTCAGGGCGGTTCCCTGGAAGACGCCGGGCAAAAACCCCGCCCCCCAGTTCTGGGCGTGTCCCTTCGGAATGCCCCGTCCCAGCGTGTCGTACATCACCACGAAGGCGGGCAGATTCTGGGTTTCGGTTCCCAATCCATAGGTCACCCAACTGCCGACACAGGGAAACCCCATGCGGGCGAACCCGGTGTTGATCTTGAACAGCGCCGGGGAATGGTTGTTGGAGTCAGTATGGCAGGAATACAGGAAAGCCATCTTGTCCACATGGCGGGCCATGTGGGGGAAGATCTCCGAGACCCAGGCACCGCTCTCACCGTGTCGCTGGAACTCAAACGGAGACTTCATCACCGGGCCGACGTTCTCGGTGAAAAAACCCGTGTTCTTGTCGAAGCCCTCCAGTTCCCGACCATCCCGATTCGCCAGCTCGGGCTTGTAGTCCCACGTGTCGACCTGGCTCGGGCCGCCGTTCATGAACAGCCAGATCACCGATTTGGCGCGGACGGGGAAGTGCGGCTCCCGGCTCGCCAGCGGGCTGATCGATTCGGCCCCCGAGACCGGCGCAAGCCAGCCCCCCTCAGACAACAGGCGCGACAGGGCCAGCATCCCCGCTCCCTGGCCTGTCCGGGCCAGAAAACTGCGGCGGGAACCGCCGGCGGGATCGGGTTGGGCGAAGGCGGTGGGGGGCAGCATGGCGAATGTTTCCCGATGGGGTATGAGGTCCGGTCCGGCAGAGCCAGCGACGGCCGCGGTGAACCCGAATTGGCGGAGAGCCCTATTCGATGTAGATGAACTCGTTCAGGCAGAACAACGCCTGGCAGTAGTCGGCCAGTGCCTGCCGTCGGGCGTCGGGAGTGACCGGACTGGCGTACGACTCGGCCTGGTTCTGGACGAATTCCAGCCCCTCGGCGAGTTCCGTGGCGGTGGGTGAACGGCCCACCGCACGACGCCAGGCTTCCCGCAATTGACCGTCCCCCGTGGTTGGCTGGGTGGTAAGCAGCCGTTCGGCCATGGCCAGCGCCCCCGCACGCGACTGCGGATTGTTCATGAGCAGCAGCGCCTGGGGAGCGACTGTGGTCGAGGGGCGCTCTCCCACGCTCGACAGGGCGTCGGGGGCGTCGAAGGCCTGCAGCGCGGGAATCAGCCGGCTCCGCTTGACAGTGAAGTAAATGCTCCGCCGCCGACTCGCTTCATCCAGAGTTCCCGGCCCCATCAGACGGGGGTCGAGCAGACCCGAGACCGACAGCAGGCTGTCGCGAATCACCTCCGCCTCCAACCGCTGCGGGAGGTGTCGCCAGAGCAGGTGATTCTCGCGGTCCTGGGCGGCTTTGGCGTCATCGAACCGGGACGATTGCTGCCATGTCGCGCTGTCGAGGATCAGCCGATGAATTGGTTTGAGTTGCCAATTGTGGGCAATCAATTGCCCCGCCAGCCAATCGAGCAGTTCGGGGTGGGTGGGGGGAGTTCCCCGCACACCAAAGTCGTTGGGGGTGGCCACCAGTCCACGCCCAAAATGGTGCTGCCAGAGGCGATTGACAATCACCCGCGCCAGCAGACCCCCGGCTCCCTGCTCGGTGTCTGTCAGCCAGGCGGCCAGCGCGGCCCGCCGATGACTCGTGCGTGACCCCTCGGGAGCGGGACGCAGCCATCGGTCCAGCTTCTCGTCGGGAGGGGTCAGGACCTGCAGGAAACCGGTGGTGACCACCGCGAGTTTCAGGTTGGGGTCACCCCGCTTCAGGAAGTGGGTCTGTTCGAGAAAGTCGCCCCCCTGCGTGTGCAATCGCAGGGCGGGCAGGCCCTCGGTACTGATCAGCGATTTCTGAAAGCGGGGCTGTGGTTCCCGGGCGGCATGATCCAGAACCGCCTGGTTCAGCTTCTTCCACTCGTCGTCGTGACGGCTGCCATACCAGGCCAGCAATTGCTGCTGCTGTTCAGCGCTGCGTTCCGCCACGGCCAAAGCGCGCGCCGTCAGAATCTTCGCCGCCAGTCCCTCAGCCGGCAATTCGGGTGGCTCGGTCGCCGTCGACAGCGCCACCCGGGTCCGGCCGAAGTTATGCCGGTCATTGCCCCGGAACCGCAATTGAATGGTCAGACGGCTTCCCTGGGGAAAACCAATCGGCTCGGCGAAGCGGAAGGCCGCGGCGTGGTCTTTGCCGAACTGTGGATCAATCGCCCATCCCGACCGTTCATCGCCATCAATGGCGGCCGCAATCGGCAAACCCGGCTGTTCGAACGTGGCCCGCGGATCCACCAGCCGCACCACCTGCGATTTCGTCGGATCATCCAGCGGAGCGATCGAGACCTGCACGTCGGTGAGGTCGAAGTTTCCATTGTCGGCCCGACCGGGTCCGCCACGCACCAGCGAGGCCTGGGCCAGTGCCTCGATTCGCAGATGCCGCAGTTCGGTCACCGGGGTTTGGAGGACCAGTGTGTAGCGATCGAACTGCGGATTCGGACCGGTTGCGAGGACCGACGCATCGGGCTGCGGAGTGAGGGTCGCCCCCCCCTCCGATTTCAACTCGACCGGCTCCATCAGCAGCCAGGGAAACTCGCCGGGCCGCAACGGGTTGGCCTGCTCCCAGGCCGCCAACCGGGAGGGAAGCGCTTCGGCTTCATACTTTCGCAGGGCCTCCACCAGAGGCCGATGTTCGGCCTGATGGGCGGCCCGGGCGGCGACGGTGCCTTCGCGGTCGATTTCGAGGTCCACCTCAGAACGCACGGTGGTCGTGAAGGCCGCCACCATCCGGTAGTAGTCCCGTTGGGGAATGGCATCAAACTTGTGGTCGTGGCAGCGGGCACATCCCACCGAGAGCCCCAGCATCGACAGTCCCACCGTGTTGACGATGTCGTCGAGTTCATCGTAACGGTGTTTCTCGACTTCATTTTTCGTGATCTGGGTGCTGTGGACACCTGCGGCCAGAAAGCCGGTGGCCATCAGAGCCAGGTTGTCCTGGGGGGCCAGCTCATCGCCGGCAATCTGCCACTTCACGAAGGTGTCGAAAGGAAGGTCGCGATTGAAGGCCTCGATCACAAAATCACGATAGGTGAATGCGGTGGGGCGATCGTAGTCGTGCTCGAATCCGTGGCTCTCCCCAAAGCGGGCGATGTCCAGCCAATGCCGGGCCCAACGCTCACCGTAGTGGGGAGTCGCCAGCAGTTCGTCGATGGCGGCGGCCAGTTGAGAGTTGGCGAAACCGGTTTCCGCGGCGGCAACCTGGTCCGCCGTGGGGGGCAAGCCGGTGAGCGAGAAATGCGCCCGTCTCAACAGCACAGACGCCGGGGCGCGGGGATTGGGGGTCAGCCCGGCCGCTTCCAGCCGCGAAAGAACAAACCGGTCGATTGGATTCCGGCACCACGCCACGTCGCGGACTTCAGGGGGCTGCGGCTGGGACAGCGGCTGGAAGGCCCAGAACTGCCGCGACTCCGGGGTAATCTTGCGGGTCGTCGGATCTTCGGCAGGAGCCGTCTGGCTGGTCAGGGGTGCCTCATAGGGGGCTCCGAGATCAATCCACCGGGCCAGATGCTGGATTTCGGATTCTGCGAGTTTTTCCGAATTCAACGGCATTCCCGGTTTCACCATGTGGGTGATCCGCTGGATCAACCGGCTGTCTCGCGACTTTCCCGCCACAATCGCCTTGCCAGAAGCCCCCCCTTTGAGCAGTTCCTCATGCGAATTGAGGCTGAAGTCGGCCTCTTGTTTCTCCCCCCCATGGCAGCCCAGGCACCGATGCGCCAGCAGTGGGCGAATCTGCTCCCGGAACAGTCGCAATCCTTCGGCTTTCGGATCGGCCTTCGGCTCGGCGGTCGCAGGCTGCGCGAGGCCCGCGGGACTGAACCCCCAGCCGAGTCCCCACAGCAAGGTCAGACCCAGCAGGCAGCCGCGAAGGCGTGCGGACCGCAGGGGGATCATGGAACCGGACAGGGGGGGGCGAACTGGCATGGGAATCCAGATCCGGAAATGACGGCGAGAAAAACGAAAGGGGGGTTAGTCAGCATAGGTCGGGATTGCCGGGAACGGCAAGCGGTGTTCCGGGAAACGGATGAGTGTTGCTTGTTTCACCGGGATGGGTCGGCTAATCTCCGAACGCCCCCCGGAACATACCACACAGAGTGCGCTCGAGCATCTCGGGGGGTCCCCTGGAGACGTTTCGAACATGACGACGGCCCGACTCACACTCAACGGCAAGGATTACGAATTTCCGACGCTGGTCGGCACGGAGGCCGAACTGGGGATCGATATCTCGGCGTTGCGGGGACAGTCGGGGGCTATCACATTCGATCCCGGTTTGGGCAACACCGGATTGTGCAAGAGCGCCATCACCTTCATCGATGGTGAGGCGGGGATCCTGCGGTATCGCGGCTATCCCATCGAGCAACTGGCCGAGACCGCGGCGTTTTCGGAAGTGGCCTACCTGCTCATTTACGGCGAACTCCCCAACAAGACCCAGTTGGCCGAGTGGCGGCATCGGCTGACCTCGCACAGCATGATCCACGAAGACCTCAAGAAGTTCTTCGAGGGATTCCCCCCGACGGCGCACCCGATGGCGATTCTGTCGGCGATGGTCTCGTGCCTGTCGACGTACTATCCCGAGTCGCCCGAGCACGATCCCGACCTGAACATGGTCCGGCTGCTGGCCCAGCTCAAGACCATCGCGGCCTACGCCTACAAGAAATCGGTCGGACAGCCGATGGTCTACCCGCGCAACGAGCTGAGCTACTGCGCGAATTTCCTGCAGATGATGTTCGCGGTCCCCTCCGAGCAGTACCACATCTCTCCCGTGCTCGAGAGCGCGTTGAACGCGTTGTTGATCCTGCACGCCGATCACGAGCAGAACTGCAGCACGTCGACCGTCCGGGTCGTGGGAAGCAGTCAGGCGAACCTGTTCGCCTCGATCTCGGCCGGGATCTGTGCCCTCTGGGGACCGCTGCACGGCGGGGCGAATCAGGAAGTGATCGAGATGCTGGAACGCATCCGCGATGACGGGGGCGACCTGAAGAAATACGTGGCCATGGCCAAGGACAAAAAGTCGGGTTTCCGCCTCATGGGGTTCGGCCATCGGGTCTACAAGAATTTCGATCCTCGCGCGACCATTCTGAAGAAGAAGGCGGGCGAGGTGCTGGGGCAACTGGGAATCAAGGATCCGCTGCTGGAGATTGCCCAGGAACTGGCCGATGTGGCTCTGAACGACGAATACTTCATCGAGCGGAAGCTGTACCCCAACGTCGACTTCTACAGCGGCATCATTTACCGGGCGATGGGCATCCCCACGAACATGTTCACCGTGATGTTCGCGCTGGGACGCCTCCCCGGATGGATCGCCCACTGGCGGGAACAGCGTGAGGAAGGGGTGAGCCGCATCAACCGGCCCCGCCAGATTTACACCGGTCCCAAGGAACGGTCGTTCGTTCCCCTCGAACGACGCTGACCCTCAGGACGCGATTCATGGCCGACTACCTGACGATTCTTGCGGGCAGGGCGCATCCTGCGCTGGCCGCCGAGATCGCAGCGTACCTCAACATCACTCTCGGCAGCCTCGAATCCTGGAATTTTCCAGACGGGGAAATCGGTGTGCGGCTGGAGGAGAACATCCGGGGGCGCGATGTCTTCATCGTGCAGCCGACCTGTCCTCCGGTCAACGAAAACCTGATGGAGCTGCTGGTGCTGATCGACGCCTGTCGCCGGGCGAGTGCCGAGCGGATCACCGCCGTCATGCCCTACTTCGGGTATGCCCGCCAGGATCGCAAGGATGCCGGGCGCGTTCCGATCACCGCCAAGCTCTGTGCCAACCTCATCGTCGAGGCGGGGGCCGACCGGGTCCTGGCGATGGATTTGCACGCCGCGCAAATCCAGGGCTTTTTCGACATCCCGGTCGACCACCTCTACGCCTCCCCCATTCTCGATGAATACTTCCTGGGGCTGGGACTCCCCGAATCGGAACTGGTGGTGGTCAGCCCCGACGAGGGAAGCATCAAGCGGGCCCTCCAGCATCAGGAACGGATGGGCGGGTCACTCTGCATTGTCGACAAACGCCGCTCGAGCGCGACCGAGACCAAGCAGGCCAATCTGATCGGTGGCCCCATCGCCGGCAAAACCGCGCTGATTTTCGACGACATGATCACCACCGGAGGCTCCATGGTGGGGGCCGTGCGCGTGGTGCACGGACACGAGGCGCGCCGGATTTACGTCGGGGCGAGCCACGCCGTGTTTTGTGGAGACGCCCCCCGCATCCTCCGCGATGCCCCCATCCACGAAGTGGTCGTCACCAACAGTATTCCGCTGCGGCCCGAACAGACCTTTCCCAATCTCAAGGTTGTCTCCGTGGCGCCGCTGCTGGGGGAGGCGATCAAACGCATCCACCGCAACGAGTCGGTCAGTTATCTGTTTGACTGACCGCAGGCTTGTCTGCACGGCGGCAGATCTGTTCCGGACCTCCGGTTCAGTTCGCCCGTCGATCGGCGCGAGGCGTGTTCGCCTTGCCGGTGGGGATCGGTTAAAATCGTTTTTTCGGGGACGAACAGGACCGGTTCCCCGGGATGGCGCCGCTCAGGGCACACAGGAGCAACATGGAGTTTCCCAGTACGGGTGAGGAAGGTGGCGGACGGAAACGCACGGAGACCCCCGCCCGATCTGATCGTCTGCCGCCGCAGAACCTCGTGGCCGAAAAGGGCCTGTTGGGGAGCATTCTGCTCGACAACAGCGTCTTCGATGAAGTGTCGGACAGGCTGCTGCCCGATCACTTCTATCTCGACTCGCACCGGAAGATCTATGCAGCCATCAAGTCGCTGCATGACCGGGGCAAACACGCGTTTGACGCGGTGACCATCGCCGAGGCGCTCGAAAAGCAGGGCGATCTGGCCGACTGCGGTGGGCCCGACTATCTGGTCGACATTCTCGAGAGCACCCCGCACGCCGCCCACGCGCAGTACTACGCCGAGATTGTCCGTGAAAAATCCCTGCAGCGCCGGCTGATTTCCGCCTGCACCGAGATTCTGCGAGACGCTTACGACGAGTCGGTGGGAACCGACGATCTGCTGAACAAGGCCGAAAAAGAGGTCTTCAACATCCTCGAGCAGCAGGAAGGAACCGAGAAGCTGCAGTTGAAGGAAATCCTGCTGGAGGCCTTCGACCGCATCCAGAAACGGATGGAACTGCGCGGATCGGTCAGTGGAGTGAGCACCGGCTTCCGCGACCTCGACGCCCGGACCAACGGACTGCAGCCGGCCGAACTCGTGATCCTCGCGGCCCGTCCTTCGATGGGCAAGACGGCGTTCGTGCTCAACCTGGCCGAGGCGATCGCCGACCGGGGGCAGCAGGGAGTGGTGGTCTTCAGCCTCGAAATGTCGCGGCACGAATTGGCCGAACGGTTCGTCTGCATCCGGGGGAAACTCGACATGCAGAAACTGCGCAAGGGAGACCTCGAAGACCATGAATACGACCTGCTGATGCGAACGTTTCAGGAATTGGCCGAACTGCCGATCTTCATCGACGACCAGGGAGGCCGCACCATGTCGCAGATCAACGCCATCTGCCGGCGGTTGAAGCGGAAGAACAACCTCGGCACGGTCATCATCGATTACCTGCAGCTGGTCGAGCCGGAAGACAAACGGGCCCCGCGCGAGCAGCAGATCGCCGGGATCACCCGCCGCCTGAAATTCATGGCGAAGGAACTGCAGGTACCAGTGATCGGCCTGGCCCAGCTCAACCGCGGGGTGGAACTGCGCGAAGACAAGCGTCCCAAGCTGGCCGACCTGCGGGAAAGCGGCGCGATCGAGCAGGATGCCGACATCGTGATGTTTCTGCATCGTCCCGAGATGTATGACCCCGAAGACAGTCCGGGGGTCGCCGAAATCATCGTCGCGAAGCACCGTAACGGACCGACCGGCATCGTCAAACTCGGCTTCAAACGACAGTTCATGCAGTTCGAAGACTATGTGCCCCTCGAAGAGCCGGCCGGGGGCTACTTCGGCGGCGAATGACCCAGATTCCGGGCGAAACCCCGGACTTCAAAACGCCAACGCCCGGTGCTCCTCGCGGAGACCGGGCGTTTTTGTTGGAGACTCGGGCCGGTGACCAGCCCCGTTGCCGTCAGACCATCCACGGATCAATCGGAGACCGCCTGGGCCGAGACAAGGTCCCTCAGCCGGCGGGCTTCAGTCGGTCGAGCAGGTCTTTGAGCTTCTTTTGGTTGGTTTCCTGGGTGAAGGGGTTTTCATCCTGGTTGGCGGCTCCCCCGCCTCCCATCATTCCCCCGCCCCCTCCCCCCATCATTCCGCCGCCACCCCCGCCCCCACCGCGGCCACCTCCTCCGCCCATGGGGAGTCCAATCTGGTTGAGCACCTCGGTTTGCTCCTTGGTCATCAGTTCTTCCAGCGATTTCTGGAAGGCGGTCGCCTCGTCGGCCGTCATCTTTTCGGCCGACTGCAGCCTGGCGAGAACCTCGGCCACCTTTCCAACCTGCTCGGGGGTCAGTTCGACCCGCAGGTTGAGATCTTTCCGCGAGAGCAATTCGAGCTTGCCCACCAGGGTCGTGAGGGCCCGCTTTCCACCACCACCACCACCGCCCCCCCAACCTCCACCGCCGCCCCCCATCATGCCGCCCCCACCCCCCATCATCCCTCCGCCGGGCATGCCGCCCCCCATCATGCCACCGGGCGGGCCGTTCCCCGGGGCGGTCGCGGCATCCGGTTTTGCCTTGGCGTTTTCGGTCTTGGTGTACCCCATGCTGGTCATCCCCAGGATGGTCCCTCCCACTCCCAGAGCCAGCCCCAGTACGCCTGTCACGACCGCGGCCGGCAGGCCGCCCGACCCCGAGTTGTTGTCCGGATTCGACATCGCCAATGCTCCTTAAGGAAAGGAAAACCAAGCACTCTTCCGTGCGGGACAGTCACGCACGCGGGGTGTTCACCGCCGCGGCGCGACAGTCAGCACCCCGTTCATCGCCATCCAGTGCCCGGGAAACGAACACAGGAATGGGTACTTCCCGGGCGCGTCCGGAGCCCGCACGAAAATGGCGAACTCTTTTCCGGGGGGGACCACATCGGTATAGGCCCACACCTCGTCGGAGACCGGTACATAGTGCCGGACGACGGCATCGGGCGAGGCAATGAACCGGTTCGCCAACTGCCCCACCGTTTCCAGTTGTCCGGGGCGAACGAACACCACGTTGTGCGGGACCACATCCGGATTGCGGAACACCAGCTTCAGCGGTTCCCCCGCCTCGGCCGAGAGATCGCGCGGGCTGAAGCTGAGGTTCTTGCCCGCTTCGAGCACAATTTCCCGGGCTCCCTCGATTGGTTCCCGCCAGGGATTGGGGGGCGCCTGGGCCTGGCTGGAGAGATCGACCAGCAGCGGATGGGCGGCAATGGTCTTCGCCACCGGCCGATAGCCGGGGTAATCACCAAAGGGAACGTCCAACGCATGGACCGTGAGGAACAGATCGAGCGGTTCCCCCGCCTCCACCGCGAGGTGCAGATGCAGTTGACTGACCGGCTGCAGATCGGGGATCTCGTAAAACACCCGCCGTCCTCCCGGCAGCACCACGGCCCGGGTGATGGCCCAGGCATCATGCCCGATCGCCCCCCGATGGCTGGGGGAATACTCTTCCGATCCATAGGCGGCACTGTAGCGGTAATTCCATGACTGGGCGAATTGCCGCGCGGTGTCACCGGCGAACTCCGGTGTCACGGGCGCGCTGAATTCCACCAGCACACCGTTCTGGTGCACATGGAACGCCCGCGGCCGCTGCACCCGCTCGCCGGTGTACCGCACCCGTTCAAAACATCCTTCCTGCGAGTTGTAGGCCCCCCAACCCGCCATGCCGCTGACGTACAGCTGCCCGTCCTGCGGATTGAACCGGCCCCGGTGGACCCCCGACGAGAATTCACCCGGCAGGGGAACCAGCCCTCCCTGCGGCTGTCCATCCACCTCGTCCCGCAGCAGCAGAAAGTGCGTCGCTGTTCCGAAAGACAGGTGCACCGCCAGCCCCTCCAGAGGTCCCCAGCGCTCCCCCTCGATGGCGACCTGACCCCCCGCCGAGTTGTCGAGTCCCCGGGGAAGGTACATCAGGGGCAGAGTCGGTCTCTGTCCGTTGCGCGGTCCCGGATAGCCGAAATGGGGCGGCTCGAATTGGGTGTCCTCCGATTGCGGGCGCACCAGGCAGAGCGTCGAGGCGGGGGTCCATTCCCCCTCGGAGCACGGCACGGTGATCGATCCATCCGGCAACAGCCCCAGCCCATCGGGATTGCGGAAACCGGTCGCCAACACGTCCACCCGCCTTCCATCGGGCGAGATTCGCAACAGTCCCTGGTTTCCCGAGGCGGTGTAGAAATTCCCCCGGTCATCCCGCTCCAGGCCGCAGATGAAATCATGCCCCGCCGGCGACGTGACGTAGGCGTTGCTGGCGCATTCATAAAAATCGGCCTCGCTGTCGCCATTCAGATCATGCAGCCGGGTCAGTTGATCGCGACCCAGCACGTGCACCACCCCGTCGACCACTTTCAGTCCCAGGGGTTGATTGAGTCCCGAGGCAAACCGTTTCCAGCGGACCTGCGCCAGATCCCGATCCAGTCCCCGCACCTGCCAGACATCCCCCTGCATGGTGCAGACCCAGGCGGTGCCATCGGGGGTGAAATCATGCCCCGAGAAAAACATCTGGGCCTTCCACGGGTTGTCCCAGGGGGGGGGAATCCGGTCGATGACGTACGGTCCCCCACGGCCAGGGACCCCCGGAATCTCGAACACCTGGGGCCACTGCGGCGGGCCCCCCTTGGTCAACGACTGCAACGGATGGTCGGCCAGTGGGGCGGCCAGGCTTTCCAGTGTCCCCTCTTTCGCGGCGGGAACATCCAGCCAGTCGGTCTCCCCCACCCGGTACACAAAGGCCACCTGCCGGCCATGTCGGTAAAACCCCCGGTAAGTGGACCCGGCGGGAACCTCCCGCCTGGCCGGAGGGGGCAGTGGCTCGCCCGCGAGCAGCCCTCCATCCATGAATCCATGGCGCACGGACGAAAACTTGAGGAAACCATCCTTCCAGAGAGCTTCGTAGCACAGCGTCTCCGGATTGAAACAGGTCGCCAGCTCGCCCCGCTCTCCCAGACGCACACAGACCCCCTTGGGGACCGTCACACCGGCCCCCCGAAAGATCGCCGCCTGCAGCGAACCGAGGTCGGTCGCGTTCCAGCGATCGCTGGCCCAGGTCTGTTCATTCTGGTTCCCCCAATGGCCAAAACTCCCGCCATCAATGCCGGGGTAGGCGGGCAGCAGGACGGGAGGGACCGGAGCCTGCAGGAAATGCCGGGCCTCCTTGGTGTAAAAGTCGTAGAGCCGATCGCGATTCACGAAATGCGATTGAAAGGGCCACTGCTCCGGATGCAGCGGGGCCTTGGCATACGACCATTCAGCCACTTCGTGCGACGTTGGCTGAACGAGGCTGGCCAGCGGTCCCGGTCCCTTCAGATCGCAGAGAAACCGCACCACGTCCGCCCGCTGGGTCGGCGACATGGCGGCCACGAGCCCCTCCGGCATGAGGGTCCCCACCTCACGCAGTTCTTCGAGTTCGAAGTGCGGGAGAACGGTCGAGGTTCCCCGCGCGGGGTCCCGCAGTTCAATCTCCTCGGCCGTCTTGCGGACGAGATACCCCTGCACACTCCGTCCGCTGGAGGTCTGGGCCATCCAGACACGGTACTCCGGCCGAACCTCCCGGCGGGGCCAGTACAGGGCCTCGACGATCTGCGGGGGAGTCAGACGCTGTCCCACGTTGGTCAACTCGGGTCCCGCCTCGCCTCCCTGCGAACCGACTTTGTGACACGAGAGGCAGGCGAAATGCGCCGAGCTGAAGATCGCCGCTCCGCGTCGGGCGTCCCCTCGACCGCGCGCGTCTTCCAGCGCCTCGGTCACCAGTCGGGGAGAGTATTCGGCGATTCCTCCCGGCGGCAGGCAGGTGTTCCCGGGATCGCCCTCGGACGAGAGCAGACCGCGTGTCGCCGACGTCGGGGAACCGGCCCGGGGCGTCGAGCTGGTCAGTCCCCACATCGCCAAACCCGAGGCGAGAAGCAGTAGTGCGGCCCCACTCCAACGCAGCATTTCTGACCATCCTTCCGATGCGCACGATGCGCGGGCCATTGCCCGCCGCAGAGATCCGTCGTTGTAAGCCGTCGCTGGGCGGTTCGCAAGGCGGCCCCACTTCGTGACCAGGGACGAGTCGCGCCCGGTTCCCCGTCTCAACCATCAGCGGGCGCACGGGGCGATCCCCAGCGAGCCAGTCATCGCCAGTAAGCCACTCAGGGGAGGGTGAGTCGGTCCGCGTCGAGCGTGACGTGGCGGATCCGTCGCCGATTCCAGGTGTACAGAATCTCGATTGTCCCGCTCTTCGTCTGAATGACGGCAGGATACGAGAACTCGCCCGGTTCCTCTTCCAGCGTCCAGGCCGGTTTCCAGGTTTGTCCATCGTCCGACAGGGCCACATTCAGCGGACTGCGTCCCCGTTCGGTGTGGTTGTAGATGAGCAGGTGCCGCCCGTCGGCGAGGGTGACTCCATCGATCCCGCTGTTGGGATTGGGCAGCCCGATTGGTTCGGGCGCTGTCCAGGTGGCTCCCCGATCGCTGGACCAGAGCTGCACAATCCGTCCCTGCTGGCTGCGGCACAGGATCTGGACCCGGTCGCCGGAATGCTTGAACAATGTCGGCTGGATCAACCCCCAGCGTTCGGTGGTGTGCAGGGCGGGCGTCCGCGACCAGGTCTGGCCCAGGTCATCGGTCCATTCCTGGTGGACCCGCCAGCCGTCATGCTCAGTGCTCGAACCGCACAGCATTCGGTTGCCGAGCCAGAGGGGCTTGTTGCGGACCGGTCCCAGGATTCCCTCGGGCAAGCGGCGCGGGGCTGTCCAGGTCACTCCCCCGTCCGCGCTCTCTTTGAACATTCCCCACCAGCTCTGGGGGCTCGGACCCACCTTGTAGAACAACAGCATCCGCTGGTCGGGCAGGGGGACCAGCACCGGATTCCAGCAGGGAAGTCGCCGGCTGCCAAATTCCAGACCCTCGGCCACCAGCACGGGCGGCTGCCACCGCGCCTCCTGCCGGCGGCAGGTCCAGATGCCGACGTCGTTCTCACCCTCATCGGTCCCGGCGAAAAATGCCGCCAGCAGGCCCCCCGGAACCTCGCAGACCGTCGCGGCATGACAGGCCGGAAACGGGGCGGTCTCATAGAGAAACTGCGATTGCAACACCGGCGTGTCAGCTTGCACGGGTGCGACCAGCACCGACCAGACCAGCATTAGTGAAAAAGTTTTTTTACAGCGGACCGGGGCAGGCATGAGACCAGGGAGAAGTGGGCACAGAGCGGGAAACGACACTCGCGGGATAATCTGCACTTGGCTAAAATTCAATAGAACTGCATCTGTTCCCGGAGTGGGCGAGGTGACGGTCTGTTCCGCGTGTTGCACGAAAGTCTCCGGGCTGGCCGATGCCGCTCCCCGGTGAGCGTTGGCGACGCTCGCTCCCCTGCCCACCCACCGCCAAGAGACATTGCGTGCGGTGAGAGGTGCGGCGTCCTTCGCCTGCTGCCTGTGATTCTTCAGGATCCGTTGAACTTTGTCAGACCCCAGACTCTTCCCCCTGCCTCCTGCCGACGATCAGCCGCATCAGGAATTCGACGATTCCCGATTCGGCTTGCCGGGAGGGCTGTTGCCGCTCCCTTTCCCCCAGGAGTTGCCGGGGTCGGATCCGTTGCCGATCGATCTGCAGCAGCCTGGCGTCCCGACCATGGATCAGGTCAATTTCCCTTTCGTCGACCAGCAGGCGATCGAGCAGCTGGAATACCTGGACAAGATCTCGGTCCGTTGGAATCGAACACTCCTGGTGGGAATGCTGCTGTTGACGCTGCTGCTCGTGGTTGGGGGAGCCTGGCGTCGAAATCGCTTCATCGAGGCGTGGGCGACAAACACGAAACGCGAGGCCGCGGAACTGGCCGACAAGGGAGATCTCGAGGCCTCGGCGGCGAAGGCGAAACTGGCACTGCAGCTTGATCCGGATGATCGGCTGACCCGGCTGTTGGCCGGTCGGGCCCTCGTCAGGCCCTCGGCGACCCGGCAGGATTACGAAGAGGGGCGGGACCTGCTGCAGGAGTATCTGTCCGAAGAGCCGCAAGACCGGGAAACCCGGCTTCTGTTAAGTCGTTCGGCAATCCAGCGGGGGGAACATCGCCGGGTGTTGACCGATTTGTTGGTCCCGGTGCGGGCCAGCTTGCCGACCGATCCCGAATTCCGCGCACTGGCCCTCGAATGTCATCGGGCCGAGGGCGAATTGGTGGAGGCGGCCCGGATCGTCATCCGGGCCATCGACAAATCGCAGCGGGACCCGCAGGCGTATCGACAACTGCTCGAGTTGATGGATGTCTGCGAAGAACCGGCCCCGCAACTCAGGGGGCTCGTCGAAGACTTGAATGCGTGGCGCCAGACTCTGGAAGACAATCCGGAAGATCTGCCCATGATCCGTGCGCAGGACGCCGCGACAGCCGAGGGTCGACTCCGTCAGAGAATAATGCAGGAGCAGACGGTGACCGTGCTGCGGCGGATGCGGGCCCGGGTCCAGCCTGCCTGGTGGTTCTCGGTGGCGATGTCGGAGCATGCCCTGCGGCAGGGGGATGCCGTGGTGGCCGAGAACCTCTGGCGGCAGGCTCGGGACGCGGCCCCCAACGATCCCGAAGTGGTCACGCTGGGAGCCGCCGTTCTGGAATCACGCTGGCAGAAGCATGCCGCGGAGGGGAATCTCCAGCAGGCCGCCGCGGTCGAGGAGCAGGCCCGGGAATTGCTGCAACAGGCGGTGCGGGAGCCCAATGCGGCTCTCCCACTCTTCGAGATCCTGGGGCGGCTGCAGATTCTGGGACACCAGTCTCAAGCCGCCCGGCTGACCTACCGGGCCGGGCTCGAGGCCGTTGCAAAACGCGCCCCATCGCTGCAAGAACTCGAGCGGAAGGTCTGGCCGGTGGTCTTTCATCTCGGACTGGCCGAGTCGCTCACGGGGGGAGAGGGCGCCGACACCGACCAGGAACAGGAATTGCTCGAACAGGAATGGCAGCGGTTGCTGCGCGAGCTGGCGGACCAGCCCCCCCGACCGGAAGTCACCGGGTTTGTGAACAGCCTCCGGGAACTGTCCCAGGGGCGGATCGATGGTGCCGTGCGTCGGCTCGAGGGTTTGCGGACTCAATTGCAGTCTCAATCCGACGGTTTCGTCGATGATCTGATCGAACGGGTCGACACCTGGCTCTGCGAGTGCCATCGTCGACTGTCCCGCGAAGAACAACTGCGGCACGCTCTCTGGCGGGCCCTCGTCGTACGCCCCGACTGGTATCAGGGGCGTCTGGAACTGGGCCGGTTGCTGGTGCGGCAGGGGCTTCCCTGGCAATCGCTGCTCGAGACCGGGACCGAGGCTGAGTCTGGGCACAACGTGGACGAACTTGAACTGCAGCTCCTCGAGCAACTGCGTCGGCCCCGGTCGCAACGGGACTGGGGTCTGGTCGATGGACAGTTGGAGTCGCTGTCCAGACAACATCCGGGAAATTCTCGGATCGCGCTGCTGCAGGCCGAACGGCTGGTGGAATCAGACGATGTGGCGGCTGCCGTCGATCTCTTGACGGGCCAATTCAAAGCGTCGCCTGCCAATCCCGAACTGGCGACCGGTCTGGTGCGTCTGCTCCGCTGCCAAGCCGACCGCACCCCGACTGACACCTCGGCCGGAATGGGCCAGGTTGCAGACGAATTCCGTCGCGCCCAGGGTGAACCAGCGGTGCTGCGCCTGCTGCAGGCGGAAATGCGGGGGCTTGGTTCTTCGCTGGCGAGTCTCGATCGGGAAGTGATCCCTCAGTTCTGGGAAGGGTCGGTCAATTGGCCGGTCCAACAGAAGCAGGACCTGGCACGGGGTTTGTTGCGGCTGGCCCGAAGATCGGGAAGGGATTCATCGCTGCTGGAGGTCGGCCGGTTCGCGGTGCGGGTCGGGTTGCAGGACCTCGACCTGTTGGCCCAGGTGGCTGTGGCTGCAGATCGGGCAGGAGACACAGACCTCGCGGAACAGGCCCGGCGTGAAATTGTCCGCTGGGAGGGAGAGGCGGGGCCCTGGCGGGGGTTGCTTTCGGCCTACCGGACGTTGTTGAAACTCCTTCCTCTGGACGACACCCGTCCGGAGATTTCTGCCTCGACAATGCGGGAAGAATTGTCCGCCGTACTGCGCGACCTCGAACAGACCTCGGCCATGCGACCCGACTGGGGAGCGGCACACCGCCTCCGCGGGATTGCCTGGGAACTCTGGGGGCATCCCGGCGAGGCGGCGAAGGCGTTCCAACTGGCCGTCCGCCATGGCGACCGCAGTCCCGAGTCACTCAGTCGGCTGTCGGATCATCTGTTTCGCATGCATCGCGACCGCGAGCTGGTGGAACTGCACGAGAACTGGTCCCTGGGAGTGTTTCCGACTGTCTTCCCGGGTGAGCTGATGCCGCCCGGGGCCATCGATCTCCCCCTCGGCGGAAAGTCAGGGCATGATCCGGCAGGGCAACTGGCCCTGTTGCAGTTGGCTGTGGCCCGGCAGGCCCCAGTGGAAGAAACGCTCCCCCAGATCGTGGAATTGACCCGAACGGCACCTGCGCTGTCCGGGGCGTGGCAACTGCGGGCGACCCTGGCGGCCGAGCAGGGAGGTCTCGCGGCGGGCCGGGCTGTTCTTCAGGAAGTTGCCAGGGCGGTTCCCTCCCTCCCCGCTCATCGGCGGCCGCTGATTGAGGCCTTGTGCTGGGATGTCTTGGGCGAAACCCCCCAAGTGGAGGACCGATTTCTCGCCGCGATCGCGGTGGAGTCAGATGGCTGGGAAAGCACCCGGGAGTGGCTCGCCTGGCTGATTCGCAATGGCGACCTGGAACGGGCGGTCGGTTTGCTCAACGAAGCGCCCCAGCGGTTGGCAAGCGAATGGACCACAGGATTCGAAGATTGGTCCCGGGCCATGCGCCATGTGTTGGGAGCGGCGGGTGCCACCACCCTGCCCGAGTTCCGCCGGCATCTCGCCGGGATCCGCCCCGAGGGGTCGGGAGCCCGGAATTCTTTCTGGCAGGACCGCTGGTACGCCTCGCTTTCCCGGGGACGAGCCGCCACGGAAAATCGACAGATGTTGCAGTGGCTCGACCAGCGTCGGCAGGCGGTGGGACTCACTCCCGACCAGCAGGTGGCCCGGCTGCGGTCCCGGCTGCGCCTTGGCGATCCTCTGGTCTGGAGCGATTGGCGGGCGGAATCACCCCGGCCCCCCATGGATCTGGAGACGGCGCTGTTGATTCTCGAACCAGTGGTTCGCAACCCGCAGCGCAGTTTGAATCCCGAACTGGAACCGCTGATCGAAGAGGCCTTCGATGTGCTGCGGAAACGGGAGCCGAAGAGCCTCCGAACCCGGGCGGTTGATGCCGCCCGGTTCGTGCAGCAGGGGTTCCCCCAGGATGGAACCGGAGCGTACCTCTCCTATCGCCAACGCCTCTCGGGGAAGTCCCCCGCCGAACTGCTGCTCGATCTGGCTGGGGCGGGGCATCTTGAAAGACTGCGCACGCGGCTCGTGAGTCTGGCCCCCGACCCCCGGCCGGCTGACAGTCCCTGGTCTGTCTTGGACCGTTTTCCCACCCATCGGGAGATCTTCCTCAACAACGGAGTGCTGCCCAGTCTCGAGCCGCTCTGGCAGATACCTTCGGCTCTGGAGTGTTTGCGGGATGAGGCCCTGCTGCTGGTGGGGTTGGGGTTGGAGTCGCTCGTCGATCTGGAATCGGCCCGACCGGTGTTCGAGGAGTATACGCGGAGTGCTCGTCTTCCCGCGGACCGGTTCGAGCTGTCTCTGTTGCTCGCCCGTCAGGGGGAACTGAACGAGGCCCAGCAGTACATCAATCTGAAGAACGTCGACGATCAGCTTCAGGAGGTCGACCTGGCCCTGGGGATTGCCTGGGTGTTCGACTCGGCTCCTTCAGGCCAGGACAATTGGCTGGTTCCCCTCGGCCGCCTGCAGGGGGTTCGCAGGGATTCGCTGAGTCCCGTACAACAGAGGCTGCTCCAGCATGAAGTGGCTCGCCTGCAGGCCTTGAATGGTCAGGAGGAACAGGCAGGTCAAGCATACCTGCAACTGCTGCGGGACGACCCCAAGGACCTGATTGCGAGAAACAACCTCGCCTGGTTGCGCGGGATCACGGGACAGAATCTCGAAGAGGCCCGCCAAGAGGTGGACAGCCTTATCTCCCTGCGGGGTGAGTTGCCGGAACTGCTCGATACCCGGGCGACGATCTGCCTGGCCGAAGGAGACCTCGCGCAGGCCCGGGACGACTGGCAGTTGGCCATCGCCCAGGCTCCCAGCGGACGTTATCTGGCGCAGTTGGCAGTCTGTCTGTCGCGGCTTGGGGAGCACGATTTGGCACGGCAGACAACCCGCCATGCGATGCAGACCGGTTTCCAGTCGATTGATTGGCTACCCCCCGAGCGGGAGCTCTGGGGGAGGGAGTTCAATACATTGCTGCGTGAGTTGGCGGAAGACGCTCCGGTCAGCGCGGCTCCGCAGGATACTGACGAATAAAATCCGCCTTGGAAATCGGGAAGGAAACCGTAATTCCTGCCCGTTCGAACCGGGATTTGGTCGTCAGGCTGCGCTGCCATTCCTCTTCGCTGATTGCCGCGTCTTTGTCGCGATCCAGCAGATTGAACGCGGTTTCGGCCGGGTTGGCCGCCGGACGCTCGGCAGGCTTCGATTCCTGGCGGGGATTTGCTTCTGCGGATGCCGGCTTGGAGGCGGCGGGACCTGGTGTGGCGGCCGATCCTCCTGTGGCGGGTGCGGCTCCCGATGTGGTCGCGGCCGATGCCGTGGCTGTACTCCGGTTGCTCCGTTCCAGCTCCTGCGGAGTCACGAAACCATCTCCGTTCAGATCCAGCCGTTTGAATGTGGCCCAATCGGTCTTGGGCCATTCGTAAAGCCCGAGTTGACCGTCCTGATTGGTGTCCCGGGAGGCATACTGCTCGGGAAGGTCGGCCGACAACCGGGGGCGGGGTCGATTCGCCGCATTCCCGCTCCCTTTGGAACCCGGTTTCCGGGGGGAGGAGGCCCCTCCGCTCCCAGGCCCACCTGCCGGGGAATTGCCCCCCTTGGCATCATTGTCCGACGATTTGCGCTCCTCCCGGTCCCCCCGCCGACCGCGTCCACGACGCCCCCCTTCCGGCTCAGGATTTCCCGTGGGAGGGGGGGTGGACGGAGCGGCTGATTCTCCGGGGGGACCTCCACCCGGACCACCGGGCCCGCCACCACGTCCCATGCCACGGAATCGTTGCATGGCCTGGTTGGTCATCTCGGTGAACTCTTGTTTGGTGATTGGCTTGGAGAGGTCGCGTCCCCCCGCTTCGAACATCCGGCGCATGGGGCTGTTCTGGAGTTCGTCGGGGTCCAGTTGACCGTTGCTGTTGCGGTCGAGGCGGGTGAAGAAATCCTCTGGATTGAACCCTCCCCGGCCACCAAATCCCCCCCCAGGCGGACCTCCGGGGCCTTGGGCCCAGGCGGAGGAGGCTCCACAGGCGATACAGATCGCACATGCTGCCCAGAACGAGAGTCTGTCAACTTGCATCGTGGAAGCTTCCGACACTTGGGAACGCGAAAGGTGTTACTACGTGCAGAGTGATGGTAATGACGGTTCTGGGGGCGAACCAGTACATTGCGACTGTTCTGGCGGTTTCTGTTTCGTTTTCGACACTGTTCACAGAGGCACACCAGAGGTTTCTGGCCAACCGTCTCCAAATCCCAGTCAAAACTACCAACCCCCGACCGGGTTCGAGGTTTCGGCCGAAGAGGCCGAGAGTTGGAAGTTTGTGGGATTTGGCCGGTTTCCTGAAACCCCCCCATCTGTTGCCAGGTTTCTGACGATGCGAGTTGGTCCCGGAGTTGTTGGAATTGTCATGCATAGAGCCGCCTGTTCATCTCGGGTGATGTGGTTCCGCCTGGTGTGGGGTTGGGCCCTGCTGTGGCAATTGGCCGACCCTCGGCCCGCTTGTGCGTTTTATCAGGGGAATGACGGCGACAACGGCGGGGCTCAGCAGGCGCAGCCCGCGAACACCGGTCGACCCCAGGGGGAAGCCGGGCCGCCGGGAGGATTTCAAGGCGGGCCGCCGGGTGGGTTCGGCGGCGGGCCGCCGGGTGGGTTCGGCGGCGGGCCGCCGGGGGGATTTGGAGGGGGATTTGGCGGCGGGCGGGGTGGCCGCGGCGGCTTTGGTGAAGTCTGGGTGTTCGACCTGCTCGCCCGGGATAACGTCCGGGCCGAACTCAATCTGACCGATTCGCAGAAGGCGAAACTGGAAGAGGCCGCCAAGCCGTTTGAAGAAGAGCGGCGCAACCTGCGGGGCCTTTTTCAGGGGATGCGCAGTCCTGACGAGTTCCAGACCCGCATGGAGGAGATGCGAAAGAAACAGGAGGAATTGCGGAAAAAGGCGGACGAGCAGGTCAATGAGGTGCTGACCAGCACGCAGTTCACCCGCTACCGGCAGATTTTCCTGCAATCCCTGGGGACATCGGCTCTCACGCGCGATGACGTGGCCGACGATCTCAAGTTGACCGACGATCAGAAGGCCCAGTTGAAAAAGGTCCAGGACGAATTCCGGACAAAGCAGCAGCAGCTTGGCTTCCTGGGCTCGCCGGAAGAACGCCAGAAGCTCGGCGAAGAGCGCGATGCGGCACTCAAAGCCGTGCTGACTGCTGACCAGCAGAAGGATTGGGACTCCAGGCTGGGCCCCAAGTTTGAATCCGATGGCGGCTCGTCCGGGTCGCAGACCGCGGGGCGCAGCGGAGCCGGGCGTTCGGAAGAGCCCGCTCCCCGTCGCCGCGATCGACGGCAGGTGGACAGCGAGGCGGGAGGACCGGCTGTGGCCGATTTTTCGTCTCGGGCCACCCCCGGCAAGCCACGCGAAGAGGTCTCGGCCGATCAGCCCCCCGCCGAGGAGAAAAAGGTCGACCCGGCTGAGGTGCGGATGTCGTTCAAGTTCCAGTTTGCGCCGTGGGACCAGGTCTTGAAGCTGTTCGCCGAGACCGCCCAACTGTCGCTGGATATGAACGAGGTGCCGACCGGGACGTTCAATTACTACGACGACCGCGAATACACCGTTCCCGAAGCACTCGACATTCTGAATGGATACCTGCTGCGAAAGGGCTTCGTGCTGATCTTCCGGGACCGGTTCCTGGTGGTGTGGAATCTCGACGATCCTCCGCCTCCGAATCTGGTTCCCCAGGTCACGGCTGAGGAATTGGCCAAACGGGGCAAGAACGAGTTGATGTCGATTGTCATTCCCCTCAAGGGGACTGACGCTTCGACCGCCGCGGAAGACATCAAGGAGTTGATTGGTCCGCAGGGGAAAGTCGTTCCCCTCCCCAAGATCAACCGTCTGTTTGTGACCGATATCGGTTCCAACCTGCGCAAGATCCTCGAACTGCTGGAGGGGTTGGGGAACGTCGAGGAATCGAAGAACAGTTTCCGGCAGTTCCGGTTCAAGTACATCACGGCTCTCGAGGCCGAGAAGACGCTGCGCGACCTGTTCGCGTTGCCGTCCCGCATGGCGTCTACCCGGATGACCTCGGCAGCACCTGCCTCCCGCGGTGCCACTCCGGCTCCGCAGCAGCCGCAACCCCAGCAGCCGCAGTTTGGCTTTGGCCAGGGGGGTTGGGGGGGAGGTGGTCCCTTCGGAGGTGGCTGGGGCGGAGGGGGCTGGGGAGGCGGAGGGGGTGGTGGTGGCGAATGGTGGCGCCGCCGTGAAGAAGGCCGGGGAGGCGATCGCGGGGCGGACAACAACCCCCAGCAGCAGCAACAACAGCAACAGCAGCAGGCTCAGAATGCGGCGGCCCTGGCGGCGGCCAAGATTCAGCTGACGGCCGATCTGCGCACCAACAGCCTGTTGGTGACCGCCGGCAATGAAGACATGGCCTTGATCGAGAAGACCATCGAGTCGATCGATGTCGAGGAATCTCCCGACCAGGTGGCCCGGCAGGGGGCCAATCAGCCGCAACTGGAGGTCTATCCGCTCAACGCGGCCGATCCCCGGATGGTGGTCGACATGTTGAATGCCACGGTTCCCGGGCTGGTGATCTACGAAGATCTGAAGACCCGCCGGATCAACATCTACGCCTCGCCCGCTGATCATCAGCAGGTGCGGGCGATCATCAAGCAGCTCGATGGCGGCGCTGGTGAGTCGGTCACGGTCGTCAATCTGCGCAAGATCGATCCGGTGGCGGCCGCCACCAGCCTGCGGTCGTTGTTCGGAGCCAATTCCGCTGACGGTCCGAGCATCGAGGCCGATGCGGTGGGCAAGCGGCTCATGGTCCGGGGCTCGCCCGAGCAGGTGGCCGAGATCCGCAAGGTCCTGACGCAACTCGGGGAAGATGGCGAAGGGGGCGGGCGCCGGGAAAGTTCGGGCAGCCCCATCCGGACTCTCGACATGGGAGGCCGGTCGGCGGAGGAGATGCTCTCCTTGATCGAGCGCATCCTCCCCCCCAGCGAACGCAGCACCATTCGCATTGTCCGCCCATCGGGCGGCGGGAATCCGCTGTTTCGGGGCTCGGGAACCAACCGTCCCGGCAGCCCCGAAAATGAACTGTTCGACCGGAAGGTTCTTCCCAAGACTCCGGCCGAGACGCCGCGCGAGACAGCTCCCCGCGGCGCTGGGCAGGGGCCGGGGGCGACCTCGGAGGACTCCGGCTCGATTGATGACCTCGCCCGCGAACTGGATGAGTTGCTGGAAGATTCCGACGCCCGGCCGCGTCGTCCCAGTTCCGATCGGCGGGCCACGTCCACCTCGTCGGGGCAGGGCCGGATCCGGCTGACCGCGCAGGATGCCGAAGAATCCCCGACGGCTTCCCGCCGGGAACCCGCACGGTCGGCTGGAGGGGGTGAGATCCGGGTCACAACCGAAGGGGGGAAGCTCGTTCTGAGTGGCGATGATCTGGAAGCGCTGGATCGTCTGGAGGGGTTCCTGCAGCAAGTCATCGAGAGCGCACCGGACAACAAGACCCGGTGGACCGTGTACTATCTGCGGGCAGCCGACGCCACCGAGACCGCGACCATGCTGGGGGCGTTGTTTCCCCAGGGGTCGGTCACGCAGACGGCCACGCAGAGTGGGGGGCTGTTTGGCAACCTGGGGGGGGGCCTCTCGTCGCTGGGAGGCAGCCTGCTCGACATGAGCGGCATGGGCAAGTCGCAGCCGCTGCGGATCATTCCCGAACTGCGCTCGAACGCACTGTTCATCAGCGGGCCGTCCGAACAGGTGAATGACATCATGGCGGCTCTGGAGGTGCTCGACACCAACGAACTGCCCGAATCAGCGAAGGACCGGGTTCCCCGGATGATTCCCGTGGAAATCGCCGATGTGACGGAAGTCGCCTCGATTATCAAGGAAGTCTACAAGGAGCAGATGGACCCGGTGGGGGGGAATCCCCTGGCTGCCTTGGCGCGGGGCGGCGGCGGCGGCGGCGGCGGGTTCAATCCCCTGGCGATGATGCTCGGAGGGGGGCAGCCCCAGGGACGCCAGCAGCGGGGAATTCAGCTGACGCTCGGAATTGATGAACGGACCAACACCCTCATCGTCTCCTCCTCGGAGCAGCTCTTCCGACAGGTTGAGCAATTGGTGCAGGCGATCGATCAGTCGGCCCGCGACGCGAACAACACCGTTCGGGTGGTCACTCTGAACAATTCCAATACCGCGGTGGCCGGCCAGGCCCTGTCGTCCCTGCTGGGGAAGGTCAAGGTGAATCAGAACCAGGCGAACAATTCCCGGCGTCCCGCCGGTCCCGAAGCCCCGGGAGGTTTCGGCCGCGGCGGTGGTCCGTTCGGGAATGGACAGGGCATCCCCGGCATGGGTTTCAATCCCGCCCAGATGGGTGGCATGGGCATCCCCGGCATGGGACGGGGAGGTGCTGGCTTTGGCGGTGGAGGGTTGGGAGGAGGTGGTTTCGGCGGCGGAGGATTTGGAGGCGGAGGCTTCGGCGGCGGCAATCGGGGTGGGGGTGGTTTTGGCGGCATGGGGGGCGGTGGCATGGGGGGCGGAAATCGTGGGGGAGGTGGACGGGGACGCTGATCTCCGGCGGACCCTCCCCGGACCTCCGCTGGCCGCGGCCGCTCGGGATGCCCCCTCCGGCGTTGACTCTTCCTTCCGCGGATCTTCAGAATTGGTCGGCCACCCAACGTGGGTCGCGCAGCCTTCCCGCGGAGGGATGTCTGGAACGCGTGGTGAACTGGTTCTGGGTTCGTTTCGAGACGTGTGGACACGATGGACATCGGCGACATTCTGCTGGCCCAGGGAGTGGTGACGCGTGACCAGTTGAGTCATGCCCAGCAGTCTTCCACCCCCGGCAAACGGATCGATCAGGCCCTGGTCGACATGGGAGTGGTGACCGAAGACCGGGTCCTCAAGGCACTGGCCGACGAACTGGGGATGCGGTTCGTCGAGGTCGATGAGATCCAGATTGATCGCGAGTTGCTGGGGAAATTTCCTGCCCGCGAGATTTTCAAACACACGCTGTTTCCGGTTTCCCGCCGCAATGGCAGCGTGATCGTCGCCACCTCCGACCCGTTCGATCTCGACGCGCTCGACGAGGTGAGTTCGCTCAGTGGCTTTCGGCTCGAACCGGTGCTGGCCCGCAAAGGGGACATTGCCAAGCTGATCCGCGAACAGTTGGGAGTCGGGGGCGACACGCTGACCGAACTCGTCGCCCAGCGCGCCGAGGAAGATGTCGAGCTGCTGGAAGGATTGGGGGAGGCCGAGGGAGAACTGGCCGAGCAGGCGCAGGCGGCATCGGTTGTCCGCCTCGTGAATGAACTGCTGGTGGAGGCCCTGGCGCAGAACACCAGTGACGTCCACCTCGAACCCCAGGAAAACAGCCTGGTGATCCGGTTCCGTGTGGACGGACTGCTGCGAGTCCAGCCGATTTCCCAGGAAATCAATTTCTTCCAGGCAGCCATCATCAGCCGCCTGAAGATCATGGCGAAGCTGAACATCGCCGAAAAGCGTCTGCCCCAGGACGGCCGCATCAAGCTGCGGGTTCAGGGACGTGAGGTCGATGTCCGTGTGTCGATCATCCCCATGATGCACGGCGAGGGCGTGGTGCTCCGTCTGCTTGACAAGGGGCGGATGGTCTTCGACCTCAAGAACGTCGGACTCTCCGACGAGATGGGGCGCGCGTTCCATGAACTGATCAATCTGCCCCACGGGATCATCCTGGTGACCGGTCCCACCGGGAGCGGCAAGACCACCACGCTCTACAGCGCCCTCAACGAGATCAAGGATCCGTCGATCAAGATGATCACGGTCGAGGATCCCGTCGAATACCAGACTCCCGGGATCAGCCAGATCCAGGTCCATTCGAAGATCGGGCTCACCTTCGCCGCCGGGCTCCGCAGCATCCTGCGGCATGACCCTGACGTGATCCTGATCGGGGAAATCCGGGATGGAGAAACTGCCAATGCGGCGATCCAGGCGTCTCTCACAGGACACCTGGTGTTCAGTACGCTGCACACCAACGATGCCTCGGGGGCATTCACCCGACTGGTCGACATGGGGGTCGAGCCCTATCTCGTCGCCAGCACCGTGGAAGGGGTGATGGCCCAGCGGCTGGTGCGTCGGCTCTGCAAGTATTGCAAGGAGCCCTACACCCCGACCGAGGAGGATGTGCCGCGCGACTTCCCCAAACCGCTTCCCGAGCAGCTCTGGAAGGCCGTGGGCTGTCGTCAGTGTCAGTCCGCGGGCTACAAGGGGCGCGAGGGAATCTTCGAGCTGCTGCGGACCGACGAGGGGGTGCGGCAGTTGTGCATTGAGCGGGCCAGCGCGGTGCAGGTGCTCTCTTACGGTCTGCGGAACGGGCTGACCACGCTGCGGACCGATGGCTGGCGGAAAGCCAAGCTGGGGATCACCAGCGTCGACGACGTGACCCGTATCACCAAGCCCGATTTCCTGACTTGAGCCTGGTGGTTTCATGCCTGAATTCGCCTACGTTGCCCGCGAGCTCTCCGGCCGCGAACTGACCGGCACGATGACCGCCGCCAGCGAGCAGGAGGTGCTCTCCAGTCTCGCCTCCAAGTCACTGTTTCCCACCCGGGTGACCCTGCAGGGAGGGGCGGAAAAAACCAGTCGCAAGACCGGTAAGCGGATCTCGGGGCGCAAACTGGCCACGGTCTACGCGCAACTGGCCGACCTGTTGCAGTCGGGGGTCCCCCTGATGCGGTCGCTGGAAGTTCTGGAAGAGCAGTCGTCGATCCCGGCTCTCAAGGAAGTGCTGTCGGACGTGCGCCAGCAGGTGGCCGAGGGGAGCCGGCTGGCCGATGCCATGCGGCGCCACCCGCGGGCCTTCAACGAACTGTCGGTCAGCATGGTCCGCGCCGGTGAGGAGGGGGGCTTCCTCGAAGACTGCCTCAAGCGGGTGGCCCAGTTCACCGAGCACTCCGAAGACATGAAGTCGCGGGTGACCGGAGCCATGGTCTACCCGGCCTTCCTGATGATCGCCTGCATTGGCGTGGTGGTCTGGCTGATGACCTACCTCGTCCCCAAGTTCGAGCCGATCTTTGCCCGCCTGCGCGAGATGGGGCGGCTGCCTGGTCCGACCGTGCTGCTGCTGGGCTTCAGTGATTTCATGCAGGCGTACTGGATCTGGATGGTCGTCGCACTGGGCCTCGCCTTCTACTTCATCCGCAGTTACCTGCTGACCGAGGAGGGACGGTTCAAAGTCGACGGCTGGCGGTTGCGGATGAAGGGGATGGGGCCGGTGGTTCGCAACCTGGCCATCTCACGCTTTTGCCGCATGCTGGGGACCCTGCTGAAAAACGGTGTACCCATCCTGCAGTCGCTGCGCATCGCCAAGGACGCCACGGGCAATCGTGTTCTCGAACAGGCCATTGCCTCCGCCGCCGACAATGTCTCCTCCGGCAAATCATTGGCCCGTCCCCTTGGGGCCAGTGGTCACTTCCCCCGTGAGGTGGTCGAAATGATCGCCGTGGGAGAGGAGGCCAACAATCTGGAACAGGTTCTGATCAACGTGGCCGACAACATGGAGTCGCGCACGATGCGGGATCTGGATCTCGCCGTTAGAATGATTGAACCGGTCATGCTGCTGGTGATGGGAGCCATCATCACGTTCATCATGCTGGCGCTGCTGATGCCGGTCTTCCAGGGTTCGGACGCCCTGGGGTAACCGTCGAGAGAATCGTCCATCCCTGGCTGGGCCGCGTCGCCGCTGCAAGGCACTGACCCCCAGCATTTTTGTTTTCGTCCCGCCTGGAGTCCCTCCTCATGAAGCGTTCCGTGTCCCGCCGCTCCGGTCTCCCCGCCGCCCTCCGCGCGGGCTTCACCCTGATGGAACTGCTGATCGTGCTGGCGATCATCGGGGTCATCGCGGCCATTGCCGTTCCCGCTCTGCTCGGTCAGCAGAAAAAGGCCATGATCAAGGCGACCATGGCAACCATCAACGGGGTCGAATCGGCCCTCAAGATCTACGCTGCCGATCACAGTGGTGACTACCCGTCGGAAGGTCTGGAAATCCTCATTTCCAATCCGGGAAACGACAAGGAATGGTCGGGCCCGTACCTCGAAGGGGGGCGTCTTCCTCTGGATGCCTGGGGCAATGTGCTGAGCTACCAGTTCCCCCCACAGAACAACGTCGACAAGCCGGACATCTGGTCGAATGGTCCCGACCGGCAGCCCAACACGGCTGACGATGTGGTCAACTGGCAGCAGCAGTAAGTCGAACATGCTCACACGTCGGCCCCCGCGAAGTCGCAGTGGGCGGCGGTTTCCCCCCGAAACCGACCGCCCGGGGCTGACGTTGTTTGAAATGCTGATCGTGCTGGCGCTGTTGGCCACCGCCATGGCGGTTTCGTGGCCTGCGGTGCAGCGGCTGGCCAGCCGGCAGAATCTCGCCCAGGCGGCCGAAACCGCCCGCATCCGGCTGCTCGCGGCCCGGATCCACGCCATCGAGCAGGGGATGCCCTACCAGTTCCGGTTCGAACCCGGTGGGTCGCGGTTCGTTATTCTTCCCGGAGACTCGGCCAACGAGCCGACGCTTCCCCCGGGTGGAGGCACGGTGCGGTTGCCGGTTGCTTCGGGCAAACTGCCGGGGAAGGTGCAGTTCGATCCGCTGCAGATGGGGACGGTCGGCGGCGGCATGATCCTCGAAACCCGGTTCGCCGAACTGCCCGATTCCCGCGATCTCGCGGTGATCAACTGGTCCCCCCCCCTCGTCTTCGAGGCTGATGGCTCCACCAACGACCAGACCCTCCAGTTGAGCGATCCCAATTCGGAAGTAGTGTACCGGTTGGCCATCCGCGGACTGACGGGCGGCATTCTGATCACGCGCACCACCGGGACCGGCAGTGACGCGGGGGGCGGGGCTGGCGGCGGGACGGGGGGCACACCATGAAACGACCAATCGATCGGCGTCACTTCTTGCACCTCCCCTCTCAGTCTGCAGTTTGCCGAACCGGGATCAGCCTCTTCGAGGTCGTGCTGTCGCTGGTGATTCTGGTCTCGACTCTGGCGGCCATTGGGCAATTGATCTCGGGTGGAGGGCGGGGTGCGGTCCGCTCGCGGCTGCTGACCCAGGGAGTCTTTCTGGCCGAGTCACTGATGGCCGAGATGATCTCGGGAGCGGCCCCCCTGGCCAGCCAGACCGGAGTCCCCATTCCCAATGAGCCCAGCTGGACCGCTGATGTCACGATCGAGAGCGAGGCCCAGGCCGACCTGTACCTGGTTACCGTGCGGGTGCAGCACCAGTCCAACAGTTCGATGGGCGATGTGAAGTACGAGCTGAGCCGGCTCGTGCGCGATCCGGGCGGAGTGTTGCTGGCACGGTCCACCGAAGAAGAACGCCTGGCTGCGGAAGAAGAAGAGTCGGCGGCCAGGTCGACTCAAGCGGGCAGCCAGTCGGGTACCGGCCAATCCGGGTCTTCCCCGGCCGGGGGAGCGGCAGGCGGGGCTGGCGCATCGGGAGGTGGTGGCGGAGCTGCGACCCGCAACACCGGGACCAGTGGAGCGACCCGGTTCGGAGGGGGACGATGATCAGACGCCGCGGCTTCACGTTGTTTGAGGTGGTGGTCGCCCTGGCGCTCAGCGTGTTGCTGCTGGCCGGGATCTATGCCGGGATGGATCTTTACTGGCGGTTCGCCACCACCGGGCAGGAAGAGGTTGAACGGGCCCAGATCGCCCGGGCCGTCCTCCGTCAGATCGAAACCGACCTGCGCAGCGTGGTGTATCAGTCCCCCGAAATGATCGCCGCGGCGACGGCATCAGTGGCGGCCCCCAGCGGCAGTTCCCCCAGTGGCAATTCCCTCGGCGGGGGAGGGGCGGCAGGCTCGTCGGCCGGGGCGATGGGAGGTTCCGGGGGAGCGGTTGGGGGCTCGCCCGGTGGCGGACAATCCAGCATGTCGGGGGGAGGATCTTCAGGCGGAGGTGGACGTTCTGCCTCGGGAGGAGTCGGAAGCGGTAACACGGCCGGGGGGGGAGGAGCATCGACGGGGCGCTCTGGCGGAGGAAGTTCGGGTGGCGGCATGACCGGCGGTGCGTTGGGTTCAACGGGAAGCGGGGGCTCGATGGGGGGCGCAGGTTCGGCCGGCAGCGGTGCCTCGGCCGGCGGTACATCGGGAACGGCTGGTGGTGGGACTTCGGCCGGCGGCGGCGGGATCACGGGGGCTGCGGGTACCCAGGGGGCGGCGGTCTCGGGACTCTTCGGCACGCAGGACAGCCTGCGGCTGACCGCTGCCGCTCCCTCGCGCAAAGCAGTGTATGTTCCCCTCGGCAGCCAGGTCCCCGGAATGGCCCGTGCCTGCGACCTTCTGACGGTCGGTTACCAGTTGGGGGACGCCAGTCAGTCGATGTCGGCCCAGCCGTCGGGATTGGCCCGGCTCGAGGGAGATCGTCTGCAGCAGGAACTGGCCCGGCAGAATGGGGACACGCAAACCCAGATGGCGGGGCTCCAGATGCTGGCTCCCGAGGTGACCAGCCTGACCTTCGCCTACTTCGATGGCTACCAGTGGCGGTCCGATTGGGACAGTCAGGTGCTGGGGGGGCTGCCGATGGCGGTCGAGGTGCTGCTGGACATTACCACCCCCCCGCGGGTGTTTCGTCCGGGATCTCCGGCTTCCAGCCGTCAGCCCACCACGCAATCGTTCCGGTTGGTGGTCTCTCTGCCGCTGGCCAAGGCGATCGATACCTCGACACTCGAATAGCATAGCGTCGACCAGTTCCACGAACCCCAAGGGTGCACCATGCGCAACAGAACGGCGATCCGCGGCCGCGGCCCGACAGTGGGCTCAGTCCCCCGCTCAGGATCGGTCCTGGTGATCGTGACGATTCTGGTCGCCCTGCTGACCCTGGGGGCGTATACCTTCTCGGAATTCATGGTCGTGGAGACCCAGGCGGCGTCGGCATTTGGACGCGACACCCAGGCCAAGGCGCTGGCCGACTCCGGAGTCGAACTGGCCGCTGCCATTCTCAGTGATCGGACCGAACTCGATCCGCAGACCCTTTACAACAATCCCGGACGTTTCCAGGGAATCACCATCCGGAATGCCACTTCCCCACGGGGACGCGGCCTGGTCAGTCTGGTCGCCGCGCTCGAGTACGATACGGTCGGCAGCCAGCCCCGGTTTGGAATGATCAATGAATCGTCCCGAATCAATCTCAATCGCCTGACCCGGATGGGGCTCGACAACGCCCAGGCCCGCCAGTTGCTGATGGGTTTGCCCCTGATGACCGAGGACACCGCCGACGCGATCCTCGATTTTCTCGACGAAGACTCCACCCCCCGCGAACTGGGGTGTGAGGACGAATACTATGGCCAGTTTGGCATCACCGCCCGAAATGGTCCGCTGGAGTCGCTGGATGAATTGCTGCTGGTGCGGGGTGTGACCCCCGACCTGCTCTACGGGGAAGATGTGAACCGGAATGGAGTGCTCGATCAAAATGAAAATGATGGCGAACGGACCCCTCCCTTCGACAATGCCGATGGAGCGCTGTTCCCGGGGTGGGCGCAGTATCTCACATTGTTCAGTGTCGAGGTGAATACCCAGGCCGACGGAACCGCCAAGATCGACGTCAACAAAAACGCCCTGGGAGAGCTCTACGACCTCATCGAGCCCGTTCTCGGTCAAGAGGTGGCGACCTATGTCGTGGCCTTCCGCGCGCAGGGACCCTACGACCCCAGTCAGCAGAACAGCAATCCCGCGGGGGGCAACACCATGGCCTCCAACACCGCGGGAGGTGCGAGTGCGGGTCGCGGAAATGGGGGACGCAACATGGCGGGGGGCGGTCCTGGCCAGGGGGCGGGGGGGGGCCGCGGAGGTTCGGGCGGCCCGCCCGGCGCTGGTGGCGGCGGCCGCGGCGGAGGAGCTGGTGCTGGCGGTGGCGGTGGCGGATTTGGAGGAGGCGGTGGAGGCGCTGGGGGAGGAGCTGCTGGGGGAGGCGGTGGAGCCGCTCAGACCATCACCCCCTCGGCACCTGGTTCCGCTCAAACGACCACTCCCTCCCTCCCTTCCGGAGGCTCGCGGACCACTCCCACCCAGGGTTCGGGAGGATCAACCACCACCACGGCTCAGCAAGTCGGGGGGGGAGGCGGCGGTGGAATGAGTGGCGGCGGGGGAGGCGTCATCACCTATTCGCAACGCACCGGGGCCACCCAGGTGGGCGGCCAGCGGGCGGGACAATCGACAGCCGGCTCGATCAATTCCATGCGGAATACCGCCGTCCAGGCCGCCACCACGGCCGCCAATGCCGTGTTTTCGGCCCAGGGTCAGGTCACCCGGGCGGGAATCGACCTGACGGCGGGGGCCAAGGTCTCGCTCAATTCGGTCTATGAGCTGATCGGCACCCAGGTGCAGGTGAACATCAACGGCACCCCCACCGTCCTCGACAGTCCGTTCACCGCCGATGCTGCCGCGATGCGCGAGTATCTCCCCAAACTGCTGGATGCCCTCACCACCAACACGGCGCGAACCATCAGTGGCCGTATCAACATCAACGATGCCCGCCGCGAGACACTGTTCGCCATCCCCGGAATGACCGAACAGATGGCAGACCAGATCGTCTCTCTCCAGGCCTCTTTGAAGGGGGCCGGCGATGGGACTCTCGATCTGCTCACCCCCGGCTGGTTGTACATTCACAAAGTGGCCGACCTGCCCACCCTCTCGGCCCTCGACCCCTACATCACGACGGGGGGGAACGTGTACCGGGTCAACGCAGTCGGGTTCTTCGCAGAAGGGGGAGGCACGGCCCGGGTCGAGGCGGTGATCGACGCCACGCAGACCCCGGCTCAGGTTGTCTTTACCCGGGACCTGAGCAACCTGGGGGCCGCCTACTCGCCCCAGGTCCTGTCGGGAACAGCCGCAACTCCTTAGGTTGGCCCTCGAGCCGCGGTATCCGCACTGTCGGAAAAACCGGCCGGGTTCCCGGGCCTACAACCGGAACATCGCGTAGAATACCGGTGGGTTGGCACCCGTCAGCACCGGCGGTCCGATCTTCTGGACGGACACAGGTGATAGATTCGTACTGCAAGGTTCAGGGGACAAGTTTGAGCGGTCCCCCAGCCTCTTGAGTTCGCTGCGATTGGACGGAAGAGCAGATGTCAGACACATTGGCCCTGGAATGGGAACACGAGCAGATCTCCGGGGTGCTGGCCACCGTCGGCGGGGGTCAGGTTGTTGTCCGGCAATCATTTGTCATTCCCCGCAAGTCCGCCGCGCCTGGAGAAACCGGCTTGGCCCCCGATTGGCTGCGTCAGGAACTGGCCCGGCTTGGTGTGGGTCCAGCCAGCCAGGTGCTGGTCACCCTCCCCCGGGATGATGCGTTTGTCCGGCGACTGGAGCTTCCCGAAGTTCCCGATGAAGAACTCCCATCGATCGTGCGGTTCCAGATGGGAACCAAGTCTTCGGTCTCGATGGATGATCAGAGCCTCGACTTCCTTCCCCTGGCGAAACGGAGCGAAATGCCCGGCAGGGAGGTTTTGGCGGCAACGGTACCGCATGATCTTCTGAATGAGATCCGAGAGCAGTGCCAGGGGCTGAATGCGACCGTCGTCGGGGTCGGGCTGGCAGCCACTGCGATCGCCGAGTTGGTCGTCCGGGCCGAAGAGGGGATCACAGGAGACCGCACCGGGGTGAGTCTTGTGGTGGGGCGGTTTGCCCATCGCCTCGAGATTGCCGTCTATCGCCTGGGGGGAGTCTTTTTCTCGCACGCCGCGCGGCTCTCAGCCGGTGTGGATGGCGAGGCGCAATCGATCGTGCCCGAGGTCAGCCGGGCGCTCGTGGCCCTGCGGGGTGCCCTGTCGGACCTGAAGATCGAACGGGTCTGGACCCTGCTGGGTCCGGCCGAGCAGGAGACCGTCGCCACGGCCCTCGAGCGACGGCTGAATTGCGAGGTCCGTCCCCTTGAGGCCTGGGACATGGTCTCCACAACCGCCGCGGCGGGCGGCCCCGATCAGGCCGAGAAGTCGCAGTTTGCCGGTCCGCTGGGAATGCTGCTGTCGCGCGGTGCCCCCCGGGCGCTGGCGCTCGATTTTCTGAATCCGCGGAAAACGGTGGTCAAGCCCGACAATCGCAAGCGGAACCTGCAGATGGCGGGGTTGGGGGCCGGCGCGCTGGTGGCGTCGCTCCTGGGCTACCAGATGTGGACCGTCAGCAGCCTCGACTCCGAGATCGAGCAGTTGCGGTTCAAAGACAACCAGTTGGCAACGGAGATCAAGAAGGGCAAGCCGGTCGAAAACGCGGTCGCCCTCATCGACAAGTGGCGGGGCGACAATGTCGACTGGCTCGACCAGATGCGCGATCTCGTGGACCGCATGCCCTCCACCGAGCGGATTTATCTGGAATCAATCCAGATGACGCGGGTCGGTTCGCAGCCCCCCAAGGTCATTGCCCACGGGTTCGCCCGCGAGCAGAAAGACGTGATGGAACTCTCGTCGGCCCTGCACACCTCCGACCGCTACCGCGTGATGCCATATCAGGCGTCGAAGACAGGAGCCGACAACTTCTACCCCTGGCGCATTGACGGGCAGGAAATCCTGTTGGCCGAGCCCGAGAAACCCAAACCGGGTGCCAAGGGGAAGGGGGGGCCGTCGGCCGCGGCCGACAAGTCCACCGCCGTGGCGAAACCAAAGCCGGCTGCGGACCCGGCGAAGGTCCCGGAATCGGCCCCGGCAGCCGACGCGTCTGACGACGCAGCAACCTCGGCATCCGAAGCGAAGCCCCCGGACTCCGAAAAAACAGCCGTGGCGAACAAGCCCGGAAGTCAGGATGAAGTGCCGGTCGAGGCTCCGGCCACTCCCGCCGCGAAGGAGGAACGTTGATGGAATCGCGACAGAAACTGCTGCTGGGAGTGCTGGGAGGGGCGGTGGCCGCCTGGCAGGGATATGGTCTGCTCAACAGTTGGGTGCTGGGCCCGGTGACCAACCGGCAGGAAGAGATCACCCAGATCGAACGGAAGATTCAGGAGAAGGAACAGAGCAAGCTGCGGCAGCGCAAGGCGGCCAGGCAGCTCAAGGAACTGGGCGAGCGCAGTCTGCCCCCCGATCCGGTCATCGCTGCGAATGCGTTCCAGAAGTTTCTCGACGAAATGGGAGCCAAGGCGCAGTTGGCCAACCTCGTGGTCGAACGCCCCCGCGCCGACAATCAGAAGAAAGAAAACACCTACTTCGCCGTGCATGGCATCCTCAAGGGGCAGGGGACCCTCGGACAGGTCACCACGTTGCTGCACGAGATCCAGAAGTCGGGCCTGCTGACCCGCATCACCAATCTCAAGCTGCAGTCCCAGGGAAAACAAGGCGATCCCAAGCTCAACGTCGAGCTCAACATCGACGCCCTGGCCCTGGTCAGCTCGCCGGCCCGTAAGGAACTCTGGACGACCGAGACCGCCCCCGGTCCCCTGGCGTCTGTGACCGTGCCCGATGCGAAGTCGCTGGAGTCGATCGGAGCGAAAAACCTCTTCGTCCGGGCTTACAATGGGCCTCCGAAGCCCCCCGATCCCCCGGCGCCACCCCCCCCTCCGCCGCCTCCTCCGCCCTCCACTCCCCCCGAGCCCTCGACGGCGGAGTATGTCTATTTTGTCGGCTCGGTCACCCGCAACGGGGTGCCCGATGCCTTCCTGTTTGATCGCAGCAGCAACCGGCAGACTGTGCTCAAGCCCGGCAAGGAATTCGATGCCGGCGGCATGAAGGGGCGGGTGCTCAAGATCGCCGACAAGACCGTGACGCTGCTGGTCGGTGAAGACGAGTTCCAGCTCGAGTTGGGAAAAAACCTCACCCAGATGCGCAAGCTCGCCAAAGCTCCCGCCGTCGAGGAAACCAAGACCCCCGAAGGGACCTGAGGCCTGCGGTTTCGGCCAGCCAAGCCGTCGGAGCACGTCGAGTCGCCAATCGCGGCACGCCGCGGTTTCTCCTCCGGCATGTGCGTGCCCAGCCCCCGCATCCTGTCGATCGCTTGGCGGCCGATTCTCCCACTGGAAAATTGCCGGAAGCTTCCAGCAAGCGGCTGCCCGGAACCTCCCGCAGTCGAATTCCCACTGGTGGCTCCGCGCTCCAGGCTCCGGCTCGTGTCGTTCACCGCTCCAGCGACAGGCTGTGGTGGCTGATCTGCTGCGGGCCCTGGGCGGTCACGATGTAATTGTGCTCGAATCGCATTCCCCCGACGCCGGGAATGTAAAGGCCGGGTTCGAGAGTCACCACATCCCCGATCTCCAGGATCTCGTCACTTTCCGGGACGAAATACGGCGGCTCGGGGTGACCCAGGCCAATCCCATGTCCCGCGTGATGGGGAAAATGCTGCGCCAGTCCCGCCTTCTCCAGCGGGGCCCGACAGGCGGCGTACACTTCGCGCCCTGTCTTGCCAGGGTGCAGGACCGCTGCCGCGGCGGCCAGGGCCGCCATGCAGGCCGCATGCATCTCGCGCTGTTGGGGGCTGGGCTCTCCGTCGCACACAAACGTCGTGCAGAAGTCCCCCCGATAGCCGTTGATCACCACCGAGTAATCAAGCAGAACCAACTCGCCGGCTTGCACCGCCCGGTTGGTCGCGGGACCTCCCCCGGCTTCGGCCCCCGGTCCACTCACGAAATCGCCGTAGACATGCACGGCCCGTCCCGCCTGCTCACCCGCCACACGCTGCACCAGCCGTTGCAGATCGAGCCCGGTCATACCGGGACGGACCTCGGCGCGGGCGGCGGCCACTGCCGCCCCGGCCACCCGCAGGCACTCGCGAATCTGCGCCTGCTCATCGGGATGCTTGGTCTTGCGCAGCACCCGCAGTTCGGGATCGAGATCGTGCAGTTTCAGCCCGGGTTGTCTCTGCAGCAGCCCCTCCAGCAGGCCCCAGGGAACCTGCGACCGCTCGATCGCCAGGCCCGTCGGCGGGTGCGCTTTCAGCCAGTCGGCCGTGGTCTGCACCAGCAGTCCGCCGCGATGCGGGGCGGCCTCCACGCAGCGGTACCACAGTGGTTCAATCCGCTCGGTCACGAAGGCGGCCCGTGAAAACGGCTCCTGCGCATTGTCCGCCACCAATACCGCATCCCCCCGCCGTGTCAGCAGCAGCGCCGCCGCCGATTCCTGCGAGTTGAACACCGTGGCTGAGGCCTCGAAACCCGCCAGATACATCAGGTGCGGACGGGCGGTGATCAGCGCGGTGTCGATGGCGGAAGGAAGTCGATTCCACAATGCGGCACGTCGCGCCAGGCAGCCTTGTTCAGTGATCATCGTCAGACGGCGTGAGAGAGAAAATTGTCAACGCGGGCAGGGGCCAGCGAGCTCGCAGTGTAGCCCCGCGGTGTTCCGGGAACCATTCCGGCCCGGGTGCGCATGGCCCGTCAGCATCCGGCGGCGCTGGCGGTCGGTGCGGGCGAGATGGCCGCCGCGGCGGCACTCTCCGGGCTCTCGATGAAGCTGCGGCACAACTCGCTGTACTTGCCTCCCAGTGCCAACAGCTCGTCGTGAGTGCCCCGCTCGACCAGGTGTCCCTGATCCAGCACCAGCACCACGTCCGCATGGCGGATGGTCGACAGGCGATGCGCGACCACAAAGCTGGTCCGCCCCGCCAGCAGCCGGGTCAGTGCCTTCTGGATCCGCAGCTCGGTCAGCGTGTCGATGGCGCTGGTCGCCTCGTCCAGAATGAGAATCCGCGGATCGGCCAGCATCGCCCGTGTGAAGCACACCAGTTGACGCTGCCCCAACGACAGCTTCGCCCCCCGCTCGCCGACGACGGTGTCGAAGCCTTCCGAAAGTTTTTCGAACAGGTCCAGGCAGTCGAGCTGACGCGCCGCCTCGGCGATCTCGGCATCGGTCGCCCCCGGGCGCCCCACCCTTATGTTCTCGCGGACCGTCCCCGTGAACAGGAAGTTCTGCTGCAGCACCAGCCCCATCTGGTGATGCAGCGAATCTCCCGTCACCTCCCGCAGATCGTGCCCGTCGATCAGTACCCGCCCCTCCTGCGCCAGGTAGAACCGCGCGAGCAGGCTGATGATGGTCGTCTTGCCCGAGCCGGTGTGCCCCACCAGCGCCACCGTCCGCCCCGGGTCAATCCGGAAATCGACCGCATGCAGCACCGGACGGCCCGGCTGGTAAGCGAATGTGACCCGTTCGAACGTCACCTCCCCCCGCACGGCGGGCAGAGGCCGGGCCGTCGCGCTGTCGGTCCAGTCGGGCGGGGTGTCGATCAATTGGAACACCCGTTCTGCACCCGCCATCGCGGTCAGCGCCTGGTTGTACTGGTTCCCCAGCATCTGGATCGGGCTGAAGAAAATGTTCGCCAGAAAAAAGAACTGGATCAGGTCGCCGGGGGCCATTCCGGGCTCGGCATACAGCACCCGGTAACCCCCAATCAGCAACAGCGCCGCGATGAACAGCTGGGCGTTGGTTTCCAGCAGGGGCAGAAAAATCCCCGCCGTCCGCTGGGCCGACATGTTGTAGCGGGCGTGGTCACGCAGCAGGTCGCCAAACAGCGTGGCGTTCAATTCCTGGCGGACAAAACCCTGCGTTACCCGAATGCCCGTCACTGATTCGGCCAACGTCCCGGTAATTCGGCTGAAGCTCTCCTGGATCGCCCGGTAAGCCCGGCTCAGGCGTTTGCGAAAATACCGGTTCAGCCCCCACATCACCGGGGTCATCGCCAGCACCACCAGGAACATCACCCGGTCGTAATACAGCATCAGCCCGGCGGAGACGAGCATCTGTCCCGCTCCCACCAGGGTGACGAACAACACGTCCTGAACCCCCACCCGCATCGCTTCGCAGTCGGATGTCACCCGGCTGATGATGCGGCCAATTTTCGTGCGGTTGTACCACCCCAGAGGCATGGCCTGCAGGTGGCGGAAGATTTCCTGCTGCAGGTCATGAACAATCGCCTCCCCCAGTTCCAGCGCCAGCCGCTGGCGGAAGTGAAAGTTGAAGTTGGTCCACGCCGCGAGCAGCAGCAGCCCCAGCGCTCCCAGCACGATGGTGGGGAACGGCGCCCGCTGGGCAATGGGGCCATTGATCACCGCCCCGATGGTCCAGGCCACGAGCGGAAGCTGAATCGCCCGCAGAAAAACCGTCAGCAGCAGCCAGTTGCGTTTGCGGGCATGAGGCTGCGTGTAGCGCAGCAGCCGGCGGATCAGTCCGAAGTCGAGCGGCCGTTCGCGGGCCTCCTTCTCGGGATCACGCTGGATGTTGGTGAGCGAAACACCGCGACCCGCAGGGTCGGCGACAGGGGGGGCGGCAGGCATGGACCGGAGGGAAAAACGGAAGTGGCCGGGAATCCCATCCCAGCCGACTCCTCCGAGTCTAACGATCGCGTGGTGTGACGCAATACGCGGGCCGTTCCCCCCTGCGAGCCGCACGACAGACACCGGAATGCCCCGGCCTCTGGTTCCGGGGAGGAATTGGGCCGCCAAATCCAGCGACATGTCAGCCGCCGCCGACCGGCTCCGATGCTTGTTTGTGCCCCGACAGCAGCGGCCCGGTCGTCGACCACCGCAGAAAGATCTGCATCAAAGAGTCGCACCCGCTCCGCTCGCGCAGTTCGCCCAGCGTCCCCTCGGCCACCAGCCGGCCCCGGTGCATCAGGCCAAACCGACTGCAGAGCCGCTCGGCTTCATCGAGGTGGTGCGTGCAGAGAATCACCGACTTCCCCTGCGACTTCAGCAGTTCGATGAACTCGATGATCACCTGTGTGCCCAGCACGTCGAGCCCCAGCGTCGGCTCATCCAGCAGCATCACCGGGGGTTGGTGGATCAGCGAACGGGCCAGGTTGACCCGCTGCTTCTGCCCGGTGCTCAGGTTCGAACAATAGCGGTCGAGCAGTTCCTCGAGCCCCAGCAGTTCGGAGAGGCGGGTCAATTCGGACTGTGCCTGGAGCGGCGGCACGCGGTACAGGTCGGCAAAAAACAGCAGCATCTCGCGCACGGTGAGATGCTGATACAACCCGGTCCCCGCCGACACCACCCCCACCCGCCGCTTGACTTCGTCGGGGTCGTCCATCGACCGAAACCCCGCGATGCTGGCATACCCCGAAGTCGGGCTCAGCAGCCCCAGCAGCATCCGCAGCGTCGTGGTCTTCCCCGCGCCGTTCGGCCCCAGCAGGCCGTACACCTCTCCGGGGGCCACAGTGAACGTCACCCCGTCGACCGCCCGGAGGATGGTTCCTCCGGGCAGGGGATATTCCTTGGTCAGCTCGCGGACGGTGATCATACGACCGGTTCCGGCGTCGACCGGGGAAACAGGGAAGAATCTACCGGGGAATGGTGCCCAGCGATTCCAGGAACCCTTCGAGCTGCCGGGCACGGACCGGGTGCTGCAGCTTGCGGACCGCCTTGGCCTCGATCTGCCGGACCCGTTCGCGGGTCACCTGGAAGATCCGCCCCACCTCTTCGAGAGTGTAGGTGTAGCCATCCCCCAGTCCATACCGCAGCTTGATGATCTCGCGCTCACGGTAGGTCAGGGTCTTCAGGACGAAATCGATTTTCTCCCGCAGCATCTCGCGAGCCGCCACCTGGGTGGGGCCGCTCTCCGACGGATCTTCGATGAAGTCGCCGAAGTAGCTGTCCTCGCCGTCGCCAATCGGGCGGTCGAGGCTGATCGGCTGGCGGGCGATCCGCATCACCCGCCGCGTCTCTTCGAGCGGAATCTGGGCGAAGGCGGCCATTTCTTCCAGCGTCGGTTCCCGGCCATTCTGCTGCTCGAGCAGCTTGCTGGCCCGCCGCAGCCGGGTCACCTGCTCGATCATGTGCACCGGAATGCGGATCGTGCGGGCCTGGTCGGCGATCGCCCGGGTAATCGCCTGGCGAATCCACCACGTGGCGTAGGTCGAGAACTTGTAACCCCGCCGGTACTCGTACTTTTCGACTGCCCGCATCAACCCGGTGTTCCCCTCCTGGATCAGGTCGAGGAAGCTCATCCCGCGATTGCGGTACTTCTTGGCGATCGAGACCACCAGCCGCAGGTTCCCCCCCGACAGGTCACGCATCGCCTGTTCATGTTCGGCCTGCCGCTGCTGCACCACCTGCAGCCGCCGACGCAGCCCGGCCGGCGATTCCTGGGCAATCCGCACCAGGTCGCCCAGCTCACGCTGCAGATTGGTCCGCTGCTCCTTCCCCTCGGGGCTGTCCGAGGTCTGGGCGATCAACCGTTCCAGATCGGTCATCCGGTCCGAGATCTGCCGCAGCTTGGTCAACCCGGGCAGCAGCCGGCTCGTCCGCAGGCTGAGCTCCTCAATCAGCGTCACCATCTTGCTCCGCCGCCCCGCCAGCGACCGGGCGATCGCGTCGGCCTGCGTGGGGGACATCTCGGGATGATGCAGTTGCTGGAAGTCCCCCATGTTCTGCCGGCGCAGTTCCTGGAGGGTCTTCAGGTTCAACGGCAGCCGCCGGGTGATCTGCTCTTTTTCGAGCCCCTCGGTGAGCGCGATCTTGATGGTCCGGTCGAAGGGAAGTTCGCCCGCCAGCACCTTTTCGAGGGTGTCGACCGCCCACTGGATCATGAACTCGCTCAGCAGCAGTTCGCGCCGGAACTGCCTCCGGGTGATCTCGATCTTCTTCGCGAGCGAAATCTCCTGCCGCCGGGTCAACAGGGGAATCTCCCCCATCTGCGCGAGGTAGACCCGCACCGGGTCATCCATCCGGCGCGAGCCCTCCAGCTTGAGGTCGACCGTCGCCTTCGCCCTCGGCCGGGCTTTCTTGACCGACGCCGGCGCCGCCGGCAGGTCGGCCTCCACCCGAATCTCCAACCCCAGTTCCTGCAACGAACTCAGCAGGTTGTCGAGTTTCTCGGGATTCACCGCCTCGTCAGGCAGGTAGTCGTTCACCTGGGCGAAAGTCAGGAAGCCCTGCTCTTTGCCGATTTCAACCAGTGATTTCAGTTGGTCATCAAACGTGTGCATCGTTGGTCTCTCCCGGCTGGGCCATCCCCGAGGGACGGCGGGCGCGCGACGCGTGCAGCTTCATCGCACGGCGCAGGCGTTGTTTCGCCATTTCATCAAGTGCCTCTGGAGTCGCCGGTCCCGGAACCGCTGCGATCGGTTCCTCCGCCAACTCGTGCACAGGTTCTGTCGAATGCATTTCCAATTCGCGTTTCCGCCGGTAATACTCCAGCAGATGCCTCAGAAGGTCGGGGCTGGGCGAAGCCTGTCGGGCCCGCTCGTCCACCTCAACCGCCAGTCGCGACAACGCGAGATCCTCAATCTGCAACGTCAACCGTTCAAACGACGGCGACTGCCCTCGTGCCAGCGTCATCAGGCACAACTCGTACAACCGCCGCAGTCCCACATGCTGAAACTCGGCGGGCGACACCTCGCGCGCCGCCAATTCCGCCTGTTCCGGATGGGCAAACAGCGCCAGCAGCAAGTCGAGTTCCGCCTGTTCGTCCCGTGTGGGTAATTTCGGCAATGGGGGAATCATCGGGGCGGCCGTCGCGGCCGGGGCCGTTGTCCCCCCCGGGCGATTCCCCCCCGGCAATTCGACCGGTCGCGAAGTCTCCCCCCGCTGCTGCCGCGCCGTCCGCAGGTCCCGCAGCCGGTCCCGGATGAACGCCTCCCCCACCTTCAGACGCTGGGCCAGGCGCCCCAGAATAATCTGTTCCCGCTCGCGCCACTTCGCCGCCAGTCCCGCCCCTTCCGCCGCGGGAACCTCCAGCAGAATCTCGAGCATTTCCTGCAGAATGCGGTGCCGGCTGTCGATCGAGTCGACCCCGTACCGTTCGACCACCAGCCGGTACTTGTACTCCCACGCCTCGACCGACTGCGTCAACAGGGCGCGCAGCGCCTCGGCCCCCTGGGCCATCAGAAAATCGGCCGGGTCCTGCCCGCCGGGCAAGGTCAGCGTCCGCAGGTCAATCTCCTGCGACAGAAACTTCACCAGTGCCCGCTCGGTCGCCTTCTGCCCCGCGACGTCTCCGTCAAACAGCAGAATCACCCGGCGGGCAAACCGCTTCAGCAGCGAAACGTGGTTGTCGTTGAGCGCCGTTCCCAGCGTCCCCACCACGTTCTTCAGCCCAAACTGATGCGCCATGATGCAGTCGGTGTATCCCTCGGTGACCACCACCGTGTCCGACTTGCTGATCGTCTCCCGGGCCTCGTCCAGCCCATACACCAGCTTGCTCTTGAGGAACAGCGGGTATTCGTCGGTGTTCAGGTACTTCGGCCCGTCCGCGTACCGGCTGTCGGGCAACACCCGCCCCCCAAACGCCACCGGCCGCCGCTGCGCATCGCGGATCGGAAACAACACCCGGTCCACAAAACAGTCGTACCAGCCCCCCCGACCCTCCCGCTCCTTGACCAGCTTCACGCCCGCCAGGTCGGCAATCGTGTACTTGCCCCGCGCCCGACCAATCAGCCATTCCCACTCGTCGGGATGGTACCCCAGGCGAAACCGCACCATCGACTCGTCGCTGATCCCCCGGTCCCGCAGATACTTCCGCGCCCGCAGGGCCGTCGGCGACTCCAGCAGAAACTCATGAAACTGCTGCTCGGCCCAGGCGACCACCTGGTACATCTTCTGCTTGGCGTCGACCGTCGGGCCCGTGGGCCCCGGCCGCAGTTGCTTGGGCATCTCCAGCCCCGCCCGGTTCGCCAGCAACTCGAGCGCCTCGCGAAACTCCACCCGGTCCCGCAACATCACAAAGCTGAAACAGTCCCCCCCCGCGTCACACACCCAACAGCGGAAACTTTGCCGGTCGGTGTAGACGTGCATCGACGGGTTGTGATCTTCGTGGAACGGACAGAGTCCCACGTAGTCCCGACCACCCCGCTGGGGGCGCAGCGCGACACTCTCTCCCACCAGGGAAAGCAAATCGGTGCGGCTGCGCACCTGCTCTTTGAAATCGTCGTTCAACAGACGATTCACAATCAACTCCCGAGACCTGCGGGAAGGCCATGCCCGTTGCAGAAGGGATCATCCTGATCCTTCGGCCTGCCCCGGATCCTTCCAGGGGAGTGGTCCGCCTCATTTCATCGTCTTTTCAGGCATCCCGGAGCGCTCCCGGTTCAGCCCGCCGCGTTACAATCGACTGCGGAGACAGCGGAAAGGGATTCTACCGGGCCCAGACGGGTGGTCAAGATGGCTTTCTCCAAGTCGTTGTCGCACCCGGACTTGAATTTCCAGATCTGACCCCGACCCACATTCCCCCGCACTTCATTTCCCTGTTCCGCACCCACCCGCCCCGCATCCCCAGCCCACCGAACCACTCCAACCGCCAGTCCACCATCGGCCCGCCCCAATCGGCCCCGGCTCCCGCAAAGAGAGTCCCCCCCATGACATCTCCCCGCCCCCCGCGACGCATCGTCTCCCTCGTGCCCGGCGTCACCGAGTTGCTCTGCCTGCTCGGTCTCGAAGAACAGTTGGTGGCGGTCAGTCATGAATGCGATTTTCCCCCCGCCATCCAGAACCTCCCCCGGGTCTCCCGCTCCCTCCTCGACCCCGACCTCTCCAGCCTGCAGATCGACCAGGCGGTCCGCGATCAGGCGTTGGCCGGCGGCTCCACCCTCGCCCTCGATCTCCCCCGCCTCCAGTCCCTTGCACCCGACCTCATTGTCACCCAGTCGCTGTGTGATGTCTGTGCCGTAGGGACCCGCGATCTGCAGCAGGTCCTCCGGGAACTCCCCGGTCCCCCCCAACTTCTCGCCATTCACCCGCAGACCCTCGACGAACTGTTCGCGGCCTTCCTCGACCTCGGCCAGGCAACCGACACTCTCCCAAATGCCCAGCGGCTGGTGGCCGGTTGGCAGGCCCGCTGCGAGGCGGTCCGCGCACGCTCGGCCCCGATCGATCATCGCCCCCGCACCCTCATCCTCGAATGGGTCGATCCCCCCTTCAACGTCGGCCACTGGACTCCCCAGCTCGTCGAGTGGGCCGGGGGGCACAGCGTGTCGGGTATTCCCGCACAACCCTCCCGCCGCCTCGATTGGTCCGAGATCACCCAGGCCGACCCCGAAGTGCTGGTGGTCGCCTGCTGTGGATTTGATCTCGCCCGCAGCCGGCAGGAATTGCCGTCGCTCCGCCACGCCCCCGACTTTGCCGACTGGACCTGCACCCGCCGGGGCGAACTCTATCTGATGGATGGCAACGCCTGGTTCAGCCGGTCCGGCCCCCGCCTCATCGACGGACTCGAGGTTCTCGCCCACACCCTGCACCCGCAGGTCCACCCCCCCCAGGGCGGGGGCTCCCTCGTCGAGCGCTTCCCCGCTGTCTCCACAACCCCCTGAAACGCCCCCCGCCAGTGGCGTCCCCGCCGCGCGCACTCTCTCGCACGCGCTCCAGACCCCGCGTTCAACCCAGCAGCGGCAGCGCGTCGGTGGTCGCGATCAGATGCGTTGGAGAGTGAACCGCCAGTTGGTCGAGGGGATGCAGTCCCCAGCCGACCGCCCCACTGCTGACCCCCGCCTTCCGCGCCGCCAGCACATCCCGCGCCTCATCCCCGATATAGACCACCCGCGCAGGATCGGCTCCCCGCTCTTTCAACAGCCGTTGCAACGCCCGCCCCTTGCCGCTCAGACGGGGGGCCGACTGAATCACCTCAAACATCTCCTCAATCCCCCGGCTCCGCAGGCAACAGCGGATGTTGTCGACCGTGTTGGACGACAGAATCCCATGCCGTACCCCCGCCTGCCGCAGCGTCTGCAGTGCTTCCAGAATGCCGGGAAAGAGTTCCACCTCAGACATGTAGGCGGCCATCCCCCGCTGCCACTCGCGCACCAGGCCCGCAATGTGCCAGAGCCGAATGCGGTGCTGCTTCAGAAACTCCCGCGGCCGCATTCTCCGCAGCGCTTGCGGATCGGTGATCGGCGTGAACCCCCGACGGGCGGCAATCTCGTTGAAGACCTTCAGACCCTGCGGCCACGAATGAGCGAGCGTTCCGTCAAAATCCCACAGGAACAACTCGTACCGCCCCCCTCGGGAGCGTTCAGCCGAACTCAACACAGCATCGCCGGGCATGCGGAAGACGCAACAGCAGGATCAGGAAAACACAACCCCCCCCAGCCGCAGGCCGGGGGACCAGACAGCCCCATTCGCGCAGGACCAGAATCTCGCCGGACCAAGGTCTCGCGTGACCAGAGTCTCGCAGCAGCGGAGTCTCGGGACCAGCATCGGCGCGCGGTCGCCACGACCGCGCGCCGCACCCAGCCCACGCTCAGTTCCCGCGGTCCATGCGCCGGGCCGCCTCGGCTCCCGCCAGCCGCAAAAACGCCTCGTCGAACTGCACCCGGAACCGCATCCCGTCGGTCACCGGCAAGACCTCCATCCGCAGCGCGTCGCCCCCCTTGCCAAACGCCCGCCGGGCCCGCCCCGCAAATCCGTCCGATTGCTGCTGCGGATCGAACATCTCGCTGAAGCTCGCGAAGTTCATCACCATCTGCATCGGCACCGCCGCGGCGGTCTCACTCCGCGGTTCGGCCGCCTTGTCCATCGCCTTCTTCAGATCGCCGGGAGCCTTCTCCGCCCCCACCGCGAACCACAGCACCGACTTGTCGACCGCCAGGTAGATCGAGGGAGGACCGCCAAACAGCCGCTCCCGTCCACTCCCCTGACCGGCCGGCTCAATCCGGTGAATGTCGACCCCGTTGTGCGTCGAGCTGTTCAGCCGCACGTCGGCAATCCCTGGCCGCCCCTTCAGTCGCCCCAGCACGTCCAGCAGGGCGTTCGACAACGTCCCCGTGTCCTCCATCTTCATCCCCCCCACCAGGCTGAACGGCCCGGGAGCCGTCCCCACCATCTGCATCAGCAGGTCGGCATGCCCCTCCGCCACCGTGGCGTCCAGCACCGAGAACAACTGCCGGATCGGATGATTCGCATCCTCGGCATTCGCGTCGTCCGCCGCCATCCGCTTGAACATCTCCTTCTGCGCCACCCCCAGCATCGTCCGCATCGACTTGCGGCTCGGCTTGTCGAGCTTCCAAGACAACGACAGCGACATCGGGTTGGTGGTGTTCACCAGGTTCGAAAACCGGCTGCGGGCCCCCTGGATCTCGGCGAAGTACGCCGCATACTCGCTCCCCTGGTTCGCCGTAATCACCACCTCGAGGGCCGCCGCTTTCTCAACCGGAGACATCGTCCAGCCCACCAGAATCTCATTCCCCTGGTTCAGCAAGATCTCCATCACCGCCAGCGTCCGTTCCCCCTCGGCTTTCCGCATCTCCCAGGCCGCCTCGGGTTCGTTGTCGCGGCGTTGCAGGCCATTCTCGGCCTGGGCCTTGAAGATGTTGTAGAAGAGTTGCCGGGTCGCCGGTTCGAGGCTCTTCAGGCTGACCGCCGCCGAGACGTCGTACGATGCCGAGAACCGCTTGGCGGTCGCGGCCGGGTCGGGATACTCCAGGTTCACCGCCGAAGAATCGTTCGAGACAAAGGCGTAGTTCCCCTGCATTTTCACATACAGGGTCTGCTGCCGGGCCTTGACCTCGTACCGGTCCTCTCCCACCTTGGTGGTCGAGACTGGCCCCAGCTCGGCGGTCTTCATCAGGTCGTCGATGTTCTTGACCGGAACATACGCCACCGTGGTCGGGCTGAACCCGGTCAGGTAGAGCATCACCCCCATCGACTGATTGCGGTTCAACCCCTTCAGATCGTTCACCCGGGCGAGCTGCCCCCCCAGAGATTCCGCCAGCTCGGGACGTCCGGCCGCCTCAAACGTCGTCGCCACCTGCCCCAGCAGTCGCTCGAAACTGGCCACGTTCACAATCAGCAGGGGGGCCTGCGGATCGACCTGGGCCGACGCCCGCGACTCCAGCAGCGGCGAGGTCAGCGCCCACCCGGCCAGACAGAAGTGGACGAATGTGAAGGCGGACGCCGTCGTGCGGGAAAGCAAACGAGCCATCATGGCGGGTTCTCTGGGGGCCGAGGGAAATCTCAAGCAGGCAACGGCCTGTCTTCTGGGGAATCTACCCGCTGGCGGGGGGGTTGGTGTCGCGGTGCCGGCTTTCTCCGCCAGATTCCGCGGCAACGGGCCAGTCAGCGGGGCCTGGCTGTACCAAAAACAGACCGGGGAGCCCAGAGAAACTGCCTCTGGACTCCCCGGTCAGATCGGAACGCCCGTGCCGGTGGGCAACTCACGCCACCCGGTGCGGGGCAGGGGAGGTCAGTCCCCGTTATTCACCGGCGTGCGGGCACTTTTCGCCTTCGTCACACGCCTTGTCGGCGTGGGGGCAACTGGCCGCACCGCTGGCCGAGCAGGCCGACTTTTCCTGGCAGCAACTGGCCGACTTGGCGGCCTTGCCCGCGCAGCAGCCGTTGGCACAGCACTCCTTGCCGCAGCACTCCGAAGAGCAGCACTCTTCGGTGCAGCCGGTGGTGCTGCAGGTTCCCGCCTGGCAGCAGGCGGCCTCACCCGTACAGCAGACACCGCCGGAAGAGCAGCACTGCGAATCCTTGGCACAGCACGAGAGCCCCGCCTTGGGTTGGGCGCTGCCCGCGCTATTGGTCATCGTGTAGCCGACCCCCACGAGGGAGGCGAACGCCAATCCGAAACAGAACGTCTTGAAAGCCGACATGGAATCATCTCCAAAATGGTGTGGATGAACAAAATCAGGGGCAGAGTCCGCACACCGACCCACCGCCTGGGGCGGTCGGGACAAGACTCCGCGGTCGGGGGACCAGCCGGACCAACAGACCGGTGCGGAACGTTCCGCAGCGAACAGTCCGCAAGCAGACCAGACTCCCCAGGATCCGGCGAACCGTCGCGTGACGGTGGGCCGGCCGCAGGGGGGGATTCGCACGGCACAGCCGCGTCAAACCCGGGAAATTCCCAAACGGGGTGCGTCTGGCCGACTCTCAACAGAGCCAGAGACACAGCTCCACATGCCGCGATCCCCCCTGGCGGGAAATCGCCTCGAATGCATAATGCAGTGAACGATCCAAAATGACCCCGCTCGAAAACCGGCGGGGTTCGTGTGTGGGGGGAGGAAGCGTTTCGTCCGATTCCTGCGAACCGGGTGCCTCGACTGTTTTGGCGAGGGTGGCCGCTTTGGGGCAGCAGCAGAAATTGGCCGAGACCGGCAGGGGGGCTTCGGCCGGACCATGCGGGGCGCAGCACTTGCGGACGGCCGCTTTGGTCTCGCAGCCCGCGGCGGGAGTCAACCGGCAACACCAGCCCGCAGGGGCCGCGAGTTGCACGGCCACCACCACGAGCAGAATGTGTTTCACCAGCCAACACATGGCACAGACCACAGACCAGAAGGAACCCCAGCAGGCACTCCAGCGACCCACCAGGGCGGGCCGCACCAACTCCCTGGCACGCGACATAGGCCAGCCTCCTTGCTGACACACTCATTCTACGTCAGATTTCGCCAGCGCACCAAGAGGATTTCCCCCGAGCCCCGGCATTCGCCGCCGCTGAGCCGTGAATCTCTCCCCCAACTCCCCCCATTTGCCGCCCCTCCCATCCACCGCCCGACCCAGCCCGCTCGTCCGTCCGTCCGTAGGGTAGGTTTTCCAACCTGCCCGACAAAAAACCGCCGGCAAGCCAACCCTCCGGCTCCCCCCGCTCATTCCCTGGGCGACAGCCCACGCCGGTTGGCGATCCAGAGCGTTTACACGCCCCATTCGAAGTGCCACGCCCGTGCGGGGCGGGCCAGCGGAGGTGTCGCTTCGCGCAACCTCCGGCGAATTGCGGTGACCCCGACCGAGGGGCAACGGTGGGCGTGGTCGTCGCCCCAACAGCGCATTCGCCAGACGACACAAAAAACCAATCGCCAATTCAGCGTCGACCGACTCCTGGCAGCGCAGGTCGCCCACGCCAACCCCCACCGTTCGCGTCTCGACCGCTCTACTTTCCCCGGGTCAACTCTCGCGGTCTCCGGCCGCCCGGCGCGGGGGGGAGGGGTTTGGTCGGTCGCGGAGTGCGGACAGCGGTCTCGACCGCATCGACCAGCAGTTCCAGATCCTTCTGCCGGGCGGCGGCCCCGCGGCGCATCTGCACCGGCTGCAGGTGCGAGACCAAAGGCCAGACCCACGTCCCCCGGCCGGCGGTGTCCAGCAGGACCGGGAACACATACGGGACTTTGTTCAGGGCGAGCTGCAATTCCCGCTCGACCCAGGTGGACCGGGTCGAGTTGGCCGACAGCACCGGCACCACCGCCGCCGATTTCCCCAGGGCCTGAGTCAAATCCGCCCGGAGTTCGGTCCCCGCCACCAACGCCAGGTCATCGCGGAACACCCGGACGCCCCGCTGCTCCAGCGCATCCGCGATCTGTCCGGCCACCGTCCGATCTTTGGCGGCGTACGACAGAAAAACCTGGGGCTCGGTTGCCTTGGCGGGGCTCATGAGTGACGTCTCGGCTGGCGTCTGTGACGTTTCTGTGACCGCAGTTCAAGATCTTGAAGAGACTTGATCCACTCGCGATCGTTCCAGTTCAGATACTTCGGACTTCCCAGGAGTTCACTCAACCCGAGATTCCGTAGTTCTTCAATTGTCGGTCCTTAACAAATGGGAATCAAGGTCTTGTGGGTTGTGAGGGCCCCGCCGACTTCGGCCAGAACCCAAAAGCTCTCCATCGCGGCGTAGGTCATCAGCACCAGCACTTCCTGGGCACGGGCCAATTCGTCGAAAATCGTGTGCAGCGGTTGCCCATGCGGCAGCTCACGGTCGTAGAACACCTGAATCGGCAGGCGTCTGAGCCCCGGCAGAAGATGAGTCTCGACAAACTCGCGATCCTCCGCGGCGTAAGAAAGAAATAGCTGGTAAGCCGGGTCAGCCATGGTTTTGGAACGGGTGCGTTTGTTCTCTCTGTCTCGCGCATCGCAGACTACTGGACGACACCGAATGAGTCAATTTCTCTGTCGGGATCGCGGCCCTGCCCGTCTCGGCCTCGCGCGTTTCGACGCCTCATGACGGGTTGGCTCTGGTTGTCCCGGATTGGGGACTGACAAACCGAGACAGAGGTCGTCACGGAGGAATCCCCACTCGATCCCCAGGTCATCTCGCAGGGCCGGTTTTCTAATTTGTCGAAAACAAACCGCCCCGCCTTATCACACATCGCCAGCACCCAGCATGGGTGTCAGACAACGCGGGTGAACACAAACAACGCCGGCAATCAATCATCCCGCGGGTCCCCTCCACACACCGCCCTCCAACGGGTCGGCCCAAAGGGCCAGCCATTTCCCAGCCCGGCCCAGCGGGCCGGGAAAGGTCCCGACGCCCACAGCCAGCGTCTCGCGCACCGACCGCCCGATCCCGGCACGACCCACCCCGGTAGGGGTGACAGAAATTAGCCGGGGGTCGAGCGCAGCGACCACCCCCGGTACGCGCCCCCCACGCGTCGCCAGCACCCTGCAGGGGTGCCAGAAAGCGCGGGTGAACACAACCAACGCCGGCAAAAAACGACCCCCCGAGTCCCCTGCGCACATCGCCCGCCAACGGGTCGGCCCAAAGGGCCAGCCATTCCCCCAGCCCGGCCCAGCGGGCCGGGAAAGGCCCCCCCGACCACATCGTTCGTCGGCCCAACGGGCCAACAATTCCTCTTCGTCGCCCCAAGGTTTCCGGAAAACGGTTGTCATGGGGCGCTGAAAGAGGACCAAAAGCGCCCACCGGCGCGGACAAATCAAACGGGACCAAAAGCGCCCACCGGGTCGGCACACAAAGGAGAGGCAACTTGTTGATCACGTCGGCCGGCTGGTGGCCCCGGCCGCGTGTTTGCCGGGTGTCTGAAAACACCTCCCGCAAGGCCGGCCGGAAGCCCAGGGCCCCCTCCCCGACGGCCAGTTGCGGAGCGATCGTCAGGCCCCCCAGGACAAAGTCCCGGGGGGGAGGTCCGGGAGCAACTCCCGCCCGCTCGGCTGGCTCTCGCGAGAGCCGTCCGTCACCGCGATCTGAGGCTGACCATGATCGTCAGAACCAGCTCCGCCAGACCACGCCACGCTCCCCCACCCCAGGCTCGCCCCGGCCGCGTCCAAGTACCGCCCCTCGACATCCCGGCCCGGCGTCGCCGTCGCGAGGCCCACCTGCCGCAGGCGCCCTCCGGCAACACGGGCAGCCCAACCTGCTTCCTGGGCGACAAACCAACCCTGGTGTCAACGCCGAGGCGTGAGCCGGCGGTGGGCCCCTGACGCTGGTGTTTGGAAATGACTGGTTTGAGGGAGACTGGCTGGGACTGGGTGTGTGACCGGATGGATACTGCTTGGCTCATTTTCGAATTGGATCGTAACTCATTATGGAAAAGGGCTTGTGGCATTTTTACTGGGTTCGCAAACATCGGGTGGCCACCTGTCTGTTCCCTGTCTTTTTTGGAGAAGAGCGTTGCGGATTTCGATCTGGGCTGATAACCAATCGGCGTCAGTTTGTTTCCCTGGAAGACCTCTCGGTGCACCACCTTTCGCATACGGAGTGACTCGATGAGCTGGCTGCTGTTCCTCGACGAAAGTGGCCACGATCACAAGCAGTTGCCCTATGAGGTCCGCGGCGGGATCGCCCTGCAGGACTCGCAACTGTGGCCTTTCGTCCAGGCGATGCAAAGACTCGAACTCGATTGCTTCGGCGGGCAACTCCATCAATTTCGCAAGGAACTGAAAGGGAGCACACTGCTCGATCGCAAGCGGTTCAAGTTCGCCCGTCAGGCGGAACCGATGGCGGCCGAGGCGCGCCGCAAGCACGCGCGTGCGTTTTTGACCAAGGGTTTGGAGAAGAAATCTCCGACGCGTGATGAATTCACAGCCTATGGGCAAGCTTGCCTCGAGATGGCGCGAGGCACATTTCAATTGCTGCGCGACCACCAGGCGGTTCTGTTCGCCGCTGCGATTCCCCGCTCGATTCAAAAGCCGGCCGATCCCCACATCGAGGAATTTCTTCGCAAGGATCATGTCTTCCTGCAGGAGCGCTTCTTCTATTTTCTGGAAGGAAAGAAGCAGCACGGTCTGCTGGTGATGGACGAAGTCGAAAAAACGGCCGATCGGAAATTCGTCAGGCAGCTCGAAGCCTACTTCATTCGGACCGCCACAGGCCGTTACCGAACGGCCTGGATTGTCCCGACTCCGTTTTTTGTTTCGTCCGACATGGCCTACCCATTACAGGCGGCCGACTTGTGCATCTACTGTGTGAATTGGGGCTATCGGCTTGTCACACAAGGTATGGACGCCGAGAAACGAGACGACATCGCGGACGAATTCGGCCGCTGGCTCAACCAATTGCAGTTCGTGGGAGACGGTGAACGGGACGGCAACAAATTTCGTTGTTGGGGTATCGTTTACGTCCCCAATCCCTATGCGGCAGGGAGAAAATGATCCGACTCCGCGCGTAAAAAAAGAGGCAACGCTTTTGGAACCACTCGCAAAAGAGCCGTTCCTCAGCCGAGCCTCCGACAAAATGATCATTCCGGGCACTGGAAAAGTCAAGCACAATCTCGATCTGCGACGGAGTGCGGGAGTGGGACGTGATGAGCGGACGAGTGCCACATCGCGTCCAGAAATCCCGGCCCGGACCACGAAACGGTGACACATCGCCGTCCCAGCGGAATGCACCCTGCAGGGGTGCCAGAAAGCGCGGGTCAACACAACCGACGCCGGCAATCAATCACCCCCCAAGTCTCCTCCCCACACCGTCCCCCAAAAGATCGGCCCAAAGGGCCAGCCGTTCCCCCAGCCCGGCCCAGCGGGCCGGGAAAGGTCCCCAACGCGTCGTTCATCGGCCCAACGGGCCAACAATTCCTTCTCCCAACCGGCCGGGCCGCGCTTTCTCGGGCCACCCCAACCACGTCCGATTGCAAACCCACGTGTTCACGCACCCCTTTCGGGGTGCCGTGCCCCTGTGGGGCCGGGCGACCGGAGGTGTCGCTTCGCTCAACCTCCGGCTCATTTCACCGACCCCTATCGGGGTCGACGATCGGCGATTTCGTCGCCCAAGACACGCCGAATGTCGGGCCGATTGATCGATGAATGAGGCCATCGACGTGTAGGAATGCTGTGGCCACCGACGTCAGCCGACATCACAGCCCGCGGAACACACGAAAATGAGCGGTTTGTGGACGCTCCCACCAATTGGCGTCAGCCGACGCAACCGGCGCAGGCCCCCACGCTCACAGCCACCGTTTCGCGCACCGAGCGCCCGATGCCGGCGCGACCTCCCGATTCCGGCACAACCGACCCCGGTAGGGGTCTCAGAGATTAGCCGGGGGTCGAGCGCAGCGAACACCCCCGGTCCCCGCCCCACACACATCGCCAGCACCCTGCAGGGGTGCCAGAAAGCGCGTGTGAACACCATCAACGCCGGCAAAAAACGACCCCCCGGGCCCCCTCCACACACCGCCCACCAACGGGTCGGCCCAAAGGGCCAGCCATTCCCCCAGCCCGGCCCAGCGGGCCGGGAAACGTCCCCAACAAGCGTTCGTCGGCCCAACGGGCCAACAATTCCTCTTCGTCGCCCCACGGTTTCCGGAAAACGGTTGTCATGGGGCGCTGAAAGAGGACCAAAAGCGCCCACCGGGTCGGACGGCTCAAACGGGACCAAAGCGCCCACCGGGTCGGCACACAAAGAAGAGGCAACTTGCTGAGCACGTTGTCCGGCTGGTGAACCCGGCCGCGTGGCTGCCGGATGGCTGAAAACACCACCCGCAAGGCTGGCCACAAGCCTAGGGCCCCATCCCCGCCGGCCAGTTGCGGAGCGATCGTCAGGCCCCCCAGGACAAAGTCCCGGGGCGGGAGGTCCGGGAGCAACTCCAGCCCGCTCGGCTGGCTCTCGCGAGAGTCGTCCGTCACCGCGATCCGAGGCGGGCCATGATCGTCTGAACCAGCTGCGCCCGCCCACGCCACGCTCCCCCACCCCAGGCCCGCCCCGGCGCCCCTCCACGCACCGCCACTCGACATCCCGGCCCGTTGGCGTTGTCGCGAGGCGCACCCGCCCCAGGCACCCACCGGCAGCACTGTTGTCTCTTTGTGAATCGATAGCTGGAGAGATTATCGAATCGAAAGGTCGCTGCTACTCTGCGATTTCCTTAACATCCATCGCGACCCGAAAGCCGAAGTTGTTGCTGCGGGATGACGGATCGATTTTGCTTCGGGCAGCCGAGCGACACAATTCGGCCGGGCGATTCCAACTACCGCCGCGGTAAACGCGGGTCGAACCGTTTTCCGGCCCCCGTGGATCGATTACGGCATCTTTTGAATGGTGCGCATACCAGTCGGAGCACCACTCCCAGACGTTGCCATGCATGTCATACAAACCCCACGAGTTCGGTTGCTTCAGTCCAACCGCATGCGTCCGCTTTTGACTGTTGCCACTCCACCACGCGTAGTTGCTGAGAGACTCGGAATTCTCTCCGAAGCTATAAGCGGTCTCGCTGTCTGCCCGACAGGCGTACTCCCACTCTGCCTCGGTCGGTAGGCGGTACACACGACCGGCACTTTTCTCCTCGGGCAATTCCGAGAGTCGCTTGCAAAACGTCACGGCTTCTTCCCAAGAGACCGTCTCAACCGGATGGTTCGAGCTATCGCCTTCCTTCACCACTCGGCCTGTTTTGGGGTGTCGCTCAATGACTTTGTCATTCCCAAAATAGCTTGGATTTTTCCGCATGACTTTTTGGTACTGGGTCTGGGTCACCTCGTACACTCCCAGGTAGTAGTCTGAGCCGAAGGTCACTTCATGCTGGGTCTCATCGTCGGTTGAACCCTCTTCGTCTGGCGGAGAGCCCATCATAAATGTGCCCTTCGGGATCAGTACCAGTTTCATGGCAATACTGTTGGTGATCTCTTCGGGAACTTGTGCGAGTATGGAATTCGTACTCTGCAATACAATGAGGCCAACCAAGGCCATGCATGAAGACGACGTCTTGCTTCCCATATTGCGATCACCCCCTCAGCGACTGCTCGAAATTGGCCAAACTTGTGAATTCGTGGGTATAGCATTCCACCGCAGTTCAAACAATCAATGGCCAGTCAATCTCGTCGATCATCGTGGCGCGGCATACGGAGCGGGCGATTACCACAGCGTCGGAAGCCAGTCGCGGCGCGGTGCGACGTCGTCTGGGGCGGGACGGCTCAAACGAGACCAAAGCGCCCACCGGGTCGGCACACAACGAAGAGGCAACTTGTTGAGCACGTCGGCCGGCTGGTGGACCCGGCCGCGTGGCTACCGGGTGGCTGGAAACACCTCCCGCAAGGCCGGCCAGAAGCCCAGGGCCCCATCCCCGACGGCCAGTTGCGGAGCGATCGTCAGGCCCCTGGAAATGATCGTGCAAAACGGACCCACCTGAGGGGAGAAAGATCGCGCAAAACAGACCCACCCTGATGACGTCCGTACACTGGCTGTCTGGAATCAGTTCCGGCGGTGGTGTGTGGAGGTCAAAGG